>Ga0187848_10000959_pt1 | contig 25376 bp, 27 predicted proteins | sample June2016WEW_4_40_FD_132424 | JGI IMG/M metagenome (GOLD analysis project Ga0187848, IMG submission 132424) | Peatland microbial communities from SPRUCE experiment site at the Marcell Experimental Forest, Minnesota, USA - June2016WEW_4_40 | ecosystem: Environmental > Terrestrial > Soil >... | reverse complement strand
GCCATGCCCAGCGCGGCCCAAGCCCAGGCCGCCCGGGGACGCCCGGCGACCCAGCAGCCCAAGGGCATCAAGGCCGTCAGCCCGGCCAGGACGGCAATCGTCCAGGCGGGGCCGGAAAAGTGGACCGCCGTCTTGTGCTGGACCGCCCACAACAAGGCGGGCAGCACGATCGGGCCCGAGAGGCAGGAGCCCCACACGACGCCCGCCATCCACCGCCGGGCGGCCTGGCCCAACCGGCCGTCGATCAGCCGCGCCCAGGCCACGGCCGCCAGGATGGCCAGCGCCGGAAAGACCGGCCAGATGTACGTGACCATCTTCGAGTGCCCCAGCGAGAGGAATACCGTGCAGCCGATCAGCCAGGAGGCCAACAGCGTCAAAGGTTGACCGCCGCCGGCCGCAGCGGGAACCTTCGACCGCTGCTGCCGCCAGGCATCGCCCAACGCCGCCGGCACGTAGGCGATCCACGGCAGGCCGCCGACCAGCAGGGCGGGCAAGTAGTACCACCATCGGGCGCCGCCGTGCGGCTGCGTCGCGGTGGCAAAACCCAGCAGATGCCGCTCGATGAAAAAGTAGTGAAGGTATCCCGGCGAGCGATGCTCGACGGCAAGGTACCAGCCGGCGGCTGCTCCCGCGGCGACGGCCAAGGCCAGGGCCCCGCGGAGAGAGTGGGCCCAGCGGAGCCGCCGGGCCGCCACGAGGTAGCCGCCGTAGGCGATGCCCACCAGCGCCACGCCGGCCAGCCCCTTCGTGAGGACGGCCAGGCCGAGGACGAGGCCGGCCAGGGCGGTCAGGAGCCAAGGATGAAGGATGAGGGATTGGGGATTAGGGATTGGGGATTGGGGATTAGGGATTTTGGACTGGTCGGATTCCCAGAACAGCAAGAGCGCGAGGTTGACCCAGGGCACCAGGGCCACGTCGTGGGCGGCGGCCTGGGCCAGCGCGGCGGGCAGGATCGTGGTGGCGTAGCACACGCCGGCCACAAGGCCCATCCGGCGGTCGAACATCCGCCAGGCCAGCGCCGCGGTGGTCACGGCCCCGGCCAGGCCCAGCAACAAGCCGGGCAGCCGCACGGCCACTTCGGACATGCCCAGGAGCCCGAGCGACGCGGCCTCGCACCAGAAGTAGAGGATCGGCTTGTCGAGGAAGGGCCGGCCGAACAGCCGCGGGACGACCCAATCGCCGCGGTCGAGCATCTCCTGGGCGATCGCGGCGTGCAGCCCCTCGTCCGGGTCCAGCAAGGGAACCCGCGGGGCCACGGCCAGCGGGTACACGAAGATCGCGGCCGCCACGAGGGTCGCCAGGGCCATTCCCGGCAGGAAGCTCCGCCACTGTGCTATTTTCACGGCTGCCTCCAAGCGCTACGACGCCAGCTCCTAAAGCATCCTGAGAGTCACCACAAAGACACAAAGGCACGAAGGCGGCCGGAGGATTCGATCTTCAGAGATTCCAGACAATGATCGGCGAAGAAGTTTCACGCAAAGGCGCAGAGTCGCACAGACGCAAGATAGAAACAGAAAGTGTAAGGCGGGCGCAGCCCCGTCATCCTATTATTGTTCCTGTGCCTCTTTGCGTCTTTGCGCCTTTGCGTGAGACCTCCATGATCTCACCCCGGATACTCGCGAGAACCTCGATCTTGTGTGTTCGTGGCCAACACGATCGCTCGGCTACTACCCGGCGGCGATTTTCCGGCAGATGGCCGCCGCCATCTCGCGGGTGCCGGCGGCCGTCGGGTCGTCGCGGCGGGGCTTCAGGTCGTAGGTGACGTCGCGTCCTTCGGCCAGCACGGCCGCCACGGCCCGCTCCAGCCGGTCGGCGGCCTCCCGCTGGCCGAGGTGGCGGAGCATCAGCACGGCGGAGAGCACCAGGGCGGTGGGGTTGACCTTGTTCTGGCCCTTGTACTTGGGGGCGCTGCCGTGGGTGGCCTCGAAGACGGCCCCGCCGCTGCCGACGTTGGCGCCCGGGGCCACGCCCAACCCGCCCACGAGGCCCGCCGCCAGGTCGCTGAGGATGTCGCCGTACAGGTTCGGCAGGACCAGCACGTCGTACAGTTCCGGCTTCTGCACGAGTTGCATGCACATGTTGTCGACGATGCGGTCCTCGAACTCGACGTCCGGGAACTGTTCGGCCACCCGCCGGGCGGTCGCCAGGAACAGCCCGTCGGTGTGCTTCATGATGTTCGCCTTGTGGACGGCCGTCACTTTCTTGCGGCCGTTGGCGCGGGCGTACTCCAGGGCATAGCGGACGATCCGCTCCGTGCCGGGAATACTGATCGGCTTGATCGACACGCCGGTCACGTCCGGAGGGGTGCGGATCTTGCGGTCCGGGCTGAGGCGGTTGACCACGGCCACGAGCTCGCGGGTCTCGGGCCTGCCCGCCTCGAACTCGATCCCCGCGTACAGGTCTTCCGTGTTCTCGCGGACGATCACCAGGTCCAGGGGGACGTGGCTGTAGAAGGTCCGCACCCCCGGATAGTACTTGCACGGGCGGACGCAGGCGAACAGGTCGAACTCCTGCCGCAACTGGACGTTGATGCTGCGGAAGCCCTTGCCGACCGGGGTGGTGATGGGGGCCTTCAGGGCGCAGCGGGTGCGGCGGATGCTCTCCATCAGGGCGGCCGGCAGCGGGGTGCCGAGCCGCTCCATCACGTCCACGCCCGCCTCCTGCACGTCCCAGTCGATCGCCACGCCGGTGGCGTCCACGCACCGCCGGGCGGCCTCGGCCAGCTCGGGTCCCACGCCGTCGCCGGTGATCAACGTCACTTGGTGTGCCATGCTGCTCCGGTCCTGCCCAATGCCTACCGTTAACCGAGAAACCCCACCACTTTACCACCACCCGCCGGGGTGAGCAAGGCCACTGCGGGGCCCGCACGTGCCGCGGCTTCGGGAAAGCAGGGCAACTGCCGACTCGATCCCGGCCGTGGCATTCTCGGTATTGACATTATATCGGATCCGATATACACTTTAGTCGTCCCTGGGAGGGTTGATCGACAGATGGCTAGGTCGCAAAGGGGCCAAGCCGAGGAGCAGACGCGGAAGCCTCTGGTTTGGTTGCACGGCGAGGTGAAGACGCCTCCGTTCACGGTTGGGGGCAGACAAGAAGCCGGAATGCTGCTCCGCTTCCTCCAGGAAGGCGAAAGGCTGGGAATGCCCCAGGCGGAAGCACTGCCCGACGTTGGGCCCCACTGTGGGGCCCTGCGTGTCAGGGACGCCGGCCACAACTGGCGGATCATATACCGCATCGACACCGACGCGGTGCTCATCCTCGAAGTGTATCCGAAGAAGACGCGAAAGATTCCGGACGACGTAATCGAGCGGTGCAAGAACCGGCTCAAGCAGTACGACACGGTAGCCAAGGCGAGCAAGAAGAACAGCACCGGAAACTGAGGTAAGAGCGATGGACTCGGCAAAGCGCAAAGCATTACAGGCGGCAGGTTGGAAGACTGGCGATGCGGCGGATTTTCTGGAGATGGACGACGACGAGCGCCAGTTACTCAATGCGCGGGTTGAACTTGCGTTGGCAGTTCGCCGGCAACGCCAGGCCTGCCGCTTGTCACAGAGACAATTGGGGCTCAAGCTTAGGACGAGCCAGCCCCGAGTCGCCAAGATCGAGCGGGCCGCTGCGGATGTATCGCTGGACCAACTCGTGCGGGCTTTTGCGGCGGCGGGCGGTCGGCTTGTGGTGAAAGTTGCTGCGGCGAAACCGAAGAAGGGCAGAACAGGCAGGAAGCCGGCCAACCGCGCCATGCGATTGGAGGCGGTGACTTCGGAATAACTCATTCCCGCATGTGTTCGATGATCTGCATCGCCCGCAGGAACGGATTGCAAAGGTCGCAGGTTTCGCGCTTCGCTACTGCGCGTAGCTCTTCCACTCTTTTCTTGTACTCTCCATTGATGACCAGTTCCAATCCCCTGATTTCGTGGAGGTGCGTCGTCAGGTAGCCGACGGGAACAACTGGCGACCAGAACATGTAGGTCACAGCGAACCCCTTAAGCTGGCTCCTGGCGTATTTCTTCTGCGCCTCGAACTTCTTCTTGATCTTTCTTATGGTCGCCTCATTATTCTTGTACAGAAGGCCCCTGATGTGCGTGGTCGCTTCGCACATGTACGCTTCCTTCTCATTCAACTTGATCGCTACCACGTCCATTTCCGGCAAGCCCGCCAATGTGCCGCCCGGAGACCTTGCGTTGTACGTTACGAAATCGCACTTCTTGATGTGTTGAAGATAAGCGCCAACGACGTACTCGCCTACCTCAGTACCCATGCGCTACCCCCTTCCGTTACACGTTCGTTGCCGTGGCATCATAGCACGCGGACGGCGGGAGGGCAAGGCGGCGGTGAGAAGCTCTGGGTCCGTCCGCACTTGGGCCGGGGGCGCTTCAAGCGGTGCTATCACCGGCGGCGGGGCGAGATGCGGTACGCACACCCCGCGCGCAATCCGCCACACGGAGCGCGCCGGTTAAATTGCGGCGACAGCCACACGGGCCAGCCCAGGCCTATTGCGTCTCGGCGATGATCCCGCGGCGGACGGCGGCGGCGATGCGGTCGAGCTCGTCCAACGAGATGGCCAGCGGCGGGAAGATCACAAGGACGTTGCCCAGCGGGCGCAAGAGCACGCCCTCGTCCAGCGCCCGCCGGCAGACGCGGATTCCCCGCTGCTCGGCCCAGGGATAGGGCTCCTTGGTCGCCCGGTCGCGGACCAGCTCGACGCCGGCGATCAGGCCACACTGCCGGACGTTGCCGACGTGGGCCAGAGAGGCCATCTCGGCCAGGTGCCCGCCGAGCCGGGCGATCTTTTCCGGCAGGCGCTGGAGGGTCCGCTCCTCGTCGAAGATTTCCAGCGAGGCCAGCGCGGCGGCGGCCCCCAAGGGATTGCCGCCGTAGGTGTGCCCGTGATAGAAAGTCTTGCTCTCGGCGTACTCGCCCAGGAAGGCCTGCCACACCTCGTCGGTCGTCAGCGTGGCGGCCATGGGCAGGTAGCCGCCGGTGAGGCCCTTGGCCAGGCAGAGGAAGTCGGGCGCGACCCCTTCGTGCTCGCAGGCGAACATGCGGCCAGTCCGCCCGAAGCCCACTGCCACCTCGTCGGCGATCAACAGCACGTCGTACTTCCGCGTCAGCTCGCGGACGCCGCGGAGATAGCCGGGAGGGTGGACGATCATCCCGGCCGCCGCCTGCACCAGGGGCTCGATGACCATGGCGGCGATCCGGCTGTGCTCCCGGGCCAGCACCCGCTCGACTTCGCCAAGGTAGTAATCGAGCCACTCGTCGGCCGGCACGCCTGCGGGTCCGCGGTACACGTCCGGCGCGGGCACCCGCAGCGTCTCGAACAGCAGCGGCCGGAACATGGCATGGAACCGCTCGACCCCGCCGACGCTCACCCCGCCGAGCGTATCGCCGTGATAGGCCTCGCCCAGCGCCAGGTAGCAAGTCTTCTGGGGCTGCGGCTCGGTCCGCTGCCGCCAGTACTGGAATGCCATTTTGAGGGCCACCTCGACCGCCGTGGCGCCGTCGTCCGAGAAGAAGACGTGACCCAGGCCCGGCGGGGCCAATTCCACCAGCCGCTTGGCCAGCAGGATCGTCGTCGGGTGAGAGCAGCCCAGCGACGTGACGTGGGCCACCTGGCCGAGCTGTCGGCGGACGGCGGCATCGATTCGCGGGTGGCGATGCCCGTGGAGGTTGCACCACAGGCTGCTCGTGGCGTCCAGGTAGCGGCGGCCGTCGATGTCGATCAAGTTGCAGCCCTCGGCCCGTTCCAGGATCAGCGGCTCGTACTGGGCCATCTGGGTGAAGGCGTGCCAGACGAGCGTGCGGTCCCAGGCGCGGAGCTGATCGGGGGTGGGGGGAGGCATGGGGTGCATCAAGGGGTCGTCAGTTGTTGTTTGCCGTCCCCGCTTTCTGCGAAGCCGCAAGCGGCGTCTCCACCTTCCGCCTTCACCCTTTATCCTTCATCCTTCCCCCCTCACTCCCACGCCAGGGCCACGGGCGTGCCGACCGCGACCCCGAGCCGCGCGGCGGCATTGTCGCCCACCACGGCCAGCTCCAGCCGGCCGGTCGAGCCCACCAGCGCAACGAGCATGCCGCCGGCCTGCGCGGCGTAGTGGTGGTAGATGCCGAAGGTCTCGTAGATGCCGCAGACGACGCACACGCGGGTGTCGGTCGGCCGGCCGGCGAACAGCTCGGCCGCGATGTTGGTGACGAGGTTGCCGAAGGAATCGATCTCGATGACCTGGCCGCGGATCTTCCGGTCGGACAGCTCGGGCTGGGGCCAGTGGCAGGCGGCGAGCCGGCCTGCCGGCGGCCCGAGTTCCCGCGGGTCCAGCCCCAAACTCAGCCGGGCGGCGACCGGGGCCATGATGTCCCGCCCGTGAAACGTCGCGGAGACCGGCTGGAGCCAGTAGGCGGGATTGGCCAGGCGGCGGATCTCCGCGGCCGGGGTCTTGGCCAACAGCCGGCTCAAGAGGCCGTTGTCCGGGGCCACGTACTGCTGCTCGCCGATCCGCGCGTACACGATCTGGCGATCGCTGCCCACCCCCGGATCGACCACCGCCACGTGGATCGTGCCCTCGGGGAACCAGGGCGTGGTGTTCTCCAGCACCAGGGCCCCGCGGCGGACGTCCTGCGGCGGCACGGCGTGGCTGATGTCCACCAGCGTTGCGGCGGGGTTGATGGAGAGGATGACCCCTTTCATGGCCGCCGCGTACGGGCTGTCGCTGCCGAAATCGGTGGTCAGGGTGATGATGGGCATCGGTCGCTCTTGTCCGCTCTCCGAGCCGAGATGGCTGGCGGCGACTATTGTGTAAATGGAATCTCGCAACGATTACCACTGGCCTCGTTCAAGAGCACGAATTTCCCGGCGTCCTCTTTGCGCAACTGCTCGTTGGCGTTGAGAAACTCGATCCCGTACACGGTCCCATCCGGCGCGATGTCGACGTTGAGTTCGTCGCTAAGCCGGATCGTGTCGACCTCACCCTCTTTCTCGTGGAATCGGAGGTAAGCCACGTTGTAGCGCGGATCGTAAGTCAATTTCATCGCCCGTCCCCTTTCAGAAGAATTTTACGATAACCGTTATGACCAGCCAACCTTGCTCCGGGACCGCATAGGCTTCGATTTGCTTTGTCGCGTAGGTCCGACCACGCCACGTGCGGCCGAAACGGAAGTTCCGCCGAAAGCCCGTCCGCCCGAACTTCGCGGTAAACTGCTCGCCGTGCTCGACCGCGGCGGCGACCTCCTGTTCGGTCGCGCCGTGTTCCGCGAGCCGAGCCTGGGCGTGGGGATGAAGGCGTACTTTCATGGTTCCGCGTTCACGTTAATCCACTCGCCATAATGCGGCCTGGCTTGTCCTTCAACTACCCGCGATTGGCGTCGTCTTGAATCCGCCGGCCCCGTCATCCTCCAGGAGCGACTGGGAGCCGTCCACCTCGTCGACGATTCCGCGACGACCCGCCTTAAGCTGCTGTCGCAGGAAATCGAGCGCGCCTGCTGCGCCCGGGCCGCGGTCGAGCAGGGCATTTTCAAGGGTGGTGCGGCTTATGTGAACGGGGATCAATTCCAGGCAGCGCCGGCGAACCTCGTTTGGATCGACGTTGGGATTCCGCTTCTTGGCCAGGCCAATCAACTGCCCGAGGCCCTTGAGCTTCCCCTCCCGGACCTCGGCGACGATCTTGGGATTGGCGGCCAAGAGCTCGCGGCAGAGGTTCTCCAACTCGGACTCATCGACTGCACCGATCCCCAGGGCCGCGATGGTTGGGCCGAACGGCTGGCGGTCGGCGATCATCCGGGCGAGGACTTCGCGGCCGCGGCCGGTCGTGAGCCGGCCGGCGCGGACGGCCTCGATAACCTCGGCCAGCGCCGCCGGCCCGACGGGGAACTGCTCGATGCCGAGGTGCTGTTCGCCCAGGGCCCGCAGCACGTCCTGCTGCACCCAGTTGCCGGCGAGCTTGCCGTCGCCGAGGCGGTCGGCTAGGTCGACGTAGTAGTCCACCAGGGGGCGGCCCTGGTTCACCAGCACGTCGCTTTGGTAGGGCGTGATGCCGTAGGTCCGCTCCAGCCGCGTCCGCAAGGCGGCGGGCAGCTCGCCCAGCGAGTCCCGCACCCGCTCGACCTCGGCTTCACTGAACGTGATGGGCACCAGGTCGGGCTCGGGGAAGTAGCGGTAATCGCTGGACTCCTCTTTGGCCCGCTGCAGGTAGGTCCGCTGCGAGGCATCGTCCCAGCCGCGGGTGGACTTGGGCACCTCGCCGAGCTTGCGGCCGGTTTCCCGCCAAACTTCGAGCTGGCGGCGGGCCTCGTACTCCATCGCCCGCTCGACCGCCCGGAAGCTGTTCATGTTCTTGACCTCGACGATCGGCGTGGCGATGCGGCCCTGGGGCGTGTCGAGGTGCAGGTTGATGTTGGCGTCCACGCGGAGGCTGCCCTCCTGCATGTTGCAGTCGGAGACGCCGAGGTAGCCCAACAGCAGCTTGAGCTCGGTCAGGTAGGTCTTGGCCTCGTCGGGAGAGCGGAGGTCGGGCTGGCTGACGATCTCCAACAGCGGCGTACCGGCCCGATTCAGGTCGATGCGGCTGGGGGCCTTGCCCGCCGCCTCGTCGTGCATGCTCTTGCCGGCGTCCTCTTCCAGGTGCGCCCGCAGGATGCCGATCCGCTTTACCGCGCCCTGGGGATCGCCGATCTCCAACCAGCCGTCGTGGCTCAGGGGCAGGTCGTACTGACTGATCTGGTAGCCCTTGGGCAGGTCGGGATAGTAGTAGTTCTTGCGGTCCCACTTGGTGGAAGGGGCGATGGTGCAATTCAAGGCCAGGGCCGCCCGCACGGCCAGCTCGACCGCTTTGCGGTTCATCACCGGCAGCGTGCCCGGCATGCCGATGCACACCGGGCAGGTCTGCGTGTTGGGCCCGGCGCCGAACTTCGTGCTGCAGCCGCAGAAGAGCTTGCTCTGGGTGGAGAGCTGCACGTGGACTTCCAGGCCGATGACGACGGTGGGGGGAGAATCGCTGCTCATAGCGAGGCCGGTTTTGCCCGATCGGCCATGTGCGCCTCGCACCGGACGATCTCTTCCTTCAGTTGATTGATCAACCCCTGCAGCGATCGCAGCTCCAAATCGCGGGCGTACTCGTTTCCGCTGGATTCTTGGCGAGCGGTTTCATACTGCCGCTCCAACTCTCGGAGCTTCGTCCGCGTGCTCTCCAACTCTCGTAGGCTTTCCAAGGTCATACTCGCGACACCAGCCAGTTCTCGGCCCTCAGGTCGGGCACCTGCCCGAAGTCGCGGAGATTCGCGGTCAGCAGGAGGGCGCCGTGTGCTAACGTCGTGGCGGCGATCTTCAGGTCCATGGTCCCGATCCGGACCCCTTGTCCGCGCATCCGGTTGAACTCGCGAGCCACCGCTCCGTCGAACGCAGCAATGTCCCACCGGCTGAAGAAGCCGAACAGGTCCACCAGGCGCTCGTACGCCGGCACCTGTCTCTGCACGTCGCTGTAGCGATGGACGAGGGCCAACCAGCCACGCATTTGTTCTTCGACGGTGATAGCCGTGGTCGCGAACTCCTGGTCCGCGGAAGCGGCCATGTTCGCCCTCAAGGCGGCGGCTTGGGGTCCCAGCGACTGCAAGATGTTGATGTGGTCCGTATCCAGCAGGATCACGAATCGGCCCCCTGCCTGGCCGCGCGGCGATCTGCCTCGCGAATCTTTCGCCCTTCTTCCTGAATTTCTCCAATAACCTGATCACCCTCGAATATCCCGATGGTGCTGCGCCAGTCCTTTTCCTGCTTTCCAGCCCTGGCGGCGTCGACGAGTCCCTTGACCGTCTGTTCCAGCGTCGTTACGCGATCCTCGATTTTACGTTGCGGCATTTTGGCTTTCCCCTCTCGGCCCCGAACAACCCCAATATCAATTGTACCACGGCCCCCCAGCCGGGCCAGCCCGGCTCCGGCAGCATCATCGGGTTAATCAAGGCGCCGCGTTGCGTTATCGGCTGGGCAGCTTGGCGATTTCCTTCTTCAGCTCGATCACGGGGAGGGGGGAATCCGGCCAGTCGTCTATCCAGCACACTATGAAATCACACTGCGCCGCATCGTGCCCGTGCTCCCGAAACGCTGAGGCCTTGAACTCAAGTTCGATTCGCGCGCGGGCCCATAGGTTCCTCTTCTTATCGGAGCAGTACTTTGCCTCACAGTCGGGAAAGCCCTGCTGAATCGATTCAACGTAGAAACCCAGCTCGCGGCTGACCATCCCGAAGAGGTAGACGACGCCCTGCTCGTTGATCGGCGCGTGGCGAAGTCCCCGAAAGTCGAACGGCTCGCCGTAGAGCTGCTTGGGCGCAACGGAGGATTCCCGCACAATGGCGATGGCGGTGTTGCGTCGCACCGGCGTCTGGTCGCTTGTTCCGTCGGAATTCGTGACGGCACCGTCCCGCGCCGGCGGTTGGTCGCGTTCGGCCTTCCATTTGCGGTAACGGGCGAGGATGTCCCCCCACCTAGCCCCGAAACGATCCTTGAACGGTGTTATAGAGTATTTACCGTCCGCACAGTACTCGTTGGCGCCCGGCTCACGCCCGAGCTTGCGTTCGAGGCTCTGGATCGAGGTGAACAAATCCTCGTCGGACAACACGCGCCGAGGTCCTTGCGCCCCCGCGGGCCTAGACTCCAACCCGGCGGCCTGCGACGCCTTGCCCAGTGAGGCAAAGTAGCCCCTCACAGAAGAAGTTGGTAAGACGCGCTGAACCTCTGCCTTGCTCAACCAGGTCTTGCCGAGATCCCTCGCCAAGGACTTGAGCGTGTCGATGATCTCCTCTTTGCTGTGGCGCCTGCCAGCCATAACAGTGCCCGACTGTATAAGGCCCGTCGGCCGTAGTCGTCCGCAATCTCCAAGTCATTCTAGTGCCGCTTCTGCCGCCCGTCGAGAGGTCCGTTACTGGCGTTGGTCCAGCGGCGGCTTCCGCGTGTGCCAGTCGGTGGCCTGCTGGAACATGTGGGCTCCGCGGAGCAGCCGTTCCTCGTGAAAGGGGGGCGCTTGCAGTTGCAGGCCGATGGGCAGCCCGCCGGAAGTGAAGCCGCAGGGGATGGAGGCCGCCGCCAGGCCGGCCAGGTTCGCGGAGACGGTGTACAGGTCGAACAGGTACATCGAGAGCGGGTCGTCGATCTTTTCGCCGATCTTGAAGGCGGGGGTGGGAGTGACCGGCCCGGCCACCAGGTCCACTTCGGCGAAGGCCCGGTCGAAATCCTGCCGCACCAGCCGCCGCACCTGGAGGGCTTTCTTGTAATAGGCCTCGTAGTAGCCCGCGCTGAGGGCATAAGTGCCAAGCATGATGCGGCGTTTGACCTCGGGGCCGAAGCCTTCGGCGCGGGTGCGGCGGTACATCCGCACCAGGGGGTTGTCGAGGTCGTCCGGGGTGGCCCGGGCACCCGCAGCTGTGGTCAAAGGGGCACCCACGGCCGCAGCCGAAGGGGCACCCACGGCCGCAGCCGAAGGGGCACCCACGGCCGTGGCCGAAGGGGCACCCACGGCCGTGGCCGAAGGGTCCCCGGCCTGCTGGAGCCGCCCGCGCTCCTGGTCCAGTTCGGCCGCCATGCTCCGCTCGTCGGTCCGGTAGCCGTAGTGGACGCCGTCGTAGCGCGCGAGGTTGCTGGAGGCCTCGCAGGGGGCGATGACGTAGTAGGTCGCCACGGCGTACTTGCTGTGCGGCAGCGAGAGCCATTTCACGGTGGCCCCGAGCGACTGGTAGACGGCAACCGCCTCGCGAACCGCCGCTTCCACCTGGCCGTCGAGCCCGGCGGCGAAATGCTCGCGGATCAGCCCGAGCCGCAGCCCGACCAGCGGCTGGCGGACGGTTTCGCTGTAGCGGGGCACCGGCAGGTCGATCGAGGTCGAATCCAGCGGGTCGTGCCCGGCCAGCACCTCCAGGAGCAGGGCCAGGTCCTCGGCGGTGCGGGCCAGCGGTCCGACTTGGTCGAGGCTGCTTGCGAAGGCCACCAGTCCGTAGCGGCTCACGCGGCCATAGGTGGGCTTCAGGCCGGAGACGCCGCACAGGCCGGCGGGGCAGCGGATCGAGCCGCCGGTGTCGCTGCCGATCGACAAGGGGGCCATGCGGGCGGCCACGCAGGCGGCCGCCCCCCCGCTGGACCCGCCCGGCACCCGCACCAGGTCCCACGGGTTGTGCGTCGGGAAGAAGGCGGAGTTTTCGTTCGACCCGCCCATGGCGAACTCGTCCATGTTCGTCTTGCCCAACAGCACCGCGTCGGCCGCGCGGAGCCGCTGGACAACAGTGGCGTCGTAGGGCGGGCGGAAGTGCTCCAGCATCCGCGAGCCGCAGGTGGTGGCCTCGCCCTGGGTACACAGCACGTCCTTGATCGCCACCGGCAGGCCGGCCAGACGCCCCAGGGGCTTGCCCGCCGCCCGCCGCCGGTCGATCTCCTCGGCCCGAGCGAGTGCGGCCGCCGGGTCGACCCGCAAGAACGCCCGAACCTGCCCGTCGCGGCGCTCGATCTGGTCGAGAAACGCCCGGGTCAACTCGACCGAGGTGGCGCGGAGAGCGGTCAGCTCGGCCAGAAGCTCGCTGGCGGTGCGATCGACAAGGGCCATAATGGGAGATCAGACCTCGCCGAGGACGGCCGGCACGAGGTAGCACTCAGCGTCGCGGTGCGGGGCCGTCGCCAGTGCCGCCTCCCGGTCCAGGCTCGGCCGCACGCCGTCCTCCCGCAGGACGTTGGTCACGTCCAGGGCGTGGGCCATCGGCTCGATCCCGGTGGTGTCAACCTCGCCAAGCAGCTCCATGTAACCGAGGATGTCCCCCAACTGGGCCGTCATGCGGCTGACCTCCTCGTCGGAGAGCAACAGCCGGCCCAGCAGGGCGATCTTCTGCACTTCGGCACGCGAGATGGCCATAGCGCCACCGCTATTTGGTTGCGGACGCCTTGGGGAGCCGGAATGGGACCGCACGGACCCGTTTCTTCACGGCACCGCTGCGAATGCACTGGGTGCAGACGCGGAGCGTCTTATGGGTCCCGTTGGCCGTGCTGACGTGGACTCTCTGGAGATTCGGCCGGAACACCCGCCGGGAGATTCCGGTGACCTTGGTTCCAACTCCTCCGAGGTATTTCGCTTTCCCCCTGTGGGTGACTTGATTGCCCGTCATCGGCTTCTTCCCGCAGATGTCACATGCTTGACCCATCCCAGCACTCCCAAAAGGTCGGCGACAAAGATCACTTATTCTATCCGTTGGACCCCGTGCGACGCAAGGGGGGTGGTACACTTTGGCCGAGAATTCGCGGGAGTAAAGGGGGAAATGCGAAATGCCCTGCTATCGGGGCATTGGTACTTGACCGCCCTCGACCATCGGGGGTACGATACGCCCCATGAGCAAACGCCGGTCAGGCCTGGTCGATACTCACGTCGTCCACTGTGCGGATAACCTAGACCAGCTTCCCCGACTGCCGGACGAGTGTGTTAACCTCATCTACATCGACCCACCGTTCAACAGCAACCGTAATTACGAGGTTTTTTGGGGCGAGGCGAAGGAGAAGCGGGCCTTTGAGGACCGTCACGCCTCCACGGCTGCTTACATCGACTTCATGCGGCCCCGGTGCGTTGAATTGTATCGCGTTCTGAAGCCCACCGGCAGCTTCTACTACCACTGCGACTGGCACGCTTCCCACTACGTCAAGGTCATGCTGGACCGGATCTTCAGTGAGAATAGCCTCGTAAACGAGATTGTCTGGTGCTACTCCCACGGTGGAAAAAGCGGTCGTCGGTTCGGGAGAAAACACGATATCATCTTTTTCTACGCCAAGTCCGGCAAATACACCTTTAACGGGGATGCCGTTCGTATCCCGATGAAGTCTGGTGATACCAGCTTTGGAGGTCGGCTAGAGACTGACGAAAAGGGCAGAGAGTATCGCCTGGTCTACGGCACCAAGAACAAGCAGGGCAAGACGAAATACTACAAATACTATCTCGATGAAGGCAAGATTCCCGAGGATTGGTGGACTGACATCAACAGTTTGCAGGCCGGCGACCAAGAGCGACTCGGCTACCCTACGCAGAAACCTCTTGCACTGCTGAACCGGATCATCAAGGCCAGTAGCAACCCCAATGACATTGTCCTAGACGCTTTCTGCGGCTGTGGCACGGCCCTGGAAGCGGCGGAACACCTGGGACGGCAGTGGATCGGCATTGACATGTCGCCCACGGCCTGCCGGGTCATGGCGGAGCGCCTGCGGGACCGGTGCGGGCTTCGCGAGGGTCACACGCTCCGGCAGTCTGGCAAGGGCTTTGTTGTCCGCGATCTTTCCTGGACGGAAGAAAGACTCCGCAAGGTCCCGCCGTTTGAGTTTGAGAATTGGGCGGTTGTCGCCCTTGGAGGCATCCCTAATAAGACCAAAGTGGGGGATGCGGGTATAGATGGGCGAATCTTCCCGATGCACGCGCTTCCGGAGCCGACAGGGAAAAAGAAGTCGCAACCTTTCAAGTTCCTGGATGACTGGTACCCGGTCCAAGTCAAACAGAAGGACAAGGCCGGCCGCCCCGACATCGACGCGTTCGAGGCAGCAATGATGCGCGCTGATCGTCCCAAGGGTTTCTTCGTTGCCTTTGCCTTTTCAGAAGACGCCCAGAGGGAGGTTCAGCGCTTCTTCACGCAGTCGGGAAAAGCCATTGTCCTGCTCACGGTGCAGGAGATTTTGCAGGAGCGGATTGCCATGAAATTGGCCTAGCTACAACCGGCCGAACCGCTTCATTAGCCGGCGGCGCCCGGGCATGCCGCCCCGGGTCGGCCGTGATACAGGGCAAGGGAGGGTGGAAGCGAAGCCGCCAACCACACTACGCTGAGTGCCCGGTGTCCGGGGGTTCATCAGACACGCCTCGTGGGTTCGTGGTTACAATGGAGAGGGTGGCTCGGTGCCCAGGATCCGGTACTCGGTACCCCGGTACCCAGAACCCGGCACCGAAGTCGGGGATTACACACAACCGCCGTCGGCTTCCGCTTTCCGCCCTCAATGAGGAGTTATCCATGTCGCACCACTTTCCATATCTCGTGGTCGTTGTGCTGTGGCAGGCCTGCTCGCTGACGGCGGTGGGGGCCGAGCCGGCGGGTGCCCCGGCCGCGGCGTCCGCGGACCCGGCGGCGGCCACGCGGCAAGGCTCGTCCGCCCCGGCCTCCCGCGCCGGCAAGCTGAATCTGAAGACCCACCCCACCCTGGTCGCCGTCCTGCGGGGGCACGGCGGGCGGCACACCTTGTCCATCCAGTACCGTTGGAAGGTCCACGAAGACGCCTCGGTCGAGGTGCGGCTCCTCTCCGCCAACCGTGCTGAGGGGACCTTCGTCACGCCGTTGGACTTCGTCGGCCAGTACCTCGCCAGGGGCACCAAGCAGACATCTTACGATATGGACCTCCGGCAGAAGGTCTACCGCTGTCTCGACCACGCCGACGACCCGGGCATGACCGAGACCTTCGCGAAGGACAAGATGGACTTCCGGATCGTCGGCCAGCGGAATTCCCTGGGGCATCCGGCGGTGTACGTCCTGGCCTCGAACGAAGGCAAGTCCGCGGAGGAGCGGGCGGACATCGTCTTCTTGCACTTGGACGCCTGGGCGGTCGCGGACGACCGCCTGAGTCTCGATCTGCCGCCGACGGTCTTCGAGAAGCCGGGCAAGTTGTTCGTCTGGTTCCTCCGCGGCAACCGCTTGCTCTGGGAAGAGCAGGTGCCCTGGCCGGGCTCGGGCGCTGCGAAGTGAGCCTGTGAAGCCGCAAGCGGCAAATCCCCGAACCCCTACCCCTCCCCGACGATGGCCAGCACTTCCCGGTGGACCCGGCCGTTGGTGGCGATGGCCTGGCCGGAATGGATCGTGCGGCGGCCCTGCCAGTCGGTGAAGGTGCCGCCGGCTTCCTCCAGGATGGGCAGCAGCGGGGCGAGGTCCCACACGGCGGCGATCGGATCGACCATCAACTCGCCCCGGCCCGTGGCCACCATCAGGTAGCCGTAGCAATCGCCCCAGGAGCGGGAGAGTTGGGCCGCATTCTGGAGCCGGTCGTACACCTCGCGCCGCCCGATCTCGTCGAACGAGGCAACCTCGCTGGTGAGAAACAGGCCGTGGGCCAGCGTGGGCTGCTGCGAGACTTTGGCCGGGCGGGGGGCCTTCTGGCCTTGGACGTACCAGGCGCCCTCGCCGCGGGCCGCATAGACGCACTCGTCCAGGGCCGGGATGCGGATCACCCCCAGCAACGGCTCCCCTTCGTACTCGATGCCTACCAGCGTCCCGTACAGCGGCACGCCGTGGATGAACGACTTGGTGCCGTCGATCGGGTCGAGGATCCAGCGGAAGGGGCTGGTGCCGCGGCGGTCGGCCATCTCTTCGCCGACGATGGCGTCACCGGCGAAGGCCCCGGCGATACGGTCGCGGAGATGCTCCTCCGCGCGGCGGTCGGCGATGGTCACGGGCGAGTCGTCCGCCTTGAGTTGCACGGCCAAGTCCTCGCGGCGGAAGTAGTCCAGCGTGATCTGGCCCGCTTCTCGGGCCGCCTGAAGCGCCAAGAGCAAGCGGGACTTGACTTCCGCGGGATCGAGGCTCATCGCGGATCTCCTACCGTAGGTTATGCTTCAGCATAACGCCGGACGCTTGTTATGCTGAAGCATAACCTACGACTGTGGTTTCAAGTCTGCCGGTTTCGTCCAGAACGCATGCCACGCCAGCACCACGGCCCCGCACACGAGCATGCTGTCGGCCACGTTGAACGTTGGCCAGGGCCAGCGGCCGATCATCACCAGGATCCAGTCGCGGACGGCGTGCATCGTGTCACCGGCGCGGTGCAGAAGAACGGTGTCCTTCCAGAGGGTATCCTTCCAGACCAGCCCCGGCAGGCCCAGGCGGTCGTAGAGGTTCCCGAGGATGCCGGCCGTCACACTCGCCAGCGCCAGGGTGAGGACCCACTGGCGGGCGGCCCCGGCCCAAAACAGCCAACCCAGGATGAACAACAGGGCGACCAGCGACAGCACCGCGAACAGGACCCAGCCGCCCTGCCCGATGCCGAACAGGGCCCCTTCGTTGAGGCTGGCCTGAAAACCGACCACGTTCGTCCACAGCCAGTCCGGCGGGTCGGGGCAGCCGGGCCTGGGCACGCCGAGCCGGCTGAACATCCAGTGCTTCGTCGCCAAGTCCAGGGCGCAGCCGCCCCCGGCCAGGAGGAAGAACGCGGCATAGCGGCTGAGCGGAACCGCCCTCATGGCTGTTCCTTCGGGGGACGAAAAAAGGGCCCGAATGCCCTTGCATCGTGTGGCACTGCTTGCCCGCTGCCGCAAAACGGTTTCCCGAAGGAGCACGCTTCAGCCGGCAGCAGGCAAGCAGTGGCACACTCGGGGAGTGGCAACTTGTTTCCCCGCCGGTCTTAACTCTGTTCCCGGCGGGAGGCGCACCTGACGCACAGCGTGGCGTAGGGAATGGCGTTCAGGCGGCTCTTGGGGATCTTCACCCCGCACTCCTCGCAGGTGCCGTAGGTGCCTTCGTCGATCCGCTCCAACGAGGCCTCGATCTTCTCCAGCGCCGCGCCTTCATTCTCCATCAAGCTGAGGGTGAACTCCTGCTCGAAGTTGTCGCTGCCGATGTCGGCCATGTGGATCGGCATGCTCGACAGGTCGCCGTTCGCCTCGGAGCGGCTCTTCTTCAAGGCGGCATCGGCCAACTGGGTTACGTCCCCCCGCAGCCGTGCCCGCAACATCATCAGCCGCTCCTTGTAGCCGTTCAAGTCCGCTGGGGTCATCGATTCCTCTCTGGCTGAAGAACTAGGCGAGTTCACCTCGGTTGACTCTCTTTGGCGCTACCACAGACTCTTTATTTTAGATGGCCGGCAAGGCCTTGTCAAAGGGTGGTCTCCCCCTCGTTCTGGAGGGTCCGCCCCAAGGCGGACCCGGCCCAAATAGACTGCTGGCTGGCGAGAATGGCGCCTCGCGCGGGAGCCCGAAGCGCAAGCGAGGGAACCGTTTACCTCCCTCGCTTGCGCTTCGGGCTTGGGCCGATCCTGCCCGCCGGCAGCATAACACGGCGGGCGGATAGCCACGGCGACCACGCTCGGCGTGGTGCCCGATCCGCGGGTGGGAATGGTGAGGAGAGCGAGCGAAAAGTGGTCGGCGGGTCGGTGAGCAGTGGACGTGCGCCCCGAGCGGGCCCTACCCAAACTAACTTTGGCAAGGTATCCTGAACTCTTCGAGTCACAACCCGGCGAAAGAGCGAGAACCCAGCGAGGCCGGCTATTTCCGCCTGCGACGCCGCCTTTCAACGTTGTATTTCGCCCGCCTGCGGCGCCACCTATGCGATCGACCAGGTCCGCGTGGCCTGCGGGCGGTGCGGCAGCCTGCTGGACGTGGCCTACGATTGGTCGCGGCTCCAGCCGCCGCGCTCGCTGGCGGCATTCGAGGAGAAATGGGCCCGCCGCAGCGATCCTTACTGCCTCAGCGGCGTCTGGCGGTTCCACGAACTGCTGCCCTTCATGCCGCGAGAGCAGTGCGTCACGCTGGGCGAAGGCCAGACCTTGCTGGGGGTCTCCGCGGGCGTGGCGGAGTACGTCGGCCTCGAACCCGGCCGCCTCTTCCTGCAATACGAGGGGCTGAACCCCTCGGGCAGCTTCAAGGACAACGGCATGGCGGCCGCCTTCAGCCACGCGCGGTTCGTCGGGGCCCAGCGGGCCGCCTGCGCCTCGACCGGCAACACCAGCGCCTCGCTGGCCCTCTATTGCTCGACCACCGGACTGATGCGAGCCGTGATCTTCGTCGGCTCCGGGAAGATCGCCTACGGCAAGCTCTCCCAGGCCCTCGACTACGGCGCCTTGACGCTCCAGATCCAGGGCGATTTCGACGACGCCATGGCCCGCGTCCAGGAGGTCAGCCGCCAACTGGGCATCTACCTGGTCAACAGCGTCAATCCCTTCCGCCTGGAGGGCCAGAAGACCATCATCTACCGGGTGCTGGAGGGGCTCCGCTGGGAAGTGCCCGACTGGGTGGTCTGTCCCGGCGGCAACCTGGGCAACTCCAGCGCTTTCGGCAAGGCGCTGTTCGAGCTGCACGAGCTGGGCCTCGTGGACCGCATCCCGCGGCTGGCCGTGATCAATGCCGCCGGGGCCGCCACCCTCTACGACCTGGTCGAGCGGCAGAAGGTTGCATGGAACGCCGGCTCGCCCGACACCGGCCGCATCGACCGATATTACCGGGACATGGAGGCCCAGCACCGCCGGGCCTCGACCATCGCCAGCGCGATCGAGATCAACCGCCCGGTGAACCTGCTCAAGTGCCTCCGCGCCTTGGAGTGGTGCCGGGGCGTCGTCCGCAACGTCACCGACCAGGAGATCCTCGATGCCAAGGCCCGCGTGGGCGCCGGCGGCATGGGCTGCGAGCCCGCCAGCGCCGCCAGTGTGGCCGGCGCCAAGCTCCTGGCGGCCGAGGGGGTGATCGGACGTGGCCAACGGGTCGTGTGCATCCTCACCGGCCACCAACTGAAGGACCCGACCGCAACAATCGCCTACCACGCGGCCGACCCGGAGCAGTTCGACCGCGTGCTCCGCGCGCGCGGCGTCCAGCGGGCGGCCTTCGCCAACCACGCCGTGGCCGTGCCCAACGACCTGGACGCCATCGTCCGGGCGATCGGGACGCATAGCTAGGTGGACAAATTCGAAATCCGAAAATCGAAATCCGAAATAAATTCAAATCACCGAAAATGCCAATGACAGAAACGCCGGGCCGCAGACAGTACGACCTGGAAGACCGAACGTTTGAGTTCGCTCGCCGCGTGCGGGCGTTTGTCAAGAAACTTCCGCAGACGATCTGCAACATCGAAGACGTCAAATAGGTCGCACGCTCCTCCGGTTCGATTGGGGCGAATTACATCGAAGCCAATGAAGCTCTGAGCAAGAAAGACTTTCGGATGCGGATCCGCATTTCACGGAAAGAATCAAAGGAGACACGGTACTGGTTGCGGCTTCTGGATACGCAAGACGATGCGGCGCTCAAGACAGAACGTGGCGCGCTCGTCCAGGCAAGCACCGAACTGTTGCGCATCTTTAGCGCAATCCTCCAGAAAGCCGACTGAAGCCGGTTTGGAACCTTGGCATTTTGCATTTTGATTTTGTTTGTGATTTGTGTTTTGGGTTTTGGGATTTTGCCCGCGAGGCCCGCATGACTGTTCGCATAGCAATCCACGGTGCTGCCGGGCGGATGGGCCGGCGGCTGGTCGCGCTGGCCGCGGCCGATCCGCAGCTTGAGCTGGCGGCCGCGCTGGAGGCCGCCGGCCACCCGCAGCTCGGCCAGGATGCGGGGACCATCGCCGGCGCGGGGCCCCTGGCCGTTCCGCTGGACACGGAACTCCCGCAGGGCGTCGACGTCGTCGTGGATTTTTCCCTGCCCGCCGCCGCGGAAGTCATCATCGAGACCTGCCGCCGCCGGCGCGTGCCGTTGGTGGTCGCCACGACCGGGCTGGAACCGCCGCAGATCGAGCGGCTGCAAGCGGCCGCCCGCGAGATCCCCCTGCTCTGGTCCCCGAACACGAGCCTGGCCGTGAACCTGACAATGAAGCTCTGCGAGCTGGCCGGCAAGGCCCTGGCCGACAAGGATGCCGACGTCGAGATCATCGAGCGGCACCACCGCTACAAGGAGGACTCGCCCAGCGGCACGGCCTTGAAGTTCGGCGAGATCCTCGCGCGGACGATGGGCCACACCCGCCACCGTCACGGCCGCTTCGGCCGCCCCGGAAAACGCCCCCACGAGGAGATCGGCTATCACGCCATCCGCGTCGGCGACAACCCGGGCGAGCACACCATCCTCTTCGGGATGCTGGGCGAGACGATCGAGCTAACGGTCCGCGCCTCCAACCGCGACTGCTACGCCCTGGGCGCCCTGGCCGCCGCGAAATTCCTCGCCGGCAAGCCCCCCGGCCTCTACGGCATGGCCGACGTGTTGCGTGGCGAGCACCTTCCATTTCCCCTGGTGGACGACGAGACGCAGTAATTCCGCGCCCGACCGTGGACGAAGACGGTCGAGGACGGCACGGTCCTCGCGCGTCCAGGAGTACTCCTTGGATTCATGCCCAAAGAGGGTGATGACTCGTCCCATCACGCAATTATTCCCGCGCTGCTAAGGGCAAGGGCCAGTCGCGTGACATGACTTCCGGCGTCGAGGCCGGTCGCATCGAGTTTGATTCTCCGACTCCAGCGCTTCGGTGCGCAAAGCACCTTCCAGGTCGTCGGTTTCGCCCTGCCGTTGTGCGATCAAAAACCGATAAGTGGCCTTCCGGTTGCGGTCAACCTTCGGCGGCTTCCAGGGCAGCGCCTCGTCGTAGGTGGCTGCGATAACCGAAGGCCATTCTCCCGCAGCCTTCGCGCGTTTCTCCTCATAGACCTTGACCACCTCCCGTGCTAACCTTGGCTCCAGCGGCCTTGCACGGGAGCGAATCCTGCTGGAGAAGCACCCCTCGATCTTTCCACCGGCAGCTTGAAGCGCGAACTGCTTCACGGATGGAAAATCAGTGTAACCGTTGTTTGATACCAGGGTCGGCTCTTCCTTGTACTTGAAAGGCATCTCTGCCGGCGTCCACCTCAACTCGCAGTTGTGTGCCCACTTCTTGACCGTGATAGGCGGTGTGAGGAATACCAGCCGCGAACCAAGCCTTCCTCCTTGGACAAACGCAAGCCGCGCGCCTTCAAGGTCTCTCGCGTGGTTCGGGTGCAGGAGATTCTTGGAGTGGCACTTGGTACAGCCAAAACTACCAAACTCGTAGAAGGGGTCATCCCGCTTTTCGCCTGGGTTCTTGCGTGCGCTGTCCGGCCGGTGTAGGTGGACCAAGTAGACCTTTGGTTCGGCAGTGTCACTTGCTCCCCGGAGTTGAGTGTCTTGCTTCCTGCTTGGGACACGAGGGGAGGCGGGCCGGGGACTGCCATTTCGTCCGATTGATGTTACGAAGTCGGCGGCCTTTGCGGTGAAGGCTGGGGCCACCCATCGTGGTGGCGACCGCTGAATCGAAACGTGGCCGCCGAAATCACCGAAAATACGCCGCATGTCAGGGGCAAGGACTTTCAGCGAGTTGCCTGCTCGGTCCGTGCTATCGACGCTGATCCGAACGGGGCTTTCCAGCAAGCGGCTATTGGCCGTACCTTTCACGAGGACAAGCGATTTCCTTTGTCGCTGCAAAACGCGGCGATGCCGGACGTGGAAGTTGCACGAGAATAGACGGTTCAGTTCCGCCTTGGTGAAGTCGGTTGCCCTGCCTGCCCGCTCGATCTCGAAGAACCCCATCAAGTAGAGCGCCGGTTCGGCAGTGAGGCCCCATCCGCGCAGCCCGCAGTAGAAGACGAGCAGGTCCCCGGGCTTCAGGTGCCGCAGGCCGGCCTTCGGCCCTGTCGGGTCTCCGTAGGTGAACGTCTGGAACTCCGGGTCAACGTGCATCGGCTGATCGGCCATTCGGTCCCGCATTCCCGCTGGAAAGTAGTCGATCAGCTTTCGCCCGTGCCTCCCCAGGGTGTTGCCGTAAGTCCGCTCGTCAACCGCGTGCCCATCGGGGATCGGGATGTACTCAAACGTCCCGTCCGCGAACAGCGGTCCGTGAATGCCGCCGCAGCCGGTGTCGATTCCGATTCGCGATAGGACGACATTCATGTTCTGACCGCGCAGCTGCCTTCAATCGCTACGTATGCCCGACTACTTACGGAACCCATCCGCAAGTCCTACTGCATCAAACCGGTTCCGCGATTAGTCGCGGCGGGACATTCGGCCGTTCACGGCCCGTCGTTGGAACTGTCGAAGCAGTCCCAACAAGAATCAAGAAAGGTGGAGACGCGATTGGCAACGTCGGCCAAATGGCGAATGTTGATCTGCTCAGGGGCCGAAAAGAACGGATTACCGTCTGTGTCCGCGGGATAGCGGAACTTCTGACCGAGCGGGTCCTTGCCGTCAAACTGTTTGAGAATGTCGCCGACAGCATCATCGTCTCCTCGTGAATCGCGCGGACAAAGGTGCTCTATAACCGGCCGACACTTCTCCCATAGACTCGACAGCCGGTGCTCGCGGAAGAGTTTCGCCACTCCCTTTGACTGCCGTGTAACAGGCTCCCCATTTCCGTCACGCCCCATGATCGTCCAGCCAAGCAGAATCAGGTGCTTGAGGGCGAGTTCCAACGAATGCCGGTAAAGGAAAATGATTGGATAGATCAAAGACTCCTGTGCGGCCGGTGTCCCAACAACATGCTGGACGAGAACGTCCGCGCCGTGCTTGTAGCCGGCGGCATACACGGGCCACCGATTCCACGCTCCACCAATGGTCGTGTTGTACCACCCGTCGTCAGTCCTGTCAAACAATAGGTCGCCTTTGCGCGGCCACGGAACTTCAATTGGCATTGGGGTCTCCCATTGACCGATGCAAACGCGCATGTGCGGCGCATCGACGATTCTTCCGCCGCAGCTATCGGCCCTCCTTGTCCTGGCTGTCAGCGTCGTCCAGCTTATGCAAGAGTTCCTTTGCCCTGCTGTCGAATTCCGCCTTGTGTTTTGGGCTTATGCCTTTGTACTCCGCATCGTCTTTGTTGGAAGCCCCGGCCACCGCATTCGACAGCTTCTCTACATCCCCCAGGACTGACCGCAAGGTTGCGTCGTAGCTTGCGTCCGCCTTTTGCAGTCCCGCCGCCCGCGCCAACGCGGCCAAATCCGCAGTGAGCAGCGGTGCTGCCACCTCCGTGCGGCGGCGCGCGGCTCCCCAGCATCGCTGAAGTAGTTCGCCGGAGAGCGACTGCGTGAAAAATGGAATCTCCGTTGCGTGCAATTCAAAGTGGAGTCGCTGCATCTCGCTTTCAAACAAGAGGATTCGCTCCTTCTTCTCCCAGATTTCCAAGGCCAGCTTATGCTTCGCCATCGCCGACACCAACAGGAAACTCAGGTCCGGCAATGCCTTGCCATCGGGTGATTCGACAAAGACCTTTACGTCGCCCCACGCCTCACCCACTACCGTCGAATAGTCCTTTTGGCCGATGCCGACTTCCGTTCTCGCCTCAAGTTTCTTAACCGCATTCAAAGCGGTCCGCGCGGATTGGGGGACTGCGCGGTAGGCTGCAATCGCGGTTTTCTGGCGCTCTTGTTCCGCACGCGATTTCTCGTCGGCGGCCCGCTTTTCTTCTTCCGCTTGGGCAAGCCGCTGTTTCTCAGCCGCCGCGCGCCGAGCCTCTTCATCGGCTTGGCGTTGCTTCTCGGCTTCTTCCGCCCGAAGCTGGTCTTGGACCTTCGGGTACAGCGCCGTTCGGGATGCTTCCGCATCGGCGAGCTTCTTAGCGAACTGCTGACTGTTGATTTTGTGGTGCTCGGCTTCCTTCAGTACCTCGTCGTAGGTCTTGTAAGCCGCGAAGGGATTGGATGGTTGCAGCCGGTTAGCCTCCTCAAGCCTGGCCGAGATGCGAGTGTCATTATCCGCTTCCCAATTGTCACGAGTGACCACGGACCAGACGAACCAGCCGACAGCAATGGCGCAAATGGCACCGCACACGCCCATGACGATCTTGGTTGCCGCGCTCAAGCCTGATCCCTCGTCTTCCCTGGCGGCAACTTGAGAGAGAGGCCGAGCGGGGCCTGGGTGCGCGCCATCGCCCGCGCCACGGCGAACGGCGACGGCAGCGGATGCCCCATGAGTTGGTTTCGGTGACGAGGCAGTTGATGTCGGCGTGGAGATTGCTGTGGCTCCGGGGGTCGTCGCTGGCGATGGACTGGACCCAGCGGCGGGAATCGAAATTGCTCCGTTGCAGTTTGGGCACTTCGTTTTCCGGCCGGCAAGTTTGTCTTCGACCTGGAAGCCTTTATGGCACTGAGGGCAAGCGAAGCGGATCATAGCCTTTCCCCGGAGCAGTGCAGCATACCATGCGGCACATTGCGGTGATTATCCCACCAATGAGTGGTGGCGTCAAGCACCGGTGCGGCTCGCCATTTGGCCGAGGCGGTGCCGGGATTGCCGGGCGGCCGGTGCGGTGGCGCTGGTGCCTCGCCGGTTCGGAGTCTGTCGCGTTCCACGCAGCACCTACCCTTATGCGGTGGCAGAGGGGTTTCGCCCGGAGAACGCTCCCGTCATCCACCGGGATAGCTGGTGGCGCGGTTTCGGCACTTTCAGCGCAGCGGGGTCGAAGTTCCTCGGCGAAACGCTACCCGAAGGCGTGCTGGGGGCGTGCTGGTGCTTGAAAGGGGGGATCACGCTAATTAGTTTTCGTTGTGGAAGGCTGTTTCTTGGGTGTTGACGCAAGGACGGCAAAGAAGCCAGCCCGACAGCAAAGGCTTCATCTGACAGATTGGGTGAGACACGCAGTTTGCGTCGCGCGCGGCCCGGGTTCCCGTTCGGCTCGGCGCAGAACATCTCCCTGTTTTAGAGGATTGCAGCCCAGTT
>Ga0187848_10000956_pt1 | contig 25457 bp, 32 predicted proteins | sample June2016WEW_4_40_FD_132424 | JGI IMG/M metagenome (GOLD analysis project Ga0187848, IMG submission 132424) | Peatland microbial communities from SPRUCE experiment site at the Marcell Experimental Forest, Minnesota, USA - June2016WEW_4_40 | ecosystem: Environmental > Terrestrial > Soil >... | reverse complement strand
TCACCCTACGACACAGCCGCCACCCGTCTCAACACGCCCCCATTCCTGCGCCCAATTCCCCTCGTCTCGCCGCTCCTGCCTCCCGCCAGCCTCGCGCCCTCCCCCACTGTCTGAATCGCAGTCTTGGATAACCTAAGCTTGAATCGGCAGGGTAGCTGGCGTATGATTCCGCCGCGAGATAGGGTTGGAATCGGAAATTCTGGATAAATCCAAGATATGTCCTATTGAGAGTAGCTCAATATGGACTTCTTCCAACGATTCGAGGGACAAATCTGGGTGGTTCTCCATGGCTGCATGACGATGCCATCAAATGTGACAAGAAGCCATTTCAAAATGCGCTCTCTCATGATGTGACCATAAAAATGAACGCCAGTAGAGATCAAGGAGGTTCTTAATGAGGCCTACAATGTGGAGTCGTCGGTCATTTCTGCGTGCGGCCGGAGCTGCCGGAACGGTCGCATCTGCGACCAGAGGACTGAATCTCGAGCGTGTCCTGGCAGCTTCCCAATCGGTCGCAGGCAGATCGCCCGAAGACGTCGCGAAGGACGAGTTCTACTGGCGGGAGATCCAGATGGATTTCAAGCTGGACCGCACCATCATCAACCTGAATAACGGCTTTACCTGCCCGACGCCCCGGGTGGCCCTGGAATCGGAAATGCGCTACATGGAAATGATCAACATGGCGCCCATATTTTATCAAGGCCCCATTGCCGAGCGCATCCAGACGATCCGCTTGCGCATGGCCGCGGAGTTCGGATGTGACCCGGAGGAGCTGGCCCTGACGCGCGGCGCCAGCGAGTCGCTCCAAATCGTGCAGAACGGGATCGACCTTAAGGCCGGGGATGAAGTGGTCACGACCGAGCAGGACTACCCCCGCATGCTGACGACGTGGGACCAGCGGATGCGGCGCGATAACATCAAAGTGCACCGCCTCCAATTCCCCGTCCCGACGACGGCGGAGGATCTCTGCCACCGTTTCGAACAGGCCATCACGCCGCAAACGAAAGTTTTCCATTTCTGCCACGTCACCAACCTGACGGCCCAAATGTTTCCGGTCGCGCGGCTCTCACGGCTGGCCCGCTTGAAGGGGATCGTTACCATCGTCGACGGTGCCCACGCCCTGGGGCAATTTCCCTTCAAGCTGCGGGATCTCGAGTGCGACGCCTATGGCGTGAGCCTGCACAAGTGGCTGCTGGCGCCGATTGGAAATGGCTGCCTCTACGTTCGGAAAGAGATGATCCCGCGGTTCTGGCCCCTACAGGCAGCCCCCGAACAGCAGGATGATGACATCCGAAAGTTCGAGGCCATTGGGACGCACCCGTGGGCCATCCGGGCGGCACTCGGCGAGGCACTGGCTTACCACCAGGCCATCGGTGGCGACCGCAAGGCGGCCCGGTTGCGCTATCTGACCCAGCGTTGGGCCAACGCCCTGAAGGTTTACCCCCGCATCAAGATACTGACGGATCTCAGCGAGCCTGCTCAGGCTTGGGCTGTGGCCGCGGTTAACATCGAGGGGATCGACGTCCGGGACCTCTCGAAATTCCTGATGGACAAGTACCGGATCGTCGTCGTCGGGCTCGTCGGCGGAGCCCCGCCGAATCAGGTTTTTGAATATCAGTGCCTCCGGGTGTCGCCGAACATATACACTACGCTCGAGGAAATCGACACGTTCGTCACGGCCATGGAAGACGCCATGAAAAACGGCGTTCCTTCCACGCAGGCGTCTCTTGGCGGTGCGACGGATGGGTGGTTCGCCTAGCTGGACTTCTACCCATGGGTAGGGAAGGGCGGGGCCACCGTCGTTGACCCAGCAAAAGGAGGGTTCAGATGAAACGATTGGCAATTTGGGCAGTGACGGCAACGGCCTTGGTCCTCGTCGCAGGGGCTACGGAGGCCGTTGCCCAGGGAACCTTCACAATCCCGTTCACGTTCCAGGCCGGCGGCACAAGTCTCCCCAAAGGCGACTACTCGGTCGTCCCAAAGGACGACAGTCATATCACGCTGCGGCAGGAAGCGACCGGCAAGGAATTTCAGGTCCCCTTCACGAAGAGGCTGGCGCAACCGAGTCCGCCTCTCGCCGAACCCCAGCTTGTATTTGACGTGGTTGGGAATTTTGCGCCGTCCTATACGGAATATGTAACCGATTACGTGCTGGCCGAGGTGTGGCTCCAGGGTGCGGATGGGTTCCTCATCCATACCATGAAGGGCGCGCACAAGACCCAGACCCTCAAAGGGCAGAAAGCAAAATAGATGAAAAAGATCGGCATCCTCGGCGGCATGAGCCTGGAATCCACCACGCTTTACTATGAGCACATCACCAGGACTTATACGGCGCGGTTTGGCGACTACGGTTACCCGGAGATTCTGATCTATAGCGTGAACTTTCAAAAGTTTGTGGACTGGCAGCACAACGGGCAGTGGAATGAGGCGGCGCGGGAAATGGCTGCGGCGCTCGAGCGTTTGCATGTGGCCGGCGCTGATTTCGGGCTCATCGCGACCAACACGATGCACATTGTATTCGAAGAAGTCCAACGAGCTGTACACATGCCCCTGCTGAGCATCGTACAAGCCACGGCGGAAGCCATCCTTGCAGCACAGCTTCGGTCCGTAGGTTTGCTTGGGACCGTGTTCACAATGAGTGAGCGATTCTTCCGCGAGGGCCTCGAGCGCTCGGGAATCACCGTGCTCGTTCCCGACACCGCCGATCAACAACGGGTAAATGATGTGATTTATCAGGAATTGTGCCGGGGCGAGATACGGCCCACCTCACGGCATCTGTTTCTGGAAATCATCGAACGCCTGCGCGGCCGGGGCGCGGAGGGAATTGTCCTCGGATGCACGGAGATACCGCTTCTGCTCGAACCGCAACCCTGTGACTTACCCCTGTTCAACACGGCTCTGCTGCACGCCGGAACGGCACTGGATTTCGCTCTGCAAGCGGCACGGTGAAAACCAGGGGCTCCACTCTGACGTACGCCAAGGGGCAAGGCAACTTAGGGACACTCAGCGATGAGCCGCGCAATACTTCTTCTCCTCCAGGCCAAGAGCCCCGAACCCTCCGCGACCAGTCGATGATCCTAAAAGAGCGCGGGATTTTGGAAGGGGCGTTGGCGCTGCACCAGCGGGGTAGTCACGGTCCGCGATCTTTCGACCGTGGGCCGTTCTCATGCGCGATACGCCAAGGGCAATCACATGCCGTCAATCTGAAATGGGCACACCGCTTGCCTTGTCTTGTCCAACTGCGCTTAACGAGTCTCCGGCGCTCAGCCAGTGCAGAAACGCCATCACCCAAAGCACTTCACCGAGAGCAAATAGGGGCCAATTGAAGGGCTTCGGCATCCCGCCAGCCATGACATTGCGGCAATCCCAAGTAAAGGCGGCCAGGATAAACAACGCGCCGGCGTATGCACAGAACCAGTGAACTACCCTCAGCCGAATCGAATGACCTTTGGATTCCCGCCACAGAAACACGAGCCCCGTTCCGACCATTGTCAACGCAACCAACGCAGGCGCGAGCACGGGTCCGGACCACGGCACGGGGATCAGGAATAGGATGTCCCAGGTCAGCAGGGACTTCGGCCAATCAATCAAAACTTTCAAAAAGGCATAATAGGAAATATCCCAAGCTCCGAAAGCCAGCAGAAAGAACGCCAACCACTGCCGAAAATTGCCGCCAACCGCCGCGGCTACTGCGCCCAACATAAGCAGGGTTGCAGCCTCGCGGGCAACCTCCGTGCCCACCAACCTGACCATGTCCGGTCCGGCTGACCTGACCTGCTGGGGGGAAAGCATCGGAAACAGATCGCGGCTTGGGGGGATGAACGTCGCACGTACGGCATCAAACTGCGGCCGCAAATAGGTGACCACCGCCGCCTCAACATAGCCGAAAGATATCCCGAAGAGCAGAATAGCCATGGTCTGGCGCTTCCAACGAACCGGGCTGGCGGAATTCATGTCTCTCTCCATATCATTATGTGATGCTTGCCGGGGCTGGCGTAGACGTCTGCCCTTGGACGTCCGCGATGCCGAAGGGACTTTTTCCTGCCCGCCATCCAGGCCCGTCGCGAGTGACAAGGGGCAACGGACAAGGGACCAACCGTTCCCAATGAGATTGCCAAAACTGGGTCGGTGCCGAACCTAGACTACCACCAGAAGCCCAAGGAACGCAACGAAGGGTCCAAGGAGAAATTGAATCGCTTAAAGTGCCGACTGCGGTCAGTGTGGAGGCTTGAAAGCCCTGCGCCGTGGTGGTAGTGTGCGGGCGTGTCCAACGTCCACCGTCTGCGTCTCACCGACGAAAGCTTCTTTGTCAACGTGAACCTTCGTCCCGGGATCAGACGATTTAACGATTCCGAATACGCGTTGCTCATCGAGGTATTGGAGGCTTCGCGGCGACGGCTGGGGTTTTTGCTTTGCGGCTATGTCTTGATGCCTGACCACTGGCACGGTCGGATCTGGCCGCAGTCTCCGCTGCTGCTCTGGCAAGTGCTGCACGACGCCAAAAAAATCATGACGCTGAGACTCCACGCGAGACAGGGTACCCAAGGACCCTTGTGGCAGCACCAGTTCTGGGATCGCTTTGTGCGCCACGAGAAGGAGTTCAATGAGCGCCTGGTATATGCACCTGAATCCCGTCAAGAAAGGGTTGGTGAAGCGGGGGGAGGATTGGCGCCGGTCGAGTTACAACAATTATGCTTTGGACAAGGCAACGGCGGCGGCGTGCCCGATTCAGATTGACTACGTACGATTGCCGCTGGGGTATCGCGCATGAGAAAGGCCCACAGACAGAAAAGCGCTGTCCCGGGCTACCTGCTCGGCGGCGGCATAATCGTCTTTGAAGTTAAACGTTGCCTCGTCACCGCAGGGAATGCCGACAGTCATAAGAGCGGTGACCGTGTTGGCGACCGGCTGTCTAACCCCAAGCGGGCGACCCATTATAGCCCATTGCGATTGACTAGATTAAGATGCCCCTTTGGGGCTCAAGCAAGCGTAGCGCGGACATGTTGTGTAGGTCCGCGGCCCTTAATTGCAAATATTCGCCATCGCAGAGGAGGGTACGAAAGGCCGCGGACCTCTAAACCAGGTCCGCGCTACCCGCTGTTAGAAGGGTTTATATATATTACAGATTTATTACGGAAATGTTAGCATGGGGCAGCCCATTGTTAGAGAGACGGTACGACTTCCTATGTTGACAAGCAAACGCGAGGTGGGACGCCAGCCCGAAGCCAAACATGAAGCTTCACCGGGGCGCGTCTTCTGGATTACCGGGTTATCCGGCGCTGGCAAGACAACCTTGGGGAAAGAATTGTGGGGCCGGCTGCGTGCCGCCGGTCGTCCGGTCATTTTCCTCGACGGCGACGCGCTCCGTGCTGCGATCGCCGAAGATCTTGGTCACAGCGCCGGCAATCGGCGGCAATCGGCGATGCGCATTGCGCGGCTGTGCCGGTTGCTGGCTGAGCAAGGCGCCGATGTCGTCTGCGCGACCATCTCGTTGTTTCACGAGGTGCAGCGTTGGAACCGCGAGAACATCCCTGGTTATCGCGAGATCTACCTTCGGGTCCCGATATACGAAATACGGCGTCGGGATAACAAGGGCCTGTACGCGAGGTCTCCGCGCGGCGGTGCGCGCAACGTCGTTGGCATTGATGTTCCGGCGGAGGCTCCCAAGGCGCCGGACCTGGTTCTCGGCAATTACGGGGCGCTCGACGTGGCGACCGCGGTCGACCGCATCTTGGCGGTATGCGACAGGCCGGATGGCGCGGGTGCGGCGCAGCCGGCGCCCCTCGTCGCCTTCAAAACGAAGGCGGAAACTTTGGAAGCGCTGGCGCCGCTGCTGCGCAACGGGCGCGTCCTGCCGCAGGTCCGTTTCTCGGTGGGCGATTGGCGCTCGGACGCCGCCCGAGTGCTCGCTGCCGTCACCGCTGCGCCCTGGGGTTCAGATCGGGTCATCGTGCGGAGTAGTGCGCAGGGCGAGGACGGCACCGCGAGCAGCCAGGCCGGGAGGTACGAATCCGTACTCGGTGTCGTCGGCAGCGCAGAAGTGGCACAGGCTATCGACCGGGTGATTGACTCGTTTGGCGATGAGGGAAGCCACGACGACCAGATCTTCGTGCAGCCCATGCTTGACCGCGTGGCGATGGCCGGGGTGGTCTTCTCGCGCAATCCCAGCGGCGGCCCCTATTTCGTGATCAATTACGACGACCGTTCCGGCCTAACCGATCGCGTGACTGCCGGTGTCGGTGAAAATCTCAAGACTTTTTATTGCCTCAAATCGCGGCCTGGTGCCTGCCCACCGTCGCTGGCACCGGTCGTCGCTCTCGTGAGCGAGCTTGAAACCCTTCTCGCGTGTGATGCCATCGACGTGGAATTCGCCGTCGGCGACGAAGGGCAGCTCTACCTTCTGCAAGTCCGCCCGCTCGCCGTCGATTGCCAGGGGGGAGCTGCGGACGCGAAGGTCGCGACCGCGCTCGCGGATGTCGCGCGCAAGGTCGAACTGCTCAGCCGCCCCCATCCCTACCTACACGGCAGCCGGGCGATATTCGGCGTCATGCCGGACTGGAACCCGGCCGAAATGATCGGGTTGCGGCCCTGGCCCCTCTCGTTGTCGCTCTATTGCGAACTCATCACCGATGCCATCTGGGCCTATCAGCGGGACAATTACGGGTACAAGAATCTTCGCAGTTTTCCCCTCCTGGTCAGCTTTCACGGACTGCCCTACATCGACGTGCGTGTCGACTTTAACTCCTTCATACCACGCGACGTATCCGACGATCTCGCCGGGCGTCTGGTGAATTACTACATTGATCGCCTCCTCTCAGAGCCGCATCTCCATGACAAGGTCGAGTTTGAGATCATCTTCTCCTGCTACACCCTCGATTTGCCGAAGCGGATGGGCAGGCTCGCTGAGAACGGGTTTTCTCCCCAAGACCTTGCCGAACTTTCCGGCGCCTTACGGCGCCTCACCAATCGCATCATGCATGGCGAGACGGCGCTGTGGCGGCGCGACCGCGCGAAGATCGACCTGCTGGCACAGCGGATTCCGACAATCTGCCACGCGGAGGTCGACAGGATCAGCCGCATTTACTGGCTGATCGAGGACTGCAAGCGGTACGGCACACTCCCGTTCGCCGGTCTCGCGCGGGCGGGGTTCATAGCGGTTCAACTTCTCCAGTCCTTTGTCGAGGTGGGCGTTCTCAATGCCACAGAGATTGCGACATTCATGGCGAGTGTCGATACCGTCGCGTCGCGCATCGGGGGAGATTTCGCCCAACTTTCGAAGCCCGACTTCCTCGCGCGCTACGGCCACCTCCGGCCAGGGACCTACGATATCCTGTCGCCGCGCTACGACGAAGCCCCCGATCTCTATTTCGACTGGTCGAGTACCCGACCGGCTCCGTCCGCGCCGCCGCGGTTCGCGCTTTCGATCGAGCAGTTGCGCCGCATCGAGCAACTGCTCAAGGAACATGAGCTCGACAGCGACGTCTTGAGTTTAATCGAGTTCATCAAGGCCGGGATTGAGGGCCGCGAATACGGGAAGTTCGTCTTCACGCGAAGCCTGAGCGACGCTCTTTTGCTGATCAGGCAGTTGGGCGAGGATCATGGTCTTTCGGCGGAGGACTGTGCATTTCTGAACTATGGCGCCATCCGCACGCTCTATAGCGAGAGCGGTTCGGTGCGCGAGGTGTTGCGGGAGAGTGTCGCGCATGGCAGAGAGCGTCACGCGCTCACGCGCAATCTCGTGCTTCCGCCGGTCATCGCGTCGCCCGACGAGGTGTTCGCATTTCACCTTCCCCCCAGCCAGCCGAATTTCATTACGCGAAAAAGCGTCACCGCACCGGTCGCCTCCGTCGACGACCCGCCGGAGAGCTTCGCGGGACGGATTCTTTTCGTGCCCAGCGCGGACCCTGGCTTCGACTGGATCTTCACTCGTGATATCAGCGGATTGGTCACCCAGTTCGGCGGCGCCAATTCGCACATGGCGATCCGCGCCGGCGAGCTCGGCATCCCCGCGGTCATCGGTGCCGGCGAAGCCCTGTTCGAGCGATGGCGAACGGCGCGCGAGCTGTGCCTCGATTGCACGAACCAGAAGGTCCTGGTCATCGCATGAAAGCGGTCGCCATCACCCAGCGGGTATCGGTCGTGGCGGCCTATGGCGAGCGCCGTGATTGCCTGGATCAAGCATGGACGAAGTTCCTGGCGGCCTGCGGGCTGCTTCCCGTCTTGCTCCCCAACGTCACCGAGGTGGCTCTTGCCTTATGCGAGGTGGCCGGAATCGCCGGGTTGGTGTTGACTGGCGGTAACGATCTTGCGGGGTTGGGCGGCGATGCCCCGGAACGCGACGCCGTCGAAAATGCCCTGCTCGATTGGGCTGAGCGGCGCGGGCTCCCGGTTCTGGGCGTTTGTCGCGGCATGCAAGTGATTCAGCACCGTTTCGCTATCCCGTTGCGCCGCGTCGAGGGCCATGTGGCCGAGCGTCAGGTCATCCGAATCGACGGCGAGCCCAAAGAGGTTAACAGCTATCACCACTTTGCAGCCTTTGACTCGCGGCCGCCGCTTGAGGTCTGGGCGGTCGCCTCCGACGGGGTTGTCAAAGCGATTTGCCATTCGGCCCAGCCGATAACGGGGATAATGTGGCACCCAGAGCGGTCCGCCCCGTTTTCGCCTGCCGACGTGGCACTCTTCCGTCGAGTCTTTGGGGTTGAATGATGCGCGCAGTTATTCTCGCCGCCGGTCGCGGTAGCCGCATGGGGCAGCACACCGAGGACCGCCCGAAATGCTTGGTCGAGCTCGAAGGCAAGCCGTTGATCGTGCGCCAGATCGCGGCGCTCCGGCGTGGTGGGGTGGACGAGATCGGGGTCGTCCGCGGCTATCGCGCCGAGAGGATCGATTTCCCCGGCCTCTCCTATTTCGCCAACGAACGTTGGGCCGAAACCAATATGGTGATGTCGCTCGCGGCCGCCGCTCCTTGGCTGCGCTCGGGGCCGGTAATCGCGAGCTATGCCGATATCTTCTACCGCAGCGAGTTGGTGCGCGGTCTGGCCGGTGCTCCAGGCCAGTTGGTTATCACTTACGACCGGGCCTGGCGCCGCTTGTGGACTCGGCGTTTCGCCAATCCTTTGGCCGACGCCGAAACCTTCCGGACCGATGCCGCGGGCCACTTGCTGGAGATCGGTGGCAAGACGACGCGGATCGAAGATATCGAGGGGCAATATATGGGCCTCTTGAAATTCACGCCCCCGGCATGGAGTGCCGTCGAGGCGCTGCTCGCTACTCTCGCTGCACCGATCCGCAATCGCCTCGATGTGACCGGATTGCTACGCCGCCTCCTAACCGGAAAGGAGCTCCCCATCAGCACTTTCCCGACCGATGGCCAATGGGGGGAAATCGACAATCCAGAGGACGTGGCGCTTTACCAGAACATGGTAAGAGAGGGGGATCTCCGGCTCGAGGATGCGCTATCCGGCCCAGAGCCGACGGCAGGATGACGGCGATCGATTCGCGCGGCGGGTGCGGTCATCCCGAACTTGGCATTGATCGAAACCGCGAGGCGAGGGCCGCAGGCTGTCAGTCACGCCCAATCGGGTTTTGTGCAAACTCGTATGAAAGCCTGTCGGTTTTTTTGACGGCCAAAGGAGCAAACCAAATTCTCGTCGAGTACGGGACACTGATGACTTCATAACGTTTTAAGAGTTCTTGAATACGCTCCAGCACTGATGCAAATTTCTTACCAGCTTGCCGTTCCAGGGTTGCATGTGACTTCCAGCCTTCAAAAAAAATATTCGAAGACATTTCTACTTTGAAATTCTGTTCAAGGTGACTCACCTGCCCAAACAATCCGCTCTCATTAATTATGGTAGTGGGGTCTTCACGGCGGCTTCCATAATGATAATCAGGTATCAGTTGTCGAATTATCTCTTCAATTTCATTCTGCAAACGATCCTTGAGATCCCGGTGATTCCACATACACACAAAATATCCATCGGGAACAAGGATTCTTGCAACCTCGGAGAGCGCAGCTTTCTGATCGAGAACGTTAAAGGAAGATCCAAAGAAGGCGGCATAAACAGACGATTCTGGAAGATCTGTTTTTTCGCCGACTCCCTTCGTCCAAATAACTGGCAGGCCTTCTGTGTTCTTAACTCCAATGGCCATCATGGCATCATTGGGCTCAACCGCACGAACAGTAAGCCCATTCAAAGCCAGAAGCTTGGTTAGTTTGCCAGTACCAGCTCCAATGTCAGCGACGGGTTTCCCCGGGACTGCGCCAATTTCTTGGAGTAATGTCTCGACGGCTTCTTTGGAATAATCCGCCCTTTTATCATAATGTTCAGCCCGTTCAGTGTAATCCCATTTAGCCGTAGCCATTCCGAACCTTTCTGCCATCAATCATTTATCTTTAACATGTCCAACTTAGACTCTCCCAAACTATAGCCGATTTTCTCAATCCGTCTTTTTGTCTCCGCATCCAGTCCATTGATAAAGTCTCTGAATCGAGGAACTTTTTCTTTAACAGCCAGATAGCGATAAGGCTTGGTTCTCGGAGGGGCTACACGTAAACGACTCAAATCAAGATCAGCCGACATGACTTCAACGATCTTAGAAAACTCCTTGGACGGATCGATCATGAAGTCCTCAAGCCGCAACGTGAGCGTGGCGGATTGGAGATAAAGCTCAGTTTCCTCAACAAATTCCGGGAAAGACAAAAATCGCGGGCCTCCTACGGCCGGGAAAAAATCAGGGTCGCCTTCGGCGAAAGCCTTGAATTCAAGAAAATTCTGCTCCAAATCGGCACATAAATGGTCTGTGTTCTTATAACCCTTCGAGATATTAAACCTTGAGCTGTTGCCAATATGTGACCGCATACAAACCCAATTTGACAGCAACGAATCGAGGGGATGACGATTGACAAAAATCAAATCAGCAATTCCCGATCTGACCGCTTCCAAGATACGGCTCGTTACCGCTGGCAACGCATGACCGCGACAAACATACCTCATTGTGGCATGGCCCCAGTAGATCATAGATGTCGGACCCGGATGGAAGCGGATCCCATTCCAAAAATATTCCGCTCTTTCTCCAATGTTCTGCTGTATCAGTTCTTTGACATACAAAAGTCCGGTGTTGCCCAGTCCAATAACATAAACTGTTCTGTCGTTCCCCCGATGGGGGACGTGCGATCCCCGTACCAAATTGTCGATGCGGTGTTTCCAACTCCCGGGGACTCTCCAGAGGACTCTCCCGACGCTCGCCAGTTTTCCGCGAGGGGATCGTCGCGCGAATCTGATGAGCTTCTTCTGAAGTGCTTGCACCCAGTGATCCAATGAAGTAGTTTTGTGTTGCATTTGGTTTCTATTAAAAGGTCGTCGAAATCAAGCTTGGCTCAGCGATGAGAGCCGTCGACGAAACCAGAATGATAATCCCCGCTGGATAAAAAAGCTATCGGCTGAGAGGAAGGCAACCGGTTAATACCGTGCGGGACCTATACAGAAGCTGCGAGAAAATCCCTGAGGTCCTTCTCACCGCGGAGGCGCAGAGGCCTGAAAACAAAGAGGCTTTTCTCTGCGTCTCAGCGTCTCAGCGGTGAAGCCCTCGCTCATCGGCGGTTATGTATGTGTGGCCGGGTTGGCGGCTCGGGCCTCCGTCGCGCCGTTGCGGACGTACTTCCAGCGCTCGGCGCAAACTCGCAGGTACTCGACCGCTTCTCCGTACAGGCGCTTGCGCTCGTGGGAATACCATAGGGCTTTCTTCACAATGCGCCAGACGACGCGTGGGCATAGGTAATACGAATCGTAGAACGCGTTCATTCCCGCCATCATATCTTCCAGACTCAGGCCGGGGTAGGTGATGTGCGGCAACTGGCGCCCGCCGCCGTCGGAGCGTCGCTCGGTGGCGAGGAAGCCGTTTTTCGCGTCGTACGCACACAACTCGGAATGCAGTATAAAACGAGCGTGGTCGGAGTTTGAAGCCACTCACCCTCTACCCGAGGCCCTCCGCGATCGCTTACGCGAAGCGCGTGGGCGAACGACCAGCCGGCGGGAGCAGCGATCCGCTTCCTCGGCGATGCCAGCCTTGCACTGAACCTGAAGAGTAGGTGGACCGGATCGTGAGATTACCTCTCTGACCAGCCGGGCGCCGCCGGCATCAGCGCGGGCGTTAGATTCACCGCGGCCATCAGGGCGGGGAAATGGCAAACCTGCCGACCTGAAGGTCGCCACTACAAATATGGGGAGGAATTTGCGAACGCGCCGACCCTTCGCTCCGCTCAGGGCAGGCCCTGCCTGAAGGTCGGCGCGACGAGCGGGGGTGGCCACGGTCAGCGATTTTCTGACCGTTCTATGAAAGAGGATGTCGAGAGAAAAAGTTCCCCTTCGACCGGAAAGTCGGAGATTTTAGTCTCGTCATCCAGCCCGTGGGCCTTTCTCATGCGCGATATGCCAAGGGCAATCACATCAGGATGCGTCAATCCTCCGCATGGATCGGATGGGGTGAGTTCAACTTATGAGAAGTCCCTTCGGGATCGCAGACTCCCAAAGGCAGGAGTCTGCCCCAGCCGGCCCCTCATTCGCCCCCGCCGGAAGAGGCTGTGGCCTAACTACTGGCGTAGCGAGCGAACGCAAAGAGCAAGAGCACCGCGCCCGTGGCGGCCATGGCAGCAATAAGAAGGACTACCGGGCCCAAGACGGCCGCGACAGCGATATCGGCGGCGGTCTTCGCGATCCTCAGCCGGAGCTTCTCGGACCGTGGTGGCTCCTTAACAACCATCGCGAACATGGCACCCTCCTGTCACGCCCATCCCTATGGGCTTAGCTGCGCATCCATGATAAATCGACCAAGCGCGAAGGCCGCATGCACAGAGATTACCGGGCCGTTGTGCACAAGGCACAAGTTATCGAAGCTTCGTCAACGTAGGGCGGAAGGGAGCGTGGACCCTCCAAATCGGCCGTACGTTGCTGCGCTACCTTCATTTTACGGGCGCTCCGATGAGGCACGACGGGCAGTGCACAGGCGACGGAGCCGGGAGGCCCCATACTTACGCTTGCATACCCAGGCTGGTTTGGAACATCAACAGCCGGATGAAACCCGTCCACAGGATTTTTCGGAATGCACCCACACCTACCTCCTTTAGTGTCTCCGCGCGCGCCACCGGGGCGTCGCCATTAAGCCGTTGGACGCAAGCTCGCTTCGCCGCCCCTTCGGGTGCTAACATTCCAAGAGGCATCTGCCTTTCCAAAACTTCGAGTACACGAATCCTTGTAAATAAAGGGGAAGGGACATTCCGTGGATTTGCGGTTGTACAGACTCTTGAACAACTGGGCGTGGCTTGTTCGAGGTTTTTGACGACCCCAGATTAAGGCGAGGACGCAAGTTGCGGGGAAATCAATGGCTCTGAGGTGGTTGGCGGAAGAGCCGCGATTGGAACAAGGCGTGCCTCACAGCGGAGCGTGGGCGGCGGGACTCAAGGCGTTTCCCAGCGCGCGCATGCAGCGAGCGAAGATTGCAACGCAATCGCCGGCTGATGAATAGGAGGATATAACGAACCATGAACAGTCAAACGAAAACACCTTATTTCCTGATCTTGTCGCTTCTGGTTGCGCGGTGCTTTTTGGTCGCACCCGCCGCCAAAGCTGTGGACACCCCAACCGAGAGCTCTGAGGAAGTTTCCCAGCTTCTCTCGCAAGTCAAGACTGAGGCGATCGCCCTGGAACGGGATTCCGACGAACTTGCCGCGTGGACGCGGGCAAAACAGGTGACCTGGCAGAGTCACGGGCGGAAACTTAACGTGATACGCGGACATGTAAACCGGGCCGGCGAGCTCCTTACCAAGCTTAACGAAGCCCGGGAGGGAGCCTCGCCCTGGCAGCATCAGGCGATTGATCGCATTTACCCCTTACTGAAAGAACTCGCCGATAACACCCAAGCGACGATCAATCACCTCAACGACAATCAGAGCAACGTCCACTTCTCACCCTACACGGATTACGCGAAGGCAAATTACGATCTGGCCCAAGAACTGGCAGCGCTGGTTAGCGATTATGTGGAATTTGGCGAGCACGAGGCAGAATTCCATCGCCTCCAAGAAAAGCTGCAGTCTTCCGGAAGTTGATGCACCTTTCTGCACGTCGGGCGGAAGGCTGCGAGGTGGCCGAGTTGGGCTGCGGCCACCTCGCTGTTTTTTCCAGGCCCACGCGGTTCCAAGGGTACACCTTGCCAGTTTGCCCCGACAATTCACCACGCATTGACAATCCATCCGTCAAACGATACCGGCCTGCGCTCTCGTTCGGACAGATGATTCACCCCCGGCAAGCATCGATATTTTACTTCGGGCGTTTTCAGTCACAGGGCGGGGAGATTTCGTTTGTGTCGATCAGTTGATGATAGAGGACGAAAAGGATCAGTTCGAATTGATTCGAGACTCGTAGCTTTTCACACATGCTTGTGAGGTGCAGCTTGAGGTCCGGTGAGCTGATGCCGATTCTCTTTGCCCTCTCCTCAATCGAGTAGCCCGTCACGGTTAAAGCGATGACCTCCTTTTCGAGTGGGGTTAGGCCAAAGTTCTTCCTGCTTGACTCAACCGAAAATGAGCCTACTTTTGGCATAGAAATCTCCTTGCGTTTTAAATGAAGGCAATGCCGAACCTCGTCATTCAGCTTTGGTAGAAGGGGCCCGGTTGAAAACCAGACTTTCCTTCGACCCTTGAAGCCGAATCTTTGTTATCACCTTTCCATCATCAAGTTCCTCGTAATGGACCTCTGTTTGTTGAGCTTTTTGGGATGGGGAATCCAGGGAGCGGGGATCGTGCCGGTTTCCCCTCCGACGACCTACCTACGCTATGAATTAGGCAGATTTAGTTCCGGGCTTTCTTTGGGCGCTCCACCTTTGAAATCAGGGTGTTGGGCACGTGCAGGTTATGCAGTCTTCAAAGTCTTTGGACAACCCGGCTCTTGATTGTTCGAAGTTTTGGACGCCGACGCGAAATCCGGCAGGGCATCCCACGTGACTCATGGTCGCGCAAGCAATCCTGCAAAGCCTCACGATCACTCCTACTGTCTCATCAATCGTAGTCTCCGGTTCCACATGATGCTCGGGGGCACTGCGTGGGTCGGAGGCTGCTCCAGTTGTAGGTAATAGTGCGCAGTGGGCTTCCGCCGGTGGGCCCGGCCCCACGAGGCAACCCTTTCGAGTCCTGCCTGCGAGATCGCACGCGCAAGCACGACGACGCTGGCCGCGCTGAATAGCAACGCTCCGAGCAGCGCACTAAGAAACACGCAAGCGAAACCTTCTTCGAGCACGTATGCCATCATTGACTCCAAAAGATCCAGCGCACCGGGCCACGGGCTGTCATTACACCGATTCACCACGACGCGATGTCTGCGTACATTGAATTGGCATGCTTAGTTCCAAACCTGCCTTCCGTGCTCCCACCTCGGAATCAGTGTGTTGGGAAGCCGTAGGGTATTCAGGCCGTCAAAGTATTTGGACAGCCCACCCTTGATTGTCCGAGGATTTGGACGCCGAAGGGGATATCTGGCAGCGGTACGCGACGTAACTCATTGTCGCGGAAGCAGGCGTGCAAGGCCGGACGATTGGAAGCGCTCCTGCATTTGAGTCTGGGCGGAAGCCGCGGCTCAGAACGTTACTAAACGCCGTGAGATGCCAAAAATGAAAGAGACGTCGCGAGAAGAACCACGGTTTGAAGGTCTTCCGTTACGAGCGGTGCCAGCGGGACTGCGGATGGACATGAGAGAACTGGTTCCAAGACCTACAGCGGGCTTGAGCCACCCACTCATCACCGGCCGCCGCCCCAGGGGGCCGCCTGGTTTTATGCGCGACGCCCGGGAAAGCGATTCCGGGTTTTCATTGCGCGAAGAAAGGAGGGCTTTCGCGATGTTTCATCTTGACCCGGTTTGGAATGGATTTCAGCCGCCAATCGTGCACTTGACGATCACCCTCCTCCTGATCGCTCCATTCCTTGTGCTCGGGGGAGTTGCGCTCCCTCCCGCCAAGGGACGGCTGTTTCTGAGATTGGCTCTGCCGCTCATGGTGCTGGGGACGGCCATGACCTTCGTGGACGTCACGACGGGGGGGCCCGCGATGAAAGCTATTAGTTCTACACCTCCGTTCAATGGTGCCCTGGAGGAACACCGGGTTCTGGCCGAAACCACGCGGGAATTGTTCGTCGTGCTCACATTGGGATTTGCCGCTCTGCTCTTTGTCCCGCGACTGTTGGGTCATGAACTCGAGTCTCGCATCAATACGTTACTCTTGGCCGTTTACCTGGTTTTCTATACATCTGGAGCACTAATTCTCGTGCACACTGCGCATCAGGGCGGGCGCCTCGTCCGCGAAATTGAGGCGAAGGCAGCGACAACTCATCAACTATCAGGAGAGGAAGCCCCGAAGTGAAAAACCCCACTGTGCTACTGATCATCGAAGACGCTCAAGATCTTGAAACCTACGGGAACTTTCTCCGCGACAGGGGGTACGAGACCCTGATGTGTAACTCCCCGGGCGAAGGTCTCAATTCCCTTGAAACCGAATCCGTCTCCATGGTGATCGTCCGCCAAGCCACACTTACATTCCAAGGCCGACAGGTGAAGGAAGGTCTGGAACTAAACATGCCTCCTCAATCTACGTACGCCTTTAGTCGTGGTGGGGTGGTGTGAGGACATGCCGTGTTATCAGCATGCACTCGCACTGGGAACGATGGCTTATTTGGAGAAACCCGTTCCCAGAGCGGAGATGAATTGGGTTTTCAAGAACTATTTCGGAAGCTCATTGGCGATATGAGTTGCCACTTTGACATATGACGAACGTTACCGCCGGTGACAGGGTAAGGAAATAGAAATCGAGTGAAAGTGAAGGAGCCCGTCGATGAAAAGAATCTTCTTGTTAATTGTTGTAATTGCCTTCGTCGGTCCGACTGCGTCTGCCCAAAAGGATGAAAACAACCGCATTAAGAACACCGGCAAGGTGATGGTTGAGATTCTCAATGTTCCCGACGATATTCCGCAGGATCTTCTGGACAAGGCGGAATGCGTCATCGTTCTGCCTTCGGTGATGAAGTTTGCAATCGGGCTCGGGGGTAGTTACGGGCGCGGAGTGATGACTTGCCGTAGCGGTATGAATTTCCGCGGACCTTGGAGTGCGCCTTCCATGATGGCGCTCGAAGGCGGGAGCTTCGGATTCCAGTTGGGAGGCCAAGCGACAGACTTTGTTTTGTTGGTGATGAATCCGCGCGGGGCTGATTCTATTCTCACCAGTCAGGTCAAGCTCGGCGGCGATATAGCCGCGGCAGCCGGACCGAAGGGCCGCAGCGCTGCAGCCTCCACGGATGTCACACTAAGAGCAGAAATTCTTTCGTATTCGCGTTCGCGTGGATTGTTCGCCGGGGTCTCGCTGGAAGGCTCAACCCTCCGCCCCGACAACGATGGCAACGAGAGGCTCTACGGAAGGGGAACCACCGCGAAGGACATCGTAATCAATAGTGCAATTCGCCCGCCCGCCTCGGCGAAATTGCTCCTTGGCACTCTGAACAAGAAGTCCCCGAGAAACATGTCCGATAGGTAGGACTCGGCGACGGAACACCGGGCAGGCCAGACGGGTCTGCCCAGCACGGATGATTGGGGGATACTGAGATGAACCGAATCAGATTTGCCAGTACAGGAGTTTTGCTCTTGCTTCTCGGGATCACTGCTCCTATTTACGCACAGCAGCAGAAAGACGAAGATAAACAGGATAAACAACAGCGGCAAGACCAGAACAAGCAGCACGCCCAGCAGCAAGGCCAGAACAAGCAGCAACAGCACGCCCAGCAGCAAGACCAGCAAAAGGAGCAACCGCAGGCGCAGCAAGAACAACAGCCGCAAGGCCAAAATAAACGGCAGCAACAGCAGCAGCAGCGGAATCAGGATCAGCAGCAACAGCGCGCCCAGCAACAGCAGGACCAGAACAAACAGCAGCAACAGCGCGCCCAGCAACAGCAGGACCAGAACAAACAGCAGCAACAGCGCGCCCAGCAGCAGCAGGACCAGAACAAACAGCAGCAACAGCGCGCCCAGCAACAGCAGGACCAGAACAAACAGCAGCAACAGCGCGCCCAGCAGCAGCAGGACCAGAACAAAGAGCAGCAACAGCGCGCCCAGCAACAGCAGAGCCAGGACAAACAGCAACAACAGCGCGGCCAGCAGCGACAATGGCAGCGAGACCAGGAATGGCAACAGCGCGTCCAGCAACAACGGCAACAAGACCAGAATCAGCAGCAGGCCCGCCTCTCCCAACAGCGCCAGCAGCAGCTTATTGGGGAGCAGCAGCAACGTCTCACTCAGTACCGTCAGAACCTAGATCAGCGGCAGCGTGTCGGGCAGCAGCATGAAGCAGAGCTGCAGCGACAAGGACGCACGGCGCAGTACCGCTATCAGCAAGAGTATGTGGGGCGTCTACGTGAGCAGCACATGCGCCTCCAGAATGACCGTCACGATTACAACAAAGATCCATACTTCTACACGGGTTGGAACTATCGTTATAACCGGGGCGGCCGCTACTACGAGACGAATCAATACGGCGCCAATTTGCTTCGGGAGGCCGTGAACTACGGTTATGAGCAAGGCTTCCGCGCCGGACGGGCAGACCGGCAGGATCACTGGGGTTACAACTACCAAGACTCGTATGCCTATCAGGACGCGAACTTCGGCTATGATGGTTATTATATAGCCCAGGACGACTACAACTACTACTTTCGAGAGGGTTTCCGTCGCGGCTATGAAGATGGCTATTACAGCCGCTATCAATATGGTAGCTATTCGAACGGCAAGTACACAATCCTTGGCGCCATCGTAGGGTCAATCATTGACATGGAGTTGCTTCGCTAGAGACTGAGACGGTGGTGTCGAGAACGAGCGCCCGGCTCCATTGACTGAGAAGCGTTAGTGGAGTCGGGCGGCCAAATCTGTTTGAGGAGATCCATATGAATACCGGAGTTGGCAAGCAGAACGCGGCAGCGACAGCTAAGACAACCTCGGAGACCCATGTGCACCCCGGTAGCTCATTATCTCAAATGCGCCCCTCCCAAGCCTGGCGGTTGGTACCGCAACTGCACGGGGTTCACGGTGGAAGGCGCGGCAGTAACTTATCAAATGTAAGGATAGGAGAGCGTGAGGTGAAAACCCCCACCGTGCTGCTGATTCTCGATGAGCCCCAAGATCTTGAAACCTACGGGAGATTCCTCCGCGACAGAGGGTACGAGACCCTGATGTGTAACTCCCCGGGAGAAGGCCTCAATTCCCTTGAAACCGAATCCGTCTCCATGGTGATCGTCAGCCAGGCCACACTTACATTCCAAGGCCGACAGGTGCTGGAGCGGTCCCTTCGACTCCACCCCGAGGTTCCGGTTGTGGTTGTTGCGCGGGTTCTAGACATGCACTACTACCTCGAAGCCATGGATCTTGGCGCGACCGATTATCTGGAAAGGCCGGAACCACAAGATTTGGCGTGGGTAGTCGATACGCAAATGCGCCGGGTGGCAGCCGTTTGACTTATCGATGGGGGGGCGCTTATCCCGTACTTTGCCATCTTGTTCCCGGGGTCGCTCCGGGAAATCTCCATTCGAGAGGCACGGTGATTTGGCAGTTCTGGGTTGGAGACCAACCCAGAACTGCCCGCCCTGGTTGCTTCTGCGCTGCGAAGATATGACCGGCTGGTACGAAGCCATGCTCGTGGATGCGCAGGGCTGTCTGACAAAGCCCGTCCTCTCCGTCGAATTAAGGGATGCGCTCATGATGCATCTCCGCCCCAAAGTGGCCAGGCTTCCCAAAACGCCACCGTTATTGGCTGGGGCTTCGGGCGAGATGAGCATGAGGGCAAGGAGGTTGTCATGTTCCAGATGTTAAACGAGGAGTCAACTCAGCCGCCGGATCGTAGGATGATGATCCTGAGGGTCGGCGCATTTACCATTGCCATGTTCGTGCTGGGCGCTGCGGCCTACTTCTTTGCGTTCCTTCCGTACGCCAACCACTAGGTGCGGGAGCGTCAAGAAGAAGGGAACACGAAGAGACGGCCAGGGCCGGTTTCATCGCTGATTTCCTACCCAAAAAGATCTCGTCTCGGTCGGCTCAGCGAAAAGGTCCACCCGGTTTTGTCTCTCCACTTCGGCAAGGGGAGGGCGGAGATTCGGGAAGACGCGCGGGAATTCCGCACTCAGAGAGGGCGCAAGACTGTTTTCCGTCAAACAAGAAATTCACTTCCTTCGAGACTGGGGCGCATATTTTGGAGATATTCATCCTATTCGTTGCCGTGTTCATTCTGAACATTATTCCGGCATTCGCTCCGCCTACGTGGATCGCCCTTTCCTATGCAGGGTTTCGGTATCCTTTGGACAGCATAACCCTCCTGGCCTTTGTCGGAGCCACTGCTGCAACGCTCGGTCGACTCACCCTGGCTAAGCTGTCGCGGGTGATCGTTCGACAAAATCTGTTGAGCGAATCAACACGAGAGAATATCGATGTCCTCAAGGAGGGGTTGGAGAAGAGGCGGAAGCTTACCTTCAGCGTGTGCCTATTCTATGCCCTCAGCCCGCTTCCATCGAACTTCCTATTTATGGCGTATGGCCTAACGTCGCTGGAGTGGAAGCTCATCGCAATTCCGTTCTTTCTGGGCCGGTTTCTCGGATACAACTTTTGGGTCTTCGCCGGCTCCATGGCGGCCAGAAAGATTATCTTGGAGTCAGACGAAGGGCAGTCATATTTGGGAGTGTATTTCGTCCTTTCACAGCTTCTTTTGCTCTTGCTTGTTTACCTCTTCACGAAAGTTGATTGGCGAGCCCTCTTTGTCGATAAGAAATTTAGATGGATGAAAGCAAGGAGTGCAACCAAACTGGGCTCGGTCGGCGCAATTGCCCCAAGATGAGCAAAACTCCCCGAGTCGGGCTTACTCATGCCGCCGCAGAACGGGCGGCTTATCCGAGTGTTTGCTTGGGGATTCACCTTGAGCGGGCGACTCCTTTGCTGCCTCCCGCTTCCGCAATGTCGGCTTGTCGGCCTCCGACTTTTGCAGCTTGCGCCTCTTCATGGTGGCCAGGAGGTGGTCCCTGACGTCCTCAAACTCCGAAGTGGAAACCAGGTAGGACGCTTTCTTGGGTAAGACCTCCTTGATTGTCTCTTCTGACCTGATGATCCGGTCTCCAGTCATCGGGTGATCCAAGAAGACCGCGGGGGCGCTGTCTGGAGATCGCCGCTGCTCATCCATCATCCTCCCGAAGAAAGCCACGTATGCATTGGGATCGTATCCGGCCTTGTACATGTATTGCAGACCCAAAAGATCAGCCTCCGATTCGGCACTGCGACTGAATTTGAGAAAAGTAAGCGGTATTCCCAGGTTCATTGCCTGCGATACTCCCACATACACAGGATATGACATGGGGGTGAAAATCAAGGGGACCATAGCGTATTGCAAAATGGTCGACTTGGTCATTTGACTCGCCCAATGGCGCGCCGCCACATGTGCCACTTCGTGTGAGATGACTCCGGCAACTTCGGCTTCCTCCTCGGCCGCCGCAAACAAGCCGCTGTTTATATACATGAACCCACCGGGAAGAGCAAACGCGTTGATATCCGGCGTGTCGATGACTTTAATGGTAAGCGGGACCTTGAGATCTGAGTTGTGGGCGATGTTCTGGGCGAGACGGTTCACATACTCCGTGACGACGGGATCCGTCACGAATTGCGCGGACTTGTCGATTTCCATGGCGTACTGTCGGCCAATCGCCACCTCTCTCTCGATGGAAACGATGCTCTTATGTGCGACATTGCGAGAGCCGATGGCTTCAACATCATTCTTTTGGTCTGTCGGCCTTGCCGATGCCGGAACGAAAAAGAGGGCGGCCATCAACCAGCAGCCCAAGCTGGATATTCTCTTCATCGGCCTTCTCCTTTCCCGAAGTTGCGCTCAACCCCGCCTTCGCCGCCCATTTCCATTTCGCAGGTGGGCAATGCCTCGGGATTCCAACGCTTCTCAAATGACCACCACTCCCGTGATACATAGTGGTGGGCGTCTTCCACTAGCTCGAATGGTGCAAGTATCGTGCCAATCGTCGTAAAACTGGATGTGATGATGCGGCAGTAAAGAAAGGGACACGGGCGGATTAATCCGCAAATGGGCCGGGCCGCAATCGCCTGATCTATCGAACGGGATCGCTTATCCCATACTTGGCAATCTTGTATCCAAGGTCGCTGCGAGAAATCCCCAGGCGGCGGGCGGCCTCCGCCTGCGCACAATTGGTAGGCCGCAAGGTTCTCAGTATGAGCGTTTTCTCGGCCTCGGCCAGAAAGTTGCGGAGGTCGTCTACTTCGGGCAAGACGGCGGGTGGCGCAGACATGGGGTTTGATGTCTGCGTCCCAAGCGTCGCGTGGCGAGTGGCGCGGACATATTTTTCAAGGTCCGCAACTCCTTTCACCGGCCGTGCCCAGTGGGGTCGTGGACGCACAAAACACCTCTGCTTTGCAACGCCGTAAATTCTTGTTTTTCCAGCAAACATCATGCGCGCGATGTAGGGCCGAACGGCGTTCGGCCCTACGCCCGGGCGTTGCCATGGGCTAGTGTGGTTTGCCCAATTGGGGCTCAGGCGCGGGGACCTAGCGTGGGCGTCCCGCCCGTGCGTCATCATGGCCGGGAGGGCCATGCCACGAGGAGCGTAGCGCCGGGCTTCAGCCCGGCACGTGCCGACCCAGCGGCCGGCGCTACGAGGCAACTCAGCGACAAGTGATCAGTACCAAAGAAGAAGACACCGAAGAACAGGGAGAATCGAGGAAGGCCCCCCAGACCGACTCCCACCCCGACCGACCCCGCCGTGACACACTACCCCGAATCGGTTATCGGCCGGATCGAGCTTAGTGATGAGGAAGAATCGGGCCGCCGGGGCGCGGCCCATCAACACCGGGCGGGCCGCCCACACTCCCCCACCTCGGTTATCGGCCGGATCGAGCTTAAAGATGAGGAAGAATCGGGCCGCACGCGCCCGTGCCATCACCGCCGGACGGGCCGCCCACACTCCCCCGCCTCGGTTATCGGCCGGGTCGAGATTAGAGATGAGGAAGAATCGGGCCGCCCGCTCCCGCCCCATCACCAGCGAGCGTGACGCCCACACTCCCCCACTTTGGTTTCCGGCCGAATCGAGCTTAACGATGAGGAAGAATCGGGCCGAGCGCCGCTCGGCCCTACGCCCGGGCGTTGCCATGGGCTAGTGTGGTTTGCCCAATTGGGGCTCAGGCGCGGGGACCTAGCGTGGGCGTCCCGCCCGTGCGTCATCATGGCCGGGACGGCCATACCACGCGGAGTATAGCGCCGGGCTTGAGCCCGGCACGTGCCGACCCGTCGGCCGGCGCTACGAGGCAACTCAGCGACAAGTGATCAGTACCAAAGAAGAAGACACCGAAGAACAGGGAGAATCGAGGAAGGCCCCCCAGACCGACCCCCACCCCGACCGACCCCGCCGTGACACACTACCCCGAATCGGTTATCGGCCGGATTGAGCTTGAAGGTGAGGAGGAATCGGGCCGACCGCGCCTGAGCCCATCACCAGCGGGCGTGACGCCCACACTCCCCCGCCACGGTTATCGGCCGGGTCGAGCTTAACGATGAGGAAGAATCGGGCCGCCGGGGCGCGGCCAATCATCACGGGACCGGTCGCCCACACTTCCCCGCATCGGTTATCGGCTATGCCAGGAAAAAAGATGAACCCAATTGTGGGCCGAAGTTATGAATGGGATGCCGGGTTGGCCGCTCGGGCTTGCGTCGCGCCGTTGCGGACGTACTTCCACCGCTCGGCGCGGACTCGCAGATACTCCACCGCCTCACCATACAGGCGTTTACGCTCGTGGGAATCCCACAGGGCTTTCTTCACAATGCGCCACACCACTCGCGGACGCAGATAATACGAATCGTAGAACCGGTTCATTCCCGCCATCATATCTTCCAGACTCAGGCCAGGGTAAGTAATGTGAGGCAACTGATGGCCGCCGCCGTCGGAGCGTTGCTCGGTGGCGAGGAAGCCGTTTTTCGCGGCGTATTCGTACAACTCGGTCCCCGGGTAGGCGTGGGCGACGGAGACTTGCACGGTGTCGGCGTCGAGGTCCTTGGCGTAATCGATGGTGCGCGCGATCGTTTCCTTGGTCTCGCCCGGAAGACCGATGATGAAGTCCGCGTGCACCGTCAATCCCACCTTCTTGCAGTTCTTCATGAAGGCGCGGCCCATTTCCGGGGTCGTGCCCTTCTTGATGTTCTTCAGGATTTGGGCGTCACCCGACTCGAATCCGACGATCAGCAGGCGCCCGCCCGCGTCCGCCATGGCCTTCAGCGTGTCGTAATCGGTGTGCGTACGCGCGTTGGCCGACCAGCGGAAGCCTAGCGGCTTGAGCTTCGCGCAGACGTCCAGCACGCGGTCCTTGCGGATGTTGAAGGTGTCGTCGTCGAAGAAAAACTCCTTGGCCTGGGGGAAAAGCTTCATCGCCTGCCGGAATTCGGCCACCACGTTGTCGGTCGAGCGCACCCGCCAGGCGTGGCCCGAAAGCGTCTGCGGCCAGTGGCAGAACGTGCATAGCGCCGGACATCCGCGGCTGGTGTAGAACGATACGTAGGGGTGCAGCAGGAACGGAATGTTGTAGTTCTCGATCGTCAGATCGCGCTTGTAGACCTCGGTGGCAAACGGCAGCTTGTCGAGCTCCTCGGTTTCAAGCGGCGGGCGCGAGGGGTTGTGAACGATGTCGCCATCCTTGCGGAAGCTCGCTCCGGCGATTTCGGCAAGCGGCTTGCCCTGCGCGTATTCCACCACGGGGTGATCGAACTCACCGCGCACGACGAAGTCTATGTCCTCGCTGGCGCGAAGGCACTCGGCAGGGCGGGTTTGGACGTCCGGGCCGACGAAGGCGATCTTCAGGTCGGGCTTGGCCGCTTTCATCCGACGCGCGATGCTGACGTCGGCGTCAAATCCCACGTTGGAAGTGAACAAGACCACGAAATCGTAGTCGCTCGAGATGCGAATGGTCTCCGCCTGCGAGATTTTGGCAGGTGGGGCGTCGAGCAATCGGCTGCCCGGCAACATTCCAGCCGGATAGCTGAGCCATACCGGGTACCAGAAGGAGTTGATCTCCCGCGTCGCCGGCCAACGCGCGCCTGCACCGCCGTCAAAACCCTCGAAACTGGGCGGATTCAGGAAAAGCGTCTTCATAACCGACGACATAAATACCCTCCGGCGGACCAGGAACAAGAATGCCCAACGACTTGCAAAGGTCCTTACTTGACCATTTTATCCGAAACGCTGGAATCTTGACAGTAGTCAATTAAGTGGCCCTGCGATTCAGACAGTGGGGGAGGGCGCGAGGCTGGCGGGAGGCAGGAGCGGCGAGACGAGGGGAATTGGGCGCAGGAATGGGGGCGTGTTGAGACGGGTGGCGGCTGTGTCGTAGGGT
>Ga0187848_10000950_pt1 | contig 25568 bp, 20 predicted proteins | sample June2016WEW_4_40_FD_132424 | JGI IMG/M metagenome (GOLD analysis project Ga0187848, IMG submission 132424) | Peatland microbial communities from SPRUCE experiment site at the Marcell Experimental Forest, Minnesota, USA - June2016WEW_4_40 | ecosystem: Environmental > Terrestrial > Soil >... | reverse complement strand
GCGCCCTCCGGCGAGAAGACCCCCAATAACCTCCAGCCGGAGTCCGAGCAGGACCCCGAAACGGAGCCCAAGCCGAAACCCAAGCCGAAGCCCGAGCCGAAGCCCGAGCCGAAGCCCGAGCCGAAGCCCGAGCCGAAGCCCGAGCCGAAGCCCGAGCCGAAGCCCGAGCCAAAGGTGGAATCCAAGCCCGAGCCCAAGCCGGAACCTAAACCCGCACCCAAGCCGGAGCCCAATCCGCCGCCCAAGGAGAAGCTGAAGGAGAATCCGCCGCCGGCCAAGCCGGCTACCTCCTTGACCTCTCTGGCGGCCGCAGTCGCTCTGCCCAGCGTGGGAGGCAATGATGGGGCGGACACCTTGCAGCCGGTCTCGTTGGGCAAGCTCCAGGCCGACGCCCAGGCCGCCCTCGAGGTGAAGCTGCTCGGCGGGGAGACGGCCGGCAAGGGCCACGCGCGGTTCACCCTGCAGGCGGCGGCCGGCGGGGAAGCCCCGGGATGGTACGTCTCGCTCGGGCCGCGCCAAGATCCGACCAAGGTCGCCCGCGTCTGGCGCGAAGGGGCCGAAATGAAATTCCAATGGCTGGGCGACGCGACCGATCGCAACCGCAATTACCTGCGGAATTGCGGCCTGCTGTTGGCCTGCGAGGGACAGAGCCACCTGACGGCCCTCAGCCAGGCGGAGAAGGCCCAGCCGCTGGTATTCGACCTGGCGAAGGGCACCGCCGAGATACGCCTGTCGCGGGACTACCTGCCCGATCCAAGCCAACTTCGCTTGAAGGTCCTGGTGGACGACAAGCAGTTTCCCCCTCACGTGCTGAAGGCCGAGGAGGCCCGCGGCCGCGAGCCGCGATCCAAGGGGCCCAAGGCCAAGGGCAATCCGGCGGACAACGCCCCCGGCGACACCGTTGCCGCCCGGGGCACCGTCAGCGTGGTCCTGACGAAGCAGGACGCCCCGCCCAGCGCCCTGCGGGTCCGTTTCGAGCCGAACCCTTCGACCGTGCTGATCCGCCTCACGGCTTGGGCGGTTGCCGGGGTCGGGGCGCTCAACGAGCGGGGGCTGCGAGAGCTCGAGTTGAAGGTCCCGGCCATGGAGCAAGCGGCCCAGGCCTATAAGTCCCTGCCGAAGAAGCCGCCCGGGGGGCGCGATGTCGATAAGGAGGTCAGGGAATTCAAGGAGCACGTCGCCGCCCTCGGGACCCTGGCCGGCGAGATCAACCACAAGCGGATCGACTTCCAAGTCTTCCTGCCCTTGACCAAGCCCGGCGAAAATACCCAGCATGACCTGGTCTTGTTTCAGAGCGCCGAGCCGAAAGCCGAGCCGAAAAAAAAGTAGAAGGAAGAGGCCGGGCCGGAAATCCCAAATGCCAAATCCCAAATCCCAAACAAATTCGAAATACGAAATCCCGATGTTCCAAATGCGGCGACCACCCTTTTGCAATTCGTGCTTTGGTCATTTGCGATTGTTTGGCATTTGGTATTTGGTACTTGGTATTTGTGCGTCGGCCGCCGCCCTGGCCCAATCCGCGGCCGTTTGGGAAGGCAAGACGGTCCGCCAATGGGCCGAGCAGTTGGACGCCCCGGACGCGGCGGCCCGCTACTATGCCGCCTATGTGCTGGGGCAACTCGGCCCCAAGGCCGCGGAAGCGGTCGAACCGCTCAAGAAGGTCCTGGAGAAGCGGTCCGTGCCACGGTCGGTGCCCGGCTGGGAGGACTGGGAGTACGTCCGCGGCACGGCGGCCTGGGCGCTGGGGCGGATCGGGCCCGCCGCCGATACGGCCGTCCCGCTGCTGATGGAGACGATGCACTCGACGGGCCACGTTTCGGTGCGGCGGAACGCGAACGAGGCCCTGGGCAACCTGGGGGCCGCCGCCAAGGCCGCCGTCCCGGAACTGCTCAAGGCCCTGGACGATGAAGACGCGATTACCCGCGTCAACGCGGCCGCCGCCCTATGGAAGATCGACCGGCACCCCAAAGCCCTGCCGGCCCTCTTCGAGATGCTCCGGCAGGGAAAGGAGCCGGCGCCGTACTATGCGGCCGTGGCCTTGGGCCCCGTGGCGGCCGACTGGGAGGCAACCGTGGGGGCCGGGCCGCACGAGGCGCCCGTGTCCATCCTGTGTGCCGTCGCGTTGGTCAAGGCGCTGGGGGCCGCGGATGCGGACGTTCGCCGGGCGGCGGCTCGATCGCTCGGCCAGATCGGCCGGCCCGCCCTGCCGGCACTCGGGGAAGCCCTGAAAGACCCCAGCGAGAAGGTCCGCCGCCAGGCGGCCGAGGCCCTGGGATGGATGGGCGCGGCGGCCCTCGAGCCGTTGCGGGCGACCCTCAGGAACGACAGTCCGGCCGCCCGCCGCGCCGCGGCACGGGCCTTGGGCCGCTTGGGCCCCGCGGCCAAGCCGGCCGAGGCGGACCTGGTCGAGGCGGTCAACGACCCGGACGGCGACGTCCGCGCCGCCGCCGCCAAGGCCCTCCGCCTCGTCCGCGCCGAGGAGCCCGCCGGACAAGAACGGTAGGGTGGGTCGCGGTTGTAGTTGTAGTTGTAGGGTGGGTCGAGCGCAGCGAGCCCCACCAAAAGACTCGCCCGGAAAATGGTGGGGCTCGCTGCGCTCGACCCACCCTACATTGTGCGACCCCTATTTCTCGCTGGGCGTCGCGTCGGCCGCGAGATCGCCGAGCATGAATTGGATGCCGTCCTGGAAGTGCCGCAGCACGCGCGCATCGAAGAAGATGTGCTCGTTGTGCCCGAAGGAGCAGTAGAACACCCGCCCCTGGCCGTAGGTCTTGATCCAACTGATCGCGTAGTCGCCGTCGGCGCGATTGCCGGCCTTGACGTCGATCTTCACCTTCGGGTTGTTCACGTCGATGCTCAGCAGCTCGTGGAGTTTCGTGCGGGAGTAGGGCTGGTTCTCCTTGCCGTCGGCGCGTTTGCCGCGCGGCCCGAAAACGTAGATCTCGTCGGAGAACTCGAAACCCTTGCCCTTGAAGGCGGCGTTGATCGGGCTGGCCGGATCGTCGTTCTTCACGAAGATGTGCCCGTAGGGATGCCCGCTGAAATAGCCGCCGATCATCTCGCCGTACTCGGGCCAACTGTAGCAGGAGTCGGTGGCGGCATGGCTCCCGCCCCAACCCTTGCCGCCGGAGACGAACCCGAGCACGCTCTTGCGGAGCCGGCCGTACTTCTCGGCGTCGGCCTTGGACATCTTTTCCACCGGCCCGTTGCCGAACACCTCGCCGGTCGTGCTGCACATGAAGACGGCGTCGAACTGTTTGAGCGAGTCGGGCTCGAACACCGCCAGGTCGCTGCTGATGACGGTCTCCCACGCGCCGGTCTTGGTGCCCAGGATCTCGACCGTCTTGGCGCACAGCGGGATCGAGCCGTGCACGAAGCCCAACGCCTTGGTGAAGGCCAGCACCTTGCGCTTCTGGGCCGGTTGGGCCGTGGCCTTCTCCGGCGCGGCCTTGGTGACCTTCTCGATTTGGTCCGGCGGCACGTCCGCCCGCGCGGCGGTGGAAAGCCAGAACCATCCTCCAATCGCCAGGAACCCGACACTCAGCATCGCTCGTCTCATGATTCATTCCTCCAATCCAAAGGGGACGCGCACCGCGCGCCAAACAAAAGGAACACCACCGCAGCGGAACCAACCGCCGTCGCTAGCCGTCGAGCCGGAGGGAAACCGGGCCGGGCAAGTGCGGCCGGTGCTGGTTGGCACTCGTCCGGCCAGGGGCGGGGATCCCGCCGACGGGGCTTGCCGCCGCACAAGCGGGAAAACGCAGGGCTATTCTAAACACCCGCCGCGCGGCCTGCAAGCGCCCGCGGCCCGCCCCCCCCTCATTTTGGGCAGGGACGCCTCGGCCGGCTGAAGCCGGGACTACGAACTTTCCGGAGGATTCCCTTTCGCCTCGGCGGGTGCTATACTACGGCCCATACACGCCTTGGCACCTGGGAGCCCGCCTGCGCGGTGCCACGATTTCGATTCGCCGGGGGTCGGGCCGACCCCCGGAAGTCCCCACCACCTTATTCTCACCACAGCGGAGATTGCCATGACGAAACATTCCACGGGAATGAGCCGTCGCCGGTTCTTGCAGGGCTCGGCGGCGGCCGCGGCCGGAATTTCGATCGTGCCGCGGCACGTGCTGGCCGCCAACGGCGGCCGGGCCGACCAAGTGCCCCCCAGCGAAACCCTGGGCGGCGCGCTGATCGGCTGCGGGGGCCGCGGCGGCGGGACGTTCGGCGGCCTGGGCCCCAACGTCCGCCGCCTGGTCTCCTGCGACGTCCGCTTCAAGGACAAGGCCGACGACAAGACGGTCTATACCGACTACCGCAAAGTCCTCGAGCGGAAGGACATCGACGTGGTGGCCATCGCCACCCATCCCGGCTGGCACGCGCTGATCTCGATCGCCGCCATGGAGGCCGGCAAGGACGTGCTCTGCGAGAAGCCCATGTGCCGCTTCATCGCCGAGGGCCGGGCCGTGGCCGACGCCGAGAAGCGCTTCGGCCGCATCTTCCAGATCGGCACGTTCGGCCGCTTCGTCGCCAACCGCAAGATCCGCAAGATCTTCACCAGCGGCCTGTTGGGCGAGTGCGACACGACGCTGATCATGATGGGCGACGTCAAAGTGCGGGAGTGGAGCGGCAAGGTGAAGTACGACGTGCAGCCGGTCCCCGCCTGGCTGGATTGGGACATGTACTGCGGGCCCGCCCCGCTGCGGCCCTTCCAGTCGCACCGCTTCGGCGGCACTCACCGCGGCTACTGGGACTACGAGGGGGGCGGACTGTCGGACATGTCCCACCACCACCTGGACGGCCCCGCCTACCAGTACGCCCGCGATCTCACCTCGCCGGTCGAGATCACGCCCTGCGCCCCACTGCTGCACCCCGAGGCGTGCATGGTCTGGGCGTGGTGCGAGATGAAGTACGCCGACGGCTTCACCCTGGTGATCGGGAGCAACGAGTGGGGGCCGCCCTACAACCGCCTGAAGGAGAAGAACCTGGGCGAGGGGGACCTCCGCAAGAAGCTCAGCGCCGAGGACCTGAAGAAGCTCGACGCCCTGCCCGACCCCGAGCCGCTCTTGAGCTTCCCGGAGGCCGTCAAGCGCCGCAAGCCGGCCGGCGGCAACGCCGCGGCCTCGCACCGCGTCGCCACGATCTATCACTTGATGAACATCGCCATGCGCTGCGGGCGGAAGCTCCGCTTCGACCCGGTCAAGGACCAGATCATCGGCGACGAGGAGGCCAACCGCCTGGTCTACCAACCCATGCGCAGCCCCTGCATGCTCTAGGGAGTCCCGCCTTGATCACCAAACAGCACGAAAGCCCCCGGACTGCTGTCCGGGGGTTTGGAAAGGGGCGGAGTTCCACAGACCGCACGCGGATTCCATAAGATACTACCCATACGTCAAGGAATACCAACATGCCAGTTTCCGAACAGCTCAAGAGCCTGGTCGACCAGTTGCCGCCCGCCGACGCCCGCGGCATGTACGACACCGACATCGACAAGGAGAAGATCGACAAGACTTTCGCCGAGATCTGCCAGGGCGGCGTCCCCAACGTGCTGGGCCTGCTGGAGATGATGGGCCGGCCCGGCAGCGCCCAGGACGTCAAACCCCATTACGCCCTGCACGGCGTGCTGAACCACGTGCTGGTGACGAAGAACGAGTCCGCCCGCAAGGAGTTCTGCACCGCCCTGGCCGGGCAGCTTGCCGGCGAGCAGACCAAGTACATTCGCGGCTACCTGTGCCAGGAGCTGCAATGGGCCGGCCACGCCGAGGCGGTGCCCGCCCTGGGCAAGCTCCTGCTGGACGAGGACCTGGCCGAGCCGGCGAAAATGGCCCTGGTGACGATCGGTGCCGGGGCGACCGCCCAGTTCCTGGCCGCCCTGGGCGAGGCGCAGGGCAAGTGCCGGCTGGCGGTGATTCACGGCCTGGCGGCGCTGGCCGAGCCTCCGGCTGCCGCCCCGCTCCGCGCGGCCCTGGCCGACCCGGACCGCGAGGTGCGGATCGCCGCCGGCGCCGGCCTGGCCAAGCTGGGCGACGCCGCGGCGTCCGACGCGCTCTTGAAGGCCGCCGCCGTCGGCCCGGGCTGGGAGCGGGTCCAGCAGACCAAGAACTGCCTGGTCCTGGCGGAGAAGCTCGCGGCGGCCGGCAACAAGTCCGAGGCCGTCAAAGTCTACCGCCAATTGCGCGACTCGCGGACCGACTCTGCCGAGAAGTACATCCGCGACGCCGCCGACAAGGCATTGGCGCTGCTGGGGTAAGACTACAGCGCTACGTTGTCAGACGAAAACGCTGTAACATGCTATTTCGGCGGCCGGCTTTGTAAGTCGGTACCGGCGTCGTTCGAGTTATTGCTGGGTTCGGCCCATGAGAATCTCTACTGTTATCGCCGTGACCTTCGCGCTGCTTGCCGCAGCCTTTTGCCCACCGGCGTGGGCGGACGATGCCGCCGTGCCGGCCAGGATTCGCCGGCTCGGCGGCAAGGTCGAGCTGGACGCCGCCAAGCGCGTCGTCAAAGTGGACCTGATGAACATCGAGACGAGCGACGAGGACGTGGCGGCCATTGCCACGCTCGGGGACCTGGCGTGGCTGAGGCTGTGGGGCGCCGGCATCACCGACGACAGTGTCCGCAAGCTCTGCAAACTCCCGCGTCTGAAGAACCTGCAACTGCTCTTCACCAGCATGACCGACCAGGGCGCGGACTGCCTGGCCGGCATGACCGGCCTGGAGGCCCTCGATCTCCGCGGCTGCGCCCGGCTGGACGACCGCGCGCTCGTGCCCATCGAAAAGCTCACCCGGCTGAGCAACTTGAAGCTCCAGACGCCCGGCGTGACCGACGCCGGCATTGACCACCTGCTGCCGTTGCGGGGCTTGACCACCCTTGCGCTGGAACAGGCGGCGCTCGGGCCGGCGGGCCTCAAGAAGCTCGCCGGGCTCGCCAAGCTCGAGGACCTCAGTTTCCTGGAGTGCCAGACCCTCAGCGACGAGGCCGTCGCCTGCCTGGCCCCGCTTGCGGCCCTGAAGCGATTGAGCCTCCGCGGCACGCCCATCGACGGCAGCGGGTTGGCGCACCTTCGCACCGCGGGCCTGGAGAAGCTGGACCTCAGCCAGACCAACACCGGCGACAAGGCCCTCGAATCGCTGGCCCGCGCCAGCGCCCTGAAATGGCTCAACCTCTGGTGTACCCAGGTCGGCGACGGCGGCCTGAAACACCTGGCCGGCCTGCCGAAGCTCGCATGGCTGAACCTCGAGAACACCCGCATCGCCGACGCCGGCCTGGCGCACCTCGCGCGGCTGGGCGGCCTGGAGAATCTCAACCTCCGCCAGACGGACGTCACCGACGCCGGCCTGGGACACCTCAAGCGGCTGACCGGACTCAAGGAGCTGAGCCTCGGCGTCACCTCCGTCAGCGATGCGGGTGCCGCGGGGCTGCGCGCCGCGCTGCCGCGGTGCCAGATCGCCCGCTGAGCGCAAGAAAACGGCTCATCGGGGCCGCCGCCGTTCAGGATGGCGGAAACGGTCCCCGATGAGCCCACCCAGCCGGGAGCAGGGGTAGTGCAAACCCGGAAACACTAGCCGATCACAGCGCTAAGACATGGGCGGCGAGCTGTAGATCTCCGGAGCGGGGGTAACCACGGTGGCGCCCGCGCACGCATCGCAGGCGCTACATCCGCCACCGCCGCCGCAAGCGCCGCACGCGCCGCACGGCGCAGTACATGGCGAGCAAGGCACGGCACACGCCGGTTGGCAAGGCACGGCGCACGCCGGCTGGCAAGGCACGGCGCACGCCGGCGTACACGGTTGCGTGCGGGCCCCCCGAAACAGCCCGGGACAGCACCCGCAGTTCGAACAGCCCCCGACGGTCGCCAGCAACGTCAATACCGCTGCCAGGATCATCATCTTTCGCATAATAGGCACCTCCCTTCGAAACGTGCTCGTTCCTTCCTCTGGGTCGTCCAGCAGTGCTAGGGAACTCTACACCACGCCGGGCGATGTGCAACCGCCACGGCGCCCTTTTTTGCAACCGCGGGGTTTGCTCTTTTCAACCTGCCTGTCGAATCAGGTGCTACACTTCGGCAGAGAATGGCGATCGGGAAAGGTTTACCAAGTGGGAGCTTCGGCCATGGGCCAGAGGTGTCGGAAACGGTGTGCGGAAGGGATCCTCGCGCAAAGTCGCAAAGGCGCAAAGGGGCAAAGCGGCGGCGGTGCAGGTGTCGTGCAATTGCGCCGCGGCATGAAGAGCCTCGTCCCGCTTCTCTCCGCCCCCTCTTCTTCCCCTTGGGGCCTTTGCAGCCCTGCGCCTTTACGCGCAAGCAAGAACCGAACAGCCCGGCTTTCCGGAAACGGCCGGTGGTCGATCGGGCTGGTGCTGGCCCTGGCCGCCGCCGTGCCGGCGGCAACCGCGTCGCCGGCCTGGGCCGCAACGCCCGGGCAGCAGGTCTGGCTGATCAGCACCTGCGGGGTGCCGTGCTCGGGCGAGGTGGAAGCGGCACTTGCGAAGATCGCTTTTTGGCAACTCGATCCGGGCGACCCCTGCCGGTGGCTGAGAGCCGATGTCGAGGTGCTGGGCCGCGGCGCCCCGCTGCCCACGGCAATCTTCATTCCCGGATACAACACCGGCCCCGATGCGGCCATCCAAGAGGCTACCGCCGTGTACTGCGATATGCAGCAGGCGGCCGGCGGACGACCGTTCCGGCTGCTCGTCTGGGCCTGGCCCAGCCAACGGAATCGGCACGGGCGGATCTCGGCGGACGTGCGATTGAAGGCCTCCTGGTGCGACGTGGAGGGCTATTACCTGGCCCGCACTCTCGCCCGCCTGCCCGCCGGCACCCCCGTCGGCCTAGTCGCCTATAGCTACGGGGCGCGGATCGCCGGCGGGGCCCTGGAACTGTTGGCCGGCGGGCAACTGGCCGGCCGGAGCCTGCCCGACGAGGCCCGCGCCGCCTGGACCTCCGGGCCGCGGCCGGTCCGCCTCCTGCTGGTCGCAGCGGCCATGGACGCCGACTGGCTCGCCTCCGGCCGTTGCGACGGCGACGCCCTGTCGATCGTCCAGCGCGCGGCGGTCACCCTGGACTGCGGCGACCGGGTCTTGCGGTGGTACTCGCGGCTGCACGGTCGCGGCGGGCCGCCGGCCCTCGGCCATGCCGGCCCCGCCGGCTGCGCCGACGCCAAAGTGGAAGTGCTCGACGTAGCCTGCGCGGTCGGCAAGAAGCACGATTGGTATCGCTACGAGTCCGCGGTGGCCCAGCGGCTCGCCTGGTACACGTTTTTGGCGGGCGAGCAGTAACGGGCGAGCCGTCCCGCGCGCAGCCGCCGGCCGAGCAAATGCCTAGCACGAAATCCCAAATCTCAAACAATGCCAAAGGGCCAAAGGACGAATGACGGAAACACTCGCGTTTCGGACATTCGGATTTCGCATTTCGGATTTGGTATTTCGATCGCCGGCAATACCCCGGCCGGCGGGAAGCGAGTAGAATATGGCGGGTTGAACAACCAGAAAGCCCCGCGACTGCGTCGCGGGGTTATCTTCGGACGGCGGCGGCCATGATCCAATCGGCGTTGCTGGTGGGGTGGTTGTTGGTGGGGCAAGCGGCGGCGGCGGATGCCGCGCTGGCGGCCGAGGTCCCGAAGCTTGTCAGGCAGCTCAACGCGCCCCAAAAGGCGGTCCGCGAGAAGGCCAGAGACCGGCTTCTGGAACTGGGTCCGCGGGTGCTGGACCTGCTGCCGGAGCCCGACCCGGACACCCCGGCCGGGGTCCGCGAGCTGGTTGTCGGCATTCGGCGGATACTCCAGCAAACCGCGGCCGACGCGGCGGCCCTGGGCTCGCGGGTCACGCTCCACGGCCGCATGCCGCTCTCGAAGATTCTCGCGGCCCTGGAGGCGCAGAGCGGCAATCGCATCATCGACGCCCGGCGGGGACTTGCCGGCACGGTTGCCGATACCGAGCTGGCGGTCGCCTTCCAGGCGGCGCCGTTCTGGTCGGCGCTGGACACGGTGCTGGACCAGGCCGAATTGACCGCCTATCCCTTCGGCCAGGATGGGGCGATCCGCGTGGTTGCGCGGGCCGCGGGGCAATTGCCGCGGCAAGGCCGGGCGGGGCTGGCCGGGCCGTTCCGCATCGAGCCCGTCCGCGTCCTGGCCCGCCGCGACCTCCGTACCGCCGCCCAGTCGCTGCTGGTGGTCACGCTCGAAGTCGCTTGGGAGCCGCGGCTGCGGCCCATCGGACTCAAACAGCGGCTGGCCGACGTGACGGCTCTCGACGAGCGTCATCGCCCGCTGGCCGTCGATCAGCCGCAGGCCGAGATCGAGGCCCTGGTGGGCCGCGGCGCCCTGGCCGTCGAGATGGACGTCCCGTTGGTGCTCCCCGCGCCGCCGCCCAAGCAAATCGCCAGCCTCAGCGGGTCGTTGCGGGCGATCGTGCCGGGCAAGGTCGAGACGTTCACTTTCGCCAACCTGCTGGGGACCAAGGGCAAGGTCCAGCAACGCATCGCCGGCGCCACGGTGGCCCTCGACCAGGTCCGCAAGAACGGCGACACCTGGGAGGTGGACCTCCGCGTCCGCTTCGACGAGGCCGGCCAGGCCCTCGAGTCCTACCGCAACTGGATACTCAGTAACGAGGCCTACCTGGAAGGTCCCGAAGGCCGCAAGATCCTGCCCAGCGCAGTCGAGCCCACCGAGCGGACCACCAACGAGGCCGGCTTCCGCTACCTGTTCGATCTGAAGCAATCGCCGGCGGGGATGACCCTGGTGTACAAGACGCCCGGCTCGATCATCACCCGGGACTTCCGCTACGAGCTGCGGGACATCCCGCTGCCGTAATGCCCTGCGGAAAGAGTGCGAAAAAGCAGTCTTGGGCTTTAGGACTTAGGTCTTGGGTTTTGGTGCCAAGACCCAAGGCCGAAGAGCTAAGACCGTAAACTTGCACCCGTCTCGCGGCTGGGCTATGATACGTTTCTTGGCCTTCCTGTCAGTGACCCCCAAGAGTGAGACGATGAGCATGCACACCCGACGAGATTTCCTGGTTCATTCCGCGGCTGCGGCCGGGGCCGTAGCGCTGGGGGCCGACCGCCTGCTGGCCCAGTCCTACGCCGGCGCGACGCAGATCGACGCCGGCAAGCTGCCCGAGATGACCATTGCCCGCTGGGCGGGTCCCGCCGCGGCCGACGCGGCGGCCACCGACAAGATCGCCGCCAAGCTGATCGAGAAGGCGATCGAGGCCCTGGGCGGCATGGGCCGCTTCGTCCACAGCGGCGACGTGGTGTGGGTCAAGCCGAACATCGGCTGGGACCGCACGCCCGAGCAGGCCGCCAACACCAATCCCGAAATCGTGGCCGCGGTGGTGCGGATGTGCTTCGCCGCCGGCGCGAAGAAGGTCAGGGTGGGCGACAACTCCTGCGACCTGCCCGGCAAGTGCTACCCGGCCAGCCGCATCCCCGAGGCCGCCAAGCGCGAGGGCGCCGAGGTGCTGCTCCTGGATCGCAACCGTACCCGCGAGGTCGTCATCGGCGGCCAACGAGTCAAGCGGCTGCCGCTGTTCCCCGAGTTCCTCGAGGCCGATCTGCTGATCAACGTCCCCATCGTCAAGGACCACGTCCTCTCCCGCGCGACGCTGTGCATGAAGAACTACATGGGCGTGATGGAGAAGCGCAACACGTTCCACCAGGCGATCCCCGACTGCCTGGTCGATCTGACCCGCTTCATGAAGCCGCGGCTGTGCATCCTCGACGGGGTGCGGGTGCTGAAGGCCCACGGCCCCAAGGGAGGCAACCTGGCCGACGTGGTAATCAAGAACACCGTTGCCGCCGGCATCGACATCGTCGCCCTGGATGCCCTGGGGGCGGAGTTGCTGGGCAGGAAACCCACGGACATCGGCTCGGTCGTCGCGGGGCAGAAGGCCGGACTCGGCAAGATGGACTACCGCTCCCTGGCACTTAAGGAGTTGGCGGTCTCATGACGGCCGGCCGGGACGAAGGTCGCGCCGGCGACGCGAAAACTGCGGCGCGGCCGGCCCCGCGCCGCCGCAAGGTGTCCGGCACCCTGCTGGCACGGCGGACCGTCCAGGTCGTATGCCTGCTGGCGTTCCTCGGGCTGCTCCTGGCCGCCCAGGTGCGGCCGGACGGCACCACCCCCGCCGTCTGGAAGACATTCTTCCTCGTCGATCCGCTGGTGCTGGCGGCCACGTGGCTGGCCGCGCATGCGATGCCGCTGGCCTTGTTCGCCTTGCCGGCCCTGGCCGCGGCCCTGCTCGTGGTGTGGCTGGCCGGCCGCCGGGTCTCCGCGATGGGCGTCCTGGTGGCGGCCGTCTGGATCACGCTGGCCGGAATCGTCGCCTCGGCGGCGGTGGGACACCTGGGCGTGCCGGCCCTCCTGCTGGTCGCGCTGGGCACGGTTGCGGTGACCGCCGTCTTGGGCCGGGTGTTCTGCGGCTGGGTCTGCCCGCTGGGAACCCTCCACGCCCTGGCAAGCCGCCTGCTGCTGCCGGCAGGCAAAGGCCGGGTTGTGGCACGGTCTTCCGACCAAGACGTTGTGGCCCGGTCTCCCGACCGTGCCACTCCGGTTCAAGACCCCTGGTCGCCCTGGCAGAAGGCCAAGTATTACCTCCTGGCCGGGATGCTGCTGATGGCCCTGGTGGGCGGACACTGGGGCACGATCTTCGATCCTTTGGTGCTGCTCTACCGCACGACGACCACTGCCCTGGGACCGGCGGCCCGCTGGGCAGTCGAAGAAGGCTCTACTGCGGTGGTCCACGGCGAAGAGGCCCTGGAGGGCGACGCCGCGATCGGCCCCGGCAGCGCCGCCCGGCACCCCCTCCGCCCGAGCAGCCTCACCGAGCCCGTCTACGGTTTCCTCCGCGACAACGTGTTCCGCTTCTGGGGGACGGCCTACCTGGGCACGGGGCTGATCGTGGGGCTGCTCGCGGTCACTCTCGGCTTGAATGCCTACCGGCGGCGGTTCTGGTGCCGGTATCTCTGTCCGTTGGGGGCCCTGTTGGGCGTGATCTCCTGGCGGCCGCTCGTGCGGCGCGGACTGGCGGCGGAGAAGTGCAACGGCTGCGACCTCTGCGGACGGACCTGCCACGGCGCGGCCGCCGCGGGGCCCGGGCAGGGCTGGATGGCCCCGGAATGCCTGGGCTGCTTTCATTGCACCGCGGCTTGCCCCCGCACCGCGATTGGGTTCCAGTGGTCGTTGCCCTGGCGGATGCCGTCGGGCGGCAAGCCGGTGGACCTATCGAAACGGGCCGCACTGGCCTCGGCCTTCGGGGGCCTGGTGGCGATGGCCTTCCTGCGGGCGACGCCGCAGGGCCGCGGCCGGGCCTTCCATCCGCGGCTCTTGCGCCCACCGGGGTCCCGCGACGAGCCGGCCTTTCTGGCCAGCTGCACGGCCTGCGGGATGTGCATGAAGGTCTGCCCGACCGGCGGCCTCCAGCCCGCCTGGAGCGAAGCCGGCCTGGAGGGCCTGTGGACGCCGCGGCTGGTCCCGCAGATCGGCCACTGCGACTACACCTGCAACCTCTGCGGCCAAATCTGCCCCACCGAAGCCATCCGGCCGCTGGACATCGAGGCGAAGCAGCAGACCCGGATCGGCCTGGCCTCCTTCGATACGAGCCGCTGCATCCCCTACGCCTGCGGCCGCGACTGCGGGGTCTGCGAAGAGCACTGCCCCATCCCGGACAAGGCCATCTACTACGTCGAGGTCGAGGTCCAGGACCACGACGGCAACAAGCGGACCGTCAAGCAGCCGCGCGTCGATCCCCGCCGTTGCATCGGCTGCGGGCAGTGCGAGAACGTCTGCGTCTACAAGGACCGGCCGGCCGTGCGAGTATTCAGCGCCAACGAGACCCGGCATCCCAACAACCAGCCGATCCTCGCGGACGACGACCCCTACGCGGGGAGTTCGTAGAAAAGTAGGGTGGGTCGAGCGGAGCGAGGGGTACCGCTCAGGCCGGGTTCTGCCTCCGTTCGTCTGTTGCGTTCTCGTCCCGGGTGAATGTCCACGTGACCGATGACGCGAAGATCGGAAGCCACCGAAGCAGGGGCACGCGCCAGAAGACGGGCTTGTGTGGAGACTCGTCACAGCTACCAACGACACGGACCCGCTTCTTGGCCCAGTTCTCCCAGAATGCTTCAATCTCGACTTGGTACGTCCCGCCCGACACCCCGACTCGCTCGCATGTGTACACTCGGCCACCGACCGACGCGACCAGATCGGCGTAAGGCATCGTTCGGAAGCGATCTATTTCCGTAGCGAGAATCGCCTTGGCTTCCGTCTTATTCATTGTCCCGGTAACAGAACGGAATCTCTGGCCGCCGTGCTGTCCGAATTAGGCGCCGAAGCAGGCTGCTGGCAAACCCAGCGTGACGCTGGCAGCCAATAGGTCGCAGTGTACTTCGTCTGGGGGAGCCTGGCAATCGGGGCCGGAATCGCTGCGGCCAGAGATCGCCGGCGGTATTCGCAAACATCCCCGAAGCAATGAATCACCACGCTGGCGCTCCGTCATGCCGGAAGTAATGGGTTGCGCGCGCGCCAACCCCCGGACGCAGTCCGGGGGCTTTCCCGACTGCCCACTCGTCACTCGTCACTCGTCACTCGTCACTCCCCCACTGCCCTTGACCCATCCGGCGGCCTTACCTATACTGCCCGCTCGACCCATGTGCCGGAGGAACGCACGTGCTGGGCTACTTGCGGAAAGTCTGGAAGGTCCGCTTCTTCTGGATCACCTTGGTACGCAACGATTTGCGCAACCGGTATCGCCGCTCGATCATCGGCGTGGGCTGGTCGCTCTTGCACCCGATCGCCATGACGGCCGTGCTGTGCGGGGTCTTCGCCCGGCTGCTGGGGTCCGACCTGGCCACGTATGCCCCTTACCTGTTGGCCGGGCTCGTGACCTGGAACTATATCGTGGCGGTGATGAACCAGGGCTGCCAGTGTTTTTTCGTGGCCGAGTCGTACATCCGGCAGCACCCGGCGCCGCTGGCCATCTATCCGTTGCGGACGGCCCTTGGGGCGGGCATTCACTTCCTGATCGGCCTGGCCGTGGTGCTCGTCTTTACCTGGTGCCTGCGAGGCTTTGGCAATCTGCCCGCCCTGGTGGGCCTCCTGCCGGCCGTGCTGCTGCTCTTTGTGATCGGCTGCTCGCTGGCGGTGTGCATGGGCGTGGTGAACGTGCTGTTTCAGGATTCGCAGCACCTGACGGAGATCCTGTTGCAGATCCTGTTCTACGCCACGCCCATTATTTACCCGGCCGAAATGCTGCGCGAGCGGGGCTTGGCCACGCTGGTGGCGATCAACCCGCTGGCCGCCCTGCTGGACCTGGTGCGCGAGCCGGTCATCAACGGGCGGTTGCCGTCGCTCCAGGCCGTGGGGGTGGGCACGGCGGCCGCCGCGCTGGCCGCCGCCGCTGCGGTGGCCATCCTGTGGCGCTTCGAGCGGCGGCTGATCTTTTACCTGTAGGGAGTTTCTGTTGCGGAGACAAGGGTAGAAAACGCTCGATGACCCTCATCCGACTTGACGACGTCAGCTTGGTGTTCCACGTGCGGCGGCACGGCCGCATCAGTCTGAAAGAATACCTCCTCAACGGCGTCTTCCGCCGGCGGAAGCAGGACAGCTTCACGATCCAGGCCCTGGAGCACATCGACCTGGAGGTGGCCGAGGGGGAGCGGGTCGGGATCGTGGGTCCCAACGGGGCGGGCAAGTCCGCGCTGTTGAAGCTGCTGGCCGGCATCTACCCGCCCAGCGGCGGTTGCCGCCGGGTGTTCGGCCAGATCAGCTCGCTCTTTGACATCGCGTTGGGCTTCGAGATGGACGCCTCGGGCTGGGAGAACATCGCCTATCGCGGCTACTTGCAGGGCGAAACCCCCGCTTCCGTCAAGGACAAGATGCAGCCCATCGCCGAGTTCAGCGAGCTGGGCAAGTTCCTCGACATGCCGGTCCGCTACTATTCGTCGGGGATGCTCGTGCGGCTGGCCTTCGCGATCGCCACGGCCATCGAGCCGGACATCCTGCTGGTGGACGAAGTGCTCGCCGCCGGCGACGCCGCGTTCCAGGCCAAGGCCTACCAGCGGATGCGGGGCCTGATCTCCCGCGCCCGCGCCGTGATCTTCGTCAGCCACGACATCGATTCGGTCCGCCGGCTCTGCGACCGCGTCGTGTGGCTGGACCACGGGCGGATTCGGGCCGCCGGGGCGCCCGACGACGTGATCCGCGCCTACTTGCGGCAGTCGGCGGAAGACGCGGGGAAAAAGGCCGCGTGAGGAGCCGCCCGGAGATGGAAGCCCGAAGCGCAAGCGAGGGAATCACTCGCATCCCTCGCTCGCGCTTCGGGCTTGAATCAGCCGGGTATCGTCTCCCGTCCCAGCCGCAGCACGCACAGGTAGTAGGCCAGCCGGCGGGCCCGGTCGATCGCCGGAATCCCCAGCCGCCGCAAGCGGGCGATCCGCCGCCAGGCAGCCTCCGGCCGGGCAAACACCGCGCAGAACCGGTCCAGCAGGGCGAAGATTTCGTCGGGCTCGACCCCGCGCTCGCGGAGCCGGTCGCGGAGGCAGCGGGCCTGAGCAAGCGAGCGGCGGAAGTGGTCCAGCCCGCTCCGCCAACGCTCCGGCCACGAGTACCGCAGCGGATTCAGTCCCGGCCAGAAACCGGCCGGGCCGCTGACCGTCGCCGCGTGACGGCGATACCGCACCGTCGGCTCGCTCGAGTAGGAGATCCGCCCGATGGCCACCGCCGACAGGGCCACCCACCAGTCCGGGGAGGCAATCGTGGCGGGCATCGGCAGGGCCAGCTCCGCAACCGGCCGATTGAACCCGCAGGCGCAGCCCGGCACGAAGTTCCGCCCCAAGAGCGTGGCCATCGGCCGGCCTTCGCCGTGGCGCAGGCGGGAGCCGGCCAGGAACGACGCTTTCAGCACGCGGAGCCGCTCGTCGCTGAGCAACATGTCGGAATAGACCAGGTGCGGCAGAAGCCCGCCTTCGGCAGGCATCCCATCGGCGGCAGGCTCCCCGCGCTGGGCCTGCTCCAAAAGCGCCAGTTGCTTGCGGAGCTTGTCCGGGAGCCACACGTCGTCCTGGTCGGCAAAGAAGAAGTATTCCGCCCCCGCCTGGTGGGCCTGTTCCAGCAGGGCCCCATAATTGCCCGCCGGGCCCAGCCGCCGGCGATCCCCTTCCACCAGAACGATCCGCGAGTCGGCCGCCGCCGCCTGCCGGATGATCTGGGGGCTGGCGTCGCGGGAGTCGTCGTCGCGGGCCCAGAGGGTCCAGTTCCGCTCGGTCTGGGCGGAGATGCTCCGCAGCAACTCGCTCAGGTAGGCGGCGCCCTCATAGGTGCCGAGCAGGACGTGGGCATGAGGCATGGCAGCCGACCACTGTACCCGCCGGCGGTGGCCCGGTCAACGGCGACAACTGAACTGGACCCCCGTTCGGCCCGGCCGCTATAATGCCCGCGTTCATAGTCCCCGTTCAATTTCGTTTAGCGGGCGGGCTTGCCCGCCGCGTGACGTCCGGAAGTAACCGTGCTGCACCACGGCGGGCAAGCCCGCCCGCTAAACCCAAGACGCGCCGGGCACGGAGGCTTTCGATGGACCAGGGCAGGACCCTCGTCGTGGTGCTGTGCATGCACCGCTGCGGGTCGAGTTTCGTGGCGAACCTGCTGGAGCGGCTGGGGATGTCGCTCGGCCCGTTCGACCGCTTCGCCCCCTCGGAGTGGAACAAGCACGGGTACTTCGAGGCCGTGCCGTTCAGCGCGTTGAACGACGAGCTGCAGGCGCAATTTCTGGGGTTCAACGGGGTGGGGCCCGGCCCGCCGGAGGTCTTCCACCGCTTTTGCCAGACCGAGGGCCGATGGCCGGCGGAGCCGCCGATCCCCGCGGAGTTCTTGCAGCGGGGCAGGGACCTCGTCGAGCGGCTGGTGGCGTCGGGGCCGATCTCGGGCTTCAAGGACCCGCGGACCGTGCTGACCTGGCCGTTCTGGCGCCGCGTCCTGGGGGAGATGCCGGGACTCCGCGTCGTGCCCGTGATGTTGGCCCGCTCGCCCCACGAAATCGCCACGAGCCTGTTCCTCTTCAGCCGGGGGGAGATTCCCTACCGGCAGTCGCTGGACTTGGTGGAGGTCCATTTCAAGCGGATGCGAGCGATCCGCGCGGAGCTGGGCGGCGACGTGCCGTTGGTGCGCTTCGATCCCCACACGCTGGCCGACGAAGCGCGGGGGGCGGCGGAGCGCTGCGGCCTGGCGTGGGACGAGGCCGTCTTCCACCAGGTCTTCGATCCCGCCTGCCGGCACCACGAGCCCTCCGCCGTGCTCCACCCGGCACAGGCGGCGTTCCACGAACTCTGCGGGCCCTGCGGCGGTGCGGACCGCGCCGCGGACCCCGTTCAGGTCTTCGACGCCGCGGCCGCCCGCGAGGACCTCCTCCACGGCCGCGTGGTCTCTCTCCAGCAACAGCTAGCCTCGCTGCGGCAGAGGGGCGAAGAACTCCAGGCGGAGATCTGCCTCGCCAAGCACGATTTGGCCGTGCTGGCCGGGGAGTTGGCGCTCTTGAAGGGCTCGCGGACCTGGCGGGTGCGAGAGTCGATCCTCGCGGCGGCGCACCGCGTCGGGCTGGCCAGTCCACGACGGTAGGCCCGGCCGGGAAACCGCAAGCGGCAGCGCAACCCTCCGTCCTCCATCCTTTATCCTCCATCCTTCCTGCTTCACCCCTCCACCACCGCCTTGCCCGCCTCCCGCAGCACGTCGAGCAACTCGTCGAGGTTGTCGGGCGTGGTCAGGGGATTGATGATCGTCACGCGGATGGCCCCCTGGCCGTCGAGTTTGGTGGAGACGACGTAGAACGCCCCGGACTCGATCACCCGCCGCCGCAGCTCGAGCTGGAACTGTCCCAGCACGTCGGGCGGCGCGGCGGCCAGCGCGGGGGGGACGTGGCGGAACACGACGATGTTGCACTCCGGCTGGTGGAGCGGCACGAAGTCCGGCGCCGCGGCCAGCTTCTCGTAGAACACGCGGCCCATGTCGAAGGTGACGTCGACCAGGTCGGCGAACAGTTGTTCTCCGAAGAGCGTCCAGACGCCCCACAGCCCGAACACGGCCGCCCGCTTGGTACACTCCACCGTCCGCAGGCCGCTGTCGAACTCGGCCAGCCCGGGGGCCGCGGGATCGAACAGGTACGGAGCGTCCTGGCGGAAGGCCTCGAAGCGGTGGGCGGCGTCGCGGTAGAGCACGAAGGCGCACAGCCCCGGCACGAAGAGCATCTTGTGGGCGTCCCACACCAGGCTGTCGGCGCGGTCCAGGCCGGCGACGAGGCGGCGGTAGCGCGGGCTGAGGCAGGCCGCCCCGCCGTGGGCCGCATCGACGTGCAGCCACACGCCGTGGCGGCGGCACGCGTCGGCCACGTCGGCCAGCGGATCGAAGGCCCCCACCGGCGTCGAGCAAGCACAGGCCACCGTCGCCACGATCGGCTGGCCGGCGGCGCGGAGCTTGCGGAGCGTCTCGTCCAACTGCTGGACGTCCATGCGGCGGCGGGCGTCCAGGCCCACGCGGATCACCTGGTCCGTGCCCAGGCCGAGGATGCCCGCCGCCCGGGCAACCGAGTAATGGGCGTCGGCGTGGACCACCAGCACCGCGGGTGGGCCGGGGCGGGCCACCCCCCGCCGCCAACCGTCCCCCAGCGCGACGTTGCGGGCGCAGAGCAGCCCGGTCAAGTTCGCCAGCGATCCGCCGTGGGTCGCCAGCCCGGCAAACTGCCCGGAGGGCCAGCCGATCCGCTCGCCCAGCTCCGCGACCATGGCCCATTCGGCGGCCGTGGCCCAGGGCCCCATCTCGTACGTGGCCATCACCTGGTTGGTGACCGACCCGACGGCATCCAGCAGGCCGGCCAACGGCAGCGGCGCGGGGACCTGGTGGCCGAGGTATCGCGGGTCGTGGAGATTATGCCCTCGCGAGAGCATGGTGGCCAGCAGCCGCGAGAACCGCTCGACCAGCCCGCGGCGATCAAGTTTTGGCCCCTCCGCACCGCCGGCGAGCATCGCCCGCGCGTCGCGGACATTCTCCGCCGGGTCGCGCCACGGCAACACGACCCCGCGCGACGCCTGGGCCCCGGCCAAATGGTCGGCCAGGGCATCGGCCAGCCGGTGGCCGGCAGACCGCAGCAACTCGGGATCGTAGGCCCGCCGGATCCTCTCGCGGGCCCGGCGGATTTCGGCGGGTTGGGACATGACAGGCCGTTACGACCCCAGGGGGTCCTCGCTTTGGGGCAGGTCGGCCAGGGTTTGCAATCCGAACAGCCGGAGGAAGCGCGTGGTCGTGGAGTACTGGGCGGCCCGCCGCGAGCCCGCCGCCCTTTCGATCCGCAGCAGCCCGCGGCGGACCAGTTGCGCCAGCACGTGGCCGCTGGGCTTGCCGCGGAGCGTGCCGACCTGCTCGGCGGTGAGCGGCTGCCGGTAAGCGACGATGGCCAGCACGTCGACGGCGGGCTGCGAGAGCCGGGCCTCGCGGATGCGGCCGTAGAAGCGGTCGCGGAGCGCAAAGAACGGCTTCCGCAAGCTCATCCGGTAGCCGGCATCGTCGTGGATGACGTGGTACGGGCAGCCGGCCGCGGCGTAGCGGCGGTTCAACTCGTCCACCAGGGCCGGGATCTCGCCGGGCTCGACGCCCCGCATCATCTCGGCGGCCTGGGCGGCGGAGAGCGGGCGGTTCTGCCGGTCGCCCACGAAGAGCATCGCTTCCAGGATGCTCCGCGGGGTGACGGCACAGGCCTCGCTCTCCGCGGCGGACATTGCGGCGGAGACCGGCGGCGGAGGGCCCGCTTCTGCCGCGGCGATATCGCCTTCAGGCGGGGCCTCTGCCTCTGCCGCGGCGCCCGCCGCAGGCGGCACATCACCCCTGGGCTGCGGCGGACCGCCCATCACCTGGGCGAATGCCTGGGCCAGCTCCTCCAGCGAAATCGCCTGCTGGGCGGAAGAATCGGGCGCGGGTTCCCGGCCGGATGCCATGGTTCTACCGTTTCCAGCGCTTGGCGACCTCGGTCCGCATGAATCGCAGGGCGTCGGTGGCCAATTGCTGCTCGCTCTGGTACATGCGGCGCCAGATCTTCGTGGCGGCCACGAGCTTGTCCAGGGCCAGGCCGAAGGCCTCGACGACCATCAGCCCGTCGTAGCCGATCTCCTTGAGCGTGTCGAAGTTCTCGGCCCAGCGGACGTTGCCCTGCCCGGGCGTGCTGCGGTCGTTCTCCGAGATGTGTACGTGGACCAGCCAGTCCTTCAGGGCGCGGATCGCCCGCGGGGTGTTCTTCTCCTCGATGTGCGCGTGGAACGTATCGTACATCATCTTGCAGCGGGGGTGGTTCACGTCGGCGCAGAAGCGGGCCCCGTCGGCGGCCGTGTTCAACAGGTAGCACTCGAAGCGGTTGAGGTACTCCAGCCCCAGGGTGACCGCGCAGCCGTCGGCGTGCTCGGCGACCTCGCGCATGCTGGCCGCGGCCCATTTCCACTCGTCGGCCGTGGGGCCGGCGCCGCTGAACCAGCCCAGGGCGGAATGGTACGGCCCCACCAGGGCCGTGCAGCCGGCCGCGGCCGCGCAGTCCACCGCCGCCTTGTTCCCCTCGACCCCCTTGCGGCGGACGGCCGGATCGGGGCTCATCGGGTTGTCCTCGGCGCCGCGGACCGTCACGCCCGTCCGCAGCAAGCCCGCGTCGTCCAGCCGCTTGCCCCAGCGGGCGTACTTCGCCACGTCGCACTCGAAGATCGGGACCTCCACCGCGTCGTAACCGATCTTGCGGATCTCGTCCACGAGCGGCAGCACCCGGTCGTCGAGCGTGTCGGTCCACAAGAGCAGGTTCAGTCCGTACCGCATCGTGCTTCTCCTTTCACTCTGCACCCTTGGCAGTAAAGAACAACCAGATCGCCGCCGGGACGCCGCACACGAAAAACAGGGCGTCCAGCACGGCTTCGGGCTTGAACATCTCGCGGTGCGGCAGAAAAGCCAGGACGTCCTCGGGAAGCTGCGAGAGGAAAGCGAAGCCCCCGAACAGGCCCAGGGCCAGCAATCCCGCACCCAGGCCGCAGCGGTCGTCTGCCGTCATCGGATGGCCTTTCTAAACGACCCCGCGTCGTCCTTGGAGGCTGTAGGGTGGGTCGAGCGCAGCGCGCCCCACCAGAAACAGGCCGAACTGCCGTCGGTGGGGCTCGCCGCGCTCGACCCACCCCTGCCATTCCTCTCGCACCCGGCGGGCAAGCCCGCCCGCTAAACGGTCGGCGCTAGCCGGGCGCGGCCGGGATGCCCGCCAACAACTCGCGGCGGCGGCTGCGGACGACTTGACGGGCAATCGGCAGCACGGCGGCCGCGTCGTCCGGCAGCCGGTCGAGACCGACCCGCCGCAGGACCTGGTTGAGCCGCACCCATAGTTTCGCATCTTCCAGGTAATCCCGCAAGATCCGCTCCCGGCAGAACAGGCCGATCATGGGGGCCAGCCGCACGGTGGGCCGGACCGCCATCCGGTTGACGGCGTCCTGGACCACCCCCGGCTCGACCGCCGCGAGGGCCCGCTCATAGGCCGCCAGCCTGGCCGTGTCCTCCGCCGCCAGCTCGGCATCCAGCAGGACCTCGACCAGCAGATGGCCCAGGAAGAAAAAGGGGATGGTCCCCGCGGTTGCGGCGCCGGCGGCAGACTGACACCTGACACCTGGCACCTGACACCTGTCTTCCTCCCCCAACGCGCGGCCCACCGCGGCCTGACACCTGACACCTGGCACCTGACACCTGTCTTCCTCCCCCAGCGCGCGGCGGACCACGGCGGCCAGCTCCAGCGCGGTCTCGGCGAATGCCCGCGTCTCGTGGAAGCGGCGGTCGTCGCGGAGGTGTTGCAGCACTCCGCCGGCCACGGCCGCCAGGCGGGGATCGTCCGCATGCTCCAGGGGCGCGGCGTGCTTCGCCCGCACCCGCACCGGCCGGTCCGCCACCGCGAGCCAATCGGGTACGGCGGTCCCGGCCACGAAGTACGGGCGATCGAGGAACGGCAGGGCGTGGGCCAGGTAGTTCACGCGGGGATCTCGACCCATTGTCCGCGACTGGCGCTGTCCAACAACGCCTGGCAGACCCGCTGGGTCCGCAGGGCGGTCCGCATCGTGGGCTGGAAGGCCGGGCCCCCTTCCAGGCTCGCCAGGAAGTCGGCGAACCCGTTGATGAACGTGTGCTCGTAACCGATCGTGCAGCCCGGCACCCACCAGCTCTTCATGTACGGGTGCTCGAAGTTCGTCACATGGATCCGCTGCCAGCCGGTCAGGTGGTCTTCGATCTTCTTGCCGCTGATCGGATCGGCGTAGCGGAAGAATTGGAGGATGTGCGGGTCCTCCAGGTCGAAGAACACCGAGCCGTGCTCGCCGTTCAGCTCGAACGTGTTGTAGTTCTTCCGCCCGCGGGCGTAGCGGGTGCTCTCGAAGGTGCCGACCGAGCCGTTGGCGAAGACGGCCAGGAACATGCAGGCGTCGTCGATGGTGACCGGCTCGAGATTGCCCGTCTCCGCGTGCTTCCGCTCCTTGATGAACGTCTAGGTGTGGGCGACGATGCGGCGGAGGGGGCCGTTGAGCCACTCGGCGGTGTCGATCGAGTGCGCCAGCAGGTCGCCGGTGACCCCCGAGCCGGCCACCCGCGCGTCCAGCCGCCAGAGCGCCATGCCCCCCTGCGGCACGTCGGCCGAGATCGTGTAGTCCTGGTTGTAGGTGGCGCGGTAGTGGAAGGGCCGGCCGACGCGTCCCTCGTTGATCAACTGCTTGGCCAGGGCGATGGCCGGCACGCGGCGGTAGTTGAACGAGACCATGTTGGCCACGCCCGCCCCCTCGACCGCCGCCACCATTTCCTCCGCCTCGGCCACGCTCATCGCCAGCGGCTTTTCGCAGACGACCATCTTGCCGGCCGCGGCCGCCGCCAGCACCACCTCGCGGTGCATCACGTTGGGCACGCAGACGTCCACCAGGTCGACGTCGTCGCGGCGGATGGCCTGCCGCCAGTCCAGGTCCATCGACTGGTAGCCCCACGCCTCGGAGAACTTCTCCAGCTTGTCCCGCTCCTCGGGCCGCGCACAGCAGACCTTCAATACCGGCTGGTGCTGCCGGGAAAAGAAGTGGTTGACCTGCAACCAGGCATTGGAATGGGCGCGGCCCATGAAGCCGCAGCCGATCATGGCGATGTTCAGCGGTTTCGACATGGTCTCGGGTTCCTTGACATGGTAGGGTGGGTCGAGCGGAGCGAGCCCCACCATTTTCCGGCGAATTCTCGGGGTGGGGCTCGCCGACCATGCCGACCAACGCTGCGCGTCGGTGCCCGATCGTGCCCGTCGACCCACCCTACAGTCCCGTCCTTATTGGCCCTCTTTCGCCTTGGCCAGTTCCACCTCCGCGGCCTCGAGCTGCTCTTGGAGGTTTTGAATCTCGGCCGGATCGTCCATCTGCTTGCGGGCCCCGGCCAGTTGCTGCCGCAGGCCCTGGATTCTTTGATTCAGCACATCCAACCTCTTCTTTTGCTTCTTGTCCATCGCGGCGCCCCGCTCCAAGACTTGCAATTTGCAATTTACCGTCCGCCACACGGCGGGCAAGCCCGCCCGCTAAACTCTGCTCTCCAGCCGCGCCGCTCTGTTCAATTTGCAATTTTCAATTCTCAACTTGCAATTTGCAATCCCTTTTCCCCCCAGATTCACTGGCCGCCCTGGTCGAAGTGGCCCTCCAGGAGCCGCTCCACCAGCCCCAGGGCCTCCTCGTGGCTGTGGATCTCGCCGTCCAACTGGGCGGCGCGGACCCGCTCCAGCAGGGTCTTGTACACCGGCCCGGCGGGAAGGCCCCGGGCGAGAAGATCGTCGCCGGTCAGCAAGAACGGCGGGTCGAGGATTTCAGGCGGCCGGGCTAGAAGTCCCCGGCAATAGGCCGCCTCCTCCACCCTTTCCGGCCCACCGGCCTCGTCCAGGGCCAGCCGGTCGCCGATCCACGGGTCCACCAGCAGGGGCTGCAAACGGGACCAGGGCGCCCGGCGGGCCCCGGTCAGCGCGTCGCGGTGCTCGACCAGCCAGGCCACCCGGTCGATCTCGCGGTTCGAGAGCCGCCAGCGGAGGCCGACCGCGCGGGCAGCCTCCGCGTCGACCATCCGCTCCAGCAGGGCGGCCAGGGCGGGCGGGAAGGCGGGCTGGCGGAGCCGCTCCAGCACGGCCACCGCGCGATCGAGCCGCTCCCGGCCCGCCGCGTCGCCGGGCACGATCTCCGGCAGCACGACCGCCGCCAGGCCCACCTCCACCAGCAACCGGACGCCCCGCCCCCGGCCCGGCTCGACCAGCAGCCGCCGCATCTCCATGGCGATCCGCTCGGGGCTTACCACGGTGATCTCGTGGGCCATCTCGCCCAGCGCGGCGGCGGTCTCGCTCTCCAGGCTGAAGTCCAGCGAGGCCGCAAACCGCACCGCCCGGAGCAGGCGAAGTTTGTCTTCGGCGAAGCGCTCGCGGGGCGAGCCGATCGCCCGCACCACCCCCCGCGCCAAGTCCTCCTGCCCGCCGACAAAGTCGATCACCCGCTCCTCCACCGGGTCGTAGAACAGGCCGTTGATGGTGAAGTCCCGCCGGGC
>Ga0187848_10000949_pt1 | contig 25590 bp, 24 predicted proteins | sample June2016WEW_4_40_FD_132424 | JGI IMG/M metagenome (GOLD analysis project Ga0187848, IMG submission 132424) | Peatland microbial communities from SPRUCE experiment site at the Marcell Experimental Forest, Minnesota, USA - June2016WEW_4_40 | ecosystem: Environmental > Terrestrial > Soil >... | reverse complement strand
TCTAGCCGTTTATGTGGAATCAAAAAATTCATGCATGATAATGCTTAGCGAAAAAGAAGATAAGCTTGGAACCTTGGCAATCGCCGTTCCCAAACCCAAAGATATGGTTGGCGCCACCTCATCAGTGCTTTTAGGAGACAAGAACGTTATTTCAGCGAGAATGTTCGCTGAGTATGTCGCTTCTAAGAAAGGAAAAATAGCCCTCGTTTCAGTTTATCTAGACAAACTTGACGAAATGCAAGCACAGGCATTCTTTATGCACCTCATCGAAAAACTAATTCAAGCCAAAAGCCAAAAGGAGCCCGTTGCAACCTAAACCTTTAACTCTAATCATATTCCAAATTATGGAAACCTAAAATGATTACCATACTTACAGCTAGCGATTTTCAAGCAATCCTAACTGTGGTGAACGATGCCGCCATCGCCTATAAAGGAAAGATTCCCAGCGATAGGTGGAAAGAACCTTACATGACAGCGCAAGAGCTCAATGACGAAATCCAAAGAGGAGTACAATTTTACGGCTTGAAACACAACAATGTCTTGGTTGCCGTGATGGGAATTCAACCTGTTAACGATGTTACATTAATCAGGCACGCCTACGTGTTAACAAGTTATCAGCGGAAAGGATATGGAGAAAAACTACTCAAACATCTACTCGCCTTAGCCGAAACCTCCACAGTTTACGTGGGAACATGGGAAACAGCAACCTGGGCAATAAAATTCTATCAAAAATACAGATTCAAACTGGTTTCAACAGAGGAAAAGAATAAACTCTTAAAGAAATACTGGAACATTCCAGAACGACAAGTTGAAACATCGGTAGTACTTGAACTAAAAAGGCAACTCCAATGAAAGAAACTCTCCTCTTAAAAGTTGATCCCAAAAACCCAGATCAAGCTAAAATCGAAATTGCTGCACAAATTATCCAAAAAGGCGGATTAGTGGCTTTTCCAACAGAGACAGTTTACGGTTTAGGTGCAGACGCACTCAATCCAGACGCTGTATTGGCACTTTTTGAAGCTAAAAAGAGACCCTTAGATAACCCGCCAATCGTTCACGTAGCAAAAGCGAGCGAAGTCTACAAACTAGTACAAGAAGTCCCACAGAAAGCTGAATTGCTGATGAAAACGTTTTGGCCAGGACCGTTAACTCTGGTTTTCAAGCGCTCAAGCATAATTCCAAATGTCACAGTTGCAGGCTTAGATACCGTTGCGATTCGAATGCCAAAACACAAAGTAGCCTTGGCTTTGATTAAGCAAAGTAGTCTTCCCATCGCTGCTCCAAGCGCGAACCTTGCAGGCAAACCCAGTCCAACAACCGCTAAACACGTTTATGAAGACCTTAACGGAAGAATCGACGTTATCCTCGACGGCGGACCCGCAAATATCGGTGTGGAATCCACTGTTGTAGACTTAACGGTTGATCCACCTATGGTTCTTCGTCCAGGAGGAACATCTTTTGAAGCATTAAAGAAAGTCCTCGGTGACGTGAAACTTCACCCCTTTGTTCAAGCTGAAGAGGAATTGCCGCTGGAAAAAATAAAGTCTCCTGGAATGAAACATAGGCATTATGCGCCTAAAGCAGAGGTTATTCTTGTTGAAGGTGCAATTGCCGCCGTGACAAGCAAAATAAAAGAGCTATCAGAATCTTACAGGCTTAAAGGCGCAAAAGTAGGCATCTTAGCCACTAATGAAACACAAGCCATCTACAAAGCAGATGTGGTTAAGTCTCTGGGCAGTCGCTTCAACTTGGCAGTTGTTGCCCAAAACCTATTCCGTTTATTGAGAGAAGTTGACGCAGAAAACGTTGACGTTATAATTGCTGAAGGCGTATCTTCCGAAGGAATTGGCTTAGCAATCATGAATAGGTTGCGTAAAGCGTCAGGTTACCACATTATCAAAGCAGAATAACACGTGGATTATCTCTGGATGAGCGCGAGAAGGTTATCCAAACTTATTGTAGATACACAAAGAGCGTTGTAAGCTGAACCATAAATAAACAAAAAGACGATTATCCAAAATTACTTTACCACAACTAAAAACAACATTGGGAACTTTGCCTAATCATTCATAATCTTCTTTCGAAGATAAAACATGCTCTTTCGAGCATTAAAGAATATGTTCAGGATGATCACGATCAAGCAAGGGCGATGTGCCGAGTCATGCAGAGAAATGGTAAGGTGACCTATTCTTCAATTCTGATTTTGTTTCCGAATTAAGTTTAACGTGGTGATTGTTTGTCTCCAAGAGGTATGGAAACTCCAAAACGAAAGCGGCAATATGAATATGTTAAGGAGTCAGAACTTAAGCGGGACGCATCTGAATAGGATGCAGAGCGTATTGCCGGAGCAACGACTAAAAAAACCGGAGATAAAAAGGCGAAACAGAAAGCTAAGCGGACTTGGCATAATGATTTTTACTTTTGCTGTTCACAAGTAGGAATCAGTTAGGTAATTGTTGCTTTTCATCTTGGGAAAAATTTATATTTAAATATCTGATTGTTGAATTCGGTTGTTATTAAGAAAATAAAAACTTGGTGAAAATTATGTCTACAGGTGGAGGAACAGTCCCAATTCTGGTATTAAAAGAAGGCACGGGAAGATCAACAGGCCGTGACGCACAAAAAAACAACATCATGGCTGCAAAAATAGTGGCTGAAGCAGTAAAAAGTACGCTCGGTCCATGCGGCATGGATAAAATGCTCGTTACCAGCATGGGTGACGTTGCGATAACTAATGACGGCGCAACCATAATGAAAGAACTTGACATTCAACATCCAGCAGCAAAAATGCTTGTGGAAGTTGCAAAAGCTCAAGACAACGAGGTTGGTGACGGAACAACAACCGCAGTAATTTTGGCAGGAGAACTACTCTCAAAAGCTGAAGGCTTGCTTGACAAAAACGTCCATCCCACAGTTATAATTGAAGGTTACAAGAAAGCCAGTGAGAAAGCTCAGGAAATTTTGGAGCAAATAGCCATTCCCGTTTCCATTGATGATGACAAAACCCTAAGAGATATAGCAATCACATCTTTGTCTAGCAAAGGCATTAACGTTGCCGAAGACCACTTCGCAAAAATCATCGTTGAAGCAGTAAAACAGGTATCAGAAAAAATCGATGGCAAATACACATCGGACATCGACCTAATAAAAGTCATTAAGAAACATGGTAAAAGCCTAGACGAAACAGAACTTGTCAAAGGCATGGTTATCGACAAAGAAGTTGCAAGCTCACAAATGCCAAAGGTCATTGATGGCGCCAAAATCGCATTACTAAACGGCAAGATGGAGATTGAAAAAACAGAGTTCGACGCAAAAATAAACATTGAAAGCCCCAATCAAATGCAACTTTTTCTCGACGAGGAAGAACGCATGCTCAAAGACATGGTTAACTCAGTTACCAAGGCAGGCGCGAACGTTATCTTCTGCGAAAAAGGCATCGACGACATGGCTTTACACTTTTTAGGCAAAGCTGGGGTCTTAGCAGTTAAAAGCTTAAGCAGCAGCGATATGGAAAAAATGTCAAGAGCAACAGGCGGCAAAATAGTTGCAAACGTCACAGAATTGTCTGCTGACGCATTAGGCAAAGCGAAACGTGTTGAAGAAGTAAAAATCGGCGATGACAAGCTCATTTACGTACGTGACTGCAAGAACCCTAAGGCAGTAACCATTGTTATCCGAGGCGCATCCAACCACGTTATCGATGAAGCAGAACGCTCACTACACGACGGCTTAAGCGTTGTAAGAAACGCTATTGAAGACGGCAAAATCGTTGCAGGCGGCGGCGCACCAGAAGCAGAACTAGCCAAAAACCTACGAGCCTACGCAGTTAAAGTCGGCGGACGAGAGCAACTGGCAGTGGAAGCCTATGCAGAAGCAGTCGAGGCAATACCGCTCACTTTAGCGGAGAACGCAGGCTTAGACCCCATAGACATCATGGTAGCACTCAGAGCACAGCACGAGAAACCAGACAGCAAATACTTCGGCATCGAAGTTTCAACCGGCAAAATCAAAAACATGCTTGACCTACTAGTCATTGAGCCACTACGCGTGAAGCAGCAAGTCATAAAATCAGCCACAGAAGCAGCAAGCATGATACTGAAAATCGACGACATAATCAGCATTAAAGGCGGCGGCAAAATGCCACCAATGCCTCCAGGCGGAATGGGCGGCGGCATGGGTGGAATGGGTGGCATGGGCGGTATGGGCGGAATGCCCTACTAAAAGCCCTTCCTTATTCTTTTTTTGTTTTCAAAAACATAGTTTGCGAATTATTTTTGATCCTAAGTTAAGATAGTTGTTTAGTGTAAATTTTATATTCACACACTTAGTCATTATTCGGTATCTTGGAGTCTACATATGAAGCATGTTAAGGTTACAGCGTTCGATTGCCCAGACGCTTGGTTTAAGACGTTAAACAGTATATGGAGTGAAGGCGACGCTTTTCAAGTTGGCTACGGCTCCGAAGAAACAGAAACAAAAAAACTCAATTTAACGCTAGAAGTCACTCATCCTGAAAACCGTCCGCTCGTTAGTGACAAAGCACCTTGCGATATGAAGTATGTGCAGTGGTATGCGTTAACCTACTTGTGGTGTGGCGAAGGAAAGCAGGATGAAACTTACACGTACGGTAGCAGGTTACGAGAATCTGGTGGGTGGCGAGAACCTGTTGATCAAGTGGAAGAAGCCATCAAACGTTATGTGGAGCAGCAAAGGGATAGGCAGGTAACGATGGTTGTAAGGTTGCCAGAAGATATTCTAAAGGTTAGCCCGTGGACAAAGGAAAGGCATGAACCGCCATGTTTAAGCCTGATTGACACCGAAATCCTTGATGGACAAATGCATTTAACCTGCTACTTCCGCTCTTGGGATGCTTACGCTGGTTTGCCAGCCAACATTGCAGGCTTGCAGCTTTTCAATGAAGCGTTTGTTTCTGAGATTAATGAGCGGGGAAATCTTTCATTGAAAACTGGTAAACTGATATTTCACTCAAAGAACTGTCATATTTATCATCGCCAATTCAACCTTGTTAGGGAACTCTTTGAGCCTACGGATAGTTCAAAGAATACTCGAATGGCAAAAACCATGCGGGAAGTCGAAAAAGAAGAGCAAAATGGCGGCTAACATAAACGACAGAATACAGAAAAGATTTAGTGCATTATTCCATTCCAATTATTACTTATGACAATATTTTATAGTTTCTCAGCCATAACTATACCTCAAGGAAAAAATATGAGCCACACAGCCACATGGAAAGTTCTAGAGGATCTGATGATAGAGCTTCGAAAAAAAGACGTTACTATACTACCCGAAGTTCTTACTGATTTAAAAAGCGCTAAACTTATGATTAAAATTTCAGAACAAGAAGGCAGCAGAGGCGAAGCATCACAGAAAGTTGAAGAGTACCTTGGAACAGTTGAATCATACCTTATTACTGAAGCACAAAAAGCTTTGAACCCTGAAATCATTGATCAGTGGCTTGTTCGCTTGGAGGAAGCCAACGCAGAAACTTGCGAAGAGCAAGTAGAAGAAAACGTATTCATCACGGGCGTTCCTAGAGATCAAAAATGGGTCAGGGTTGAACCCGTCGGCAATTTGCCAACCGAGCGAATACAGCAGATCGCTAAAGAAAGCAACCTCTTGGTCAACCCGCAAAAGGATGGGCGGCTAGTAGTCTATGGTCAACCAGAACACATCAAAGAATTCCTCAAAAAAATGACTGCGGAAGCAATTAAGAAATAAACGTCAAATAACTCTTCCTAAAAATGCGAAACCATGCTTAGAAAATGATTTATGCCTTCTCGGAGACAATTAGAGATTTTTTAAAGCGCTCGGCGCTCCATTTGGTTTCTGCTTGGAAACTCCGAGTTTGTCTCTGGAAACAAGAGGTTGGAAATAAGTAAATACAGCCGATAAAGCTGTTTCAGCTAAAATTTCAAGGAATTTGGGGGTTCAGAGATCAAACTCTTGAAAATGACAAAGAATTACCTTCGTCTAAAGGGAATCCTACGTTCTAATCTTTTATCACATAATTCCAATCTATATATTTCTCCCAAAAATCTTTAAATGATTTTCTATATTTTGGTAACCTGGATCTTCCTCTCCAAGTGCTCTTATCTGCAAACTTTTTTATATCGGCAGATGGTCTGAAATAAGGAATCGCGTTTTTAAGACTGAGAACAAAAGGAGGATACCCATAGTACATATTGATCCAACTAGAGATTATGCTACCTGTCCTATGATTGTCTTCAATAAATAATTGTGGGTGTCCAAGTATTGCGACATACACCTCTGCCGCCACTTTCAAAGGATGAGGCTCTTTCTTCATATGGTTTTCGTACCAGTTTATTATTGGATCAATATTTCTATAATATTTTTCTGAATTAGCAACAATAGCCTTCACATACTCTTGCCTTAATTTAGAATCTAATCCATAATGCACCAAATTATTTAATTCGCACATTTCTTCAAGACTTTCTTTCGTGAATGGTTCAATGCCCCTTCTAAGTAAATTGTCTAGTAACCCATAGGCGCTCATCATTTTCGTCCTAATATCGGCGTTGAATGGTGTATCCTTTCTTCCTATCTTTCTTAAATCTAATTCATCATCAATTTTTTTCCAATTTTTCTCTACGCGGGTTAGAGATTGCTCAACTTTCACTAAATTTAATCTCAATATTTCTTTTTCTTTATTCATTTAACCTATCCGGAGTATTCTCATATCTAAAATAGATTGCCTGAATCACTTGGCCAGAGAAACAACTTTAGCAGCCGAGTCATCAATATAAAGAGGATCTAAAAACTTTTCTTTTTCTACGAGTTTTTAATCCATAAAAAATCTACAAATGCGAAAATTTCATCACGTTTGCAAACTCACCTCAGAAACGTTTCCCAAGATATGTTTAGGCACAGATTTGTTTTCTGTGATTGGAAGGTTTTCATCGTTTGTTGACAACAACATCCATCCATCATCGAGGAGAAAGGAAAAGGCTTCAAAAACGGAAAAAATTGTTGTTAACTGTTTGTTGGTTTCAACATCAAACTTCTTCCCTATTTCGTCGTCGTTTAGGTGATTCCAAGTTAAAAATAAAAAAATAAAACCTTGAAAAAATACGGTTAAAAAAGCTTTTCAAAAAACAGCGCGAGGAATCATTTTTGCCTATTTTCCCACATAATAATGCTCTGAAAAGATAAAAAAAACCTAACCAAAACTAGTTTTTCACTAAAAAGCCATCGCTAAAATACTCATTTATACTAAAGATTTTTATGAAATTATTAATACATATAAATGGTGAAAGTTATGAAATTTGCTGAGATTGCTGTTTTGCTAAGGGAAATTGTCGACAGTTGCCCAAGTTTAGATGGAGCCACCATCACGCTGATACCGCAGAGAGCTATGTATCCATTATTTCAAGGATACCACATTAATATTAAGGCGAATCTTTCTAAGGAAAGCATGAGTTGTTTGAGAAAAATAGTGGAAGGGCACGATTTAGTTATGCAGATAAAATCTGATTCAGTGATAGTCTATGAAACTAGATCATGATAAGGAGTTCACTATCTGAGGGCTAAAGAATTTTGCAAGCGCTAAAGTCAGAAATCTTATTTTAATGATTATTTTTAGTGGTTTTTTTCGATATGTTTTTTACGATAAGTTGCTAGTGCAGTATTGGGAACCATTGTGGTGAAACTCAAAGGATTCCAAAAATTAACATTAACTGACCAAGCACTGCAGCGTTGGCTTAGTTCACTGCAAATTGGAGCGCTCAAACCTGCTATGGTGTCTTTGGAGGATGCTTTGGGACGTGTTTTAGCCCAAGAGGTAATCGCCCAAGAAGATTTGCCACGGTTTGACAAGTCAGCCATGGATGGGTATGCACTAAAATCCGCTGATTCCGTTGGTGCTTCACAGTTTAAACCAGCAACTTTCCAATTAACCGAAAACCAAGAAGTCACCGATAAGCATGCCAAGCAGGTTTGGACTGGAAACCCTATTCCGATGGGCGCAGACGCAGTAGTCATGCTTGAAAACACCGAAAAAAATGAGGGAAAACTGGCGGTTTGGAGTCAACTTGCGCCAGGCGACAACATTTCAAAGAAAGGAGAGGACACCAAAAAAGGGAACGTTGTTGCTAAGGCTGGCACTCGTTTGAACCCCTACTGCATAGGTTTAGCTGCTGCACTAGGCTACAGCCAGCTAAAAGTTGTCAAGAAACCGAAAATTGGCATTTTAGCTACTGGAAACGAGCTTACGGAAGTGGGAACCCAGCTTTCTGGCAACCTGATTTATGATTCAAACAAAATTATGCTTTCAGTCGTGTGCAGAGAACTTGGTGCGGAAACAGCTGATTACGGAATAGCTAAAGATAACGTTGATGAAATTGCTGATAAAATCCAAAAAGCACTCAAGACTCAGGATGCAGTAATCACCACTGGCGGGACAAGCGTTGGAGGATTAGACTTGGTTCCTGACGCAGTTAACAAGCTTGGAAAACCAGGCGTGATTATTCATGGTGTTGCACTTAGACCTGCGATGCCGACGGCTGTAGCCGTGTTGGAGGGCAAGCCCGTTTTGATCTTGTCAGGTAATCCTGTGGCGGCAATAATTGGTTTTGAAGTGTTCGGTAGACCGATGATTTGCAGGCTGCTTGGAATGATCAAAACAGAACCAAGGCCCATGTTGAAGGCCACTTTGGCAAGAAGGGTTGCTATTGTGCTTGGAAGAAAAACTTACGTTCGGGTTCGGGTAAGTTTGAAAGGCGGCGAGTTTTATGCTGAGCCAGTTAGCGCGAAAGGTTCAGGATCTATATCTACTATGACTCAGAGCAACGGTTTCGTTATCGTGCCAGAGAATCGTGAAGGCGTAAGCGAGGGCGAAACGGTAATTGTTCACATGTTTGGTAGCTTGGAGGTTGCCGATTAAGTGTTTAGGAAGCTTATGACGTTTGATGAAGCAAAAAAAGCGATTGAAGATCAGTTTAAACCTGCTGTTTTAGGTGAAGAAGAGGCTGTGTTGCTTGAAGCTTACAATCGTGTTCTCAACGAGGATGTAGTTTCAACGCTTGATATTCCACCGTTTAACCGTTCAACCGTTGATGGGTACGCTGTTAGAGCCGAGGACACTTTTGGGGCAGAGGAAAATCAGCCTGTAAATTTGAAGGTTTGTGGCACTGTGAACGTTGGTGAGCAGCCGAAAGTGGTTTTGGCGAAGGGTGAAGCTGTTGAGATTGTTACTGGCGCCCCAATTCCTGAAGGCGCAAACGCCGCGGTTATGATTGAAGACACGGAAAGAGAAAATGACGAATTGCATGTTTTCAGCGCTGTTACCGTGAATGAGAATGTTATGAAGAGGGGCTCAGACATAAAGAAAGGCGAAGTGGTGCTCAAAAAAGGGCGGGTTTTGGGGTCTTCGGAGATTGGCGTTTTAGCAGCTTTGGGTTTGACTACAGCTAAAGTTTCAAAAATACCCATAGTTGCAGTCTTATCGACAGGCGCAGAAGTAACTGAGCCTGGTAAGGTTTTGCCTGCGGGAAAAATCTATGACATTAACGCTTACAGCTTAAGCACAGCAGTAATTGAGAGTGGTGGAAAACCAGTTTACTTCGGCGTCGTTCCAGACGATAAAACGGCTTTAACTAAGGCTTTGCATACGGCTTTGGCTTCAGCGGATATGGTGATTACTTCTGGCGGTGTCTCGGTTGGTCCAAGGGATTATACTCCGCAAATCGTGGATTCGCTGGGTAAACCTGGAATAATTGTTTACGGTATCGCGGTTAAGCCTGGGAAACCTACGACTGTTGGGTTTCTGGGGGATAAACCAGTTTTTTCTTTGCCTGGTCACCCCACGTCTGCTTTGCTGATTTTCTATTTGCTTGCTAGGCCTTTGATTCAGCGGTTAGCTGGCAGACCCGTAGCGGGAATGAAAATAGTTAGGGCTGTTGCTGGCGCACGAATGTTTAGCGCTAAAGGCAGGCGAACCTTTGTCATGGTAAAGTTAGAATTCGATAAAAATTGCCGGTTGATAGCTGAACCTGTGGAAACTGGCGCTTCCGGAGCCATTACTACTTTAGCTAAGGCTGACGGGTTTGTTGAAATTCCTGAGAATGAGCAGTTTATCAATGTGGATGAAGAGGTAGCTGTCGTCCTTTTCCGCAATGTTTCAGGTAATGTTTAGGGTTTAAGCCTAAAACATCTGCGGAGAATTTCTTATGGATGCTTCAGTGCTAATTTTATGCTTATTTTACTGAACAGGGGTTTTTTCAGGATTATATCATATGTCACATATGTCATGTTCATTGTTACTTGTCACTCGCTTTCATAGATGCCTGTCACACAAAGTCATTAAAGCAAACCCTTTGACGGCTCTTAAGGATAATATTTTTGCAAGTCGAAAAATTAGCTACCTTGCAAAATTAAGGGAGACATTAAAAGTTGCAAATGTTGGTTAGACTTTATTTTCTCTTAATCAACAGGATGTATCCTGCGAATACCCATGTGAGCACTGCGTAAACAGTCATGCTTATGCCTAATAGTGCATTGCTGAATCCTGCGACAGCTAAGGTGTAGATCGAAAAGGTTGATGCTCCGGCGAATAAGATGAATAATAGCCATGGTGCCCAACGTCTTTTTATAAAGATGCCATAATCTGTTATTAAGCTGAGGATGCCGAGTAAAGCAAGCTGCGGCGGAAAACCAATAAAGGGCAGAAACGCCAAAAGGATTATTCCACTGATAGCGTAGAAGGCTAATGCTGCTATTTCTATGCGGTTGAAACTTTTTAGTCTAGACGCTATTGGTGCTAAAGACATTTTGTGCTCGCCTTTACCCTATGCAGTAGGGGTTGAATTAATAAGTTTTTGGAATCTGTTTCCATTAGAAGATGTATTTTAGCGTCTCAATCGCGGCAATTTAGAATTTAGATGCGGACGAAGACCATGGTTTTTCAATTTTGGTTCTAACTTTTGCTTTAGTGGTTTTTCTTTTGTTCCACAGATGCTACCACAATAAGGAAGGATGGACATTATTTATCTTAGGATTTTCAAATAAACTATGGGTTGCAGAATATTTTATGGTACACTATATTTGCTAAAAAACAATGTTGATTGATAAATTAACCATACAAGTCTGGGCCTCTGCCAAATTTTAGGTTGCATAAAAACTCGAATCCATTTTAGAAAAGGGATTGTTTTATTGAAAAACGTCGGTATCAGATGATGCTGTTTATGCGAACAGAGCACCCTTTTTGAGACAGCGGTATATTTTTTTAGAAAACTATAGAAATATGATTGCAAACTATGGATAGGAAGGACTGACATGGCTCACGTTATTCGCTCAATAAAAAGACTCGCTGTTTTCTTAGCTTTCATCGTAATCTTAAGCATAGGCACCCTGTATGCTTTTGACTTGTTTGTCGCCGCACCAATAAACCTGCCCATGTTCACCGTACAAGCTTTCAGAATAATGATCATCTTAGCTTTTTGGTTAGCGGCGATAATAATTATACGGCGTTCTAAACCGCTTATGATTCAGCGAATAGGAAACCAAGCTGCAACAGTGCTACAGTACGTCGTGCTTACAATTACAATATTGATCATGGCCTTCGGGATTCTAAAGATTTTAGGAGTTTCTGCAACAGAACTTCTGACTGGCGCAGGAATAATCTCAATAACCGCTGGACTTGTAATATCCACATTTGTCGGCAGCATCTTGTCAGGCTTCTTAGTTTTCACTACTTACCAGTTTAAAGTAGGCGACACCGTCATGGTCAACAATATCCCTGGAAAAGTCACAGAAATGACTGCGCTCGTTATGCGGATTCAGACTGATGTGGGACAAGTTAGCATCCCAAACAGTGCAATTGCTTCAGGCGGAATAATCATAACCGCCGTCCGCAAATATGAAGAACCATTAAAGGGAGGCAGACTACACTACGCTGTAGGTGACCGAGTCATCACCTCATTCATGAATGAACAGGGCATAGTCAAAGAATTAACTCTATTACAGACGGTTGTCCATTTGGATTCTGGAAAAGAAATAATATTCCAAAACAACAGCGTCCTCGCGGGCGTAGTATCCATAGCAAAAATAACCCAAGCACCAAACCAAACCGAAAACAAAACAGCGTAGTCTAAAATAGCAAGCGCAAGATACCACTTTCAAAACTGATAATTAGCCATAAACATTGCTCCGCTTTCAAACAGAATAGCTGTTGTAGCCTTAATTCTAATAGCTTTTCTGTTGCCCCGCCTTCTTAACCGGCGACAAAAAAACGTTTCGCCGGTCAAAAGAGCACTTGTAACTTCATTGGACCTAATTCTACCAATTGGTTACATGCTAAGCCCCTCTTTGGACGAGTCGTCGATGGCTGAACTCCCAAGTTAACTCCCACACTGGATGTTACTTTGGAATTTATGGAGCGATCACCATCTTAATTATGGCTCTAGACGTACCAGTTCTGACTGTTGGCGTATCACAACCAAAGCAGAAAGCGCAACATATGGCATGGAAAATCAACAGAATTCTTTTTTTCGCAGGGTGGTTTGTTTTCCTCATAGGAGAAATATTCTACATAATAACGTACGTACTGTAACATATCGAGGGCAACACCACGAGATGTATCAAAAAAAGGACATATTAATCCTAAATGGTCACCCAACACCTTTACTGAAAAGTCCACTACCCAGGGTTATGTTGGTTCAAACGTTATTTCAAAAATATGGCCTTCAAGAGTTGGCTTTTCCTCTCGTGAGATCAGTACCAATGTCAAAAGTGGAATAAGTATTCGACGTCTTTGGTCATTTTTTGTATAAAAATATTGCATGCCTGCAAAAGAGCCTTCAAGCCATATGCCGACTCTTAGAACTTGGTCGACGTCCATCTTGAACTGCCATCGCATCAGCTTGGAACTGCAACACGGTTATGTTTCTGAAGCGCTGCCTGAAAGGAAATTCTTCTGGTTAATGGCATTTACAACCATTATAAGAAATTACATACGGCTTTTAATAACCTTTTGTTACCTCCTATTACCTTTATTCGCCTTTAATTGCCTCATATTGCCTCAACCTGCAAAAGACGCAAACCCCAAAACAAAAAAACAACTCAAAACGCAAAGAACAAAAAACAACCGCCTGCAGCATATACAAGTCCTCAACTAAACCTACACAACAGTAAAAACACGCACAACCCATAAACTCTGACTTGCTTCCAGTAACGGCTAAATACTGCAAAGCATAATTCCGTTGATGATTTAAGCGTGGGGAAGAAAACAAAATGGAAAACTTCTCAGAATTATTTCTAGACCTAATCGAAGCAAGCCGCAAACATGAACGATACCGAGACAAAGAATGCATAAACATGATTGCAAGCGAGGGATTAAAATCGCCTGCTGTCAACCAAATGCTGAACCTCTCACATGACCTTGAATGCAGATACGCTGAAGGAGAAAACGACCTTCAAGGGCACGTTAAAAAACGGTACTATCAAGGCCAAAAATACATTTCTGAAATCGAAAACTACGCAACAGACATAATGAAAAGCCTATTCAAGTCTGACTGGGCAGATGTACGCTTAGTTTCAGGCACCCACGCGAACTTAGCGACCTTCAAAGGCTTATCGTTAGCTTCAAAAAACAACAAAATGGTCGTCACCCCGCTGAGCTGCGGCGCACACATCTCTCACGATTACACTGGCTTAGCAGGCAACGTGTTAGGTTTAGAAAACATAAATCACGTTTACGATATAGACGAGTTCAATATTGATCCAGATAAGTCAGCCTACGTCATACGCGCTGCTAAACCCGGCATAGTCACATTCGGAGGCAGCCTATTCCTTTTTCCACATCCAGTTCAAGAGTTAAGAGCTGTCTGCGAAGAAGTAGGCGCATACGTAGCCTACGATGCGTCTCATGTTCTGGGTTTAATTGCTGGCGGCGAATTCCAAGACCCCTTACGAGAGGGCGCAGACTTCATAACCTCTTCAACCCACAAAACTTTCCCAGGTCCCCAGGGCGGTGTCATCATGGGAAGCCCAACCAATTCTGCCCTAGAAAAAGCAGTGGAAAAAATCCAGTTTGCCATTTTTCCACTTAGTGCTTCAAGCACACATCTGGGCAGGTTGCCAGCGCTTGGTGTCGCCGCTTTGGAGATGAAGCTTTTCGGCGCTGAACTAGCAAGGCAAACAGTGAAGAACGCGCAGACGGCTGGGCAATACCTGTTTGAGAACGGCGTTAAAGTTCTCGCGGAGAAAAAAGGCTTCACTAAATCTCACCAAATTGCGGTTGATATTCGCAGTTTCGGTGGAGGCAAAAAGATTGCTCAAGGCCTCGAAGATGCAAACATAATCCTCAACAAGAACCTCTTGCCATATGATGACCAAAGCAGCAAAGATGATCCTTCAGGATTAAGAATCGGCTTCCAAGACGTAACTAGACGAGGCTTCAGGGAAGGCGACATTAAACACTTATGTGACCTTATGCTTGAAGTGATAAAGGGCAAACGTAAATCCGATCAAGTTAAAGAAGATGTGATATCATTAAAGAAGGAGTCTAATGAAGTGAAATACGGATTCCAAAACATAGAAGAAGCATTAAGTTACATCAAAAAGGCTTAGGCAGAGCCTTCACCTTTTTAAAAAAATATATGTCCGTAATTAACGTACACGTTCTATGCTTGTTCTATAAATATCTACTTAATAGGTGAATAATGAACAAATTATGAGATTATTCTTTGGGTTTGTTGTTTTCTGGAACGAAAACTGCTGCTGCAACGGTTGTTGTCCATAAGCCGTTTTTGTCTCCTGCTGCGGACTGAGTTATGTTGGCTGTTTTGATGATTAGACCGGTGGTTTTGAAGAGTTGTTTGCGCTCGTCCCATGCGGTTTCGGGGTCAAATTGGATGCCCATGGTTGTTGCAAGCATTGTTGCTGCTAAGTCTTCTGCGTAGTCGCCTGCTGTCTCGTCCGTTTGACCGTTGGAGTGGTGTTCTGAGAGGTAGCCGTATTGGTCTTTGCCCGATGGAATAGCTATGCCTATGGATGATGCGACAAGCCTATGCGGTTCATTGGTTGAGTTTCTAGCAATGACAACGAAGGTGATTTCGCCGGGCTGCACCATTTTCAAGCCTTTGTCGCGCGGAAGCTGTTCGCATCCAGGTGGTACAATGCTTGAAACACTTACCAAGTTGCACATTTGTATGCCTGCATCTCTTAGGGCTAATTCAAAAGATTGGAGTTGCTCTTTATGTTTGCCAACTCCTTTTGTCAGAAAGAAGTATTTTGGTATCATGTGGTGTCGGAAAATAGGATTGCAGAATGATTTAAAAAGGTTTTTATGGAGAAGTCTCCCGCGTCATCTGCCATTTTTCTTTTTAAATTAGTCTATTCGTCGTAACCCGCGAGCGATATGACTAACCACAAACACTCCTATTTGTTGAGAATAGCGGAAATCTGGTAGTCTAATTCTTTTCAAGCTTTGTTTCAGATTGTTTGAAGAATAAATTCTGAAAGTTCAATTCTATCTTCTCTTCTTAACCTTTTTTGATGCTTCTTGACACAGATGCATTTCTGAGTGTAATGAGTTACAATTTATGAATATGTTGGGTTTACATTAAAAGGATACTTTTATGTTTCAAAACATAGTAATATTCCGAAGAGAAAAAAATTAATTCGCTGAGGAAACAAATTTGCCACCGCATCAGAGTGTGTTCAAAGACGAGGCTAAGCTTGACATAAACTACGTTCCGCAGAAGCTGCCTCACAGAGAAAAAGAACACCGTTTGCTGATGGAATTTTTCAGTTTCATCCTTCGTTATCCGGAAAGGATGTCTCAGCGAGTAATTGTAACAGGCGATGTTGGCACTGGAAAAACAGCCCTTGCACAAAACTTCGGAGCAAACCTTACTTCTGAAGCCAACAAGCGAGCCATAAAATTCCGCTACGTACATGTTAACTGCCGAGAATACCGCGGAAGCCTCCCCCCCATTTTGCACCATGCCGTCACTTTTTTTCGCCCCAACTATCCTACCCGCGGCTACTCTGCAGAAGAAGTCCTCACAGTACTCATGCAAGTTTTAGATGAAGAAAACGCCTTCATAATATTAACCCTAGACGAGTTTGACAGCCTCATCGAAAAGGAAGGCTCAGACGCCGTTTACAAGCTGACGCGTTTGCAGGAGATGCGGCAGGGCAAGCCGCAGAGGTTGTCGTTTATTTTTATTTTGCGTGATTTAAAAGCATTAGAGAAGTTAGATGCGAGCGCAAGAAGCACTCTGCAACGCAGCATCATCAATTTAGAACGCTACGTCAAAGAACAACTCGTTGACATTTTAAACGACCGTGTTTCAATGGCGTTTGAATTGGGAGCCGTTCAGGAAGACGTTGTTGACCTGATTGCTGAGTTGGCTTTTAAAGAAACTGGGAACGCCCGTTTCGGAATTGAATTATTGTGGCGGGCTGGAAAATATGCAGACGCCCAAGAAGCTGGCAGAGTCGAGCCTGAATGCGTTCGTATGGCAGTGTCCAGTATTATTCCTAGTCTACGTCGAACTGAGTTGTCGGGGCTCGGTTTACACGAAAAATTGTTCCTGCTCGCGGTAGCACGTTACTTTAAGGACACTGAGCAGGCTTACGCTTTGTTGTCTCAACTTGAGAAAACCTATGCGGTTATTTGTGAAGAGTTCGGTGTCGAGCCAAATAATCATACACAATTGTGGAATTATACCCAGTTTCTCTCGTCGATTGGCGCTTTAACAGTTGAAGTAGCTACAACACGCGGAAGGTCAACACAGGTTTCACTTTCCATTCCAGCAAGTGAGTTAGAGAAAGAATTAAGCTCCAGCTTAGAAGTAGAAAAAGAGAAAGCGTGAAGCAATTATGGAGGTAGAAGAAGTTTTTTCATCAAAGCTTCGAATCAAAATTCTAAAACTCATCTACCAGTTAGGTTCCCTTAACGTTTCAGATATTGCTCGCCGCCTCAACAGCAACTTCACAGCGACGTCTGAGAACCTGAAAATTTTAGAAGCTGAAGGCATTTTGCACGAACTCGTTTACGGCAGAGTTCGAATGTACAGGTTCAATGAGAGCTCAGCAAAAGCTAAAGCTGTGCAAAACCTAATAGAAGCGTGGGAACAAAATAAACAAGGCGAATAAACTGTGACGATGGTTGATGTTTCAGGCAAAGACGAAATTTTCCGAGAAGCAACCGCAACTGGAACCATAAAGTTGAAGGCAGAAACAATTAATTTAATTAGGACTGGAAAAATCGCAAAAGGCGACCCACTCTACACCGCAAAAATCGCTGGCGTGCTTGCAGCTAAGAAAACAAGCAGCCTTATTCCTCTATGCCACCCGTTGCCTTTAACGAATGTGCAGGTTGATGTAAAAGTGTTGGATGAGGGCGCGGTTGAGGTTTCAGCTACAGTTAAAACAAAAGCACAAACAGGAGTGGAAATGGAAGCGCTTACCGCGGTTTCGATGGGTTTGTTGACTGTTTGGGACATGACAAAGCAGTACGAGAAAGACGCTGCAGGTCAATATCCTTCCACGGCAATTGAGAATATTCATGTTGTGCGCAAGTTTAAGAAGGTGTAGCTTGGTATGAGCTTAAGCTCTAAGGCACATAAGGCTAAGGCACCTAAAACATTGAATTTCGGCATTTACATCTGTAGCACTTCAAGGTACAAACTAATTGAGCAGGGCGAAGCTGCGGTTAGCGATGTTTCAGGCAACACTTTAACTGATTTGCTCAGAAACGCTGGACAAAACATCCTGTTCAAAAAAATAATTGCAGACGATAAAGTCATGATTTCTGATGCAGTTCAGCAAGCCCTAAACACGCCCAACTTGGACGTCGCCATCTTTTCCGGAGGCACTGGAATCACACCATCAGATGTTACGATTGAAACGGTTTCGCCGTTCTTTGAGAAAACTCTGCCTGGCTTCGGCGAGTTTTTTAGGCGTATAAGCTTTGACCGTGTTGGCTCAGCCGCTGTATTGTCCCGTGCCGTAGCTGGGGTAGCTAAGGGCAAAGCATTGTTTTGTATCCCAGGTTCCCCTGACGCTGTGCATGTTGCGGCAGAAATGCTTATTTTGCCCGAATCTCCACACATCGTTAAGCACGCACGGGAATAACGATGAGTTTAACAGACAACTGCGGAAGACCCCTACTTAACCTGCGGATATCAATTACCCAGAGATGCAACATTCACTGCGTTTACTGCCACAGAGAAGGCGAAGTAAAACGCGCAAACCGTTCCGCAGAGAAAATGACAGTTCAAGAAATAGTTCGTATAGCAAAAATAGCCGTCAGCTTAGGCATTGCACGCATAAAATTAACAGGCGGAGAGCCACTCATGCGCAAAGACCTCCCCCAAATTGTCTCAAACATAGCTTCGGTGTCTGGCTTGAAGGATTTATCATTAACAACTAACGGGCTTTTGCTTGGCGACATGGCAAAGGAGCTGCATGACCGGGGGTTGAAGCGCATCAACGTTAGTTTGCCATCGTTGAATGAGGAAACCTACAGTAAGTTAACAGGAGGAAAACTCCAAGACGCACTGGCAGGAGTCAAAGCTGCCATTGAAGCGGGATTCTGCCCAGTAAAACTCAACATGGTAATCCTAAAAGACGTAAACGTGAGCGATGTTCCAGACATGACAGAGTACGCACGGCAAACTGGAACTATACTTCAACTCATAGAGCTTGACCCCATAAACGTCAGTGACGCCTACTACTCGACACACCATCGCAGCCTAGAAGAGCAAGAACAAATGCTTCTCGAGAAGGCTGTAACAGTTGAGAAAAGACCCTTCATGCACAACCGCCTCATCTACCACCTGCCAAATGTAACCGTTGAAGTCGTGCATCCAATAGAGAACACTGACTTCTGCATGCACTGCACACGAATGCGCGTCACAAGCGACGGCAAATTAAAACCATGCCTCATGAGAAACGACAACCTAACCGACATAATAACACCCATGCGCCAAGGAGCAAGCGACCAACAATTAAAACAGCTATTTATAAAAGCTAATTCGCTAAGAGAACCCTACAATAAGAGCGCTTAATCGGAAATAAACAACATTGGAATTAGAATTCTATTATTTTTGCTTCACGCTTAACCGTGTCTAACAAGACTAAGGTTGATTTTCCCGTCAGGTATCCGCAGAGCTCTCCTGGGTTTACAGCAAGGGTTTTTCCCTTCTTTTCTATGCTTTTATTGTGTGAGTGACCATGGATTACAGCGTTGAAGTATCCGCTGTCTATTATCGCGTTGAGAAGTTCGGTTTCTTCACCGTGCAACAGAGCGATTCTGTAGCCTTCCACTTCTACAGCGGCGAATCGGTCGTGGACTGTGCAGTTGTCGGTTTCGCTGAACCGTTTCTTTAAAAGTTCGTGGTCTCCGTCGTTGTTGCCGAAAACGCCGATTAGTTTGCAGTTTAACTGCTTGAATTTTGGGATAACAAAACCTGCAACGTAATCTCCTGCATGAAGCACCAAGCCTACTTTTTGGTCATTTAGATATTTCACAGCTTTTTCTACAAGAGGCAAATTATCATGCGTATCTGAAATTGCGCCAATCAACATGCGGTTTCACTTGTTGTTTCTCTCATTGAGACAATAAAGGTTTTCTATACCCTTCCAACGTTGGCGCAAGAGGCGTAACTAAAAATTTAAAAGACTCATTACCTTAGAGAATAATCCAAAACTTTCTTGAAGTTTAGAAAACCTCACTTTATTTTAATTCGAGTTTAGAGCAAAAAGAAAGAAAAGAAATAGAAATACTTCATCTTAATAGTCGAGTTACTTCATTATTTACCAAAAAGGCTAATAGCGTTAAAGGTTGAAGGTCTAAAAAACGTAGGTGCCGACAATGAGTTTGTAACTAAACGCATGCTCGATTTATCCAGGCCTATCGATGCTTGCGGAAAGCCTATTGGAGGAGGCTTTAGCATTATTCAAAATGCCAAATTTACTTCTGTTATACTTGTTGAGCTAATGTGTAGTCAATGCAAATTACTTTAGGAGTGCCCCTGTGCCTTGGAGAACTGTTTCTTCTGTAGCTTTTGCTAGCCAAACAAACATTTATCGGTTAAACCTTCAAAAAGTTGAATCAAACAAGTAAACAGCCATTTGACCTGACCGATAAACTGCCCTTAAATCAGAAGGCAAACCAGAAAATTCATACCAAATTTTTCACTTACCCATTAAACAGCGTACATATAAGAGAGCACACTGGCTCCAACTTCATCTGCTACCAAAACGGCACTTTGTTATGTTCGAAACCTCGCTGCGGAGGCTCTCTATTTTCTCGTCGATTTCTTCAATTCTGCCGATCACCTGGTTGGTTTCAGTCAACTGTGCGGTTACTCCGCTCAACTTAGAAATCAATCGATCAAACTCCTGCTCATGTTGTTTCAGAACAGCAAGCACGAATCTAATGCTCTCCGATTCCCCGATGACGGAAGTCTGTTTTTCCATAAGATATCGCTACTCTTCCGTAATCTATTCGGGTAAATAAATGTAGTGACGATTAAACTCTTGTAACTTCCTAGACCAAACGTCTTACAATCAAAGATTACGCTTTAGAACAGATAAAGTTCTTGGTTTCTTCCTTCGTTTACTGTTTCTTCAACTATGGGAAGCAATTCTTTGAGTTCTCTTAGCTGCTTGAGCACTGTCACACCGCGTTGCGTGATCACATAGACTTTTCTTTCTCTTCTAACAATCTTCGCTTCAACCAGCCCCTGTTTAGTCAAGAAATCAAGGTAATCCTTCAGCACTCTGCAGTTGACGTTAGCCTTAGACATAACGCGCGTCAGCTTCAACGGACCCCTGTAAGCCAAAACGTTCAGAATATCCACGCACATCTCGAGCTTAGAGCGTCTCATAACGAACCACACAACAAATTTAGAATTAGTAGTATATAGAGTTTTGTAAATTAACAGTAGTCTATTTCTGTCTGCCAGCCCAATTTATGGAGACGGAGCAACATAATCGCGAAGCTTTGACTTTAAGTATGCTTTTATAATGTAAAAACAGCCCAAATTTTCGCGCACTTTCATATGGGATTTCGCTCTTTGCCTTGAAAGAATGCAAAATCTCTTAACTATTTGTTATAACTTTGCCAGTCAGAGCCGATTTTAGCAACTTTAATCGTTTCGTAAGCTCTTTTCTGATTTCGGCATCTTTTTCCCTTTTCAAAACTCTCTGAAGTTCTCTAGCAACTTCCAAACTGCTTTTTCCAAAAATCCTGCTGAAAATATTTGGGTGCTTCCACTGTGATATTGCCTTTTGGGGAAGAATAAAGACAATTTAAAGGGTAGTCTTTAGATCTGTCCAGATCGACTACGACTACTTGAACTTCTGTTTTCATCGCGACTTCCGTTCGCCCAATTTGTTTCTTTAACAAGTAAAGACTTGGTCTCATGATTAGTCCTCATATTAAATTTTCTTGCCACAAAATAAGTTCTGAGGCGAGATTGTAATGCAACCTGACTTCAATAATAAACTTGTGTGGGCGGAGCTATACAACCACAAGCGCTACAAGTGCCTACTAAACTGAAAATAAGGTCTATTTACTCCCGCTATGCTGTTAGAATTTGCGTTTTTTGAGGTTTTTTAAAGATCCTTTGGATGTTGTAGTGTCCACGCAACCACAAAAATATAAATATAAATTTCGACCTAAAATAAGAAATAAGACTCAGTGGACTCTTAAAAAGAGAAAATGAGCGAGTAAAATGCTGAAAGGCCTCAAGGTTAATCCGGCGAGCAATGTAACAGTTTCATTGCAAGATCATATCGAAAAGCTAGTGTTAATCGAATGTGAATGCGGAACCAAGATTCTGCTGCTACCCGACCTAAAAGAAATGAATTGCGCCATAGAGACTCACGTCGCCGAGCACAAAAGAATGGAAAAGTCCTCTACGAAAGCGAAAATCACTGCCCGCAGAATAAGACAAGACTTAACCAAACAAGTCATTTTAAAAGCCAAGGCTATGGAATAATTCAGGGTAAACTTGCAAAAAAAAGTTTGATTGCCTTTTTGAATTGAATCACTAATTTTTAAAAAAATAACCGAAATTAATTCTGATTTCAAGCGTTGTCGCATGGTACGACTTAGACTAACAAATTGCTTCTTGGTCTTAATTCTTCGTTATTTAAGTTGGCAGTTCTCCCTGGCTTCAACTTCTAACTGATCAACAAATAAGTAAATGAAGAGTGGCTTGAATATCGCTTGTCTTATCCCTTGGCTTTTCAATAAAGTAGTGCTCAGTTTCAGGCTGATTGTAAAACCCTTTCATTTCTTAAATCAAAAAAAGCTCATCCCAGCCTCAAAGTCCCAAGGCATCAATGGTTTACTAAGGCTCATCCTAAACCGACATTACGCCCTGAAACACACACGATAAAAACATGCATCAAACATGGATTATACCGTAAAAAACAGGAAAAGAATCCTCGGGCAAAGTACAGACGCGACTTTTAAGAGGAGAATCTCCCTTATCATAAAAACCATGTTAGCCTACGTATCCGCTCGTAAAAAGTAAAGTGGTTCTAAACAACTACCTTACATAAGGCAGTGTTTCAAACGATTAACTGTAAGGGTTGAATTAAATTATCAATTTAATCATAAAAAGTTTCTTGATGCCTTTGGGACAAAATCGAATGCGGTCTAATTATCTGCGGACTTAACTCAAACATTTGCCGAAGATCACATATGGTTGAAGAGCTTACCTTTCTTCTGTGAACTAAAATGGAAAAAATCGCCTTGTTTGAACTGACAGCCAAACGAAGATCAGAAAAACGAAGAAAAAAGAAAAGCGCAATACCTCAACTTAGTAGTCAAGGTACTTCATTATTTCCCAAGGCGAAACGTACAGGCAGTACTGGTTCCAATCGTTGGTTTTCAGTTCAATGAATGCATCGAAAACATGAGTACCTAGGGTTTCTTTTATGACTTCGTCGCTTTCCATTTCATCTAATGCGCCTTTGAGCGTTGTCGGGAGCTCTTTTATGCCTAGCTCTTTGCGCTTTGCTTTGCTTAGTTTGTAAACGTCTTCGTCAACTGGGTCGCCTGGATCAATCTTCTTTTTGATTCCGTCAAAACCAGCCATCATGATGCATGCGAATGCTAGGTATGGGTTACATGATGGATCTACGCCGCGGTATTCAACACGTTTTTGTGCTGCATGCGAAGGACCTTTATAGTACATAGGAATGCGTGCTAGTGCAGACCTGTTAGCTCTGGACCACATGATGTATATTGGAGCTTCGAAGCCTGATACAAGTCGTTTGTAACTGCTTACAGTTGGACAACACACTGCAGTCAAGGCTTTAGCGTGGGCAAGTATGCCTCCAACGTAGTATCTGCCTATTTGACTGAGTTCTGCGTAGTCATCTTCTCCGTCATACATTGCGTTTTTGCCTTCCTTCCATATGCTTGAATGGACGTGCATACCGCTTGCATTGTCAAGGTAGATTGGTTTCGGCATGAATGTAGCGATTAAACCGCGTTTTTTCGCAATGTTTTTAGCGACAAACTTGAAGTATATTGCTCTGTCAGCTGTATCAAGAAGTTCGCCGTATTTGTAGTCGATTTCTACTTGTCCAACTGTGGCCACTTCATGGTGATGTTTCTCAATTGTTAATCCAAAGTTGTCTTCAAGCACTTGTGAGACTTCATTTCTGTACTCGACGGTTGTGTCTTCAGGCGGAGTTCGATAGTAGGCTTCTTTGGGTCTTAGGACGAAGCCACCGGGGGTTATTTCTTGGGAATTAGGCACAACGCGTGGTGCCCCCCATGAATCTCCTTCGCCGCCTTTGGGACTGACCCAAAGGTCCCATGTTAGCTTGGTTGGATCGATTGAGGAGAAGACGAAATGTTCAAGTTCCGGAGCGAAAATTCCAGTGTAGCCCATGTCCTTTGCTGCTTTTATAGCTCTTTTTGCCACGTAACCTCTTGGGCAGGAAACAGAGGGCTCTTTTCCGCCGAAAGCTTCCAAAGCGTCACCTAGTATGATTGCGCTTTTTTGAGCTTCATCAGTTACCCAGGGCATGATGGCGAGTGTTTTTGCGTCTGGCATAAAAATCATGTCTGATTCTTCAATTGACTTGAAGCCGCGCACTGAGGATCCGTCGAAGCCTACACCTTCAGTAAAGGCTGCACCGCTCAGATATTCTCTTGCAGGCAAAACCATGTCTTGAAGTATACCTCGAACATCGACAAATGCTGAATGCACCCATCGAATATTATTTGCTTTGAGAGTTTCAATTGCTTTCTTTGCTTGTTCATCCATGACTTTCACCATATTAAATCATATGTTTGAGAATCCACTTAAAACGTAAACGTATATAAGTTTATCCCTAAATTGTTTGAATAAACGTTCACTGAGCAAAACGGATTTCTAAGGCACAAGCTGATTTTAAAGATTAGACGCCGTGTATTTATTCAGCTCTTTTTTTCGGATCGACTGACCCACTTTATCACAAGTTATTTTCATAATTTGGGCGCAAAATTTTCTTAGCTATTGGATATTGTAAAATGGTTTTCTTGGTTTTTGTTGACAATATGACTGTACTTAGTTTTGCATTGTTAAATAATTGGTTTTCGGGTTCAGTTTTATTGTTAGCTAAAACATGAATTTTAAATTCATAGTATTAATATATAATTTAAGCCATTGTTCATGGTAAGCAGCGAATCTTGCTAAAATAATTATGACCGCCTCTATCTGTCTTTCTCCCCCCTCAAAGCAAGATTCGCTAGCTTGAGGCAGTCACATGGAGGAAGTTTCAAAAAATCTTTCCGAAATGCAACAAAGAATAGCGTCTAAAGAGAGCACAGTTTACTTCAACGGGAGGTGAGAAAACGAGTTATCAACCTAAGAAATATGAAAAACTCCTAAACGACGATGAACTCTCTCACCATTCAAGAAGAACTACGAACATAGCCTCGAAAATGGCTATGGATATCAATAATGCAAGGGTCATGCATTGGCAAAGAAGACGAAAAGAGGCAGAAAAACCGTTATACCTTATGAGGTACGAATAGAAATGCAAAATGCGTTCCAGCCTCGACATTGGAGAAGAAGGGCACGCGTCTCCGTGCTAATGCCAATAGCAATCTTTCTCTGGTGGATTAGCTGGAGCCTTTACTGGGCAGTATCCAAAAGAAAAACAACAACACCATAATCAGATATATTCTTCAAACATGAATTCTGTATTCATAAAGCTTTAGAGATAAATCCTGTTCTTGTTGAATTGGGTTCAGAGGGAAATGCATTTGATGGTTCGCCATCACCTTTTGTATGTTCCGCCACACTCTGAACGCGCTCCAGTAATAGAAAGCTAAGGAGTTAATGGTTTAGCTGTATCGTTTTCAGCGATGTATACCCATTTGTTAGCTTCGAGACAAAAAGCAAATAACTGTAATTGCTATTTCAAAGTGACTTGATAAAGTGACTAACCATTTTTATTTATGACTATAGGGGTGTGCAGAATTTAAGCTGCCCCCGATCATGTTCTATTATGGAAGCCTGTGAGGTTGTCAGGCTTTTCGTCAACAAAGCGATAGTTCCAGCTGAGACTAAAAGAAGAGGAAACCCT
>Ga0187848_10000942_pt1 | contig 25659 bp, 18 predicted proteins | sample June2016WEW_4_40_FD_132424 | JGI IMG/M metagenome (GOLD analysis project Ga0187848, IMG submission 132424) | Peatland microbial communities from SPRUCE experiment site at the Marcell Experimental Forest, Minnesota, USA - June2016WEW_4_40 | ecosystem: Environmental > Terrestrial > Soil >... | reverse complement strand
ATTTGAGCAATGGCGCGGATGTGGGCGGGGGTAGTGCCGCAGCAACCGCCGACGATGTTGAGCCAACCCAGGTTCAGAAATTTTTCCAGTTGCGCGGCCAGCGATTCGGGCGTTTCCGGGAACTTGCCCTCCGCATCGGGCAGACCTGCGTTGGGATAGCAGGAAATCGGGAAGCGCGAGATTTCGGCGAGAGTGCGGATGTGGTCGGTCATCAGGTCCGGCCCGGTGGCGCAGTTCATGCCCACGGCCAACAGGTCGTGATTGGCGATGGAGGCGTAGAGCGCGTCGATGGCCTGGCCGGCCAGCATGGTTCCGGTGCGTTCGATGGTGACGGAGGCCGCCGCGGGAATGTCGAAGCCGAGGTCGCGGCGCAACTGGTCGATCGCCACCAGCCCGGCTTTCAAACTGCCGGTATCGAACGCGGTCTCGATCAGCAGATAATCCGCGCCGCCTTCCACCAAGGCTTTGGCCTGGACGTAGTAATCGCCGCGCAGGCGGTCGAACCCGATAGTGCCCTGGATGTTGATGTCTTTATTGGTCGGTCCGATGGAGCCGGCGACGAAGCGGGGCTTCGCGGCGGTGGAGTATCGGTCGGCGGCCTGGCGCGCGAGCTGGGCCGCGGCAAAATTGAGCTCGTAGGCGCGGCCGGCCAGATTGTTATCGGCCAGGGCAATCGCGGCGCCGCCGAAGGAGTTGGTTTCGACGATGTCGGCGCCGGCTTCGAGATACCGCGCATGAATGCCGCCGATGACGTCGGGGCGGGTGACGTTCAGAATCTCCGGACAGTTTTCGCGCCCCAGGTAGTCGGCCTCGATCGAAAGCGGCGCCTGGTGGATCATGGTGCCCATGGCCCCATCGATAATGAGGACACGTTCGGCGAGGATCTCGGCGAGCGCCTTCCGGCGCTCCTGGGGGGTATTCATAAAGGGTGCGCTATTAAAAGTTTAACAAGCCGGCCGAAATTCGATTAGCGCCGCGGCCCTATTGTGAGAACCAATACCCGCCGATTTGCTATCTTGAAAGGTTAGCTCCTGCAGTATGCCTTTCCATATACAGCCTTTACGAGAGTTTTTAGTCCGGCCGGTTCTTCCCGCCTCTCTGGCCCGCATGAGCGAGTTGGCGCACAACCTCTTATGGAGTTGGGAACCGATCGTGAGGGCGGTGTTTCGCCGCCTGGATCCGGCGTTGTGGCGCGATTGCGGCTATAACCCGGTTCTGATGCTGGGGAGAGCTTCTCAGGCGACGCTCGAAAAGGCCGCCGCGGATCCGCGCTACCTGGCGTTGTACCGCATGGCGTGCGAAGCCTACGATGCGCGCACGCACAAGGGCGATCCACTTGATGGAAAGCTGATCGCCTATTTCTCCGCGGAATACGGACTGACGGAGTGTTTGCCGGTGTATTCCGGCGGTCTTGGAATCCTCTCCGGCGACCACCTCAAATCCTGCAGCGATCAGGATTATCCGCTCATCGCCCTCGGCATGCTCTACCAGCAAGGATATTTCCGGCAATATCTGAACCCGGACGGCTGGCAGCAGGAGCGGTATCCGATGAACGATTTCTACACGCTTCCCGTGACCCCGGTGAAGGACGCGGCGGGCAAGGACCTGCGCGTCACCGTGAACCTGCCCACCGGCGACGTGTACGTGCAGGTTTGGAAGATCGGGGTGGGACGGATCACGCTGTTCCTGATGGACACGAACATCCCGGAAAACGAGCTGCCGCAGGACCGGGACATCACCGATTCGCTCTACGGCGGCGACAACGATACTCGTATCCGCCAGGAAATCGTTCTGGGAATCGGCGGCATCCGGGCACTCGAGGCGATGGGGCTCGAGCCCACCGTCTTTCACATGAACGAAGGGCACTCCGCGTTTCTGGCGCTGGAGCGGATTCGGGTCTACATGAAAGAGCACAAGCTCAGCTTCGACGAGGCCGTGGAAGCCACCCGGGCAAGCAACGTGTTCACCACCCATACGCCCGTGCCGGCGGGAATCGACCTGTTCGATCCGGGCATGATGTATCACTATTTTTCGGGTTATTGTTCAGACCTCGGCGTGGACTTTCAGCAGTTGATGGCGCTCGGGCGCCGCAATCCGTTCGACCGCGACGAACGCTTCTCGATGGCGGTGCTGGCGCTCAACACGTCGTCTTATCGAAATGCCGTAAGCCGCCTGCACCGGGAGATCTCCCAGGAAATGTTCCACGACCTGTGGGCGCAGTTGCCGGTTTGGGAAGTGCCGATTACGTCGGTGACCAATGGCGTGCACGTGCCGAGCTGGCTCAACGGCGATCTGGCCGGTCTCTACGATCAGTACCTCGAACCGGACTGGCGGGAGCGGTTCAACGACCCCGCGATCTGGGAGCAGGTGATCGACATACCGGACGAGGAGTTGTTCGAAGTGCACCGCCGGCGCAAACGGCGCCTGGTGAATTTTGTGCGCGGGCAGCAGCAAATCTCGGCGCTGCGGCGCAAGGCTTCGGCCGCCGAGCTGCGGCATTCCGGCGAGGCGCTCGATCCCAACGTATTCACCATCGGTTTCGCGCGCCGCTTCGCCACCTACAAGCGGGCCACGCTTCTGTTTCGCGATGTAGAGCGTCTGAAAAGAATTCTGCTGAACAAGGACATGCCGGTGCAAATCGTGGTGGCCGGCAAGGCCCATCCCAAAGACCAGCCGGGCAAGGCATTCATACGCGAGATCGTGCAGCTTTCGCGCGACCCGGAGTTGTGGAAGCACCTGGTCTTTCTCGAAGACTACGACATGAAGGTGGCGCGGGAGCTGGTTCAGGGAGTCGACCTTTGGCTCAATACGCCGCGGCGCGGGGAGGAGGCTTGCGGGACCAGCGGCATGAAAGCCGCGTGCAACGGCATGCTCAACCTGAGCATCCTCGACGGCTGGTTCGACGAAGCTTACGAACACTCCGGCGGTTGGGCGATCGGCGAGCGGGAAGCCTACTCGGACGACCAGGATGCGCTGCACGCCAGCGCGATTTATTACCTCCTCGAAACCGAAATCGTTCCCATGTATTACGAGCGCCGCGAGCAGACCCCGCGGGAGTGGGTGCGGCGAATGAAACAATCGCTTCGCTACATTACGCCGCAGTTCGATTGCCGCCGCATGGTGCGCGAGTATATGACCGAAATGTACGAGCCGGCGCACCGGCAGCATTTGCGGATGGAGGCGGAAGACCATGCGCTGGCGCGCAACAAAGCCGCGTGGAATGCCAGGGTGCGCGCGGCCTGGGACCGAGTGCGTTTTGTGGAGGCCGGCAGCGCGGCGCCCGGAGCCGCACTTTTCAGCGGGGCCGCCGTTCCGGTCCGCGCCGCCATCGACCTGGCGGGGTTGAAGCCGGAGGATGTTCGGGTGGAAGTGGTGTTGGGCCGGGTGGATTCCTCCGGGCATCTGGAAGAAACCGAGGTGCTGTTGCTGCCCCACCTCGAGATGCAGGGAACCGTGGCTACGTTCGGCAACGATATTCTGCCGGAGAGAACCGGCCGTTTGGGCTACGCCTTACGCGTTTGCCCGAACCATTTCGACGATCCGCTTACCCGCCCCTGCAGCAATCTGCTGAAGTGGAGTTCCGTAAGTTAACTTTTTGCATTAGACCGAAGGATAGGGGATGCAATTGACCCCCATTCCGTGGTACATATTGGATTCGACCACTAGGCGGGTGCTTTCTGATATAACCTCGCGCCTTGGGCGTTCCGCTGTTCCCACAGTCACCTCCCTTCCTCGCGATGCGTCCGCGCGCGGAATCGGTGGCATTTTCCCCAGGCGCGGTACGAGACCGTACCGGAAGAGCATTCAAACACATCGGTGCTGTAACAAGATCGATTCCTTCACAGACGGAGTTTTTTCCTCCATGGATAGCGACCGCAAGTACAGACAGCAGGGGTACATGGACTCAGACCGCGATTCCCGCGGGCCGCGCGAGGATCGCCCCAAGCCACAGGGCCCGCGCCCACCCATCGACATTACCGGGCCGCGGCTTCCCCGTCTGGTGCAGCACGTGGCAGCCTCGCGCTGTTATAACTGTTCCACTACCCTGCCACCGGACACCAGTTTCAGCGGCAATTGTCCCAAGTGCAACGCGGAATTGCACTGCTGCAAGCAGTGCACGCATTTCGAGCCCGCCACGCGGTTCCAGTGCTTGAAACCGATCCCGGTGCGGATTCCGATCAAGGACAAGGCCAACGAGTGCAGCCTGTTTCTGCCCAGAGTGACGGTTGCGCGCGAGGGCACCTCGAACGGTTCGACGAGCGCGGGTCCCCAACTCCCGAACGGTGCGCCGCCGGTGCCGCGCAATCCGGAAGACGCTCGCAACGCCTTCGATAGGCTGTTCAAGAAGGTCTGACCCGCCGTCCGGCGCGAGCTGCTTCTCATTCGTGCCGCAGGGCGCGCATGGGATCGAGCGATGCGGCGCGGCGCGCCGGCAACAACGCGGCGGCGGCGCCGGTGAGGGCGAGCGCCAAGGCGGTGAAAATGAACGCCGGCGGATCGGACGGCTCCACGCCATACAGGATCGAAGCTACCGCTCGCGCGGCGGCGAACGATGCCAACAAGCCGATGACCAGGCCCACCGAAACCAGCGCGAGCGAATCGCCCAGAATCATGCGGAGCACCTGGCCGCGGCGGGCGCCCAGCGCGATGCGGATGCCGATTTCGCCGGTTCGCCCGGCGGTGCTATAGGCCACCACGCCGTACAGGCCGACCGCGGCAAGCACCAGCGCCAGGATGCCGAAGAAGCCGCTCAAGCCGGCCAGCAGGCGCTGCTCGAAGATGGAATCGTCGATGTGCTGGCGGATGGTATCGAAAGTCGAAAAGCCGATCATGGGACCCAGCTTGCCCGATTCCCGGTAGGCGGCGCGCAGCAGCGTCATGGATGACAGTTGGGTCCGCACCAGCATGACCGGCGGATAGTCAACCTCGTGCTGCTCGATCGGCAGATAGAGCGTCGGCTTAGGGGCTTGCCGAATCGCCGCGGGCCGCATGTTGCGAACCACGCCGACGATCCAGGTGGGCTCGCCTTCGGGCTTGCCGTCCCCGAGGCTCAGGAAACGGTGGTCGGGGTGACGTTCGCCGGGAAGGAACATGCGCACGAAAGCCTCGTTCACCACGGCCACTTGGCGCGACTCGGCCGTATCGCCGCGGTCGAATTCGCGTCCCAACAGAAGTGGCGTGCCCAGGGTTTCGAAGTACCGCGGGGCGATGTACGCCGCTTCCACGTCAGCGGGGCCGTTGGCCGTGCGCGCCGATCCGGGGACCCTCACGGACGTGCTCGCGCTGCCAGGCACGAAGGGTGCAGGCAAACCGTAGGTCACCGAAGTCACGCCGGGCAACGCCTGCATCTGGCTGGCGAATTGGCGGTGCGGTACACGCAGGTCCTTGTGCCGCCACTCGCGGGGAAAGTCCAACCCAATCTCATACACTTCCTGGTTGCGAAAGCCGAGATCTACCGAGCGCAGCTCGAACAGGCTGCGCCCGAACAGCGCGGCCATCACGACCAGCACTACCGAAAAAGCCACCTGCGCGATTACCAGAACGCGGCGGAGCAGAGGAGCGGCGGCGCTTCCTCCGGTTTCCGAACGGAGCCCCGAAGCCGGATCGACGGCGGTGGAACGCAGCGCCGGCACCAGCCCGAACACCAGCACCGACAGGACAGAGATCGCGAGCGTGAACCCGAGGACCGCCGGCTCGGGCGTGGGGCTCAAGGGATTGCCGGCGCCTTCCGGCAGGAAACGAACCACGACGCGCGTACCCCAGAAGCCCAGCCCGGTTCCCAGCAGCGCGCCCGCCGCGGCCAGCAATGCGCATTCCGTAAGCGCCTGCCGCACCAGGCGGGCACGCGTGGCGCCCAGCGAGAAACGCATGGCGACTTCTTTCCGCCGCGCGGCGCCGCGGGCGAGCAGCAGGTTGGCCACGTTGGTGCAGGCCATCAGCAGCACCAGGCCGACCGCGGCCATCAGAATCCGGAGCGGTTTGGCGAATTCCTCGCGCAGCATGGAAAGCCCGATGCCGGCATCGCGGATCTGGAGGCGCTGCTCCATGACGCGCTGGCGGAAGGCCGCGTCCAAACTGGTGGGGTAAGCGGCCGCCAGGTGCTGTTGCATCAGCACATTCACCGCCGCCTGAAGCTGCTTCCGCGGGATTTCGGGCCTCGCGCGCGCCACCATCTGGAGCCACCAGGCGCTCGAATTCTTGAATGGCATCTCCGCCATCATGATCGGTTCCCAGACCTCGGTGCGCCGCTCCACCTGCAGGCCATGAAAGCCGGGCACGGCCACGCCGATTACGGTGAGCGGTTTCTCGTCCACCAGAACGGTGCTGCCCACGACTGCGGGGTTGGCACCGTAGCGGTTGCGCCAGCAATCGTAGCTCAGCACGGCCAGCGGATGGCCGCCGGGAACGCGGTCGTCGCTTGGGTGGAACAGGCGGCCGATCCCGCTTTGACTCCCAGCACTTCGAAATAATTGCCCGAGACAAACTCGCGTTGGGTGTAGTTCGAGCGCGCGCCCGGCCACTCGGAAAACAAGATCTTGCTTACATCGGTGCGGGCGATGGCGCCTTGGAACAGGTCGGTGCGCTTGGCGATTTGCCGGTAGAGCGGATAGGAGGAGTGGCCGTCGATCCAGCCGCCGGTCTGGTGGAGATCCACCAGCTCCGCGGGCCGGGCCACCGGGAGCAGGCGCAGCATCAAGGCGTGGAACAGGGAAAAGATGGCGGTATTGGCGCCGATGCCGAGCGCGAGCGAGACGACGGCGGCGGCGGCGAAGCCCGGGCTTCGGCCGAGGCCGCGCCAGGCGTAGCGCAGATCGCGGGCGGTAGTTTCGAGCCATGGCAGGCCGCGCTCATCGCGATAGCTTTCCTTGGCGTGTGCGATGCCGCCGAACTCGCGCCGGGCGGCGGCTTTGGCTTCTCTGTCGGTCATGCCGCGGGCGCGGAACTGGTCTTCCAGCATGGAGAGATGAAAGCCCATCTCGTCGTCGAGTTGGCGATCCAGGCGGACGCTAGCGACGAATTCCTTCAAGCGCTGCCAAATGGCAATCATCGGTTACTCCTTGGTCCCCAGGCACAGAAAGCGGTTCATAATTTCGACCGTTCGGGCCCAATCTTGCGATTCGCGTTCGGTCTGGCGCCGGCCCGCTTCGGTGATCTCATAGAACTTGGCTTTCCGGTTATTGCCCGAAACGCCCCATCGGGACTGTACCCAGCCGCGGTGGTCCAGCCGCAGCAACGCCGGGTAGAGCGTCCCCTGATTGAGATCGAGCAGCCCGCCGGAAATCTGCTGAATGCGCTGGGCCAGGCCGAACCCGTGCTGCGCCCCCATAGACGTCAGTGTGCGCAGCACCATGAGGTCGAGCGTGCCCTGTAGAATGTCGGGTTTGTCCTCTCGTGTAGACATCCAAAAGGAGTATGCGCGGTTTCCTTTAGAATGTCAACAGGAGAGAGACCCTAGCGGTTAGGCCGTGCAAAAACCAGGCAGGTGCCGGCGGGGGAACTAAGGAACAAGTCTGCCTCGCCCCGGTGTCTGAAGAACCGGGGCCGGACTGCGGCAACGCCCGGATTTTCGCAAGTTGATTGCGTTGGTCGCTTCAGCGGCAGTGCCGCCGTCTCGGACGAGACGATGAACACTGCGGATTATTATCCCTATCGAACCGCGGCTGCGAGAGATCTCTGCTTCCGCTACCTCGACGGCCTGGCCGCCAAGCTGTGGCCGATCGTGTCGGAAGAGCGAATGGTCCCGACGGCGTTCGGCGCAACATTCGTTCGCCTAAGCGGCCCACCTGCCGCGCCCGCGCTCGTCCTGCTGCACGGCGCGGGGACCACTTCGCTCATGTGGTCGCCGAATATCGAAGCGCTATCCAGGGAATATCGAACGGTAGCGGTTGACCAGGTCGGAGAGTTTGGCAAAAGCGTTTGCGCCAAGCCGGTCCGGACCCTCCAAGACCTGATCGCGTGGCTGGATGAACTCATCGGGGCATTGGAAGCGCGAGGGCGGGTCAGTCTGGTTGGCATTTCGTACGGTGGAGCGTTGGCAGCTCAATATGCCTTGCATTTTCCAGAGCGCCTCGAGAAGGTGGTCCTGCTCGCGCCTGGCATGACCGTCCTGCGGCCCCCGGCCGAGTTTTGGCTGCGCGTGATCGCGCTCGCTATCGCCAGACAAAGGGGCTTGCGAGCGTTTTTCCGGTGGATCTTTGCGGATATGGCGCGAACCGATCCGCAATGGATGGACTCGACGATCGAGCTGTTGTCGCTGAACATGCGGAGTATCCAGCGGCACAAGACTCCGATTCCGCCCGTGTTGACCGATACCGAATGGGGAAGTCTGCGGCCTCCCACATTGTTCCTGGCCGGTGAAAACGAGGTCATTTACTCTGCCGAAAAGGCTGTGCGCCGCCTGAAACGAGTGGCTCCCCAGGTCACGGCCGAGATCATTCCGGCCGCCGGTCACGATTTGCCCTTTCGACAGACAGCGGCGGTGAATAAACGAATCCTCCAGTTTCTGAAAGAGGAGAGTGCGCCGTCAAGGGCGCTTGGGGCCTGCGCCGGCTGAAGTGGCTCTTTTCGGCCGGAGGGGCCAATGGCGGGGCGGAATGGGCGCCGAGCGCGGACGTCCGTAGGCCGGCGCGTACCGGAGATTGGCAGATGCGAGCCGACTTCTCGTTCCCGATCTGGCGCGCATCACGACAGCCGCATGCCAAGGCGTTGCGCTAGGCTCAGACAATGCACGTTATCCGGGTCGATCGCTAAGCCGCGTTCCGTCCACGTCTTCGCGCTGGCTTCATCATCAACTACTAAACTTAACCATGCCAATCGGTTGAATTCAGTGACACCGCATCCAGAGGCGCGGGCGGCTATCATCGAGGCGATCCGCGGGATTGTCTGCTTCACCTTCCGCCGGTACTCGAAGGGCCGCGAGAGAAATCGAACCTTCTTCAACATGATTAGAACGTGTTCTGCAGCGTTGCTCATTCGCCTGAGCGGAACTTCGGGAACCTCGCACAGTGATGCTTCAGCGTCCGCAACGCCGGCAAAATCCTCTGATCGCTCGCAAAGAGACGCGAGTCTCTCCCAGGCCTTTACCTGGTCGGGCCCCCGAGGCGTCGCCTCCAGATAACACTTGAGCGCGCTCTTGGCCGATTCCAGATTCGCATCCTCTCCGCTCTCCTCGTGCAGCTCGGACAGCAGTATCCAGCCGTACGGGATCTTGGAAGAGATGAACTCGAGCAGGGGCCGAACGTCGCAGAAGCGCACCGTGCCAGAGCCGATCTGGCTCGCAGCGTTCTTGAAGATCTTCGCAACAAGGTCCTGGGCCGTTGCGCCAGGACTGCTGGCAAGCATACGCAGAAGTTGCGTATCCTCATCGACCTCGATCTTCATGGCTTCGACGGATAGTTTCTTGCGGCCAAAAACGACGGCCACCAATGGAATATCAACCACCGAGATGCCATCGGCTTGGCGAGTGCTTCGGGTGATGAAGGAACTCAGCACGAGTTCGTCAACCGCTGCGATTACATCGAAGCGCTCGTGCTTTGCCTGGAGTAGGACCGCTTCCACCGCTAGCTCTGGGATGCTGGTGCCCCAACTGCTGAGAGTCAAAAACGTTCGTCTGGCAGGTGGTGAAAGTCGAGCGTACGTTCGTTCGAACAGGGCGTCCAGGATGCGGTCCTTGTCAGCGAGTATGCGCTCTGTTCTAACACGGTGCCCGGCCTTTTTTGCCTCGCCCAGCAGGATCTTGACAACGTACGGGTGGCCTGCTGCTTCTGAGTAGAGTTCTTGTTTGTACTCTCGCGTCACCCAAGAGGCGATACCCAGAGATGCGGCGGTTTGCTCGATCAGCCTGTCGCATTCCTCGCGATTCATGCCGTCGACTTCAATAGGATAGTCGCCTTTGAAGTCATGGTGCCGCGTCGTAATCAGGACCTTATTGGGTGAGCGAACATTGACGTCGAGCCAGCGAAATACATCCAACGGATGGCGCATCGTCTCGAAATTGTCAAATACGAATAGTGTTGGTCCGAGCTGAGGTTCACGAAGACACTTCTCAAACCACGCGACGTGGTCAAACGTCTTCTCTAAGTGACCTGCTGGTTGAGTCAGGCGAGAGAACTCCTTCGATACATCTTGCGGCGTGAGGACACTCGGCGCAACCGGCAACGGCTTGTCAGGAAGGAGGTCGATGTCTCGCGCGCTGAACCAGAGGATAGCCGCGTAGTGCCCTTCATGCGCGAACTGGTTCAACACATTGAGCGCCAAGGAGGTCTTGCCGATGCCGCCTCGTCCGAAAATAGTGATAACCTGGTGACGTTCCAGAATCTCCAGGACGTCGCGGAGCTCCTTGTCAAGGTCGGTGCGCGTAACGTATTGGGTCGGGGGAGATGGGAGATTCGTAAAGGCCCCACCGCGGACATCCAGAATTCCTAGACCCTGGGTCGCACTTGGCGGCAACTTTGACGGAGCTTCCAGGTACAGCGTTGCGTCGCCGTCAGTCGTCGTTCCGGTGATGTATGACACCAGCTCAAACCGGCGTTCGTTAAATGCTCCGTTTGGGTAAAAGAAATCGAAGGCCTCCGGCGTTGACTGCAGGAGCGGTACTAATAGCGGTCTGTCAAGGTACCAATAGACTCCATCCGTGAGCGCCGGAATTGACGTGTCGGGACGTTCGAAGACCTCGACGCCAGCACTAAGCGGTGTGAAACGATACTTGCCCGAGAGGCTCCGGTGGACGTAGGCCCACGGGCGAGCGAAAAGACAGTAGTTTGCGCTCACCAGTTGTAGGGAGCTCTTCAACGGGGGGGTCAGCTTACCGATGACGCTAGCCACATGTGCACCGTGCCCGCGAGTCCCATTCCTCAGCTGCACAAAAATGCTGAACCACCGATGGCCGTCAATCTTATCGGGCAACTTGCCCTCTTTCGGATTAACGATCTTTAAGCACTTGTGCAGCGCGGAGACCGCCTCATATTGCCAGGAGTCGGGAGCCACGCGCATCGTCAGCTCCTTTTGTTCCGGTTGTGCACCTACCCTAAGCAGGTGAGCCGCGCTACCCGTGAGGATCTCTTGGAGCACTTGGTCCCAGTCACCGATCCCATCTGCACGCACCAGACGATGAAGGAGCCCGTATTGGTGCCTCTCCTTGTCTGAATCGACTGCCGCAACGAGGCCCAGGACCGCGGACTTCACGAGCAGTTCGCCAAGGCACATTAAATCGAAGAAGGCGGCAGCGTCGGAATCACGAAGCGAAAGTTCAAATCGCTCCCACATCTTCCGCAGTGGCAAGAACTTCATTCTCACTGTCCTCCGCGATGGATCGCCATGCCGGCCTAATTACAGCATTGCTCACCCACGCACGCAAGCCCCCTTCATCTGGGGAACAGCCAAATTGGATTTTGGAAGTCGGTCGGGGAAATTGTGTCCTCTCGTGCGGTGGTTCATTTGGTCCGACCGGATTACTCCCCATAAACGCGCTTGCGTCTGGGGATGCGCCTTCCATATGCCCCACGGAGCAGCGGAGCTGCAGCCAGAGCGGGCACGCTTGTCCATTGAACCCAGCCGCCTGATCGGCGGCTTTGCAGGCGAAAGCGCCCACTCCACCGAGCAACGACAACGGAGAATGTCTTTGCAAATAGGCAAGAGTCGCGGCACGCGGAGACGGCACGGGACACGGCGGATTCGACCGGACTGAGAACGAAGGTCATTTGCCGGCCGGACTCACTTGGATGCCCGGCGCGCGGGTGGATCGATGCTGAAACAGTGCGCGTCGTTCGAGCTCGCGGGACTGAACGAGTATTCACCCGGGGCCAGAGTGTAGGATACCGGGACAGCAGCCCCTGCGCCGGGCCTCTTGACGTTTGCGCGCGCCAAAGTTCGGGATCTCCTCGTCAAATGCCCCTCCCCGAACTCTGCAAAAGCCAGCCTGGTATGGCGAACACCAGGCCATGCGAGACGCCCCGTCCCGCCCTGCTTCACCCGAAAGCCGCCAACACACCGCCCAATTCCGGCTCCGGGCGCCGCTGGCGTAGTATGGTTGCCGGCCCGTCACCAACCAAGCGCCTTGCTGTCAACCAGTTAGCGAGGCTTGGCCGCGCTCCTCACCGCTCTACCAAACCCGGTCACACTTCATTTAAGCCAGTAACTCACTGAAGACAAAGCAACAGCCCAAAATAGCTCATTCCCTCCGCTCTATTATGGTGGAGGGGGAACGCGCCAGCCGTGCTTGCTATGCCGGAATCCGCACCGGCACCTTGCCCCGCTGCGAACCAAAAATACGCTAAAACGCACAGAATTGCACAAAACCGAAGCCGCCATGAATTTTGCCGTAGTGCGGCTTTCATCTGTAGCTCCGGATTGACGCGAGGGCGGGGTTGCCACGTGGCGGCGGATAGCGACAGACCGGATTTTTTCCAAAAAAATGCACAAGAATGCAAAACGCGCTCGCCGCCAATGGGGCGGATACTGCTCCTAATCAATAGAAATAACTATGTTTACCTATGCCGTAATTTTTGTTTTTTCAGATCCGACCCCGAACCGCAGGGCGCACGGATGGCTCAGACTTGTAACACACAGATTACGCCCTTCTCTCTAGCTCTATCGTGCGCCCGGTGCGGGCGGATCGATGCCGAAACAATATGCATCGTTCGAGTTGGCGGGGCTGAACGAGTATTCACCCGGCGCCAGGGCGTCGACTGGCGTCAGGACATAGGTGTTTCCGGTGACTTTGCTGGCGGTGAGCGCAATCGTCATGGCGGATGGGCGGCTCCCCGGGAGGTTGGCCAGTGGACTTGCTTGCGCTTCAGACTCCCTGAGAGTCCGGCCATGGCGCGCTCGGGGCGGATCGCCCCAGCGAAACGCCGTGCGTCGAGAGCACTCGTTTGTATGTCGCCGATCCTGACAAGTAGCGGCCAATCCCAGTCTTTCCGGCGCGGTGGAAACCCCTAAGCCCTTACAATCAATAGCTTGCAAATATCTTTGCGACCCCTGACTATGTTTTTGAAAGTTTGTCGCTTACGAGAGTGAGAAGGCAAATCGGAGGAGACAGCATGTACGGATCGCGGGTGCTGGATTGCAAAACCTGGACCAGAAGCCTGAACTTCTCGGGCGGACCCGGAGCCTTGCCGGAGAGTGTTCTGGACGAAGCCCAACGGGCCATCGGAGAGGCGCCGGGCACCGGCCAATCGGTGCTTGGGATCAGTCACCGGTCCGAGTGGTTTCGCGACGTGGTGGCGGAGACGGAAGACAACTTCCGCGTGTTGCTGGACTTGCCCGATCGCTACCGCGTGCTGTTCCTTCAGGGGGGCGGCACGCTGCAATTCTCCATGGTGCCGATGACGCTCCTGCGGGGGCGCAAGCGCACCGCGGAGTATCTCCATACGGGGTACTGGAGCGGCAAAGCCGTTGCGGAGGCCCGCAAAGAGGGGGCGGTTCGGGTGGCGTGGAGTGGAGCAGCGGAGGGCTTCACCCGCCTGCCCGATGCGGGCGAAACCCGGTTCTCCGGAAATGCGGCGTATCTTCATTACGTCTCTAACGAAACCGTCGAAGGCCTGCAATTCGACGAACCGCAGGGCCGGGACGACGTGCCGCGGGTATGCGACATGTCTTCGGATTTCCTGAGCCGGCCGGTGGATATCGAGCGGTTCGCGCTGGTCTACGCGCACGCGCAGAAGAATCTGGGACCGGCGGGCGTCACGGTGGTGGTCCTGCGGGATGACGTTTTGGAGAGTGTCCCGGAGGGGCTGCCCGCGATGCTGGATTATCGCGAGCATGCGCGCGCAGGGTCGATCTATAACACGCCGCCGCTGTTCGCGATCTACGTCACGATGCTGGTGACGCGCTGGCTCCGCGACGAAATTGGCGGTCTCGACGCGATGGCGGCGCTCAACTCCCGCAAAGCGGAGCTGCTCTACGAAACCATCGATGCCAGCGGCGGTTTCTACCGCGGCCACGCCGCTCCAGGCAACCGCTCGCAGATGAATGTGGTCCTGACCCTGCCGTCGGAAGAGTTGGAACGGAAATTCCTGCGCATGGCCGGTGCGGCGGGCTTTTATGGCCTGGCGGGGCACCGCACGCTCGGCGGAATTCGCGCCTCGATTTACAACGCCGTAACCGTGCCGGCGGTGGAAGCGCTGTGCAGCTTCATGCGATTCTTCCGCGACTGCCACGCGGGGGAGGCCCTATGAGCGCGCCACGCCCCGCGTATCGTCAAACCGAGTGGCCGACGATCCGCAATGCCCTGACCACGTTTCTGGACATCGAGCGTCCGCACATGGTGCACGGCTTCGGCGAGGTCGATATTACCGAGCCTCTGGCGGCTATCCGGCGGCACGAAAGGGAGCTCCGGGTGGCGATCTCTTTCCACGCGTTCGCGCTGTACTCGATGGTGCAGGCGGCCATGCAGAATCCCACCGTGGTGACCTACCGGCATGGACGCAAGCTGATCACGTTCGAAGACATCGACGTGCTGACGCCGGTGGACAAGAAACTGCCCAGCGGAGTGCGCATTCCGGTGGCGCACATCGTGCGCGGCGCCCAGAATAAATCGCTCGCCGAGATCAACTGGGAATTGCGCCAGGCGGTGAAGGCTCCGGACTTGCCAAACGACCGGACAGTGCGGATGCGGCGGCGCGCCGCCCGGCTGCCGGCGTTCGCGCGCCGCTGGATCAGCCGGCGGGTGCAGCGCGACCCGTTTTTGTTCAAGCAACTGAACGGAACCATAGGATTGACCAATGTACAGAGCCACGGCTTTACCAACCCCATGTACGCCCTCCCGCCGGCCATCCACACCTTCGGCTTCGCCATCGGCAACACGGCGGAGCGGCTGAAGCTGGACGAAAACGGAAGAGTGACGGCGCGCAAGGTGATGTGCATCGGCAGCGCCGCCGATCACGACATTCTGGACGGTATGGGCCTCGCGCGCTTCGCGCACCTGTTCACGCAACTGGTCGAATCGGCCGCGGGGCTGGACGATTCGTTCGTGGCGCAGACTCGCCGCTTGATGGAAGGAGACGAGCGTGCTCGTATCGGCACCGCGCGGCATTCCTAAGGCCGGGGGCCACTGGCTGCTGGGCAGTGCGCGCGATATGGCGCAGGCGCCGCACCGCTTTGTCGCCGAGCTGGCCGCGCGCCACAACGGTCTCGCGAGTTTCCGCGTATTGCACAAACGCTTCGTGGCGGTGAGCGATCCGGAACTGGCGCATCAGGTGATGGTGACCCGCGGCGACCGTTACGGCCGCGCGTATCACAATCGCAACCTGCGGCTTCTGGTGGGCGACGGATTGCTCGCCACCGAAGGCGAGCCGTGGTTGAAGCGGCGCCGGAAGGCCCAGCCCATGTTTTCGAGCGAGGCTGTCAAGCGGCTGAGCCCCGCCGTACACACCGCGGTCGATCGGATGCTGGCCCGCTGGGAAAGCTTGCGTCAGAGCGGCGCCCCCGTGGAGATCGTGGCGGAAATGCAGCGCTTCACCGTGGCGGCGATCGCGCGGGTTATGTTCTCGACGGACGTGGGCGAGTCCGAAACCTCGAGGCTGGCGGCGATCGTGCGCCATGGCACCCTGCTCATCCGGCGGCGCAATACCTCGGTGGCGATGTGGCCGATGTGGATGCCCACGGCCCGAAATCGACGCCTGCGAGCGTACCGCCGCGAGCTCGACGCCATCATCGAGCGCCATATCATGGCGCGCGCGCCGGCGGGCGGCGCTAGCCAGACTCCGGACCTGCTGAGTGCGCTGATCGAGGCGCGGGATCCGGAAACCGGGGCCGCGCTCTCCCACGGCGAACTGCTGGACGAAGCCAAAACCCTGATGGTGGCGGGCTTTGAGACCACCGCGACCGCGCTCGCGTGGGCCCTCTATCTGTTGGCCCGTCACCGCGATGTGGCAGCGCTGTGGCACGCCGAGCTCGACCGTGAACTGGGCGGGCGCAAGCCGGAGCCGCGGGATCTGGAACGGTTGCCACTCTCGGCACAGATCGTGCACGAGACTATGCGGCTGTACCCCTCGGTGTATACCCTGTCGCGTGAGTGCGTTCGCGATGACGAACTCGGCGGCTACGAGATTTCCAAAGGCGCGATCCTACTGGTGTCGATTTACGGCATACATCGCGCTCCGGCGTGGGGCGCGGACCCGGAGAGCTTCCGCCCGCAGCGCTTCGCGACAGGAGCGTGGCCCAAGCGCGCTTTTCTGCCGTTCGGAGCGGGCAGGCATCTTTGCATCGGGAACAGCCTCGCAATCCTGGAAACGATGCTGGCACTCGCATCCATCGGCCAGCGCTTCCGCCTGCACCCGGAAGACTCCGCACCGGTCGAACCCACGGCGCAGATCACCCTGGTGCCGTCGCGGCCCATCCCCATCCGCCTGGAGGCGCGCTCATGAGCGGCTTCCAATTCGAAAAGTTGAACCTGGCCGATGCCGAGACCCGGCGGGAGTACGAATCCACGTTTCACGATTGCTTCGCCAAGGTGACGTCGAACCGGCTCATCCATCGACTTTGGCTCTGGGACTACACCGCCGGACGCGTGGCAGCGCGTATCCCTTACGCCCAGCAGACGATTCTGGGCCTGCGAGACGGCGCCGGCAGCCTGGATACGGCGATGGCGTTCAATACCGGGATGCGGGAACTGCAATCGGCGGCATTCGGGTTCGCTGTTCCGGATGGCCGGAGGTGTTTCGAGATCCTCACTTTCTTTTCGCTCAGTGACCGCACCCTGAAGGTGAAGCTCGACTTTTGGAGGCGCTGCCTGGAAGAATTGCGGGCGCTCGGATATCGCGACGGCTATGCCACCACGGCCCGCCGCCCGCTGGCCTCGTATCGCCGGCTGGGCTGGCGCGTGGTGGATGAAACGTCGCTCGAAGGCGAGCGGCGATATTTCCTGCACTACGATCTGGCGGGCGCAACACGGAGCAACGCGGCATGACCGCGCTGGCGCTGCGCAATCTGTTCCATGATCGCGTAAGACTGCCGGTTACCCTGACCGGCGTGGTGTTTGCGGTGGTCTTGAGGGGAATTGTCGTGGTGGCGCAGACGTGCGGAGTTCCGGATAAAAAGCAGGACTACCGTCGATTGAACCGTCCCTCGCGGCTCCCAACCTACGCCTTCCCGCCACCTTTTAGCTGCGTGTGCAGCCAAGCCTTTGCGATCTTCAATTCCCGTTGGACCGTGGCGACCGAAGTGCCCATCGCTTCGGCCGTTTCCTCATAGGTCAGCCCGCCGAAATAGAGCAGCTCGACCGCCTCGCTCTTTCGCGCATCGAACTCCGCCAGCCGCTTCAGCGCTTCGTCGACGGCAATCACATCGAGCGGGGCTTCCTCGTATGCCAGGGTGACATCGTCAAGCGAGACCTGGTCGCCGCCACTCCCGCGCTTTATGCGGCCGCGGGACTTGGCGTGGTCCACCAGGATGTAGCGCATCTGCTTTGCGGCGACCGCAAAAAAGTGTACGCGGTCCCGCCAGTCTACGTCCGCACCGGCAAGCCGCAGGTAGGCCTCATGAACCAGCGCAGTCGCCACCAGGGTGTGGCCGGGCCGCTCGTTACTGAGGTAACTTTCGGCCAGCCGCCGGAGCTGGTCGTACACCATGGGCATCAATTCGTCGGCCGCCTCGCGCCGACCCTGCCGCGCCTGCTGCAGCAGTATCGTGATGCTGGGGCGCATGCTCCATATACTACTAAACGCGCCAGTCCTTCATGCGAACGGTTAGGGCGAACGCTTGGCCGCCGGCCGCACGCCTGGAGGGAGCCGATAGAATCGGGCTCGCGCCGGATTCCCCCAGGCGTCATAAAGATTGACCACCCGATTCTGCGCCATCGCCGTGTCGCGGGCGTGCTCGCCGAGTTTGTGGCTGAGGGCGCCGTAAGAATCGACCAGCAGCGGCTCTGCCTCGGGATACCGGCGGAGCTTGGTGAGCACCTCGCCCAAAACGCTTCTGGCGCGCGCGAGCGTCCAAAAATCCGCCGGCAGGTTGCGCCTCAGCAGCTCCACGGCCTCCCGCGCCAGCGGCTCGGCCGCGGAAGGCGCGTTCGTGGAGTCGAGAAACGCGGCGAAGCCGATGAGGTGAGCAGCCGTTTGCAATGGCAGCGGCGGAGTCGCAGACCGGTCCACGCCGAGCGCTGCCCGATACAGGTTTTCGGCCTCGCCCAGGCTGCCGCGAGCCCGGGCGTTTTCCGCAAGCTGAAATTCCGTCTCCGCGGACTCCGCGGCCGAAGGCCCCATTTTTTCGCGATAAATGGCGAGGGCGCTCTCCAAATTGTGCTGCGCCTCCGGGTAGCGGGCGCATTCGGTTTCGAGGACGGCATACTTCCCGAGGATTCTGGCTTCGCGGACGCTGCCGGCGCCGATGCGAGAGCGGCAGATCGCAAGGCCCCGCTGAAAAGCCCGGTCCGCCTCGGCGGTCCTGCCTTCCCTGAAGAGCACGGAGCCCAATCCGGCATACCAGCCTGCCGCGTCGGCGTGGTCGCCCAAGACTCGTGTTCCGGTCTCGATGGCCTGCCGGTACAGCGATTCCGATTCCCGCAGCGATCCTTCCTCCTGCAGCACATCGGCAAGGTTGCTCATGGTATTCAGAGTGTCGAGATGCGAATCGCCGAGCGCACTCCGGTTTCTTCGCAGCGACTCGCGATACAGTTGTTCCGCCTCTGGGTAGCTGCCGCGGGCGAGAAGCACATGCGCCAGACGGCCCATACCGGTGGACACCTGCGGGTGCCGCTCACCCAGTACGCGGCGCCGTTGTTCCAGAACGTCACGTAAGATGCGTTCCGCCTCATCCAGTTTCCCCCGGTCCACCAGGACGCCTCCCAGGTTGCTCGTCATGGTCAAGGTTTGCGCGATCTGATCGGGGTATTTGCGCGACACCGCCACGGCGCGGCGCAAGTACTGCTCGGCCGGGCCGAAGTCGCCCTTAATTTGCAGGACGAGCGCGAGGTTATTCAGCGTGTGAGACAGCTCCACATCCTTATCGGGCGGGAGCTTTTCTTGGATCGCCAATGCCTGCCGCAGATGCATTTCGGCATCCTGCAACTTGCTGCGGCGCCGTTCGACATCGGCCAGTTCCCGCAAAGGCCGGGACGCGGCCAGCGAGCCGGGGCCGTAGGCCTGATCCGCGGCCTGAATCTCTTCACGAAACAGATCTTCCGCCCGATCGTACACGCCGAGGTGTTGATACGCCTGCGCCATGGTATCCAGCAGGCTTGCACGCACCTCCGGCTGGGCTTTCAGCTCATTCGAGACGCGCTTCGAACCGTCGTCCAAAAGTTGACGGGCGCTGGGACCGCCGCCGGTTCGGTGAAACGGATCGGAGCTGCCAAACAGGCTGGTGAGGAACTCCGACACCTTCTCGGCGCGCGCGCGCTCCAGGCGCGCGGAGTCGCGTTCGCGGGTAACGCGGGCGGCCAGAACGCTCATGCCGAAGCCGAATGCCGCCAGCAGAAGCACCAGCGTGGCGGCTGCCGTCACCCCCAGGCGATGACGGCGCATGAATTTGCCGGCGCGATAACGCCGCGTCCCGCGGCTCGCCATTACAGGGAATCCGTCCAGGTACCGGCCGAGGTCTTCGGAAAACTGCTCGACGGAGGAATATCGCGACGCCGGCTCTTTGCGGATCGCCATGAGGACGATCTGATCCAGGTCGCCGCGAAGCAGGCCGGCAATGCCGGCGGCGGAGCGGGCGGCTGCCATGCTGGGGCGTCGCGCTTCGGTTTCGCAGACCGCGCGCTGCAATGCGGCGGAATCGGATTTCTGGGTGTCGAACGGATGTTCGTTGGCGAGGAGCTCGTAGAGCACAATCCCGAGCGCATAAATATCGGTGGCTGTGGTAACAGCTTCCCCCCCAAATCTGCTCTGGGCTGGCGTACTCCGGCGTCATCAGGCGCTCGGCAGGCTTGGTCAGACCTGCATCCTGACGCGTCGCGCCCGGCCGCAGCAGCTTGGCAATCCCGAAATCCAGCAGTTTGGGCACGCCTTGTGGAGTGACCAAAATGTTGGAGGGTTTGATGTCGCGGTGCACTACCAGGTTGCGATGCGCAAATCCGACGGCCGAGCATACGGTCCGGAACAGTTCGATTCGTTGCCGCACCGGGAGCGCGTTTGTGCGGCAGTACTCGTCGATGCGCACGCCATCTACGTATTCCATCACGAGGTAGGGAGTGCCCTTCAGCGTGATGCCGCCGTCCAGCATGCGGGCGATGTTGGGGTGGTCGAGGCCCGCCAGAATCTGGCGTTCCATGCGGAAGCGGCGAATCAGCTCCGGGTTGGCGGCCGTATCGGAGCGGACCAGCTTGATCGCGACCTCGCGTTCGTATTCATTGTCGGCGCGGGCGGCAAGATATACCGCGCCCATGCCCCCGTATCCAATGCGGCGGACCAGCCGGTAAGGCCCCACCTCATGATCGCCTGCAGGTTCGGTCTCGATATCGAGGACCTTTACGGCTTCGACGCGGATGGCGTTCGCCACCAGGTCGCACTCGTCATCGAGCGACCCCAGGTAGCCTTCGACTTCTTGCCGCAACGCCGCATCGTCGCCACAGGCACTAGCGAGGAAACCCGGGCGGGTAGCCGGATCGAGCTCCAACGCCGCGCAGAAGATGTCCTGTATTCGTTCCCAGCGGGCGGGATCCATCCTAGCAATCATAGACCAACGTGACGAAATGACGCACTGTCCGAGGCTACGTAACAATGATTTCCGGTCCGCTGCCACCCCGCGCATCCCCGAGCAAGGGCCGGCCGCAAACCTGCCCAATGGCGTGAACTCGCCTTCCCGACGTCTTTCGCCAGATCCCAGGGAAGTTGGCGCAACGGCGGCGGCAAACGCAACCGCTCCGGCGGTTGCCACTGCGCTCCCCGCCGCTGGATGCGGTAGCCAGCAGCGACTCCGGGTTCTTGGCACGCCACTTCGCCTGGGTCGGGATGGAACCAATGGCGGCAGATGAAGCATGGTCTCTTCCGGGGCGCGGGCATCGTGCATCATGATCGCCATGCCGGCACCTCCATCAGCGCATTCAGATCAAGCCGCCTGGGTCAATTCTGTAGAGCAGAGATGGGAAAATTCTCGCGAGCGCCGAAGAACTTAACCAGTATCGTAAGGGTGGAACCAGCTCGCGCCCCCTCCAAGAAATGGGAAACAGGTAGCCTGTCACGGGTTTTATGCGTCACGGGCTTTACGGGTTTTCTGTCACGGGTTTTTCAGTTGACCAATGAGGCGAGTGTGTCGGGAGGCGGTGGCAATGCCGCCGGCGCGGAAGACCTAACGGTGGTTACGCCTTCCAGCGCGCCGGCGGCGGCGATCCCGGTAAGACGCCGTTGAACCGGCCCTGATGGGGCAGACGAATCGCCCATAAGCGCTAACTTAAGCTCGGTTTCCGGAGCAATCGTGGCGCGGGCGTCCACGCCTGCAGGGCCGAGATTCCTCTCGGCCTTCAAAAAGTCGGCTCGAAAGCCGACTCTGCAAGCCTGGAGGCTCGCGCCACGGGGCATCGCGGGAAAGCGTAAGCTGGTATTCGTGTCCGTTGGATGGTTTTTCGTGGGCGGGTTTCGGCTGTTGCCGGCGTTGAGGACCCGCAGACAATCATGCAAACAACTATGAAGGCCGCATTTTCGAGCCGCTTCGGGTCCGCCGACGGGCTGCGCGTGTTTCGCGCGCCCGGGCGCGTCAACCTGATCGGCGAACACACCGACTACAATTTGGGCTTCGTGCTGCCGGTCGCTCTCGATCTGGCCACGCTGGTCGCGGTCGCGCCTTCCGGCGACGGCAAGCTGCGGATCTACTCCGAGCATCGCGGCGAGCTGCGGGAGTTCGAGGCCGCGGCCATTCCTTCGCTCGAGCGCAGGGGGGACTGGAGCGACTACGTAATCGGCGTGGCACACGAGCTGGACCTGCTCGGTTTGGCCATCGAGCCCGCCAACTTGCTGATCCGCAGCACGGTGCCGGAGGGCTCCGGGCTGAGCTCGTCGGCCGCGCTCGAAGTAGCTGCGGCATTGGCGCTGCTGGGCGGGCGGCCGCTCGACCCGCTCGAGATTGCGCGGCTGGCGCAACGCGCCGAATCCCGGTTCGTGGGCATGCCCTGCGGCATCATGGATCAGTACGCGGCGGTGTTCGGCCGCGCGCATGCGGCGGTGGAGCTCGATTGCCGCAGCCTGGCGTGCCGCTACGTGACGCTGCCCGATGGAGTGGCCTTCATCGCCGTCAACAGCATGGTGAAGCACGCGCTTTCCGGCTCCGCTTATGCGGACCGGGTGAAGGAATGCGCCGTCGCGGTGGAAGCGCTGCGCGCGCGGTTTCCCGAGGTTTCGAGCCTCCGCGACGCCACGGAGGAGCAATTGCCGGCGGTCAGCATGCCGGATGCGGTGGCGAGGCGCGCGCGTCACGTGGTGAGCGAAATCGCCCGCGTCGGCCGTTTCGTAGCCGCCAGTGCAGCCGGAGATCTGGCCGACATGGGCAAACTGCTAGTGGCGTCCCACCGCAGCCTGCAGCACGATTACGAAGTGAGCTGCGCGGAGCTGGATTTCCTGGTGGATGCCGCGCTTGCGATCGACGGCGTCTACGGCGCGCGCATGACCGGCGGCGGTTTCGGCGGCTGCACGGTTACCATGGTGAGCCAGGAGAAAGCCGAAGAGTTCAGCCGGCAGATCGTAGCCGCGTATCGGGCCCGCTTCGGGGTGCCCCCGCGGGTACTGCCATGCAACCCATCGGCCGGCGCAGGGGAATGCGGGGAGGGCCGATAGCTATGTGGCATTAGGCGAGGAGCCTGCCCCACAGAGCTTCACCTCGGCTGCGGCGTTCGGGGGCGGTCCGGGGTGTTGATGGATTTCCAATAGTCGGCGGAATCCTCGTCCATCGCCTTGGAAGCGCCTCTCATATTGTTAGCGAGCGACAGCACGCCCGACTCTCCGCCGGGAGCCACGGAAAGAAAGACGCCGGTGCCGGGCCAGGCGATGCTGTTGCGCAGGGTGGCGCCCTCCACCCGATCCAACCGCAGCACGGCCACGCCGGCTTTGGGCGTGCGCGTCTGGATGCCATCGAGATCGAGCTGCTTCGAGTCCCGGATCAGGAAGGGAACGCCGGTCTCGGCGTCGATGCGCACGCTGTGCAGCTCGAGCCCGACCGTGTTGAATGCTCGCAGCCCTTCTTTCGCGCTGGCGACCACGTCGGTGAGCCGCAGCCCCTCGATGGGCATCTCGGGCAGTCCCTCGATGCTTACGGCGGTGCGGCAGCGATTGACGGTCACGCCCTCGATGGCGATATTGCGGAAGCGCGGGGTGCGCTCGGAAACCGGCTCGGCCGGCACGCGGGTGTAATAGTTGGTGACTTCGATGGCGGGATAGGGGGTGTCTTCGATCACCCAGTTGGAAAAGCGAATATTCTCGTACGTACCGCCGCGGCCACGCCCACTTTTGATGCGGATACCGCGGTCGGTGCCCTGCGCCACGATGTTATCCGCCACCACGTTGCGAATGCTGCCGGAACCCTCGCTGCCCAACACCACCGCGCCATAGCCGCGGTGCACGGTGCAGTTGCTGATGGCGATGTCTTCAGTAGAGCGGTTCACGCGGCGCCCGTCGGCGTCCTTGCCCGATTTCAGACAGATGGCATCGTCGCCGGTATCGAAATACGAATCCGAAATGCGCACGTGGCGGCAGGAATCGATATCGATGCCGTCGGTATTTGCCCCCGGGTAGGTTTCGATCATGACATTGCGGATGGTGACGTTTTCCGAATATAAAATGTGCAGCGTCCACATGGGCGAGCCTATGATGTGCAAACCTTCGATGAGCACGTTTTTCGATTCCACGGGACGGATGAAATCGGTGCGCAGGGCCTTTTCGGCGGTTCGCCGCAGTTCTTCACCGACCGGCTCTTTGTGCTCGATCAGGTCCAGCACTTTCATCCAGGAGGCGCGCCACTGCGGGTCCTGGCCCGCCAGCTTGCGCCAGTCGGGGTTGCTGGCCATGAGCGTGCCGCGGCCGGCGATGGTCACGTTTTCCAGGTTCTCGCCGCCGATCATGGCGGCCGGCGCCATGGTCTCGACGCCTTCATAGCGGCTCTTCACCATCGGGTAGGCGTCGCGGTCGGCCACGAAGCGGATCACTGCCCCGCTATCGAGCTCCAGCCTCAGGTTGCTGACCAATTGAATCGCAGCCGAAACATACGAGCCGGCGGGAACCCAAACGGTGCCGCCGCCGGCTTTCGCCGCAGCCTGAATGGCTTGGCGAAACGCATCGGTGGAAGGCGCCGAACCGTCGTTCTTGGCGCCGTAGTCGAGAACGTTGAAAAGCGGCTTCTGCGCCCAGGCGGTCCCGGCCAGGCATGCGCACACGGCAATCGAAGCGAGTTTCTGCATAGCATCCAGTGTAGAACCTGGCGCGGGAACGCGTGGCGCGGGCACGGCTATGCGTTCGCAGACGCTCGGTTCGCGCCCGGTCCCAACGTGCCGGCATGAGTGGCCGGCACGGCAGACTGAGAGTCCGCGTCACGGTTCGGCACGTCAAGCCGGCTAGAAGACCAGCGGGACCAGGCGGAAGCGCGTGCGCAGGCAATACTCGGCGTAGCCCGGGAGCTCGCGCCGCAGGAATTTCTCTTCGTTGACGAGGCGCAAAACCAACACGGGGACCAGCAGCAACGCGACGGGCAGCGCCACGTAGGAACCGAGAGCCAGGGGAGTGAAGACGATCATTACGAGGATGGCGGAATACATGGGGTGGCGAACGATGCGATACGGACCGGTTGAGACAACTTGCTGGCCGGACTCGACCTGGATTACAGACGAGGCGAAACTATTGAAGCGGAAAACCGCCGCCATCAGAAACTGGGCGCCCAGCGACAGTGCCTGGGAAAGGACTATCAGCCACAGCGGCGCCGCGCCGGCGAGGCGGCGCGACCAGCCGAAACGGTAATCCAGGCCAGGCAGCACGAGCACGCAAATCCAGAGGGGAGTCCACAGCATTTTGAAATTCTTCTGCCCGTGTTCGCGTTCCCTGACCAGCAGGCGCCGTTCCAGCAAGCCGCGGTCGTGCCGATAGAAATAAAACCCAAAGAACAGGCTAAAGACTAAGAAGCCCAGCACATACACCCAGCCTTCCCAAAACTTCAGCGACCCGGCCGGCAGGAACACCACCGCGCTCAACAAGGGCACGACAAGTAGTATGCGGACGATTAGCCGGGCCTTCAGCGTCAACGATCTAGCCAAACGATGCCTCCGGAATTCCATAGTAAACTCGAATTGCCGGTGTGGAACAGCGTGGCCGATGGAAGAACTGCCGCCTTTTTGTTTTGCGCTGTGTCACGACTCCAAACACGTGTCGAGAAGAGTCTCCGAACTCCTGATGTCGTGGAATCTAGGTTGAGCCAAGTTTAGGTGACCCAGAGGTGGGACAGACCATCGTTTCTTGTCGTCTGTCGGGCTCTCGCTGGGCGCAACTCTCGACAGACGACAAAAAACGATCGTCTGTCCCACCTAGTTGCCACATCCGCGACCCGGCTATCGGAAGTACGGAATGGCGGTTCGCGGGGGAAGCGCCCGGGGCCACAGGGCAGCCGGGTTCCGGGCAGACCACGAAAAACGATGGTCTGCCCCACAGCTGTCCCGTTAAAAGTCGAACAGATTCAGTTGGTTAGGGTCGAGGCCTGCTTCCATTTGGACGTTAGGCCGTTCAAACACCTGTAAAATAGGCATTTTTT
>Ga0187848_10000941_pt1 | contig 25669 bp, 21 predicted proteins | sample June2016WEW_4_40_FD_132424 | JGI IMG/M metagenome (GOLD analysis project Ga0187848, IMG submission 132424) | Peatland microbial communities from SPRUCE experiment site at the Marcell Experimental Forest, Minnesota, USA - June2016WEW_4_40 | ecosystem: Environmental > Terrestrial > Soil >... | reverse complement strand
CGCCTGGGCGACCCGCACGAACGCCAAGCAACGGGGCGTCGATTGGCAATTCACCATCGAGAAAGCCCGCCGCAAGTTGAGGCGGCTTTACCCGAAAGTTTAGTCTGGGCAGAGCACTAGGCAATATCCTGATCTTGGTATTAGTGCCCTTACCTTGTACATCTGCAACGCGCGCAGTAAGCCGTTTCTCACCGGCAACAAACCAGCGGAACTCCAGATAATCTGTAAAAAGCCAATTGGGTAAGCCAGCACAGTAACGGGCAAACTGTTCTTTGTCAGAACCTTTACCCCGCTCAATCTCGTCAAGGTCCGCACCGATGTCTTTCGTTTCGATATGTCCAAGTGGGACGCCCTTGCGCGTAATCTGAAAGTCCGGCGCACCGCAGGCGATCCTTTTGGGGTCATTAGTCGCCACAATACCCTTGGCTACCGACTCCAACAGAGCTTTCAGGGCGGGACGGTAGGCGTGTTCCCCAGCACTGCCAGTCTTCCGTTCTTGCTGAAGCGCGTTGACGTATTCCGTGAAAATACTCATGCCACTGCTTCCTTGTAAACCAGCCGCTTGCCTGCCGCACCCTTAATCGCTTCCACGGTCCGCACCCCGTCAGTCACCTTCCGCTCATCCCAGCGGAAACTGAACTCGTCACAGTAGCGGGGCAGGTGTTGCTTGGAAATGTGGTGGAAGGTGCCGTGAACACCGCGCTTCAACAAGGCAAAGAATGATTCAGCCGTGTTGGTGTTGACCTCACCACGAGCATACTCACCCTGACTGTGGTTCACCGTCTTGTGACCGCCCTTGAACTCTTCACCAATTCCTTGATACAGACCCAAGTCATCAGTCTGGATACCCGCCTTGCGGCTGACGTGATCTCGGATGGCTTTCTTGAGGTTGTCGGCAGTTACATGCTCTACCACTCGCGTCCTGACTCTGCCGCTGCGCTCGACCAAGGCCACCACGGGAACCTTCTTGGTTCCCCTACCGCGCTTGTTGACGATCAAGTTCCCAGCGGCATCCTTCTTGCCTTTTCTGGGCTTGCCGCCCACATAGGTTTCATCCACTTCCACAGTGCCCTTTAACTTGCTGGCCAGAGGATCACACTTCATGGCAAGGCGGATTCGATGGGCTAGAAACCACGCTGACTGGTAGGAATGAAGGCCAAGATTCCGCTGTAGCTGCAAGGCCGATACACCCTTCTTGTGAGAGCACATGGAATGAAAGGCTTGCACCCACTGACGTAGGGTGATATGCGAGCCCTGCATGACGGTTCCCACGGTAACAGTGAACTGGCCACGGCAGCCGTTGCACTGAATCACGCCGTCGCGGTATTTTGCCGAGTCTGACAGCCGAGTCACAGTCTGTGCTCCGCAGTGGGGACAGACCGGACCCTTGGGCCAGCGGATCGCCTCTAGGATAGACCTAGCTTCCTGTTCGGTCAATCGGCCTACGTCGATGGCGGCCATCTCTGACAGCTTCGTGAATTTCGGCGGTTGGTATTTCATGGCTTGTTCCTTTCCGTCTCTACTATCATTATACGGAAAGGGTCTGCTTTGTCAAGTGGATACGGATATAACCCTAGTAGGTGACAGGTGTACCACTAGGTAGTATTACTGTTTAGTAACTGGTGGTGGCTTCGGGGGCGGCGCTGGCGGTGGCACGGTCACGGCCGGGGCGGTCGGGGCTGGGATCATCAGGGAAGTGGCGGGTGGCTGGACGCTGACGGTGGGTGTTGGTTGCGGGATTGGGATGACTGTTGGGTGCAATGCAGCCCACCATGCGGCGACAGCGGCAGCCACACTCACGAGTACCAGCAACACGCTAAGTAGCAAATTGTTTCGATTCATCGCCCTGGTCCGGGCGTCCATTCTTTCAAGAAAGTCCATGTCAAGATGTTCCTTCGGGGTAATCAGCAACGGCTGCCATTGTGTAAACCTGCCACACTCTCGACTATCCCGTATAACCTCGACCCGGCTCTTCTTTCCGTCAGCGGCCTCTTTCGGAAGATCGAAAGCCATACGGGAACAAAACATTACCTTGCTCAGTCGGGAATTCTTCTCGTCTGGAGGTTCTCCGTTCTCTCGGTGATACTGGGTTGGGCAGAGAAGCTGCTGTGTATCCAAGTATCGAACCGCCAAGTAGCCACACTCTGCACACTTGTGCTTGACCACGATGCTCTCCCTTGCTCAGGAAAAGCATCATTATACGGTAGCTGGCGTAGTTTACCATCTTCTCATCCCGTCATTACGGGTTATAATACGGTTGGCCTGGAAGTGTGTACCTCCCAGGCCAACCTCACCACTCAAACCTAAAGGAGGCTTTCGTGAAAAACCTAAAGGCTTTCGTGGCTTGTTCCAAGCAAAGTCTCCCTCCCGAGTCCAAATCTGTTTTGGTCCTGGATGCTGAACGCCGTGCTCGTGAAGCAAAGCCGCCGCTGAAAGCGCCAACGAAGTCGTATGATGTAGCTCGCATACTACGCATGGGGCGTCAGTCTAGCCTTCAAGTGGGGTCTGCTTTGCCAACCGGATAATTCCATATTGAAATCGGGCCACCGGTTCGGTTATGCTGGCCTCGACCCCTAGGTGTCAGGTGCTAGGTGCTAGGTGTTAGGTGTCAGATGTTGGGCCTGTGACGGTGGTCCCGGTGGAGCACAAACGGGCGAGCGGCCGGTGGCGGCCTTCCGGCCACCCGGGCATGCTGCCCGCCTGACACCTCGCACCTGACACCTGACACCTATCCCTATCCCCCAGCCACCCTAACCCAACATGGCTCCGCCGCGTCAAAAGTCCTTTCTGCAACACCCCCTCCCATTTTGGGGACGAATCGTGCCGGTTTTCGAGGCAGTTTCGTGCGTCGTATCTAACTGGCTGCAAAGGAGTTACGGATTATCGCAACACGTCCCTCACTGGTGGCGTGAAGTTACGGCAAACGCCGGCCAGTTTAACACGCTATCCGCAAAAGAGTTGCGAATGGCCTCGCGCGACGGAACTTTTTTCGGGGGTCTTAGGGCGTCCCACATTTGCAAAAAGGGAAGCCGCCCCGAGTCGAGCACGCCCGACAACGTGTGGGTCGGAATGCCCCAGCACGGTATAATGGGTCGCGTGGAAGCGATTGCCGCTGGGATGATTCCGGCAGCACCAAGGGGGACAGCCCCATTTTCGCGACCCTGCTGCGCAGTGTGCCCGCGAAAATTGGGACAGTCCCCGATTCCGCCCGTCGGGAGGCGCCGCCATGGAGAGCAAGACAACGGGTCGCGTGCTGGCTGAAGCGACGATCGCGAACTTGGAAGACCTTTGGGCCGCCCGGCAGAATCGCTTGCCGCCGGAGGGGGTACGGTGCATCGTCGTCAAGGACGCGCTGGTGGACACGGGCGCGAGGATGCTGGCGCTGCCCAGCCGGCTGATCCGGGAGCTTGGATTGAATCGGGTCGAAACCCGCCGCGTCACCACGAGCGCCGGGCAGCGCCAGGCCGCCGTGTATGAGGTGGTGCGACTGACGATCCAGGGCCGCTCTTGCGTGATGGACGTGATGGAAGTGCCCGACGACGTGCCGGTGCTCATCGGCCAGATACCACTGGAGCGACTGGACTTCGTGGTCGATCCCGGCAGTTGCTCGCTGGTCGGCAACCCGGCGCACGGAGGCGAGTACGTTATCGAGGCGTACTGAAGAGCAGCGCGGCGGACGGTCCGCCCGCCGCCGTGGGTCGGGCCCCATTGTATCCGGCACACTCCGTGTGCTGTTGCCTAGGAGTACGCGGCACGCCGGTACCCGGCAGGCGGCACACGGAGTGTGCCGGATACGATACAATGTCCTACTCCTTCGCCGTGCCCAGGAACCGCGTGTTGCCGGCGCGGCGGGTCACGCCGATGCGGTCGAAATAGTCCAAGAGCGGCAGGGCGAACTTCCGCGTCGTCCCCAGCAGATACTTGAAATCGACGCTCTCCAGCCGGCCCTCGCGGTGCAGGTGGGCCACGAGCAGCTCGCGGGCACGCGCCACCGCGTCGCGGTGGAACCACAGGTCTTCCACTTGCACCAGCCCGCCGTGTTGCTGGAGGATGCCCACCGCCTTGCGGACGGCCGCCGGCGGCTCGCCGGTCCGCGCGGCCAGTTCATCCGGGCTGGGGGGGCTGAAGGCGGCCTGCGAGTACGCGGCCTCGATCTTCTCCAGCCGCCGCCTGTCTTCGTCCGAGAAAGTGGCTTGGTGCCGCGGCGAGGCCAGCCGACCGCTCCGCCGGGCCAACCGCCCCTGGCCGACCAAGAGCCCGACCAGGCCCTCCAGCACGGGCTTCTCCAGGCCGTAGGACTGCCGCAGCTCCTCGGGCGGGATGCCCGGGCTTTCGGGAAAGCGGCGGTGGAACTCCTCGATCTTCCGGAGCATCGAGGCCGCACAGTCCTCCACCGTGTCGTGGTGGATATAGAGTCCCGGGCCCAGGAGCACGGCTTTCTGTTGGCCGACCAGCTCGGCGAGGATCGCCCCGAGGCGGTCTTGCGGGAGCTTGGCGCGGGCGGCCAGCTCCGCCGGCGCGGCGGCCCGCGCAGGGGAGTTGCGGAGGCAGTACTCGACAAAGCGGCGGTCGTCGGGGACCGCCAGGGCACGCTCGCTGAGGTCCTGGGCCACCTGGGGGCGATTGCGTTTCAGCCGCCCGGCGGTCGCCTCCAGGATCATGCCGCCGCCGATGGTCTCGACCGGCGAGAGGCGGCGGACGACGAAGCGGTCGCCGGGGCCGGCCACCACGGGCGCCGCGGTGCGGATTTGCACCAGGTAATCGTGTCCCCCTTCCATGCGGGTGCCCTGGACGGCGTAGACGGCGGCGTTCACCTCCGAGGTGCCCGTGTGGAAGCGGACTTCGCTGCCGTTCTTCAGGGCCAGGCGGGCCCGCGGCAAGAGCCGCAGGCTGGCCGCATACCATTCGTGCGGGACGAAGTAGCCCGGCGTGGCCACCGTGTTGCCGCGGTGGATGGCATGGTGGTCCCAGTGTCCCAGGTTGATGGCCGCGCACTGGCCGGCCAGCACGATGTCGCTGGTGCGGCCGTAGACCTCGATGCGGCGGATGCGGCCGGTGGCCCCGCCGGGCAGGAGGACGACTTCCTGGCCGGTGCGGGCGAAGCCGGCCAGGGGGATGCCGGCCACCACGGTCCCGTAGCCCGGCACGGAGAACGCCCGCTCGACCGGCAGCCGGAACACGCCGTCGGCCGGTTTGGGCCGGATCGAGCGGACCAGGGCGGCCAGGGCCTCGTAGAACTGCTCGAAGCCCTCGCCGGTCGTGTTCGACAGGGGCACGATCGGCGCACCTTCGAGGAACGTGCCGCGGACGAAGTCGGCCACGTCCAACCGGGCGATCTCGCGGTGCTCGGCGTCCACGCGGTCGATCTTCGTCAAGGCCACCAGGCCGTGGCGGATGCCCAGCAGTGTGAGGATGTCCAGGTGTTCGCGGGTCTGGGGCATCACGCCGTCGTCGGCGGCCACCACCAGGATCACGCCGTCCATGCCGCCCGCCCCGGCCACCATGGTCTTGACGAAGTCCTCGTGGCCGGGCACGTCGACGATGCCCAGTTGCAGTCCGGCGACCGTGCAGGGGGCGAAGCCCAGCTCGATCGACATGCCCCGCTCCTGCTCTTCCTTGAGGCGGTCGGTCTCGCAGCCGGTGAAGCACCTTACCAGGGCGGTCTTGCCGTGGTCCACGTGCCCCGCCGTGCCGATGGTGATGTTGATCTGGTCGACAGACATGGTTGCTCAATTCTCTCCCAATGCCGCGACCACCGCCGCCGCCAGCGGCCCCTCCTCGCCATCCAGTAGCGTCCGCGGGTCGAGCAGGACCCGGTCGGCGGAGATGCGGGCGAAGACGCTCGGGCTGCTGCGGCGAAGCCGCCGGGCCAACTCGTCCGGGCCGACCCCCGCCGACCCGACCGCCACCAGCCGCGTGGGTAGGTCCTGGCCGGGCAGCGAACCGCCCCCCATCTGCGAGACCCCGTCCACCACCGCCGCCGCCGCGGCGGGCGCGGCCCGGAGAATCGCCTCGGCAATCCGCCCCGCCTGGGCCGCGATGTCCTCCAAAGACCGGCAGACCATCCGCAGGGTCGGCACCTCGGCCAGTGCCCGCTCCCGGTCGAAAAACAGCATCAGCGTGGCCTCCAGGGCGGCCAGGGTGAGTTTGCCCACCCGGACGATGCGGGCCAGGGGATTCTTGCGGACCGCCTCGACCAGGGCGGCCTTGCCGAGGATCACGCCGCCCTGCGGGCCGCCGATCAGCTTGTCCGTGCTGGAGAGCACCAGGTCGGCCCCGCCGCGGATCGAGCCGGCCAGCCGCGGCCCGGCGTCCAGCCCCAGCGGCTCCAGGTCCACCAGGGCGCCGGCCCCCACGTCGTCGATCAACGCCAACTCGTGCTCGTGGGCGATCCCGGCCAGCTCCTCCAGCGGCACCTCGGACGTGAAGCCGGTAATCTTGTAATTGCTCGGGTGGACGCGGAGGATGGCCGCCGTCTGGGGAGTAATGGCCTGGCGGTAGTCGCGGGCGTGGGTCTTGTTGGTGGTGCCGACCTCGACCATCTTGGCCCCGCTGGCCGCCATGACGTCCGGCAGGCGGAACGAGCCGCCGATCTCGACGAGCTGCCCGCGGGAGACGATCACCTCCCGGCCGGCGGCGACCGTATTCAGGGCGATCCAGGTGGCCGCCGCATTGTTGTTGACCACCGTGGCGGCCTCGGCCCCGGTAAGCTGCTGGAAGAGCCACTGGATCCGCGCGTCTCGCTTGGCCCGCTGGCCGGTGGCCGGGTCGGCTTGCAGAAGCGAGTATCCGCAAAGCTCGCCGGCGATCTGGCGGACGGCCACCGCGGGCAGGGCCGCGCGGCCCAGGGCCGTGTGCAGGACGATGCCCGTGGCGTTGATTACCCGGCGGTAATAGGGCCCGCGCAGCGCCCCGATGGCCCGCTGGGCCGCGGCCAGGATCTGATCGCGGAGGGCGGCGGATGTCAAGGATGAGGGGTGAAGGATGAAGGATGAAGGTGCAGCTTCCGGGGGGAGCGGGGCGTTTCCCGCCATGAGGGCGGCCCGGGCCTCTTCGACGGCCGCACGCACGCACTCCAAAACGATCTTCCGCGGGACGCCGTCGGCGGCCGCAGCCAGGCGGTCCTCTTGAAGGAGTGCCTCTACGGAGGGGATTTTCCGCAGCAAATCTTGCATCGGAGACATGGGACTCCTGCGGCTGGAAGGCCCGGGGGACGATGATCGGCACACCTTTATTGTACAAGAAAATCTTGGGGGGGGCTTGCGGCCACTGCTGGGCAACGATTAGAATGACCGATGCTGTAATCTTGGGCGGCAAGTGTCTGCCGAAAAGCGTCGATTCTCTTTATTGAGAGAGGAGGATCCGATGGAGCGATCTGGCCGACGATCTTCTGTGCTCGGGTGTACGTTGTTCGCGACCCTGTTGGCGCTGGCCGGCGGGGTGGCGTGGGGTGCGGGCGCGGCGAAGCCGCCGAAACCCGCGGACGATGACCCGCCGCCGCTGGTGATCGGCGACGAGCAGGCGGGGGCGCCGTCGAAGGGCGAGAGCGAGATAGTCAAGCCGCGGGTCAAGGGGGCCACGGACGATGCGGCGGCGGACGAGTCCGCCCCGGCCCCGGTCGGCAAGAAGCCCGCCAAGCTTTCCGCGAAGGACGATCCGAACAGCAGCGAGTATCGCCCCGAGGGAGACCGCAAGCATGGCCCCAAGTGGGACGAGACGGTCCAGGCGGTCAAGAAGGAGCTCTCGGCGATGAAGCTCTCCGGGGGCGGCAAGAAGGACGACCTCGGCGATTACTTCGTCCTGGGCACGATCGACATCCAGGACCACAAGGCGACGCTCGACTACCCGATCCAGCAGGGGCTGCAGAAGGCGGCCGAGCTGATGGCCGATTTCATGGCCGACAAGCCGAAGGACGCCTTCCGCAAGTGGCGGGCCGTGGGCCGCGTGAAGAGCGAGCACGCCGCCGAGGGCCTGGCAAAGAACGCCCGCGCCAAATCCATCGATGGCCAGCTCGAAGTCTTCAAGCCCGCCAAGCCCGGCAAGAAATCGCTGGACGACTACTTCGTGGTCGGCACGGGCGAGTTGTTCCCCGCAACGCAAAACGCCGACATCCGCTTCCACGTGGTGGGCGGCACGCAGGCCACCGCCAGCATGCTGCTGGAGTTCATCCTGGCGGGCAGCGACAAGACGAAGCGCATGTGGCACGTCTTCTTCCGGGCCCACACCCAGGAGGAGGCGGACACGTATATCGCGCAACTGCGGAACTGGTACGACACCATGGAACAGCAGCGCGCCGAGATGGCCGCGATCTACAATGCCAAGACCACGAGGCGTTGCTGAGGGACCTAAGTCCCGGCTGTGGTGTCCACAGCCACCGGTTTTGCGGCGAGTCCGTGCGCGCACCGGAAACCGCCCGGCGGAGGTGAGCGTGCGGACGCCGTTGTTTCTTGGCTCGGCCCTTCGGGGGAAACTGGCGTTTAGCGGGCGGGCTTGCCCGCCTTTTTTCGCACCTGGCACGGCGGGCAAGCCCGCCCGCCAAACACACTCCAACGATACCGACATCGATTTTCTGCTTGCTCGATAACGGAGGTTCCATGAAAAGCGCTAGCGGGATCGGTCTGAGCGACGTCCAGGCCGTGTACGGCGGGCCGGAAGGCGACCTGTGGGAACTCATCATGGGCCAGCAGGTCCACCTGGGCGGCTTCCGCTCGTCGATGGACCTGGCCGAGAAAGCGGGCCTCGGGCCGGGCCTCTCGGGCATCGACCTGTGCTGCTGCACCGGCGCCGGCATGCGATTCCTCGTCCGCTTCCGCAACGTGGACCGCATGACCGGCGTCGACGCCACCCCGGCCGTCCTGGAGCGCGGACGCCGCCGCACCGAGGCCGAAGGGCTGTCGCAGCGGATAGCTTTCGTGCTGGCCGACGCCACGCGGACCGGGCTGCCCTCCGGCGCCGCCGATTTCGTCTGGGGTGAAGATGCCTGGTGCTACGTCGCAGACAAGACGGCGCTCGTGGCCGAGGCCGCGCGGCTGGTCCGCCCCGGCGGCACCATCGCCTTTACCGACTGGGTCGAGGGTTCCCCGGGACTGAGCGGCTCCGAGGCCGAGCGGTTCCTCCGCTTCATGAAGTTCCCCAACGTCTTGGACCGGCGGGACTACGCGGCCCTGCTGACCGGTCAGGGGTGCGAGGTCCTGCTGGCGGAAGACACCGGGCGGTTCGCCCCCTGCGTGGACCTCTACTTGCGGATGCTCTCCGAGCAGTGTACCTACGACGCCCTGCGGATCATCGGCTTCGACACGGCGCTGATGGAGGCCCTCGGCGGCGAGATGCAGTTCATCGGCGAGTTGGCCAAGGCGGGCAAGATCCAGCAGGGGCGGTTCGTGGCCCGCAAGGGCCCCTCCCGTCCCAGCACGTGAGCAGCGGGAAATATGACCCCACCCTGCGGCGACAACGGCGGCCAACGAAAGCCGGTCTGCGCCGGCCCCCCTGCCACCCCGCGCGGCGGTGAATGCTCCGCCGGGATGCTGGACCGCTGCCTGCGATACGCGACGGCGGCCAAGGCGGCCGGCCGCCCGATAGTCGGCATCCTCTGCGAGTACACTCCCCGCGAGCTGATCCTGGCGGCCGGCGGCGTACCGGTGTGTCTCTGCGGCGGCTCGGCCGCCACCATCCCCGCCGCCGAGCAGCACCTCCCGGCCAACCTCTGCCCGCTGATCAAGTCCACCTACGGTTTCCACGTCCAGCGGAGCAATCCCTTCCTGGAGATGGCGGACCTGGTGGTGGCCGAGACCACCTGCGACGGCAAGAAGAAGATGTACGAGCTGATGGCCGAGTCGCGGCCGATGCTGGTCCTCGAGCTGCCGCAGAAACCGGACGATCCGGACGCGTTTGCCCACTGGCTCCGTGAGCTGGAGAAGTTCCGCGACCTGATGCAAGCCCGCTTCGGCACCCCGGTGAGCGACGAGCGGATCCGCGAGGCCATGCGGCTGATGAATCGCGAGCGGCGGCTCCGCCGCGAGCTGGCCGCCCTGATGCAATCCGATCGCCCGCCCTTGAGCGGCCGGCAACTCCTGGGTTTCAAGAGCAGCATCTCGGGCATTCCGGAGGACCTGGAGGCCTACGAGCGGGCCCTGGCGGCCCTCCGCGCGGCCGGCGGCGACGGCCGGCTCGCCTCCCGCGTCCGCGTCCTCCTGACCGGCGTGCCCACGGTCCACGGGGCGGAGCGGGTCGTGGACATCATCGAGGACCACGGCGGGCTGGTCGTGTGCATGGAGAGCTGCACGGGCCTGAAGCCGATCCTCGAGGACGTGGATGCCGAGGCTGCGGACCCCCTCCGCGCCCTGGCCGAAAAGTACTTCCGCCTCGGCTGCCCGGTAATGACCCGCAACGACCGCCGGCTGGAGGTCCTCCGTTGGCTGGCCGCGGCCTATCGCCCCGAGTGCGTCGTCGAGCTCGTCTGGCAGGCGTGCCTGACCTATGACGTCGAGAGCTACCGCATCCGGCGGCTGGTCGAGGAGGAACTCCGCCTGCCCTATCTCCGCATCGAGACGGACTACTCGCCCATGGATTCCGCGCGGATCGCCCTCCGCGTGGAGGCCCTCTCGGAGACGGTCGCGGCCCGCCGCGGGGGCAAGCCGTGCCAGCCCGCATGACCACCGTCGCCTACAGCAGTCCCTTCGTTCCCCCGGAATGGATCGCCGCCCACGGTCTTCAGCCGCTGTGGCTGCCGCTGGGCAGTGCCGCGCGGGCCGGGATCAGCCGCGGGCTGTGTCCGTACGCCGAGGGCCTGCTGGAGGCGGCCGCATCGCCGCCCGCCGCGGCCCTGGTCGTGGCCACCACCTGCGACCAGATCCGCCACGCCGTGGCGGCGGCCGAGGCCCACGGCCCGCTGCCGCTGTTCCTGGTGAATGTGCCGGCCACCTGGGAAAGCCCCGCCGCGGTGCGATACTACCGGGACGAGCTGCTGCGGCTCGGGCGGTTCCTGCTGGAACTCGGCGGAACATCGCCCCCCCGCGGCCGCCTGGCCCGCATCATGCTCCGGTACGACCGCGCTCGAGCGGCGCTCCGCGGCGACGGGCCCGCGGCGTCGCGCCGGCCGGCACGGCAGTGGGCCGAGGCGATCCACGCCTACCGCAGCGGGGCACTAAGAAGGTATTCCGAAAGGCGAGGGCAATGTCCCCCTCTCCCTGCGGGAGAGGGGCAGGGGGTGAGGGTGCCTGTAATGGCAACCGGCTCGTTTCCAGTCCATTTCAGGTCTCCCTCACCCCGACCCTCTCCCGGAGGGAGAGGGGGATTTCCGGAACAGCACCTGGGAGCCAATTCCGCCGACGACACGGTGCCGCTGGCCCTGGTGGGCGGACCGCTCCCGCCGCAGGATTACGGCCTGCTGGACCTCGTGGAGCGGTGCGGCGGCCGGATCGTCCTGGATGCCAGCGAGACCGGCCAACGGACCTTGCCCCCACCGCTCCGGCCGCGAAGCTCCTGGGCGGCCCTCCGCGATCATCCGCTGGAAGAGCTTGCCGCCGCCTATTTCCTGGGCATTCCCGACGTGTTCCGCCGGCCCAACGACCGGCTCTACGAGTGGCTCGCCGAGCGGATCGCGTCGCGGGGGGTGCGGGGCCTGTTGTTGCGACGCTATGTGTGGTGCGATCTCTGGCACGCCGAATGGCGCCGCCTGGCCGCCTGGAGCCCCGTGCCCGTGCTGGAACTCGACGTGGCCGACCAGGAGCAGGGCCTGCCGGGCCGCACACTGGGGCGGATCGAGGCCTTCCTGGAGACGCTGCGGCGGAACCTATCCGGCGCCGGACACCACGCGTAGCATGGTCGGTGTGCCGCCGGGAACGGCACGCGGAGTGTGCCGGATATTTCAGAAAGGCAATTGCCCGTGAACTATACCTACCGTGACGTGGCCAAGATGATCGACCACTCGCTCTTGAACCCGGCACTGCGGGCCGAGGAGTTGGAGGAGGGCATCCGCATCGCGCTGGCCTACGACGTGGCCAGCGTGTGCATCGTGCCCTATTATCTTAAGCGTTGTGCGGCGGCCCTGGGCGGCAGCGACGTGAAGGCGAGCACCACCATCGGCTTCCCCCACGGCGGCCACACCACGGCCATCAAGGCGGCCGAGGCCCGGCAGGCCCTGGCCGACGGCGGCCAGGAGCTGGACATGGTCGTGAACATCTCGGCCGTCCTGGGCGGCGATTGGGACTACGTTCGCCGGGACATCGCCGCGGTGCTGGAGCCGACCCACGCCGCCGGGCAGAAGATCAAGGTGATCTTCGAGAACGCGTATCTCAACGACGCCCAGAAGATCCGCCTCTGCGAGATTTGCGGCGAACTGCGCGCCGACTGGGTCAAGACGAGCACCGGCTACGCCCCCTCCGGGGCCACGATCGCAGACTTGAAGCTGATGCGGGCCCACGCGCCGGCCCACGTCCAGGTGAAGGCGGCCGGGGGCGTCCGCGACCTGGACAAGCTCCTGGAGGTGCGGGCCATCGGCGCGACCCGCTGCGGCGCCACGCGAACCCGCGAGATGCTCGACGAGGCCCGCCGCCGCCTGGGCCTGCCGAACCCGTAGGTTATGCTTTATCGCAACGCATGTTGGCGCGGCTGTAGGTTAGCCGCCGGCCGGGTCGCCACACGTGGGCGACGAAGAAGGTGTGAGCCACCAAATCCGGGTAAAGCCAATGGCTTCAGCAGGCCCCGTTGATTTTGCCGGGCAGACTGGCGAAAATAGAAGAGTCAGAAAGGGGCCGTTATGAGCACCGTGATTCATGGAATCGTGCGTGGCAGGACCATCGAGCTGAAGGAACCGGCGGGCGTCCCTGACGGCCAAGAGGTAGAGGTGGTTGTCCGCGCAATCGAAACGGCGGGGCCCTGGGGAGAGGGGATCCGCCGCTCGGCCGGGGTGGCGGCCGATATTCCCGGGTTCGACGAGGTGTTTGCCGAGATGCAGCGCGAGCGGAAAGCCTCGGCGTTTCGGGGGCCCACCGCGTGAGCTTGCTGCTGGACACGAACATCTGCTCCTCGCACATTCGCCGACCGGCCGGGCTCGCTCACCGCTTCACACAGCACTCCGGCCGCCTCTGGATGCCCTCGGTTCCGGGCCTGCGGATGGAGAACCGGCTCGCGCCGTGACGCGTCGCGCCAAGCCCTCCGCCGCCGCAGCGGCACGGGCCGCCGACAAGCGGCGTCGGGAACGCGTCGGAGCCGGAAACGCGCCTCGCCGCCCGCGCCGCGGCGATGGTGTGCGACGCTGCCTTGGCGCGTAGGTGAGCCTCGCAGGCCCGGCTGCCGCCCAACGGACCGGTTGACTTTGCCGGGCCGACTGCCGAGAATGGGTTTACGGTCATTCGCGGTCGCATCCAGAACGGCGTTGTCGTGCTTGAAGAGGCGGTATCCGTGCCGGAAGGCACCGAGGTCACTGTCGTCGTCGCCACGCCCCAGGCAACTTCCGGCGATGTCTTGCCGGAGGCGGAGCGGCGCCGCATTCAGGAGATCATGGATCACATCGCCGCGCTGCCTCTGGAGGGGGATCAGGAGCCATTCAGCGGCGCGGACCATGACAAAGTGCTGTACGGAAAACCCTGATGTTGTTTGTCGACACCGGCGCCTGGTTCGCGTACTTCCTGCCTATCGACCCTGATCACGCCGCGTGCGAACCTGTTTTCTTTCCCGCGACACCCCGTTGGTCACGACCGACTATTGCGTCGACGAGACCCTGACACTTCTCCAGGCGCGAGGGGAACCGCGCCGCGCCCTGGATGCCGGGCGGGCGCTCTTCGAGGAAGACATCGCCCGACTGCACATGGTGAGCGCCGACCAGATCAGTCGTGCCTGGATCCTGTTCCAGCAGCGGCTCTCCAACGGCTGGAGCTTCACGGACTGCACCAGCAAGATCGTCATTGACGACCTGGGCATCAAGACCGCGGTCGCGCTGGACGCCCACTTCCGGCAGTACGGCATCGCTGTGGTTCCGTAGCAATGCAGGCCGCGCGCGCCGTGTGCGGCATCCCGCATACCACACCCCGCACACGGCGTGTGCGGCCTACATTGCGGGCTACACTACACCTCCGGCAGCTCCACGCCGAACTCGAAATATCGCACCGCGTTGCGATAGCAGATGTCCTGGACCATCGAACCCACCAGCGGCAGGTCGCGGGGCAGGAGGCCCTGGTGCATTTGGGTGCCCAACAGGTTGCAGAGGATGCGGCGGAAATACTCGTGCCGCGTGTAGGAGAGGAACGAGCGGCTGTCGGTCAGCATGCCGACGAAGCCGCCCAGCAGTCCCATGTTGGCCAGCGAGGAGAGCTGCTTCTCCATGCCGTCCTTCTGGTCCAGGAACCACCAGGCGCTGCCGTGCTGGATCTTGCCCGGGATGCTGCCGTCCTGGAAGTTCCCCGCCATCGCGGCCAGCACTTCGTTGTGCACCGGGTTGAGGTTGTAGAGGATGGTGCGGGCCAGGCGTTGGTTGCCGTCGAGGCGGTCGAGGAAGCGGGCCAGCGGCCGGGCCAGCGGCCAATCGCCCATCGAGTCGAAGCCGGTGTCCGGCCCGAGCTCCCGCAGCCGCCGCGTGCTGGTGTTCCGCAACGCCCCGAGATGAAACTGCTGCGTCCAGCCCCGGGCGTGGTCCCACAACGCGAACTCGTAGAGCATGGCGGAGCGGAAGCGGGCGATCTCGCCGGGCGAAAGCGGGCCCCCGAGGCGGACCCGCGCGAACAGCTCCGGCAGCTCCGACGCGTTGTACTCCTCCGCCTCGACCGCGTCCAGCCCGTGATCCGAGAGCCGGCAGCCCAGCGCGTGGAAGTGGTCGTGCCGCTGGTGCAGCGCCTCGAGGAACTTCGAGAACTGGCCGCCCACGTCAATGCCGCTGGCCGCGGCCAGCCGATCGACCCACGGATTGAAAATCGCGGGCGAGTCCACGGCCAGGGCCTTGTCCGGCCGGAAGGCCGGCAGGACGTGGAATCCCAGCGAGCGGTCCGCGGCCAGCGCCGCGTGAAACTCCAGCGTGTCGGTCGGATCGTCGGTCGTACACACCAGCACGACCTTCATCTGCCGCATGATGCCGCGGCAGGAGAAATCCTCCCGGGCCAGCAGGGCGTTGCACTGCTCCCAGATGCCCCGGGCCGTGTCGGGGCCCAGCAGCCGGTCGCTCAGCCCGAAGGGCCGCTTCAGCTCCAGGTGCGTCCAGTGGTACAGCGGGTTGCCCAGGGTCTTGGGAACCGTCTCGGCCCATTTCTGAAATTTTTCCCAGTCGGAGGCATCGCCCGTGCAGAACCGCTCCGGCACGCCCGCCCAGCGCATCGCCCGCCACTTGTAGTGGTCTCCGGCCAGCCAGATCTGCGTGAGATTCTCGAAGCGGTGGTCCTCGGCCACCTGCCGCACCGGCAGGTGGCAGTGATAATCGAGGATCGGCAGATCGCGGGCGAAGCGGTGGTACAGTTCCACCGCCTCGTCGTTTTCGAGGAGAAAGTTTTCGCTGATGAACATGCCGGAATCTATCGTCCGATGGCGGGACTACGAACACACCTTGGCAGCGATTGGACCCAGGAAAGTGGCCGGCACAGCAACTGCGCCGGAAGCTCGTTGAGTGATCTTCGCCCGGGGCGCCGACACGACGCCCTTCTTCTTCCCTCAGCAACCGGTCAGTGCCAACACACCGGCCAAGAGCAGGATTCCCAAACAGAAGCGTTTCATGGCAATGGGCCCCGAGCGGGTTGAAGATGCCGGTCAAGTGGTCATGCCGGGCATTCTCCGGGACATAGGGTGCGGCGTCAAGAGGTGTCAGAGGTCGGTTGTCAGTTGTCAGTTGTTAGTTGCCAGATGTCAGGTGCCGGGGGTCAGGTACTGGGTACTCGGTACTGGGCATGCCGGCCCGGCCGCCCATTCCCATCGTCTGCCGCCCGGGATAAAATCGGGCGCATTCTCTGAAAAGGAGCAGACCGCCATGAGCGTTTTCCTGGGCATCGACATCGGCACCTCCGGCACGAAGGCCCTGGCCATCGACGAGCGCGGGAAGATCCTCGCCGACGACCTCCAGACCTATCCCCTGTACCATCCCAAGCCGCTGTGGAGCGAGCAGGACCCCGAGGACTGGTGGCAGGCCACCATCCGCTCGGTCCGCCGGGTGATGCGAGCCGCCCGCCTGAAGCCCTCCGAGGTCCGGGCCATCGGGCTGTCGGGGCAGATGCACGGCTCGGTGTTCCTCGACAAGCGGCACAAGGTCATCCGCCGGGCCATTCTCTGGAACGACCAGCGGACCGCCGCCGAATGCCGCGAGATCGAGGAGCTGGCCGGCGGCCGAGAGCGGCTGATCGAGATGGTGGCCAACCCGGCCCTGACCGGTTTCACCGCCCCCAAAATCCTCTGGCTGCGGAACCACGAGCCGCGGAATTTCGACAAGACCGTCAAGATCCTGCTGCCCAAGGACGAGATCCGCCGCCGCCTGACCGGCGAGCTGGCCACCGAGGTGAGCGATGCCAGCGGGATGCTGCTCTTGGACGTCGTGGGGCGGGCCTGGTCCAGCGAACTTCTGTCGCGGCTGGGCCTGGGGGTCGATCTCTTGGCCCGCTGCTACGAGTCGGAAGAGGTCACCGGCACCCTCACCCCCCAGGCCGCCGAAACGCTGGGCCTCACGACCGCCTGCCTGGTGGTCGGCGGGGCGGGCGACTGCGCGGCCGGCGCCGTCGGCAACGGCATCGTCGAGCGCGGCGTGCTCTCCACCTCGCTGGGCACCTCCGGCGTGGTCTTCGTCCACAGCGACCAGGTCAAGATCGACCCGGCGGGCCGCGTCCACACCTTCTGCCACGCGGTCCACGGCAAGTGGCACATGATGGGCGTGAACCTGTCGGCCGGCGGGTCGCTCCAGTGGTTCCGCAACGCCCTGTGCCAGGCCGAGGTCGCCGCGGCCAAGAAGAAAAAAGTGGACGTCTACGACCTGCTGACGGCGGAGGCGGGCCAAGTGCCGGCCGGCAGCCAGGGACTCTTCTTCCTGCCCTACCTCTCCGGCGAGCGGACCCCGCACGCCGACCCGACGGCGCGCGGCTGCTTCGTCGGCCTGACCCTGTCGCACGGCCGCGGGCACCTAATCCGCGCGATCCTGGAAGGCGTCACCTACTCGATGCGCGAGAGCCTGGCTATTTTCGAGGGGCTCGGGGTGCCGATCCGGCAGATTCGGGCCTCCGGCGGCGGCGCTCGCAGCCCGCTCTGGCGGCAGATCCAGGCCGACGCCTTCGACCGCAAGGTGGTCACGATCAACAGCGAGGAGGGGCCGGCCTACGGCGTGGCCCTGCTGGCCGCCGTCGGCGCCGGGGCGTTCAAGGACATCGTCGAGGCGTGCCAGGCCACGATCCGCGTGGTCCAGGAGACCGCGCCGAGCCGCGCCGCGACGAGGTGCTATGACCGGGCCTTCCCCATCTACCAGCAGCTCTATCGCTCGTTGAAGAGCGATTTCAAGGCGATCGCGGCGCTGGAGGGGTAGATGGCACCCATGTCCCGCCGCCAAGCCCTGATCGAGACCGCAGTGGTCTTCGCCGTCTTCTTCCTGCAAGGCGCCTGGCCGGTCCCGGACGTCAACGAGCCGTACTACCTGGGCAAGGCCATCCACTTCTGGAACCCCGCGTGGGCCGCCGGCGACGCCTTCCTGCAGTCGGCCGACTCGCACCGGGTCTTCTACTGGACGCTGGGCTGGATGTCGCTAGTGCTGGGGCCTACGGCCCTGGCGTGGACCCTGCGGACGATCACGTGGGCCCTGCTGGCCTGGGCCTGGCGGCGGCTGAGCGTCGCCCTGGTGCCGCGGCCCTGGTTTGCCCCGTTGACAGCGACGATTTTTCTCTTCCTCGTCCAGCACTATGCTGTGGCGGGCGAGTGGGTCGTCGGCGGGGCCGAGGCCAAGGGCTTCGCCTACGTCCTGGTGCTGCTGGGTTTGGAGGCATTGGTCCGCGGTCAATGGAACCGGACCTGGCTGTACCTGGGCGCGGCCTCGGCCATGCACGTGCTGGTGGGCGGTTGGTCGGCCCTTGCGGCCGGGATCGCTTGGATGGTTTGCCGGTGGGAAGCGACAGGGTGGCGGACGGTTTTTCGGCGGACGCCAATTAACGGCGGGCAGGGCACCATGCAGCATGGTCGCCCGCTAAACTCCAATGCACAAGCTTGCCCGCTAAACGTTCCGTCGCTCCGCTCGATGGCGGCGGCGATTGCAGGCGGCCTGTTGCTGGCGGCCCTGGGGTTGATACCGGCCATAGCCCTGGACTGGCACGCGGATCGGGCCGAGGTCGGGCAGGCGCACGAGATCTACGTTTTCCTGCGGTTTCCCCACCACCTGGACCCCTTTCGGTTCCCGGCCCAAAAGGTCGTGCTGTTCCTGCTGCTTGCCGCCGAGTGGCTGCTGCTGGCGGTGGTGTGGCTACTGTTGGCGGGGCGGAGGCGGGGCGAAACCACAAGCAGTGGTGCCAAGCCGCAAGCGGCCTCCGGCGCCTTCACGTGGTTCGTCCACGCGACGCTGTTGGTGGCCGTGGCCGGGCTGGGTCTGCGGGTCTTGGGCGAGTTCGACCGCGGCCTGGCGGCGGGACTGTTGCGGTTCTATTGGTTCCGGCTGGCGGACGTGGCCGTGCCGCTGGGCGTGACCTTCTTGGGCGTCGCGCTGGTCGCCCAAGGGGACCGCTTGTCGGCTTCGCGTTTCCGTCACGGTTGCCTTGCGGCCATGATCCTGCTGGCCGTGCTTCATGTGGCCGACTGCGTGGTGTTGCGGCTGTTTGCGGCGCCGCCGTTCGACGAGCGGGTGCCCGATCTGCACGCCTGGGGGTCGGCGCTGGCGTGGCTCGGGGGGCGGGGCGAGGGCCCGATCTTTCCGCGGCAGCCGCGGGCAGACCGCATGCCGGGTTTCCCCGCCTGGAAGGAGGCCTGCACCTGGATCGCCGAGTCGGGCCGGATCCCTGCCGGGGCGCGGTTTCTTACGCCACGCATGTCGCAGACGTTCAAGTGGTACGCGCACCGCGCCGAGGTGGCCACCTGGAAGGAAGCGCCCCAGGACGCGGCCGAACTGGTCCGCTGGTGGGACCGGATCGAAGACCTCTATGCCACCGGCCGGGAGCCGCCGGAACCGCAGTACCACGCCTCGCTGGCCGAGTTGGGCGCGGAGCGGCTGCGGCAGCTCGCAGGGCGGTACGATGCCCAGTATGTCATCACCGAGGCGACGGAGCCCCCTGTTGGGCTGCCGATCGTTTTCCAGAACCGGGCTTATGTGGTCTACCGGCTCCAATGACTTGTGCGAAGCCGCAAGCGGCGTAATCTCAAATCTCAAATCCAAAATCCAAAATCTCAAATCCCCTTGCCATGCCTTTCCGCGCGGTCGTCTTCGACATGGATGGCTTGATGTTCAACACGGAAGATGTCTACACGCTGGTCGGCAGCGCGGTGCTCGGGCGCCGCGGCTGCCAGTTTACCACCGAGTTGAAGGACGCCATGATGGGGCTGCCGCCCGAGGCCAGTTTCCGCCTGATGATCCAGTGGCACGGCCTGGAGGACGACTGGCAGACGCTGGCCCGCGAGTCCAATGAGGTTTTTCTCGGGCTGCTCCGCGATCGGCTGGAGGTGCTGCCGGGATTGATGCCGTTGTTGGGGGCATTGGAGCAGGCGCGGATCCCCAAGGCGATCGCCACCAGCAGCGGCCGGCAGTTGACCGACGCCTGCCTGACGCCCTTCGACCTGGCGCGGCGGTTTCAGTTCATCCTCACGTCGGAGGACATCGTGCGGGGCAAGCCGGACCCGGAGGTCTACCAGTTGGCCGCCCGGCGGTTCGGCGTGCCACCCGCAGAGATGCTCGTGCTGGAGGATAGCCAGAACGGATGCCGTGCGGCGACGGCGGCCGGGGCGTTCACCGTGGCGGTGCCGGGCGAGCACAGCCGGCGGCACGACTTCAGCTCCGCCCGCCTGGTGCTCGATAGCCTGGCCGATCCCCGCCTGTATGCCGTGCTGGGGATCGAGTGCATGCAGTGATGGCAATGATAGCAGCCCGTTAAGCTCCCACGCATACACGGCGGGCAGGGCACCGTGCGCAGCATGGTCGGCGAGCCGGATTCCGCACGCGGCGTGTGCGGGCTACATTGCCGCAGCGGCTCTTGACGACTTCCCTGGAAACGTGCTAGATTGCTGGTTGTCGGGATGATAGTTCTTGGAGTGCTCGTCGGCGGTCAAGGATGCGGCGGATGTTGAAGACGTTGGGAATCGTTCAGGCCTGCTCCTCTTCGGCCGCCTTCCGCACGAACGCCGCGCGGAAGCTGGGGGGCCGACCGCTGCTGGAGTGGGTCGTCCGCCACGTGACCGACTCGATGCGACTGGACGGCGTGATTGTGGTGGCCTGCGAGGGGGCGGAGTCGCGGGCGTTGTGCCGCCTGGTGCCCAGCGATGTTCCGGTGTGGTTCACCAGCGCCCCAGACCTGCTGGCCGGTTTCGCTGCCGCCTTGGAGGAGTATCCGGCCGAGGCGGTTGTGCGGGTCCGCGGCGACAACCTGTTCATCGACCCGGCGTTGATCGATCGGCTGATCACGGCGGCCGAGTCGTTTGCCGAGTGTGACTACGCGACCTACGGCTCCCGCGACGGCCGGCCGGCGATCCTCTCGCCGGTGGGCGTTTACGCGGAGTGGTTCCGCGCCCGGGCCCTCCACCGGGCCCATCGCGCCGCCAAGGACCGCCGGGACCGCGAGGAGGTTACCCGTTACCTGTACTGTAATCCCCGGCGGTTCCGGGTCCACCTGATCCCGGCCCCGGCCCAGATCGACCGCGACGACGTGCGGCTGACGCTCGAGGGCGACGAGGACTGGGACCATGCCCTGGCCATTTACGACGCCCTGGGGCCGGAGGCCTTCGACTGGCAGCGGATTGCCGGGTTCTTGAACCATCAGCCGGCCATGCGGCGGCGGATGGCGGCGCTGAATCGCGCATCCGCCTGACGCCCCCCGGCTGGTGCATCCCGGCGGTGCTGCCCGCTCTGCCGATTCTGCATTGACAGCCGCCGGCTCGCGGGACATAATCCGCCCTTCTTGTCGAGACCCGAGGGTCGGGTGGTGAAGCCGGTTCCACACAAAGCCCGTGTTCGGGGAACGCGGAACCGCGGCCAATGCGCTGCGATTTGCCGCGGGCTGGTGGCGTTCTTGGCGCTCTCGGGGTTCTGGGCACAAGCGGCAGCCCAGGAAGAATACGGGCCACCTCCATCAGGTACCATGCCTGGCTCGGGAGTGAGGTTTCCGACGCTCTTCGCCCCAGCGGTTGCCGAGGGCGACGCCGCCGGTCGCCAGGACCTATCCGGCGGGCCTGGGCCAGCCGAGCCGTGCCAGCCTTTTGGAAACGGTCTGGAGGGGTCTGCCGCCGGGCCGTGGCAGGGGTGGTCGCAACGGCCGCTGGGGGTCGACTGGTTTGCCGGCGTGGTGCAGGGCTCTCCGTTGATCGACGATTGGGTGGGGATGAAAGCGGGATTCCTGGGTGGTTTCGGCCTGAATTTCGACGCCACGCCCTACTGCGGCGTGGAAACACGCTTCGGTTTCGCTTCGGTCGCGCTCTACGACGGCGATTTGGCCCGGCGTGCCGCCGCCCACGACGAGAATGGCCTATTGCCGACCTCCAGCCGCTACGGCGAGCTGTTCCAATGGGACGTCGATCTCCTCTATTACCCCGGGGGCGACCGCCCGTTGCGCCCGTATCTGTTCGTCGGCTTGGGGGTGAGCAGCGTCCATTTCTCGGACATGCTGGGGCAGACCTACTATCGGGCGGCCCCCTCGTTTCCGGTCGGGTTGGGCGCAAAGTACCTGTTGACCGACTGGCTTGCCCTCCGCATCGAGTGCGCCGACGACATCGCGGTGGGCGGCCAAGGCATCGACACGATGCACAACGCCTCGCTGACGGCCGGGGCCGAGATCCGCTTCGGCGGCCCGCGCCACGCCTACTGGCCTTGGAATCCCGGCCGGCATTACTGGTAGGGGGCGGGTCTTGGGGCTTGGGCCTTGGGGCGGGGCTGAGCCGGGCGTGCGACGACCACCCCCGGCGTGGTGACCGGCGTGCCCAACCGCGCTGTCGCCGCGTCCTCCCCCTTCCGCCTTCCGGCTTTCTTCGGCCGCCCCCCTTGGAGAACTCCGGTCGCGATGCCATAATTACGCGTCTCTGTTGTGGAAAGGATCGCAGCAGAAAGCAGAGGTTCGGCGGAAGGAATTTCGATTTCCCCGAGTTGACGGAGCTTTCCATGTTCAAGAACTTGAGCCCGGCGGCGTTGGGCATCACCGGCCATCAGAGCGAAATCATCGAGTTGACCCTGACTTTCGGTTTCGGCGGAATGGACTTGAACGTGACGGACTTTGCCACGCGGGCACGGCTGAAGGGAATGCCCTACGCCCGGCGGTTGATCGACAGTGCCAGGATCCGCCTGGGGACGTTCCCACTGCCGCTGGACTGGGACGGCGAGGAGGAGACGTACCAGCGGGACTTGAAGAAACTGCCGGAGTTTGCCCAGGCGGCGGCGGCCGTGGGGTGTACCCGGGCCACTGCAACGCTGGCCCCGGCCGGCGACAAGCGGCCCTATCACGAGAATTTCGAGTTCCACCGCCGCCGCTTCCAGGAGATCTGCAAGGTGCTGGAGCCCTCGGGCGTCCGCCTGGGGGTCGCCTTCCAGGCCGCCGAGTATCTCCGCAAGAGCCAGGCGTTCCAGTTCATCCACGACCTCGACGCGCTGTTGCTCTTGTTGAACATGGTGGCCGCTCCGAACGTCGGCGTGGTGCTGGACCTGTGGGACATCGTCGCCGCGGGGGGATCGCTGGAGAGCGTCCGCAAGATCAACCCGGCCCAGATCGTGGCCGTGCAGGCGGCCGACATGCCCCACGACGTCGCCTTGGGGGACCTGGACGAAAAGTCCCGGTTGCTGCCGAGCACCGACAACCCGCGGATCGACCTGGTGACCCTGCTGGTCTTCCTCAAGGAAGTCGGCTACGACGGACCGGTCACGCCCAAGCCGTCGCGGGGCGTCCTGCAAAGCCGCCGCCGCGACGTCATCGTCCGCCAAGCCGGCGACGCGATGGACAAGGTCTGGCGGGCAGCCGGGCTGGCCTCCGAGCGGCGACCGCTCCCCTCCGCCGCCGCCAGCGACTATCTGCCGTTGCCGTAGAGTTCGCGTCAAAACAGGCTGGTCAATTGGGTGGCACGCCCTGAGGAATGAAGGGCGTGGCGGGTCCCAAACCACGCCCTTCGCCGCGCTCAAGGACGTGCCACACCCACGGAAAACCCTGTTCCATTGGGACTACGGCCTGAAGCTCACGCGGGCCGACCTGGCGGTCGACGTCCGCCGGCGGCAGCCGCGGGCGTTCATCTCGCACGCCCATAGCGACCACATCGCACGGCACGAGTACGCGCTGGCGACGCCGGCCACCGCCGCGCTGTATCAACTTCGCCTCGGCCCCCGCCCGACCCTCGACTTGCCCTACCGTATGCCGATCGAATGGGGGGGCCTGCGCCTGACGACCTATCCGGCCGGTCACTGCCTCGGCTCGGCCATGCTCCTGGCGGAAGACCAGGGCCAGTCGCTTCTGTACACGGGCGATTTCAAGCTCGGTCCCTCGGCCACCGCCGAGCGGGCCGAACTGCCCCACGCCGAGACGCTGGTGATCGAGAGCACCTACGGGCATCCGGACTACCGCCTGCCCCCGCGCGAGGAAGTGCTCGGGGAGTTCTTCGCCCTGGTCCGCCGCACGCTGGAGGCCGGGGCCGTGCCGGTCATCTTGGGCTACGTCTTGGGCAAGAGCCAGGAGCTGACGCGGCTGCTCTGCTCGCAGGGCATCGGCGTGCTCCAACACCGCAAGATTTACGAGGTCAGCCGGGTGTACGAGGCCTTTGGCGTCCACCTGGGAGACTACGGATGTTTCACCGGGCGCGCGGGGCCGGGCCAGGCGGTGGTCGTGCCCCCCGGCACGCCGCTGGGTGCCATCCGCAATGCGGTTCGATTCGCCCTGACCGGCTGGGCCATCGAGGCGGGGGCGAAGTACCGGCTCGGGGTGGATTACGCCCTCCCCCTGTCGGACCATGCGGACTACCCCGAGCTCCTGGAAGCGGTCGAGCGGGTTGGGCCGCAGACCATTTTCTGTACCCACGGCCCGGCCAGTTTCGTCGACCGGCTCCGCGACCTGGGCCACGACGCCCACGTGCTGGGCCGCCCGACGCAACAGCGGCTTTTCTGATTGGTCTTCTGTCGCCGGCCGGGTTTTGCTACCATCCCGGCCATGAAGGTCCTGGCCCTGATCGAGAGCGCCGACCATGTCTGTTTCCGCTATCGCCTCAACGCGCTGGCGTGGGCGATGGCCGAGCGGGGCCTGTATCTGGAGGGCGTGCCGCTGGCCAAGGGCCTGTTCGCACGGTTTGGCCAGTGGGCCGCAGCGGCCCGGGCGGACCTGGTGATCCTCCAGCGGAGGCTATTGCCCTGTTGGCAGTTGCACTTGTTGCGGCGGCTTTGCCGGCGGCTGGTCTACGATGTGGACGACGCCCTGTTCCGCCGTGACAGTTTCAGCACTCGGGGGGCACTCAGCTCGATGCGATTAGGGCGGTTCCGGGCAACCGTCCGCGCCGCTGATGCGGTCCTGGCCGGCAACGACTACCTTGGGCAGTACGCGGCTGCGCACACCGATCCCCGGCGGGTATACCTCATCCCCACCTGCATCGAGCCGGGGTGGTACCGGCCGGTCCTGCACCGTCGAACCGGCCAGGCGGTCCGCCTGGCGTGGATTGGACAGCGGGCGATGCTGCCTTCGCTGGAGTGCGCCGGGGCGGAGCTGGCCGCGGTGGCGGCGGAGTTGCCCGGCGTCGAGCTCAGGCTGATCTGCGATGCGGGCCCGGCCCCGCTGCCGGTCCGGGTGGCGCTAAGGCCCTGGTCCCCGGCCACCGAGGCGGACGAGCTGGTGGAGGCCGACATCGGGATCAGTTGGCTGGCCGACGACCTTTGGAGCCTGGGCAAGTGCGGCCTGAAAGTGCTGCAATACATGGCTGCCGGGCTGCCGGTGGTGGCCAATCCGGTCGGCATCCATCGCCGGCTGGTCGTCGATGGCCTGAACGGGTTCTTGGCCGAGACGCCCGGCGACTGGGCCCGGGCGGTCGCCCGCCTGGCCGCTGATCCTGCCCTGCGAAACCGCATGGGGGCTGCCGCCCGGAACTGCGTGACCGAGCACTACAGTGTCCAGCATTGGGGCCCGCGCCTGGCGGCCGTGCTGGAGACGGTTGCGCGTGGACGACCGCCCGCGCTGGCGCCGCCTGTGCAGCCGCTGCCGGCTCGCCTATAATCACATGCCTTGGGCCTTCGGGGCAAGGGCAGAGGCGATGTTGACCTACCGGGCATTTCACAACACCGACCCCCCGGCGATAGCCGGCATTTGGGGGAGCCGTGCCGGGCAGGCACGCCTGTTTCAGCACATCTCCACCGACCTGCTCGAAGAGCACGTCTTTGCCAAGCTGTACTTCGATTATCCCGGGCTGATCCTGGCCTGGGAGGGCCCGCGGGCCGTCGGGTTCGCCCACGCCGGCTTCGGGGCCAGCGACAGTAGCGACGGCGTGTCGACCGAGCTGGGCACGACGCACCTCGTCCTGGTGCGGCCCGACTGTGACGAGGCCGGAATCAGCCGGGCCCTCCTGGAGCACTGCGAGGACT
>Ga0187848_10000939_pt1 | contig 25765 bp, 16 predicted proteins | sample June2016WEW_4_40_FD_132424 | JGI IMG/M metagenome (GOLD analysis project Ga0187848, IMG submission 132424) | Peatland microbial communities from SPRUCE experiment site at the Marcell Experimental Forest, Minnesota, USA - June2016WEW_4_40 | ecosystem: Environmental > Terrestrial > Soil >... | reverse complement strand
GCTTCGTTCCGGCTCCTGGACCGAAGGTATCCCAGGCCCAGGCGAGGTCTCGCATTCGTTGCAGTCCCAGCCAAATCGTTTGCGGCCCTGGCATATCGGTCCGGTTCGGGCGGTTGACGTACCATGGGTCCCGCGCCGACCACCTGCTGCTCCGGGCGAGTCACGTCGAGTTCTGTGGTGTCTTGTACGAAGAGCACGACCTTTTGCTCCGCGATCCCTTGCCGGGTGGCGTCGACGTGTGGCTGAAGAACCTCATCGAAAGTGACCTTGGGATTATCGAAGAACTGATACGCGGCATCCGTTTCCAGTTTCCCCCCGCAGGCTGCGGGAATAGAATACTGGCCGTCGGCCGCTCCCCAGCGCAGAGAGGATTCGCGTCAGTCGCTTGTTCAGACGCTTGTCTCTGAGCTTCGCTGTCCTCATTTCTTCGATCGCCCACGGCGCCAACATAGGGTCACTCCTTTGACCAGTTGCTCCAGTCGTCCTCGCTTCACGCTCTCCCCCTGATGACGCAAACGCCTCACTTCCCCAAGATCGGTTTCGACTTAGCCAGTACAACGAGGGCAACGCCCTGGGCTCTCCTAGCGCGCTCCTTCGGAGCTTGGGCAATCACGCACAACAGTACGCCATCGATCAGACTCCCCGGCGTATTCCTTATCCCGGAATCCTGCAACCCCATTTAACACCGCAACGGCCACCCCTGCTTGAAAGGACGTGCCTGAAATGCGAACCATGCCTGCCATTCCGCTGTATCTGAGAACCGTCCTGGCGTTACGGCCATCGGCGGCGCGAAGTTGCCTGCTGGTCGCGGCCGCGCTGGGGCTGGCGGTGGCCGGGACGGCCGCGGAGGTCAACTACGCACGCGTCGCGGAGCCGGAGGTCAAGTCCGCGTTGTCGGCACTTCCGCCGGGCGCCGTCGAGCCCGCCGGCTGGCTCCGCGACTGGGCCCTGGCGGCTCGCGACGGCATCACCGGCCACTTGGACGAGTACCATGCCACCTTCCGCGACGGCTGGAAGGGCACGCCGATCGCCGCCCCAGGCGCCGAACCCAACGGCACCGGCTGGCCCCTGGAGCAATGCGCCTACTGGCTCGACGGCGCCCTGCGGCTGGGCTTCATCCTGCACGACGACGCCCTGATCCGCAAGATCCGCGCCCGGCTCGACCCGGTGGTCGACGGCGTGAACCAGGGCGGGGCAACCTTCATCTACTGGCGAAAAGAACCGCCGCAGGGCTTCAACAGTTGGGCCCACTCCCAGATGGGCCGGGCCCTGGTGGCCTTCTACCAGGCCACCCGGGAAAAACGCATCCTCGATGCCCTCGTCAAGGTGTATGCCGATTACCCTCTTCCCTCGGGCCACCTGGCCTTCTCCGATGTCAGCGGACTGTGCAACCTCGACGCGATGATGGAAACCTATTCCATGAGCGGCGACCGCCGCATCCTCCAGCGGGCACGAGCGGCCATCGCTTCTCCCGCCCTCCAGGAGGACTTCAATGCCTGGCGGCTCGGCAACTTGGCCAACGGCCACATGGTCATCACCTACGAGGACCTCCGCCTGCCCGCCCTGATGTACCCCTGGACCGGCGACCGGGGCCACTTGCAGGCGACCCTGGCCGCCCTGGCCTGGCTCGACCAGCGGCACATGCTGCCCTACGGCGTGGCGGCGGGCGAGGAGTACGCCTCGGGCATCGGCGCCTGCCGCAAGACCGAGACCTGCAACGTGGCCGCCGCCATCCTCACCCTCTCCTGGATGTACCGCATCCGCGGCGAGGCCGGCTACGGCGACCGGCTGGAACGCGCCTTCTACAACGCCGGGGCCGCACCCATCGCCCGCGATTTCAAAACCATGTCCTACTACCAGTCGCCCAACCGCATCCGCGACGGCTCGCTGCCGGTGGAATCGAGCTGTCCGGGCAAAGGCTGCCTGCGGTTCACCCGCCTGGGCTATCCGCCCGTGTTGTGCTGCGTCGGCGCGGTCAATCGCATCGTGCCGTACTTCGTCATGCACATGTGGATGGCCACCCGCGACAACGGCCTGGCCGCGGCCCTGTACGGCCCCTCGACCGTCTCCGCGCTGGTGGGGCCGGGCGTGGGCGTGAAAATCACCAGCCGCACCGGCTATCCATTCGAGGAGGCGATCCGCATGACGGTCGAGCCGGAGCGGGCGGTCGAGTTCCCGCTCTATCTCCGCCTGCCGGCTTGGTGCCGCCGGCCCGAGATCACCGTCAACGGCGCGGCGGTAGCGAGCACCGCCGCGAAGCAGTGGTCGCCGGCGGACGCCGGCGGCTTCGTGCGGGTCCTGCGGAAGTGGTCCCGCGGAGACGTGGTGGCCATTGCCCTGCCGATGGAGCCGCAGGTCGTCCGCGGTTGCGAGACCGAGTTCCCCGCGTCGGTCCGCGGCTATTTCTCCTACGAGCCGGACGCGGTGTTCCAGCCCCGCCGCTTCCCCTATGCCAGCGTGATCCGTGGCCCGCTGTTGTTTTCCCTGGCGATCCCGGACCGCGATCCGAACACCCCCGCCCCGGACGCCCGCTGGCAGTATGCCCTGGACATCGACCCCGGCCGGCAGGGAGCGGACATCGCGGTCGAGAGCCGGCCCATGCCGGCCCATTGGGACTGGCCGCTGGAGGCCCCGGTCGCCCTGCGGGTGCCTGGCCGGGCGTTCGACTGGCAGCCGACCAATGCCCAGGCGCTGCCGGCCGCCCCGGTGGAAGGCGGCCCGCCCGAGACGCTCCGCTTGATCCCTTACGGCTGCACGAAGTTCCGCGTCTCGATGTTCCCAGTGACCCCCCTGTCGTGCGGGGATCGCCGCCTGCCGGGCGCGCACCCCGCCAATTAGCGGCAAATAGTATTTTCTATAAAAATACTAGCCGGGGGGTTGCAACCGCAGCGTGGGAATGTAAGATAGCTGCGATATTTGCAGCGTTTGGGAAGTCCTGGGGAGTCTGCCGTTCGATCGGCGCGGCGATTCGATGGTCCGCTTAGTAAGTCCTTCCCACTGCTATCTTGAGCGACAGGCTGCATTAGAAGGCGCCGCGCGAGCAGGGCTTGTGGTGCAACAGGTTGGGGAACAACGTCCTGATAAGGAGGGTGCCCGATGCGTTTTCTACTCCGTGTGTGCCTTGCAGGGTGTGTTGTGTTGACGGCGGGGACGGCCTTTGCCCTAGTGATGCCCGCCAGCACGTTGACGTTGGCCACCCCCAACTCAAGCTACAACACGCTGAGTATGACTGTCTCCTTGGGGGACTCCGTGCTGGGCATGCAGGGCGAGGCCAAGACGCCCACCATCACCGGCGCGTGTTCGGTAACCCTCAATGCTCTGTTCAATCCGACGACCTACCAGGCGACCACGCCGAGCATTACCTTCAACCAGCAACAACCGGGCCAGATCTCTCTGCAGAACGCGACTTTTAGTGGCTACTCGTGGGTCTTCGGCGCTTTTAAAGAGACCATGAACACCACTAGCGTCGTGTTGACGCCCTGCTATACCGGCTCACAGGCTCCGCCGACGCCGGTCAGCGGCGGTCTGTTTGCCGGCAATCAAATGTCGATGATGTTCAACGGTGGCTCCTTCAACTATAGCGGCACCTGGAGCGATACCTGGAACTTTTCAAGCAGTCCGGAGGACTTTACGAATGGCACAACAAGTTCCGGGACGCTGGCAATCTCGGCCCCCACGATGAACGGCACCGTGGCGACCTACACGGCAACGGTGACCCTCCCCCTGTCGCTGAACCAGTCGTTTAGCAAGACCCTTGTTGGTATTACTACCTATACGACCCAGGTCGTCGCCACCGGCACGCTTAAGGCGAGCGGCACGTTCCAGTTCGATTTCGGCCCCCGCGTCGTGAATTGGGACGCCTCGGCGGGCGATTTCAGCGCGGGAGGCAATTGGGACGTGGGCTTCGCTCCGCGGACGGGGGATACGGCCGCAATTGAGAATGGCAGCACGACCACGCTGGCCACCGCCTTTTCCGGCACTCCGGCTGCCGTGTGGGTCGGCAACGGCGCCGCCACGAGCGGCACGCTGACCCTTGCCAGCGGCGGCAGCTTGAGCTGCGGCGCCATGGTCCTGGGCCAAAGCGGCGGAAGCGGCACGCTGATTCTCGGCGGCGGCACGCTCTTGGCCCCGTCGATCGTCCAGGGCACCGGCGGCAGCGGCACCTTGTACTTCAACGGCGGCACGCTGCGCGCCACGGGCAGCAACAATCAGTTCCTCGCCGGGTTGGGCGCCGCTTACATCGGGGCGGGCGGCGCGACGATCGACAGCAACGCATTCGCCGTGTCGATCAGCCAGGTTTTGGGACGCGACCCGGCCCTGGGCAGTGCCCCTGACGGCGGCCTGCTGAAAATAGGCACCGGGGAATTGACCCTCAGCGGCAACAACAGCTACAGCGGCGGCACCACTGTCAGCGGCGGAACGCTGACGGTCGCCAACGCCGCCGGCTCGGCCACGGGCTCGGGCCCCGTGACCGTGAACCCGGGGGCGGCGCTGGCCGGCTCCGGCATCATCGGCGGGCCGTTGACCGTCGCCGGCGCGTTGGGGCCGGGGCACAGCCCGGAAATCCTCACCGTCAACAATCAAGTCTCCTTCCAGCCGGGCTCCGTCTTCAACGCCCAAGTGCTCGGCACGACCCCCGGCAGCGGCTACGACCAGTTGGTCACCACCGGGCCCGTGTCGCTGGCCGGTTCGCTGAATTTGACGTTTGGGCCCCTCACGCCCACCGGCCACGATGTGCTGTTCCTCATCAACAACACCGGCAGCGGGGCCACCACCGGCACATTCCAGTACGCCGACAATTCGGAAATCGGGACGTTTGACGGCTTTGATTGGTTCATCACCTACGAAGCCAACGACGCCGCCACGCCCAGTCTCACGGGGGGCAACGACGTGGCGATTTACAGCGTCCCTGAGCCATCCACCCTCGCCCTGCTCGCGGCCGTCGCCGTCGGACTGCTCGGCTGGGCGCGGCGGCGCGGGCAGTCAGCATAGCGCGCCAGCGGATTTTCACGAAAAATGCAGGGCTGGACCGCATCTGTATACTTGCACTGTGAAACCTGGAAGCGGTTGTCCAGGCGTGGATCCCGTGAATCGAAACAGCTCTCTTGGGGAGACTTTCATGCGAGCTTTGCGACGCGCGACCGGGATGGCATTGGCGGTGGCGCTTGTGATGCCGGCCGCGACGGCCCTTGCCCTGGTGATGCCCCCCACCACGTTGACGTTGGCCCCGTCAAGCTCAACCTACAACAAGTTCAATTTGACTGCCTCCGTGACGCCCACTTTACTGTCGACGGAGCAAAAGACCGGCACCCCCGGCATCAGCGGCTCTTGTTCGGCGACCTTCAACGTCCTATTCAATCCGAGCAACCACCAGGCGAGCGCGGCAGACATCACCTTCAACCTCCAAAATCCCGGCCAGATTGCCGTGCAGGACACGAGTTTTGCCTTCTCTTGGAATCTGCTCTTCAGTAGCGCGACACTGAACGTCAGCACCAACAGCCTCATGTTCTCGCCCTATACGCAGACACCACCGACGCCGGTCAGTGGCGGACTGTTTGACGGCACCCAAGTGTGGACGGCGTTCAACAGCGGCACCGTCCCTTACAATTACAATATCCCCGTCGTGGGCAGCGGTAGCGGTACCGAGGATCTCGCAACCAGCCCGATGGATGGTCAAAACGGCACGACAAGTTCCGGGACGGTGGCGATTACCGGCACGCTGGGAATCTCCAATCCCACAATGAACGGCGACGTGGCGACCTACACGGCAACGTTGACCCTCCCCATGTCGACGAACGACACGATGAGCGAGGCAAGTTATGGTACGGGCACGCTCGTCGCCAGCGGCACGCTCAAGGCGAGCGGCACGTTCCAGTTCGATTTCGGTCCCCGCGTCGTGAATTGGAACGCCTCGTCGGGCGATTTCGGCACGGGAGGCAATTGGGACGTGGGATTCGCTCCGCGGACTGGGGATACGGCCGCAATTGCGAATAGCGGCGCGAGCACGCTGGCCACCGCCTTCTCCGGCACTCCGGCTGCCGTGTGGGTCGGCAACGGCGCCGCCACGGGCGGCACGCTGACCATCGCCAGCGGCGGCAGCTTGAGCTGCGGCGCCATGGTTCTGGGCCAAAGCGGCGGAAGCGGCACGCTGATTCTCGGCGGCGGTACGCTCTTGGCCCCGTCGATCGTTCAGGGCACCGGCGGCAGCGGCACCTTGTACTTCAACGGCGGCACGCTGCGCGCCACGGGCAGCAATAGTCAGTTCCTCGCCGGGTTGGCCGCCGCTTATATCGGGGCGGGCGGCGCGACGATCGACAGCAACGGCTTCGCCGTCTCGATCAACCAGGCTTTGGGACACGACCCGGCGCTGGGCACTACTCCTGACGGCGGCCTGCTGAAAATAGGCAACGGGGAATTGACGCTCAGCGGCACGAACACCTACACCGGCGCCACGACGATCAACGCCGGCACCCTGAATGCCGGGGTTGCGGAAACCGCCGGCGTCTCCGGCCCGTTCGGCAACCAGCTCGCCAATGCCGCCGGCACCATCCTTTTCGGCGGCGGCACGCTGCAATACTCCGCGGCGAACAACAACGACTACTCCGGACGCTTCAGCACCAGCGGCAACCAACCGATCAGCATCGACACCAATGGTCAGAACGTCACGTTCGCCACGGCGATCCAGGGCACGGGCACCAGCCTGACCCTGATGGACACGGTCGGCACCGGCAGCCTGACCCTCACCGCCTCGAACACCTACAGCGGCGGCACGACGATCTCCGGCGGCACGCTCCAGGTGGGCAACGGCGGCAGCGGCGCTTCCATCGGCAGCACCAGCGGCGTGCTCGACAATAGCAGCCTCGTTTTCAATCACGCCGACAGCGTGGCGTTCGCCCCGACTATCAGCGGCACCGGCAGCCTGACGCAGACGGGCACGGGCATCCTGACGCTGCTGGGCAGCAACACCTACAGCGGCGTCACGACCATCAACGCCGGCACCCTGAATGCCGGGGTTGCGGAAACCGCCGGTACCTCCGGCCCGTTCGGCAAGCAACTCGCCAATGCCGCCGGCACCATCCTTTTCGGCGGCGGCACGCTGCAATACTCCGCGGCGAACAACAACGACTACTCCGGACGCTTCAGCACAAACGGCAGCCAACCGATCAGCATCGACACCAATGGTCAGAACGTCACGTTCGCCACGGCGATCCAGGGCACGGGCACCGGCCTGACCCTGATGGACACGGTTGGCACCGGCAGCCTGACCCTCACCGCCTCGAACAGCTACACCGGCGGCACGACCGTCGCGAGCGGAATGCTCGTGGCCGAAAACGCCGCGGCCATCCCGAGCGGATCGCTGCTGGACATCGGCTCCAGCGGCTCGCTCGTGCTGGGTATGACCGGATCCCAGTACATCGAGGCCTTTGGCCGGCTTGCGGGCGCGCCGCTGGGCTCGCAGGCGTCGGGAACCGGCGGCGGTGCGATGGCGCCGGCCGTGGGCGGCTCCGGCGGGATCAACGCGGTGCCGGAGCCCGGCACGCTCGCCCTATTGGCGGCCGCGGCCGCCTGCGGGCTGGCCGTCGCGCAAAGGATGAAGGATCAAGGATGAAGAAAGGTGGACTTGGAGGGTGAAGGAACGCACTCCTCCTTTCCTTCATCCTTTCTCCTTCCTCCCTCATCCTTGGCCACCTACCACGTCGTTGCCCGGATGGCGTTTCGCACGGGCTGGCCCGGCACGTACACCCGCGGCGTGCCGTAAATGCTCACACCCGGGACGCCGTAGTATGCCCGGTAGGGCACTACGACCGGCGCGGGAGCGACGTACGGCGCGTAGTAGGCCGCGTAGGGAACGGCCGGCGGGTAATAGCTGACGTAAGGCGCCGGCGTATAGTACGCCACCGGCGGTGCGTAGTAGGCCGCGTAGGCCGGCGCGTACGCTGGTTGCGCAACACCGCAGCCGCACTGGGCAAAGGCCGTCGCGCCACTCAGGGCCAGAGCCACGGCCGCCACGGCGACGACACAACGGATGGACATGACAGTTGTCTCCTTGGCTTGGTTGATCGCGGACGCCCTCGGGGCCGCCAACGATTGGGGCGATTGCGAAATCCCACTACCACCAGCATAGACAGCGGGCGGCCGGTCGGCAAGACCTTGACGCCGGCTGCCTGCTCGGCTAGCGTGGGTCGCGACCGTTCCCGGCGGCACACGGAGTGTGCCGGATACTATGGCGCGGCCTGTGAACCGTTACGCGTGGGTTCACCAGTGGGCGAAGACGCCGTCGCGGGCGCGGTGCTGGCCTGTCCAGCCGCCGTCAAAGCCGCCCAATTCGCCGTAGCTTGCCAGCGATGGCGTGCCAACGCGGACCCATACGTATCCCGTGCTCGGGGCGAAATTGGCGTCGCCGCTGTACTGGACCGACAGGGCGTAGACGCCGGCCGTGGGGAAGTCCGCGGTGAACGTGGCCTGTCCGCTGCTCAGCGACTCGCTGGACGAGCTTCCGCTGGCCAGGACGATCGTGCCGGAGGGGTCCACGAGGGTAACGGTCCCCGTCGGCGTATTGGACGAAGTCGCGCCGCGGCCGGGCCCCACCGTCACGGTCACAGTGAAGTCCTGCCCCACCTGGGCCGGCTTGGGCGAGACCGTCACCTGCGTCTGCGACCGCACCCCGCCGACGTTCTCGTTGTAGGTTGGAGAAGCAGGGCTGGCGGCGTAGTTGGCATCGCCGAGGTAGGTCGCGGTGACCGTGTGCAGACCGGTGCTGGAGAACCCCGCCGGAATCGTGACCTCCGCCATGCCGTTGGCGGTGATGGTCTCGGTGAACGTCTGGACGTTTGCGGTACCGGCGTCCACGGTGAAAACGACGCTGCCGGTAGGTTGGGCCGCCGGGGCGCCTCCCCAAAGCCATTGACTGCCGCCGCCTTCCCCCCACCAACCGCCGGCCGTTGATCCGCTGCTGTAGCTCGGCAGGACGTGGGCGACAAACGTGACGGACTGTCCCGTGGCGGCCGGGTTCGGCCAGCCGGTCACCACCGTGGTCGTGGCGGCTTGCACGATCGTTACGGGCAAGGCGTTGGAGGTGCTGCCCGTGTAGTCGGTATTGCCCAGGTAGTCGGCCGTGAGGCTGTGCGGCGAACCGCTGATCGAAAGGCTGGAGACCACGGCCACGGCCTCGCCCTGATCCGGGCCCCAGGAATTGACCCGCGCCTCGGCGATCTGGGTAGTGCCGTCCAGGAACTCGACGAGTCCGCCGCCGTTGCCGCCGCCCGGCGCGGTGGGCGTCACGGTCGCCGTGAGCACGATCGGCTCGCCGTAAGGGGTCGCAGTGGGCGTCGAATCGGACGTGGTCAAGGCGACCGTGGTGGACGCCTGGGTGACGGTTTCGCTCTGGCCGGTGGCGGTGCTGCCGGCGAAGGTCGCATCGCCCGAGTAGTAGGCGCCGATCGTGTGCGACCCGGCGTCGATTGCGGGCAGGGTCACGCCGCTGGCCGCATCGGCCACGGAGGCGGATTGCACGGGCCGGCCATCGACGGTAAACGTCACCTTGCCCGTCGGGGTACTCGACGACGTGAACGTCAGCGTCGCGGTGGCCACCAGCGACTGGCCGTAGGCCGTCGTCGGGGCCGAAAGGCCCAGGCTCAGGCTGGTTGGGGTTGTGCCCGTTGGTTTGGGGGGAATCGGCCGGTAGTGGCCTTGGGCGACCAGGGCGGCATCGGAAACTCCCGGGGAGAGCCATGGACCGGCCGACAGCAGCCGGCGGTCCTCGAGGGCCTCCAGCGAGATCCGCCGCCCGAATCGCGGCCGCCGCGAGGCACGGCTTTTTCGCATGGGATTCGACTTTCGCGGGTGGAAACGACCTGACATCGACAATACTCCTTTCGACGTCAACAAACGTGGCTGCCCTTGAAGGGACGAGGGAAACGCCGAGAAGCTCTCGATCGACGAGACCGGCTTTCCGCTGAACGGCGAACGTGCGAGCGCACGAACTGATAAGGATGCACGAGCCGGCCGCACCGCTGGAATGAATCGCCCTTGGCCCAAACCTCAGACTAAGGCAATCCCGTTTTCTTGTCAAGCAAATGTAGCCGGCACCGGGCACCATGCTCGCATGGTCGGTGTGCCGGATTCCGCACACGGCGTGTGCGGACTACATTGCCAAGAACCTTTCGGCCCCAGGCGGCGCCCCCTCTTTTCGCCACCCCGGACGGCCGGGTATAATGGGGCTCGCGGGCGGATGCGTAAACTCGGAGGAGGAGCCCATCCCATGAACTCGTTTCTGTCTCGCTTGGGGGTGTGCAGTTGGTCGCTTCAACCCCAAAACCCGGCGCAACTGGTCGAGCGGCTCGACGCCGTTGGGCTGCGGGCGATCCAGCTCGACCTGGACCCGTTCCGCGAGCAGCCTGCCGCCTGGGCCGACGCGGAGGCGGTGTTTCGGCGGGCGGGCATCCGCGTGGTGTCGGGCATGTTCCGCACCGTCGGGGAAGACTATAGTACCCCCGAAACCATCCGCCTCACCGGTGGCCTGGTCCCCGACGGGACCTGGGAGGAAAACTGGCGGAACTTGCAAGTCACGCTCCGCACCGCCCAGCGGCTCGGTCTGAAACTGCTCACGACCCACGCCGGCTTCCTGCCGCACGACCCGCAAGACCCCGCCTTCGGCAAACTCGCCGAGCGCCTCCGCAAGGTGGCCCGGCTGCTTGGGGCGGCGGGCATGACGCTGGGCCTCGAGACGGGGCAGGAGAGCGGTCCGGCCCTGAAAGCCTTCCTGGAGCACCTTGGCGAGCCGAACGTCGCCGTGAACTTCGACCCGGCCAACATGATCCTGTACGAGAACGGCGACCCGATCCATGCCCTGCGGCTGGTGGGGCCGTGGGTCCACGGCTGCCACTTGAAGGACGCCGTCGCCACCACAGTGCCCGGCACCTGGGGCCAGGAAGTCCAGGTGGGCACCGGCCTGGTGGACTGGCCGGCCTTCTTCCGAACCCTGACGGAGATCGGCTACGCCGGTCATCTGTGTTTCGAGCATGAATCGGGCGACCGGCGGGTCGAGGTGATTCGCAGCGGCCGGCTGTTCGTCGAAAAACTGCTGGGAGCGTAACCTGCCATGAAAGAACTCAACGTTGCCGTCGTGGGACTCGGTTTCATGGGGACCACGCACATCCGCGCGTGGCGCGCGGTTCCCGGCACGCGGATCGCCGCCATCTGCGATGCCGTGCGTCTGCCCCTGGACGGCGATCTTACCTTCGGCGGCGGCAACCTGGGCCCGGCCGAGCCGCTCCACCTGGACATGACCGAGGTGAAAGCCACCAAGAGCGTCGAGGATCTGCTGGCCGATCCGGCCATCGACGTGGTGGACCTGTGCGTGCCCACCGCCGTACACCCGGAGCTGGCGATTGCTGCGTTGCGGGCGGGGAAGCACGTGATCTGCGAGAAGCCGTTGGCGCGGACGTCGGCCCTGGCCCGCCGCATCGTCGAGGCCGCCCGCTCGGCCAAGGGCTTCTTCATGCCCGCAATGTGCCTGCGATTCTGGCCGCACTACGCCTGGGTGAAGGAGGCGATGGACGGCGGGCGGCTGGGCCGCGTGCTGGCGGCCCGCTTCCGCCGCGTCGGCGAGCCGCCCGGCTGGTCGAAGGAGTTCCTCGACGGGGCGCGGTCCGGCGGGGCGCTGTTGGACCTGCACATCCACGACGCCGATTTCGTGCAGTTCTGTTTCGGCCGGCCCCGCGCCGTCTTCGCCACCGGCTTCACCTTCCTGAGCGGGGCCATCGACTACGTCTCGACGATCTACCAGGTCCCCGGCGGCGCCAGCGTCACCGCCGAGGGCAGTTGGGTGATGACCGAGGGTCATGGCTTCAACATGGCCTACACCTTCATTTTCGAGCAGGCCACGGTGGACTACGACATGGCCCGCGGGGCCGAGGCCCTGCGGCTGTTCGAGAAAGGTCAAAAGCCGCGGACCATCTCGCCGGAAGGTCCCGACGGCTACGTCAACGAACTGGCCCACATGGCCGAGAGCATCCGCGCCGGCCGGCCGCCTAGTACGGTCACGGGCAGCGACGGACTCGGCGCCGTAGAAATCTGCGAAGCGGAGGAAGAGTCCATCCGCACCGGGCAAATCGTGAAACTGTAGCAAAGTCGGGTGGGTCGAGCGGAGCGAGCCCCACCACAAGAATCCGCCAGAAAGATGGTGGGGCTCGCTCCGCTCGACCCACCCTACACTCCGTTCGAGACGCCTCGTGGGAGTCATTCACTATGACGCGGCCCGCCCCACCGCAGTACGTCGATCTGCAGGTGAACGGCTACATGGGCGTCGACCTGAACGCCGACGACCTGTCGGCCGAGCAGCTCCACGCCGCCTGCGGGCATCTCCGCGGCGACGGCGTGGCCGGCATCCTGGCCACGGTCGTGACCGCGGGCCTGGCGGACATGGCCGCGCGGTTGGCGCGGATCGCCAGCTATCGCCGGGAGGATGCCTTGGCCCGCGAGGTGATCTGGGGCGTACACATCGAGGGCCCGTTCATCAGTCCGGTGCCGGGCTACGTGGGGGCCCACCCTCCCGAGCACGTCCGGGCGGCCGATCTCGACGCGATGCGGCGCCTGCTGGATGCCGCCGACGGCCTGACGCGGCTGGTGACGCTGGCCCCGGAGCGCGACGCGGGCCTGGCCGTGACCCGGTTCCTCGCCGGCCAAGGGATCCTGGTCTCCGCCGGGCATTGCGATCCGAGCCTGGACCAGCTCCGCGCGGCCCTGGACGCCGGCCTGTCGATGTTCACTCACCTGGGCAACGGCTGCCCCATGACGCTGCCGCGACACGACAACGTCATCCAGCGGGTGTTGAGCCTGAGCGACCGGCTCACGATCATGTTCATCGCCGACGGGGTCCACGTGCCGTATCCGGCCCTGCGGAATTACCTCCGCGTCGCCCTGGGCGATCGCGCGCTGGTGGTGACCGACGCCATCTCGGCGGCCGGTCTGGGCCCGGGACGCTACACGATCGGCTCGCAGGTGGTCCAGGTGGGCGACGACCTGGTGGCCCGCGCCCCCGACGCCTCGCACCTAATGGGCTCGACCGGCACGATGCCGCGGATGGCCCGCGGCCTGGCCGCCGAGGTGGGACTTTCCGCGCGGGAAGTGCGGCGGCTGACCTCTACGAACCCCGGCCGCGTGCTGGGCCCCGCATAAACGGACAGCCTTGAGGCCGCAAGCGGTGGGCTCGCGTTTAAGGTCACACACTGTGATCTTAAAGAGTGGTCGCGGCCGGCACCGCAAGTACCTGCCCTTCGCCTTCACCGAGCAGGGGGTGGCCATGCTTTCCAGCGTTTTGAGAAGCCCACGGGCCGTGGAGGTCAACATCCAGATCATGCGGGCCTTCGTCCGGCTTCGGCAACTGCTCAGCGTCCACAAGGAGCTCGCCGAACGCTTGACGAAGCTGGAGGAACAGATGCGCCGGCGCGACCACGCCGTTGCCCAGCAGTTTCAGAAGGGGAAAGGGGGACACTCATTAACGCCTGCGTTGTGCTTCCTCTCCCTGAATATCAGTGATCCCGTTTTCTGCCCCCCCGTTTTCTGCCCCCTGTTCTCGCCCGGGGGGCCGCCCAAGCGGCGGGATTACGTTTCAGCTACTCTGCGATAGAGGGGCCTTTCCCGTCCCTCGTAATCCGGCACTCCCCGGGACGAGGGATAGGCGCTGACCCATCCCGGGAGGGGAATGCTTGGAGTTATTCTCCTGAGCCTGTGGATTTCTTGCGAGGCACCCGCCCGTGAGCTTGACTTCTCCGGGCCGTGCCTTCAGACTCATGGCAGCGCCGTTGGGGTGATCTCGGCGTGGCCTAGCCGGCTGCCGGGTGCAAGCGCGCCACCAGCCGGTAAACGTCTGTTGCGGAGTTGCAATCGACGATACACGCCGCCGGGTCGTGGTGCTTTTCCCGCACCCACCGGGCGTTCCCAACCGCACTGGCGGTGAGCTTGGCGACCCGATCGTAGATGCGATCGTCCGCCTTGTCGTAGCGGATGGAAAAGCGTTCTTGCCAGTGCTTGTTGAGGCGGACAATCACTGCGTCAGGGTCGAGGAACGCCGCGGCGGTGCGCTCGAAATGGGCCAGAAACCATACCTCGAACGCAGGGTTCGACACGGCCGCGGATATCGAGTTCCCGTCGAGCAGATCGAGGGCCCTCCGCGTCTCGTCCAGCCCCTCGGGCCGCTCCCCGTCCATGACGCACCACACCTCGTCGTAATCCGTGCCAGGTTCGTTCTTGCGGTCCACGGCAAACTGGGCGACTTGCAGGCGGGACCCGCCCTTGCCCCGCTTCACCCGAATGGCAAACTCCTCTCGGATCGGCTCCTCTCTCTTCAGCCCGTTGAAGTAATTCGGCTCGGTTTCTTTGCCCTCGCACACGATCAAGACGGTCCGCTTGAGGGGGCGCAATGGCCCCCGTCGCCGCGACGAGCCCGAGCGCGGTCTGCCAAAGCCACGGTTCGTCATAGCCTCTCGAAATCCTCCAGCGCCGGCCCGAAGTTGGGCACGCCGCCGTAACGCCCCGCCAGGTAGTGCTTCTCGAAAGGCTCGTCCTTTCGCGGCCGTTTTTCGGGCTCGATCTCGCACAGGGAAAACAGCACGGCGGCCCCCTTCCGCGTCTTCTCGGTCAGCCAGATTTGATCGCGGCGAAACAGGGCCGGGGTCATCAGCGAGGTATCATGGGTCGCAAAGACCAACTGGGCCCCCCTGGGATTGGCCTCCGGGCTGTGGAACATCTCCACGAGCTTGTAGGTTAGCTGCGGGTGCATGCTACAGTCGAGCTCATCGACAACGAGCAGGCGCCCTTCGTCGAGCGCCTCGAGGACCGGGCCAATCACTGCAAAGAACCGCTGCGTGCCGCTGGATTCGTCGGTTTCCAGAGAAAACGTAACCGTATCTTCGGAACCGGGAATGCGATGCAACGTCTGCACCGCGAAGCGCGTCATGGCATCGTGGGCCCCGAATCTTGTTTTCGCGGCGTTAATAGCCAGGCTGAACTTGCGCGCGAGTTCCGCAAGATTCCTGATCTCCTTATCATCCTTGATTGACTCAGGAGGATCATCAGGGACGGCGGCGTCCGGTTCCGGCTTGGCGTCCAGGCCCTCGATGGCGAAGTCGGCATCGCGAATCAATCTTTCCACTCGGCCTCGGAAACTGCTGTCCCCTGCGGCGCGACGCGCGGTTCGGCGCATGAGATCCAGCGGCGGCTTAGCCAAGTCGAGGACGGAGCAGCGATCCCTGAACCAGAGATAGAGCTCCGCGACAAAATCCAGGTTCATTTCGGCCGCGCGCGAGAGAAAGAGCCCATTGTCGCGGGTCTTGTCAACGATGTCGTTCGCACCCTTCAACTCCCCGCGAAGCTGCCACTCGGTCTTGCCGCTCGCCGGGTCATAGTGCCGCATCAGCGGGTTGGTTGACCTGCCCCCCTTCCGCTTCACGTGCAGCCACTCGTCGCAAACCCGCTCCCGGGTCGCCGAAAAGCCGTACTGGTACTCCGTGCCGCTGAGGAACAGGCGGACGTCGAACGAGGACGGCTCCCGCGCGCGGGCCTTGTCGAGCCGGAAGGGGACGACGCCCGCGACCGGATCGCCGAGATTCATCCGCGTGGCGGAAATCCTCACCAACCGTTGCATCATGCGAAAGGCTTTGAGCAGGCTGCTCTTGCCGGAGGCGTTGGGCCCGTAGATGGCAGCGGTCTTCAGCAGCCGGAAAGCGCCGCAGTCCACGGCGTGGCCCGGGTGGCTGTCGTCCTTGACGGCTTCGAGAGATAAGGTCTGTTCGTCGGCAAAAGGCCGGTAGTTTTGGACCGTGAAGCTGATGAGCATCGAGAGCGCCTTTCTCCGGGAAAACCGATGCCGCCCACAATGCAGTATACACCACATTTTCGGTTGCGAACATGCCTCCCGTGAAGAAAAAGAGCGGAATCCGCCTGATGGCTGCATGGAAGAGGCATGTTATTCCCCATTAGATGGGTCTCCTGGCTCCCACAGCCCTTCATGGGAACGAATGGCGTGGGAACCGGAATCGCCCCAGCACCCGGCGCGGTATAACAGATTCGGCCTCCACCACGTATCGCCCATGAAAGACACCCCCAAGAGCCTCCGGCTGCACATCGGGCTGTTCGGCTGCCGCAATGCGGGCAAGTCGTCGCTCCTCAACGCGCTCTGCCGCCAGCAGGTGGCCATCGTCTCCGAGGTGGCCGGCACCACGACCGACCCGGTCGAGAAGCCGATGGAACTCCTGCCGCTGGGGCCCGTGCTGTTCATCGACACGGCGGGCATCGACGACGTGGGGGCCCTGGGGCAACTGCGGGCCCAAAAGACCCGGCAGGTCTTGGACCGCACCGACCTGGGGCTGATCGTGGCCGAGGCGGGCCGCTGGGGGCCTTTCGAGGAAGCCATCCTCGGCGAGTTCCGGCACCGGGAGATTCCCGCCCTGGTGGTCTTCAATAAGTCGGACGTCGGCCGGCCCGCCGCCGAGGTCCTCGAGCCCCTCCGCGCCCGGCAGACGCCTTGGGTCGAGACCGTGGCGATCCGGGCCGAGGGGGTGCCGGAGGTCCGCGAGGCCCTGGTTCAGGCGGCCCCGGCGGAGTTCCTCCGCCCACCGCCGCTGGTGGCGGACCTGGTGCCGCCGGGCGAGCTGGCCGTGCTGGTGGTACCTATTGACCTGGAGGCGCCCAAAGGCCGCCTGATCGTGCCCCAGGTGCAGGTCCTTCGCGACCTGTTGGACGGCGACGCCTACGCCCTGGTGGTCAAGGAGCGGGAGCTGCGTGAGGCATTGGAGCGGCTCCGCCGGCCGCCCGCCCTGGTGGTGACCGACTCGCAGGCCTTCCTCAAAGTGGCCGGCGACACGCCGCCGGGGGTCAAGATGACCTCGTTCTCGATCCTCTTCGCGCGGCAGAAGGGGGATTTGAGCCAACTGGTCCAGGGGGCGATGGCCATCGACGCCCTTCGGCCGGGCGACCGCGTCCTGGTGGCCGAGGCATGCACGCACCACCCCATCGGCGACGACATCGGGCGGGTGAAGATCCCCCGCTGGCTGCGGCAGTACGTGGGCGGCGCGCTGGAGATTCAGACGGCCGCCGGCCGGGATTTCCCCGACGACCTGAGTCCCTACCGCCTCGTGGTCCATTGCGGCGCGTGTACGTGGAACCGCCGCGAGATGCTGGCCCGGCTGCTCCGCTGCCGCCGCGCCGGCGTGCCGGTGACCAACTACGGCATGGCCATCGCCTACACGCTGGGTATCTTCGAGCGGGCGTTGGAACCGTTCCCGGGCGCCCTGGAGACGTACCGGCTTCGCGGCGGACGTTCATAGCCGGTCGTACTTTGCCGCGGTACCGCGGGCCTTTTCGACCGGATAGCGATCTTCGTTCAGGGCCATCTTCTCCGCCACGGCCCGGGCCAAGTCGATTCCGGCCACGTTGGCCAGCTCGGCCAACAGCACCAGGACGTCGGCGGCTTCATGGCGGATCGCCCGGGCGGAATCGGCATCGCCCAGGATCGCGGCCGCCGCGGCGTCGTCCGTCCAACGGAAATGCGCCATCAGCTCCGCCGCTTCGCTGGCCACCGCCATCGCCAGGTTCTTCGGCGTATGGAACGGCTGCCAGTCGCGCCGGCTGGTGAAACCGGCGATGGCCTCCTTGATGTCGCCGAGGGTCGTGTCGGCGTCGCTGGTCCAGGGCATTGCCTTCAACCTCCCGCGCATTCCGGAGCGAGTGGAACCATTCTTGTCTTCCTTCCGGGCCGCCGGCCGTCGCCGGGCGGCGGGTGTGAAGCTGTGTGCAACGCAACGATTATACCCGCGTTGCGGAAAACAGTAACTTGGCGGCACCTGAAGGCGAGACTGCGAACCCGTGATTTTCGGCCGCGGGCAGAATCAAGTTCAGCGGCAGTCTGGGCGACAGTGATAGAGGGGCGCTCCGCCCAACCCATTTTCCAACCCCGCCAGGCGGGCCATGGACCTTGCCGCCGCACGCTCCGCCGCCGCAAGCCTTTCGCGGGCCTTCTTCAGCAACGATGGCCGCCTGCTCCGCCTGGAACTGCTCGCGGAGAACCTGCACCGGCAGTTCCTGGAGACCTATCTGGCCTTTCGGCCCAGGAATTCCTTCCAGGGGCTGCCTCCGCTGAAGGACGCGGCCTGCACCCAGTGGGTCCGGCAGATGATCGCCACGGGCATCAACGTCGTCGCCCGGGCCCCGGACGCGGCGATCGTGGGCCACACCGCGCTGTTTCCCATCGACCAGCGGAAGTGCGAAATGCTGGTGGTCGTCTGGCCCGGCTTCCAAGGCATCGGCATCGGGACGGAGCTGACCAAGGCCAGCGTCGAGCTGGGCGTCGAGCTGGGCTTCGAGCGGATTTGGCTCCCGGTCGACGCGACCAACCTGCGGGCGCGGCACGTTTACGCCAAGTGCGGCTTCGAGTACGCTTCCGGCAAGCTGGCCCGCGAGCTGGACATGGTCTGCGATCTGGGCGATCGGCGGCGCCGGCGGGCGGGCCTGGATGGCGGCAAGATCGAAAAGGAGCATGCGCATGAAACGCTACGGCTGGGTGATCGGCCTGCGACAGGACAAGATCGAGGAATACCGCCGGCTGCACGCCGCAGTGTGGCCGGACGTGCTGCGGATGATCCGCGAGTGCCACATCCACAACTACTCGATCTACCTTCGCAAGCTGCCGGACGGGAAGCACTACTTGTTCAGCTACTTGGAGTACAGCGGCGATAACTTCCCGGCGGACATGGCCAAGATGGCCGCCGATCCCAGCACACAGCGGTGGTGGACGCACTGCATCCCCTGCCAGGAACCGCTCGACGACCGCGCGGCCGGCGAGTGGTGGGCCACGATGGAAGAGGTCTTCCACCTCGACTGAAGGCGGAAGGGGGAAGGCGGTAGCCGGCGGCTAACAGCCGCCGGAAAGGAAGGCGGAGGGGGGAAGGCGTCCCGCAGGGTGCCACTGCTGGCTTGTCCAGCAGTGCCGACACATGCTTGGGCAAGCCGGGCACCGACCGAAGGCTGGTCTTGGCACCCCCGCGCTGTGATCTAGGACCCATGGGACTTATGAGGCCTATGGGACCCATTCGTCTCCGCTGCGGCCCACCGTTGCGCCTCTGGCATTCGGGTCAGCGATGTGCCATACTAGCGGCGGATTTGGGTAAGAGAGACCATTTGGGGGAGACGCGTCATGGCGAAGCGATGGGCAACATTACTGCTGGTGCTGTGCGGCCTGGGAGGGGCGGCGGTTGCGGCTGCTGCGGAGGAGGACCTCCAGAAGGCGTTCGTCGCCCCGCCGGATTCCGCCCGGCCTTGGGTCTACTGGTTCTGGCTGAACCAGAACATCACCCGGGAAGGCATCACGGCCGACCTGGAGGCGATGAAGCGGGTGGGCATCGGCGGCGTGCTGATCATGGAGGTGGACCAGGGGGCGCCCGTGGGGCCCGTCCCGTTCGCCGGTTCCAAGTGGCGCGAGCTGTTCAAGCACGTTTGCGCCGAGGCGAGCCGGCTGGGGCTGGAAGTGAACATGAACAACGACGCCGGCTGGTGCGGCAGCGGCGGCCCGTGGATCACCCCCGAGCTGTCCCAGCAGAAACTGACGTGGAGCGAAACGGCCGTTGCCGGGCCGCGGAGCTTCGACGGGCCGCTGGCGGAGCCGCCGAAGGTGGCGGGCTACTACCGCGACATCGCCGTGCTGGCCTTCCCCACGCCGCAGGGCAAGCTGCGGATTGCGGACATCCAGGGGAAGGCGGCCTTCGTGCGGCAGGAGTTCCCGCCGCCGCCGGCCACCTTCCCGACCGTGCCTGCCGAGCAAACCATCCCCTCGGGCAAGGTGCTCGACCTGACGGCCCAGTTCCAGAAGGGCCGCCTCGCATGGCAGGCGCCGGAAGGCGACTGGACCGTGCTCCGCATCGGCCACACGTCCACCGGCAACAATAACGCGCCCGCCCCGGCGTCGGGCCGCGGCCTGGAATGCGACAAGCTGAGCACGGCCGGCGCCGATGCGGCCTTCGCCGGCTTGATGGGCAAACTGGTGGCCGACGTGGGACCGCTCAGCGGCAAGACGCTCGTCTCGACGCACATCGACAGTTGGGAGGTCGGCTCGCAGAACTGGACCCCGCGCTTCCGCGAAGAATTCCAGAAGCGGCGCGGCTACGACCCGCTCTCCCTGCTGCCGATCATTACCGGCCGGGTCATCGACAGCCTGGGCTATTCCGAGCGGTTCCTGTGGGACGTGCGGCAGACCGTTTCGGACCTGCTGGTGGACAACTACGCGGGCCGGTTCCAGCAGTTGGCCAACAAGCACGGCCTGCGGCTGTCGATCGAGGCCTACGACGGATGCCCCTGCGACGACATTGCCTACGGGGGCCGGGCCGACGAGCCGATGGCCGAGTTCTGGTCGACCGGCAACGGGACGGTCTACAGCTGCGACGAGATGTCCGCGGCGGCCCACGTCTACGGCAAGCGGATCCTGGGGGCCGAGGCCTTCACCGCCACGGACGCCGAGAAGTGGCGGCTGCACCCGGCCACGATCAAGCTCCTGGGCGACTGGGCTTTCTGCGAGGGCATCAACCGCTTCGTGTTCCACCGCTACGCGATGCAGCCCTGGCTGGACCGCAAGCCGGGCATGTCGATGGGCCCCTGGGGCCTGCACTACGAGCGGACCGAGACGTGGTGGGAGCAGTCCCGGCCGTGGCACGAGTACCTGGCCCGCTGCCAATTCCTGCTGCAGCAGGGGCTGTTCGTGGCCGACCTGTGCTACTTGCAGCCGGAGGGCTCGCCGCGGCGGTTCAACCCGCCGCAGGCCGGCCGCGTCGGCGACACGCCCGATCGGCCGGGCTATAACTTCGACGGCTGCACGGCGGAGGCCGTCTTCACGCGGTTGTCGGTCCACGACGGCCGGATCGTCCTGCCCGACGGCATGAGCTACCGGGCCCTGGTCCTGCCGGGGTGCGAGACCATCACCCCGCGGCTGCTCGGGCGGATCGCGGAGCTGGTCGAGGCGGGGGCGACAGTGATCGGCCCGCGGCCCGTCGCATCGCCCAGCCTGGCCGACTACCCGAAGTGCGACGCGGAGGTCCGGAAGCTCGCCGAGAAACTGTGGGGCGACGGTGACGGGAAGAAGGCCGGCGAGCATCGCCTCGGCCTGGGAAGGGTCGTGTGGGGGAAGTCGCCCGAGGAAGTCCTGGCGGCGATGCGCATCCCGCCCGATTTCGCTTGCGGGGCGTCAAGCCCGCCGACGCCGTTCCGCTACATCCACCGCCGGCTGGAAGACGGCACGGACCTGTACTTCGTGGCCAATAAGAGTAATGCCGCCCGGGAGGCGGTCTGCACCCTGCGGGTGCAAGGCGGGCGGCCCGAGCTATGGTGGCCCGAGACCGGCCGGATCGAGCCCGCGGCAAGATATACGGTCAAGGGGGGCGTCACCCGCATCCCCTTGCGGCTGGAGGCGGCCGAATCGGTGATCGTGGTCTTTCCCGCTCGGGTAAGGCCGGGGAAGCCCGTGGATCACATGGTATCGCTGGCCTGCAACGGAAAGCCGGTCCAGCCGATCACGGGCCCGCGGGCGGCGATTGTCATCAAGAAGGCGAGTTACGGGATCCTGGACGATCCGCAACGCACCCGCGACGTTCGGGCGAAACTGCAGGCCGTGGTGGACGGCGGCGCCACGGGCTTCCAGGTGGCCGAGATGGCGGCGGGGGATGATCCGGCCTTGAACATCGTCAAGACCCTGGAGGTGGACTACACGCTCGACGGCCTGCCGCGGCACGCCACCGGCCATGACCCGGACATCCTGCAACTGGCGGGCACCGTTGCCGCGGAGTACACGGCCAATGTCCGGCAGACCGCCCAGGGGCAGCTCGTGCTGGAGGCATCGAAGCCGGGCCGCTACGAGCTGCGGACCGCCTTCGGGCGGACGCTGGTGGCCGACGTGCAGCCGCTTCCCCCGCCGCAGCCCATCGCGGGGTCCTGGCAACTGGAACTGCCCGCGGACGCCGGCACAGCCCGGAGCGTCGCGCTCGAAAAGCTGATCTCCTGGAGCGAGCACCCGGAGCCCGGCCTGAAGTACTTCTCCGGCACGGCAACCTATCGCAAGACGTTCCGCCTGGCAGCCGCCGTGCGGAATCCAAAGGCCGCGGTGTACCTGGACCTGGGCGACGTCCAGATCATGGCCGACGTGAAGCTCAACGGCCACAAGCTCGGCCTGCTCTGGAAACCTCCGTACCGCGTCGAGATCACCGCCGCGCTTCAGACGGGCGACAACGTCCTGGAAGTCCAGGTGACCAACCTCTGGATCAACCGCATGATCGGCGACGAGCAGTTGCCGGAAGACAGCGACCGCAACGCGAACGGCACGCTGCGGGCCTGGCCCAAGTGGCTCGCAGAGGACAAGCCCAGCCCCACCGGCCGCCAGACCTTCACGAGCTGGCGGCTGTGGAAGAAGGACTCGCCGCTGGTGTCTTCCGGCCTGCTGGGCCCCGTAACCCTGCACACCACCGAGAAGGCAGTGCTCAAGTAGTTGGTGTTATGGAAGGCAGGGTGGGTCGAGAACGTAGGGTGGGTCCACGGGCACCGTGCGCAGCATGGTCGGCGAGCCCCACCATCTTTCGGGCGAATTCTTGTGGTGGGGCTCGCTGCGCTCGACCCACCCTACAGCCTGCAATAGCCCCATGGAAACTACCATGAAACGAACCTTGCTCTCCGCGTCGGTGTGCGTCCTCCTCCTGGCGTGTGCCGCTCCTCGGGCGTCCGCCGCGCCGCCCGCCGCCGTCCCGATCCGCCTGGAACAGGTCATCTCGCGCGAGGATACCAGGTTCGACTGCCCGCGGGCGAGCCTGACGATCGGCCGCGACGGCATGGTCTATCTCACGTCGGCCGGGCACGACTGCGGCTACATCCTCCGCGTCAGCCGCGACGGCCGGGACAAGCTCGGCGGGGCCACCGTCGAGGCCGTCAATAACGCCACCGCCGACGCCGCCGGCCTCATGGCCAGCGCCCACGGGCATTTCAAGCATCAGTTGGTGATCTACGACAAGGAGTTCCAAACGCTCCACGAGGTGACCGACTTCCTCGTGAGCGACCAGGAGGGCTGGGACGCGCCCGCCAGCGTCGAAGCGGGGGCCGGCGGCGACTTCTACGGGCTGGACCAGCACCGCGACCGCATCCTCCAGGTCCACTCCGACGGCAAGATCGTCCGCGCCTTCGCACTGCCGCACTACGACAAGTGCCCGCCGCAGGGCTTCCGCGTGTGCGAGAAGGCCCGGGCGTTTTACGTGTACTTCTGGGGCAAGCCGGGCGTGTACTGCCTGGGCTTCGACGGCAAGCTGAAGTGGCAGCGGCCCCTGCCCGTCACCACGAACGCCTACGAGGGCGATAACGGCGGGTTCGACGTCGACGCCGACGGCGTGCTGTACGCCGTCGGTTCGCAGGACAACCTGATTCAGAAGATCGGCCTGGACGGCCAGCCCGCCGGGCAGATCAAGCTGGCGATTCCGCCCGAGCGGAAGCTTGCCGAGGGGATCCGCGGCCTCCGCCTGGGGGGCGGCGACGCCGTGCTGCGGGGCCGCCATCCCGCCGAGCTTTTCCAGGTTTACGACCTGGCCACGGGCGCCTTCCGGCGCTCGGTTTTCACCGATCACGAGCGGCTCACCGTGACCGCCCAGGGCGGCCCATGGACCGCCGGGCAAGCGGTGGACTTCCAGATCGCGCTGGACGGCGGCGGCCGGAAGATCAAGCCCCGCTGGCACGTTTGGGCCCGGCCCTTCGGCGTGCTGGACTATCGCGAGTTGGCGGTCTCCGGCGGCAAGCTGCAGGTGCCCGCCGATCTTGCCGGCCTCTACCAGATCAAGGTCACGCCCGAAGCGACCCCCTGGCAGCAGGCCGTCGGCGGCAGCGAATACAAGGTCCGGACGGTGGTGGAAGTCCGGGCGGCCGGCGCGCGGGGCAGTGCCGCGGCCGCCACGCCGCGGAACCGCGTGGACTTCGGCCGCGGCGAGGAAATCCCCCTGGCCGTCCACCTCCGCGGCCCAGGCGTGCCCAAGGATACGGAATTGACGATCACGCTCAGCGAAGACTCCTCGCCGCTTGCGGCTTCGCACGGCTCGGTGGGGCTCGCTTCGCTCGACCCACCCTACAGGTCTTGCGTCATCGCTACGGCCACGGCCCGGTTCGACCCGGCCAAGGAACTCCGCTTCACCATTCCCAAGTGGCTCACCGCCCGGCTGCGGCCGGGCCGCTACGCGGTGAGCGTCGCCGGCCGGGGCGTCACCTGCGTGCCCCAGGTGCTGGTGATCGGTCCGGGCATGGGCCAGGCGTCACCGCTGTTGATGATGTACGGCGACTACCGTCCTACGTACCCCGAGGCGAACTCCTGGGACGCCCCGGACCTGGCCGCCGCTTCGTCCCGAAGAACCGCCCGCTTGGGCTTCAACCTGCTGGTCGACCGCCTGGGCCACCCGCTGGAGATGGGGGCGTTCTCGCCGGCCCCGCCGCGCGCGGAGGTCGAGGCCCTGGTGAAGTCTCTCGAGGCCGACCCCCAGGCCGTCTCGCCGGAAAAACTCGTCACCCTGCCCGCCCTGTTGCAGGCCATCGCCGGAAACGGCGCCCGCGGCATCGGCCAGACGGCGATTCTCATGGGCATGGACGCGGGGCTGCCGATCGGGGGGCCGGGCTTCGACAACCGCAAGCTCGATCAGTGCCTCAAGGACCTGGCTACGACCACCGAGGCCCTCCGCGGCTATCCGGCCTTCCGCGGTTGGAGCTGGGCGTCCAACTGGTGGGTGTTCGGCGACCGCGGCGCGGCGGCCGCCAAGACCCCGCAAGAGAAGACCGCCTGTGCGGCGGCCCTCAAGACGGCCGCGGCCAGCGGCGCCTGGAACGAGGTGCTCGACCGGGTCGCCGGATACCGGCTGGCCTATGCCGTCGACGCCCAGGCGACCTTCAACAAGCGGCTCCGCGAGCTGGACCCGGCGGCAATCACCGCGGTGGCCTGCCCCTTCCGCAACGTCGAGTCCTACCCGCCCGTCACGCTCTCCAACGTCGATGAAAGCGATCTCCAGGCGCAGTGGGAGCAGATTGGCCTGCCGTACCACGGGCCGTTCAGCGTCGATTTCTACAAGCGGCCGGGCAAGCGGGCCTGGGGCCATCCCGAGGTCTGGAACGACGCCGGCACCGGCGACCAGATCCTCACCACGCTCTGGCAAATGGTCATGCGCGGGGCCGACGGCGTCGGCTGCTCCGACCCCGTGCCCCCCTGGCACTTCGCCCTGGTCACAAACACCGACGACCCGCGGTCGTCATGGAACGGCACCGCGAGCGTCTACCGCGGCCTGAACGGCGTGCTCGGCCGCTACGGGCCGTGGCTGGCCACGATGCGGACCCACGACCCCGTGGCCATCGTGGCCAGCGGCCGGATGTACAAGATCGACGACTGGGTGGGCGCTACGGGCCGGCATTTCGCGCGGGTCATGGAAGCCTACGTCGCCTGCCTGCACGCCCATCGCCCGGCCAGCATCGTCTTCGCCGAGGACCTCCGGCCGGACACCCTGCGGCAGTACCAGGCCGTCTTGCTGGTGGGCCAGACCGTCGAGCCCGAGCCGCTGCTGGCCGCGGCGCTGCGAGCCGCCCGGGCGGCGGGCGTGGCCGTGCTGGCCGACGGCACCTGCCGGCCCGAGCTGGTCAAGGACTTCACCCTGCTGGGCGTGTCGTTCGACAAGTGGGAGAAGGACCCCAGCCTGGCAGCCGACGATCATGCCTACTGGCG
>Ga0187848_10000936_pt1 | contig 25791 bp, 21 predicted proteins | sample June2016WEW_4_40_FD_132424 | JGI IMG/M metagenome (GOLD analysis project Ga0187848, IMG submission 132424) | Peatland microbial communities from SPRUCE experiment site at the Marcell Experimental Forest, Minnesota, USA - June2016WEW_4_40 | ecosystem: Environmental > Terrestrial > Soil >... | reverse complement strand
CGCCGTGTCGATCACAACTCCGCTCGAACCTCCGCCTCCAGCCAGCTCCGCCGCGCTCATCGCTCCCGTGCCTGCGATGGAAGTCCGCCCGATCGCGTCGTGGTACACCGCTGCCTGTAGCAGACCGCCTCCGGCCCTCCGGCTCAACGCGATCTCCTGGTGGCTGCCGCTTTCCGTGCACAGCCGTGCGCCGCACTCCGCTGCCACCGGAAGCTCCGCCGCAATCGAATCCAGATCGTCGAAGCCCTGCATGTCGCGCGAGGTCGCCAGCCTGTAGCGCACCGCCCACACCTCGCCCGGATGCACCGTCACATTCAGGAACGGCTGAGCCGTCAACGCAGTTCCCGCGGTCCGGATCGCGTAGACCGTGCCTCCGGCCTCCACGTCCACACTGTCTCCCAACTGCATCTTCTCTGCGCTTGCCATGCGCATCGTCTGCATGCCCATGACGTTGCCGTTGCCAGCGCCGCCGGAGGTCATCATCTCCGGATGCGACGCGACGCTCACCACCAGCCGCGACCCACCACCCATAATTCCCCGGCGTTCATATCCCGCATCGATCTCGGTGGCCGGCGCGCTCGCATCGGCCGCCGCAACCGATGCCCGCATCATCATGTCCGAACCGTCATTCCCTGCCCGGTCCAGCGCAACCACGCCGTGTGCTCCGCCGGCGCCAAACCCTCCGTCGCCGCTCATCATGGAGGCGCGCGCCTCCACCGGTGCAGCGCGCGGGGCCTCCCCCGCGCCCGATGAAACCAGCTCCACGCTGCCATCGCCCATCATGCGCAGGATCGGCCGGTTCGCCGCCGAGCGCAACGTCCAGGTCCAGTCGTCGCCCGGCTCATCCGCTCTGCGCCGCTGGGCCGGCAGCCACGCCACCGGGTCGCTCAACATGCTCAGCGTCAGGTCCACCGTCGCGCGCATCCCGGCAGTGAGCCGCAGATTGCCTCGCGTCGCGGGCGCAAACAACGCCGCCGTCGCCCGCACCTGGTACTGGCCCGCAGCCAGGTTGGCAATCCGGTACCGCCCAGCCATGTCCGTGTACGCCATGCCCACGCTGCCCGATGCGGCTGAGACCGCCTCCACCAGGGCTCCCATCTGGGCCACGCCGTGGATGTCGCGCACCACCCCGCTGACCGTCGCGGCCGAAGCCGCAACCATCGTCCCCGGCGCCAGTGAGAGCGTCAGAGCGCCGAGCGCAAACCCGAACCGTATCCAGCAGCGTTGCACAGTTCGCATCCCCTGTGCGTCGCCGGCCTTCTCCTCAAAAGCGGGCCGCAATCGACTGGCCCGTCAGGACGCTCTGCGCCGGCATCCGGTCATCGCAAACCATCCGCGCAACCGTCTCGCCGTATTGACCCCGCATCCGTCCTCAGTCTGCTTCCGCCGAGCGCTCTTCGACTGCGGCGCTTCGGCCCCGCTGCATGCACTCCCGATCTCAGTTCACGGAAAACTTTGCCGACTCCTCGGTCTCCTGCTTGGTCACACCATCGTTCACCTTGATCTTCACCTGATACTGTCCCGGCTGCAAGCTGGCCAGCGGAAGGCTCTTCTCCAGCGTCAACTGGTCCGCATTGGGGCTCAGCGCCGAGGCCAGCTCCTGCGCATTCAGCACCAGCTTGTTCGTTCCCAGGTCCAGGATCTGGTAGTTGATCGTCGCATTGTTCTGCTTGCTCTTCTCGTCGATGCCGAGGTTGTACACCTGCATCCAGAAGTTCAGGTTCTGCGCGCGGCTGAAGCTGACCGGCGCCGCCACAGGCCCATTGGCCGCCACGCGCGGCCGGATCCGCGTGTTTCCGATCACGAAGTTCCCACCCCCGATCTCCTTCGACGGGACGCGCTCCATCTGGTCGGCCAGGATCAGCGAGGAGTGGCCCAGCGTGTCGTCGTCAAACTTCGGCACGTTGACGCTGCGCGTCCATCGTCCCACGTGGTCCGGGTTGTTCGTGTCCTTGATCACGATATCAATCTTGTACAGGCCAGGCTTCAGCGGCAGCGCCTTCCAGTAGACCGACGATGCCTTCTGCTTGGCCGGCAACAGCTCGCTCGGCGTCGACACCTCCACCGGGTCCCCGAACCAGCCCCCGGGAACGACCTTGTGCGTCATGTTGGAGACGCGCCCCTCGATATCGACCTTGCCCACCGACACCCCGTCCTTGGTCTCGAATGTGATGTCCGAGTTCTTCACCTGGATTGTGATCGGCACGATCACCGTGTCGTTGGTCACCTTCACATAGTCCGTGCGCACATCGAAGAGGAACGGCGGCCCGGTCAGGATCTTGGAGCTGGCCATGAACTCATCCATGTCCTGGTATTTGACCGGCGGCGGCGACATGATCTTGGCCGCCAGATCGATGCGGTCGAACTGCTTGTTCTGCAACTGCTGCTGCTGCCCGGGGCCCAAGCCAAGCCGCTCCAGCCCGCCGCCCTGGAAGCGGTCCTCCTTCTTGGCCTCTCCGTTCTCCTCGGCCTGGGTCAACCCGGCGTTGGGAACGTGCAGCAGGGCTTCCTTCTCCGACCGGTCGATGGTGAAGTGGTAGTCGCCGCACTGGCAGGTGTCCACAAACTCCAGGTCGATGTTGTCGCCGATCCCCTCGATATACCGGTAGTGCCATATCTCGAACGGGAAGGTCACCGTGTTTCCGCCGCCCTCGTCCATCGGCCGGTCGTATGAGCCGCCGCTGGGGTGCGCATCGATCTCGTCGGGCTTGCCGTATGCGATGTAGACGTGGCCGCGGTCGGTCATCCAACCGGGCTTGCCCGCGGGGAAGTGCTCGTTGGCATAGGCGATCCGCGCATAGATCTCGTCGCGGTACTCATTATCGGGGCTGTCGGGGCTGGGATTCCGCCGCTGCCAGAAGTTCTCGATGAATTGGTCCCGCTCCTCGTCGTTGGTCAGTTGCTTGAACGCCTGCTCTTCGGTCGGAGTGATGATCCAGCGCACATCCTGGTCCAGCCACGTCTTGTAGACGCCCTTCAGCTCCTCTTTCAGGGCCTTTTGCTGTGTGATCTTTTCCTTGTCGGTCAGCCGCCGCTTCAGGGGGTTCGGCTTCTCCACCGCAGGCGCCGACTGGGTCACGCCATCGGAGGCCGCAGCCTGGGCTGCGGGAGCCGTCGCCTGCTGCCCATGCGCGCTGCCCCACCCCATGGAAAACAACATCGCGCCCAGAACCAATCCACCCGCTGCTCTCATCGCCTGCAATACTCCTGCTTCGGAAAGTTCACCGGCACGGTTCCGTCTCACGCCGCGGCGTCTGGCCCCGTAGCCCCTTGGTACGGCGCAGGGACCGAAACCCATGCCTCATTGTAGTGCGCCCTCTCCGGCGTTTCAAGCCGGGCCGCCGCCCCATCCCTGCTATCATCAACTACGAAGAGCTTGTCTTGCACAGCCACTGACAACACCGCAACGGAACCATCGCACCCGCAACCGCGTACCTGCTCTCAGCGCACCTTTTCCGTCAGGAGCAACAATAGACCGCATGAGCACGAAGAAGATCGTCATCGTCGTCGTCATTGTCCTTGCCCTTGCGGGCATCGCCGCCGGCACCATCCTGCACGGCCAGGCCGGCATCACCAAGGTCGCCACCGGCAAGGTGGTGCGCGAGGACCTCGTCTCCACCGTCAGCGGCACCGGCCAGATCAAGCCCAAGAACTATGTCAACATCGGCGCAACCTCCTTTGGCCGCATCACTCACCTCTACGTCAAAGAGGGAGACCGCGTCCATAAGGGAGACATCCTGGCGCGGGTCGAGAGCGTGCAGCCGGAGGCCACCGTCGACGCCCAACAGGCCGCCATCGCCAGCTCCAAGACCGACATTGCCTCCTACGTCGCGGCCGAGAACACCGCCCAGGCCAACATCACGCAAGCCCGCGCCGACCTGGAGCAGAAAAAATTTGACTTCGACCGCGCCCAGGCCCTCTACAACGCCCAGCTCATCGCCAAGCAGGACTTCGACGCCAAGAAAGCCGCCTACGACGTCTCCGCCGCAACGCTCGACCAGCGCGTCGCCGCGCTTGCCCAGGCCCGCGCCCAGACGGCATCCCAACGCGCCCACCTGGACCAGGCCGTCGCCAGCCAGCGCGCCAACTTCGACGCCCTGGACAAGACCATCAGCCGCGCCCCCTTCGACGGCCTGGTCACCAACGTCCCGGTGCGCGAGGGAGAGACCGTCGTGGTGGGCATCCAGAACGCCGAGGGCTCGACCCTGATGACGCTGGCCGACATGTCCGTCATCACCGCCGAGATCAAGGTCGACGAGACCGATATCGTCAACCTCCGCCTCGGCCAGGCAGCCGATGTCACCGTCGACGCGCTTCCGGGGCGCACCTTCAAGGGCCACGTCACCGAGGTCGGCGACCAGGCGCTGCTGCGCACCACCGGCGTCGCCACCTCGCAGTCCACCACCGGGACCGAGGAGGCCAAGGACTTCAAGGTCGTCGTCACGCTCGACCAGGTTCCCGAAGCGCACCTCGAAGACCTCCGCCCCGGCCTCTCCACCACCGCCAAAATCACCGTCGCCGACAAGCCCAACGCCCTCACCATCCCCATCCAGGCCCTGGTGCAGCGCGACGCCGCCATCGAAAAGGACCTTGCAGCCCACGCCGGCAAAGCCTCCGCCACGCCCGTCTCCGCCGCCACAAACTCTGGCGCGCCCGTTAAGCCCAACCTCGCCCAGGGCGTCTACATCCTCGCCACCAAAGGTGGTAAGCTGCGCGCCAACTTCGTTCCCGTCACCACCGGAGTCACCGGGGCCACCGATATCGAAGTTCTCTCCGGCCTCAAGCAGGGAGACGAGATCGTCATCGGCCGCTACCAGGTGCTGCGCGCCCTGAAGAGCGGCACCCTGGTCAAGCGCGACAACTCCACTCCCGTCACCACCACCGACGACAGCAATTCATGATCCATCCGGAGCAACCGATGCCGCTTGAAACCGCCACCGACCCCACCCTCCTCAACGCCGACGGCCCCCACGACGGCGAGGTCATCGTCACCAGCAATCTGTGGAAGACCTACGAGATGGGGGAGCAGCAGGTCAACGCCCTCTGCGGCATCAACCTGCGCATCCTGCACAACGAGTACGTCGCCATCATGGGCCCCTCCGGCTCGGGCAAGTCCACCCTGATGAACCTCATCGGATGCCTCGACTCGCCCACCCAGGGCCGCTACTGGCTCAACGGACACGACGTCTCCGCGCTCAACGACGACGAGCTGGCACGCATCCGCAACAAGGAGATCGGCTTCGTCTTCCAGACCTTCAACCTGCTGGCCCGCGCCACCGCCCTGCACAACGTCGAGCTGCCGCTGATCTACAACGGAACTGCCTCGGCCGAGCGCATCGCGCGCGCCAAGGAGGTCCTGGAGTCGGTCAGCCTCGGCACGCGCATGACGCACAAGCCCAACGAGCTCTCCGGAGGCCAGCGCCAGCGCGTCGCCATCGCCCGCGCCCTGGTCAACCACCCCTCCATCATCCTGGCCGACGAGCCCACCGGAAACCTCGACTCCAAGACCGGCGACGAGATCATGGCCCTCTTCGACCAGCTCCACGCCCAGGGCAACACCGTCATCGTCGTCACCCACGAGCCCGACATCGCCGAGTACGCCAACCGCATCGTCACCCTGCACGACGGCGTCATCGCCAGCGACCACCCCTCCCATCGCCACACCACCGGCGGCTCCAAGCACTCCCACTCCGCCTGACCCGTTCTTCGGTCGCAACGCAAGCTACAGCCGCTTGAGATACGCCTTCGCCGCCTCCAACTCGGGGAACAGCCGCTCCTCCGCCTGAAACGCCCTGGAATGCACGCAGCGCCGCCCCGCCTTCACCCGCACCGGATGCTTCAGGTGCAGCATCTCGTGGTACAGCAGATACTCCACCGCGCAGCGCGGCGTCTCCGGCCGGTCGAAGACGCGGCTCACCATGATGGTGTTGTGCGCCGCATCGTAGTGGCCCAGCATCCGCCGCGCATGGTGCGCGCTCCAGGTCAGCGTGGGCCGCCCCAGCAGCCCATGAAAGAAGCGCGCGTTCAGGCCCTCGAAGACCTCGTCCAGATCGTAGCAACGCCCCTGCGCCGACAGCACCGTCTTGCGCCCGCGCGTCTGCCGGATCCGTTCCGCCTGCCGCGCCACCGCCTCCGACGAGACATACCGCCGATAGCGGTCCGCATGCACGCGCGCGATCGGCAATTTCTTGTAGAGCTTGGCCAGCAGGATGTGCGCGATCGCGTGGTGCACCGGCTCCGGCGCCGACTCCAGCAGGTCCGACAGTTGCACCAGCAGCCGCCCCTCGCGCAGCCGGATCGTGGTATTCAGCGACGTGAAGCGGCGGAAGCGGACCTCCAGCGCAGGAATGGGCGCGCGCGGGCGCAGCTCGCGGTACTCCTGCTCAAAGATTTCCTTCAGTGCGGTAGACACGCTACGTTTGAGCTTACTACGGAGTGGCCACCCCGCCCGCCGGCGCGGGAGTCTGCGGCGCCGGGGCCGCTGGCTTGCCAGTCGCATCGGGTGCGGCGGCCGGCGCCGCCGCCACCTGCTGTAGCGGGTCCAGCCGCGCAACCGCCGAAACCGGGACCTCAACCGCGCCAACATTGTCCGAAACCAGATCGTGGATCGCGGTGCGCAGATAGTACTGGCCCTTCACCGGAACGCTGATCTGCTGGTGAAACGCCATGACCCCGCTCAGCAACCTGTTGTACTCCGCCGGCGTCAATATCTGATGCACGCGCCGGCTCGCGGTGATCAGTTTGTCTCCATTGGTGTTGTAGACGAAGGTCCAGACCTCGAGCGCGCAGTGGTGGTTGCCGTCGGCCCCCAGGCGGCAGTTGACTGCGTGCGGGTCCGGCACCAGGTCCACTGCATACTGCTTGAACGGCCCCTCCACCTTCACCCTGGGATCGGGATTGGACTCGTTGGTCGGCAATACCTTCGCCTCCGGAGGCGTATTCGCGGGGCGAATTCTCACCTTGAACATGATCTCCGCCGGGTCCGGCCCGCCGTGCATCATGGCCGCCGACATGGTGTTGGTCTGGACCAGGGCCGTGGCCGCCCCCTGCGCGTTCACCCGGTTCCGGTCGCTGGGGTCGATGGCAAAGTAGCCATTGCGATACGTCAGTTGCACGCTCGGCTCAGCCACCTTGACCTTGATCGTCCGGAACCTCTCATCCCACTGCATGTTGGTCGGCGAGTACGTCAGCGTGTAGTAGTTCGAACCTTCCTCGACCGCCTTGGTCACTGCCTGCGTCAGTCCATTGGTGTTGTAGAACGCCTCGCCGCCGGTGTCCTCCGCCATGGCCTCCATCGTCCCGTGCTCCTGCGCCCTCTGAATCTGGAAGTTCATCGACGCGGTGGCGTCGGCGGCCCCGCCACTCAGTTGGTTTGTCACGCTGAAGTTCGGATCGGTCTGCACCCCCCGCGCGTCCACCGGATACACCGCAACCTGCGCGCGCGTCAGCAGGTTGTCCGTCTTGCGCAACGCATCGTCGTTGCGGATCACCGAGTCGTTCGGATCGGCCTCGTTGGGGTTGGGCTCGACGTCCAGAGGAAAGCTGGCGGAGTACCAGATCACGTTCTTCCGCCCGGGAATGCCCACCAGATACCGCGCCAGTTGGTCGAACGAGTTCAGCGTGTACAGCATCCGGTTGTTCTGCTCCTCCGAGGTAATCTGAGCATCGACTCGCGCCATATCGTCGAGCATCTCCTGGGTCGCATCGGCATACTGCGCAGCAGCGTCGGAGAACGCCGTTGTGCCCATCGGCCCGCTGTTGACCGGGTCCGTCAGGATGTCCGAGACCTGCGGCGCCCCCTTCTTCGACGTCAGCGCGGCCTTCAACACTGCCATGTCCGACGTAAACCCCTGCAGCATGTATAAGTGCGTCGTTATGCCGAAGATGGCAATGCGCGTTCCAGCCGGCGCCTTGTCCAGAAACTCGAGCAACTGCTTGCGCGCGTATGGCTGCGAGGCCACCGGAGTGTTCAGATAATCCAGCAGAAGCACGTTCACCGGCCCATTCGCCGGTGCCTCCGACTTGTTGGTGAACACGCCGGGGTGCAGCTTCTCAAGCGGCGGCGCCGGCTCAATCTGCGCCTCCGCCGCGGGCAGGGAGGTGTGCTCCTCGAAGTTCCGGATCACCTGCAGCTTTCCATCTTCCATCAGGGTAAAATCCGATTTCTGCAACCCATGGACCGGGTTCTTCTTCGAGTCGGTGACCACCACATCCACCACCACCAGGTTGGTGCGCGCATGGATCGTGGCAACCGCGGCCGTGGCCGCCGGCTGCGTCCCATTCGTCGCCGCCGGCGCCGCTGCTGGAGCGGCCGGAGGCGTCGAAGGTCCCGTCTGCCCGTGCATCCCGAAGGCAAGAAACGCAGTGGCGAGCGCAAATGCAAAAACTGCCTGAAACCAACGCGACTGGATTGGGCGACGCACCGAAAACCTCCTGCGGGTACGACTTAAGGATACACTCCCGCAAAAAACAAGAACTCACAGATTTAAACCCGAATGGGAAGGCAAAGCTACACTCACGCAAGCCCTGTACTCGCAAGGCCTTCCCACCCGCGCCCACAGATCGGGAAATCTGGAGCTACCAGTTAGACGCAGTTTAGCGCTCCATTGTTTCCTTGGGCGCGATCGCGCCAGCCCCTTCGGACCCATCCTCAACAAGATGAGCGATGTGGCCCACCTGCAGCTTCACCAGCTCCGGCTGCGCGATCCGCGTCGGCCCAAGCACCGCAATCCGGGGCAGCGGCCCGCGCACCATCGCCACCTCGTCGCACGCGTACAGCCGCGGACAGGCCTGGCAGTCCTTGTATATCTTGTCCGGCAGCGTCGTCCGGTCGGCCAGCCGGAAACCGAAGTGGAAGAAGAAGTCGGGAATCCGCGTGAACAGGCACACCGACGCGACGCCCTGCTCCTCGGCCTCCTCCAGCAGAGCGAGAAGAATCCGCCCGCCCGCGCCCTGCCCCTTGGCCTCCGGCTTCACCACGATCGACCGCACCTCGGCCAGGTGCGGCCCATACAGGTGCAGCGCGCCGCAGCCCAGAAAGATTCCACTCTCCGACTCGGCCACCGCAAAGTCGCGCACGTTCTCGCAGATGTCCGCGTAGTTGCGGCGCAGCAGAGTTCCATCGCCGGAGAGTGAGTTGACCAGCTCGAAGATGTTGACCGCGTCCTGCAGCCGCGCCTTGCGCACCACGGCGCCGCCCGCACGCGCGCGCGTCGATGCGGTGGATTCGCTGGCGGCCATCAGGGACGAGCTGGACAAGTTGATGAAGCTCCTCTCTCTATCTTCTCAGAGTTGCGCCAATGCGTCCGAACTCAGCCGCTGGCGGGCCTCCGTCAGCGCGGCACGGACCCGCGCGCGCGACGTCCCGCCAATTGCATCGTGGCAATCCAGCGTGGCCTCCAGCGCAATCGCCGCATGGAAGTCTTCGCCGAACGCCGGACTCAGCTCCTGCAGCTCCGCCAGCGGGACCGCATCCAGCTCGCGCCCGCTCTCCAGCCCCAGCCGCACCGCGTTGCCAACGATCTCGTGCGCCTTGCGGAACGGAACGCCCTTGTTCGAGAGATACGTCGCCGCAGCCATCGCGTTCAGATAGCCCGTCGCCGCCGCCGCCTTCATGCGCGCGAAGTTGAACTTCAGCGAGCGCGTGAATGCAGGCAGAATCCCCAGAATCCCGCGCACCGTGTCCGCCGCGTCGAAGACCGGCTCCTGCCCCTCCTGCAGGTCCTTGTTGTACGCCAGCGGCAGCCCCTTCATCAGCACAGCCAGCGTCGTCGCCGCGCCGACCAGCCGCGCGCTCTTGCCGCGGACCAGCTCCGTGAAGTCCGGGTTCTTCTTCTGCGGCATCGCGGACGAGCCGGTGGAAAACGCCTCCGGCAGATCGAGAAATCCGAACTCAGCCGTCGCATAGAGCGTTATCTCTTCGGCAAACCGCGAGATGTGAACGCCCAGCGTGGCCAGCGCCTGCGTGAACTCCAGCAGAAAGTCGCGGTCGCTTGTCGCGTCCATGCTGTTCTGCGTGGGCCCGTCGAAGCCCAGCTCGCGCGCCGCAATCGCGCGGTCCAGCGCAAGCGTCGCTCCGGCAACCGCACCGGATCCAAGCGGGCACAGATTCATCCGTCTTCGCGCGTCCGCCAGCCGTGCAATGTCGCGTTCAATCATGGCCACGTACGCCAGCAGCCAGTGCGCCGCCAGCACCGGCTCCGCTCGCTGCATGTGCGTGTACGACGGCATCGCCGCCTCGCCCGCCTGTTCCGCGAGTTCAATCAGCGCCAGCGCCCACCTGCGCAGCCCCTTCACCGTCGCGTCGATGGCCTCGCGCACAAACAGCCGCATGTCGGTGGCAATCTGCTCGTTGCGGCTGCGTCCCGTGTGCAGCTTCAGCGCCAGCGGGCCGATCACCCGGGTGAGCTGAAGCTCGACGAAGTGGTGAATGTCCTCGGCGCGCGCCATGGTGGCGGCGAGATCGGCCTCTGCCGTGGCAGAAAATTCCTCGCACGCAGCATCGCCGTCCAGGTCGAGATTTGCCTGGATGGCAAAGTGGTTCTTCATCCGCAGCAGCAGGGGATCGTCCTTCGCCAGAACGATGCGCGTGTGCTTTACATGGCTTTCACTGAACTCCGGCTGCCTGCTAAGCCAGCGGCGGATGGAGCGCGGCGTTGTGCCCAGCTCCGCGCCCAGCAGCCTGGGGTTCACCATCCCCGGCTCAATCGGCGCAAACTCGGGCGTGATGTCTCCCACCTGGTCGAGGCCGTCGATCATCCTCTCCAGCTCGGCATCGGTCAGAATGCCGGCCGCCGCAATCATCTGCGCATGCGCCTTCGACGCAGCCACTTCCTGGGGAAGAAGCCGCACATCGAACGGAAACGACCGCTGCCACTGCTCGAAGACAGCGTCCAGCGGCTCGCGAAAGCGACCCGACCACATCTTGTTGGGTGAATTAGACATCTTTCTCCTGGTCTATAAATTGCCTAATGGCTGGCGTTGCTGATTTCCTTTTCGGACACGATGCTGTAAAGCACGCGATATGGCGGCGGCGTGTAATGTTCATCGGGCCAAAAGTCGATTGAATCGGCAAATCGCTTTGCGTCGTAGTCGCTACTTGCGTGAAGTCTTATGCAGGCTACGCTAATGTGCGGGGTTGGCTCGTAGACTATTGCTTCCGTGCATGTCAGCACATAAGAGGTTCGGCTTCCTGTACGCCTAGTGTCGGCGTAGCCCTCAATAGTAAATTTCTTTGAACTGCACTTCGCAGGATCGCAATCAGTGAGATCTTCTTGACGAACTGATGTGACATGGAACGTGATTGGGGTTCCTTCTGTTCCGTCCTTAGTGCTCTCGCCGCTCGGCCTCTGAGGGGCTTGGGCCAAGCCGAGAACGGTGGAAGTTAGAAAGATAAAGACAAGGGGACGATGCATGGATTTCTCCTTTCTAACGAGCGGTTGGCTGCCGCTTACGAATCTTTGTTACTCGAAGCTAATGCTAATAGCTCAGGACTGTTCAAGATTTCAAATCCCATCTGGCGGATGTAGATCAGGTGCGTGTCCATGACAGGTTGAAAGTTTCCTTCCATGCCCTGTGGGGGATAGTGAAACCATCCGAGTTCACCAGTATGCATTAAGGTTTCGTATTCATGTGTCAGCGACGAGTCCACATGAGATCCGCCATCTTTATTTGCTGCAGCTAGCACGAGACTCTTTCGAGTTGCTTGGACTTTGCCCAAGATGTAAACAACTTGGTTCCACCAATCCGGTACCGGAATTTGCTTGTCTATCGCGGAACAGTCAATAGCAGGTCCCCATGTGGATTTGGTATTTGTCATTGTCATACGGCCCATTCCGGATAGAAATACCGACCTTGATTGGTCCAGATTTGAAACGGTACTAACAAGATTTATGTTGAGCGCGCCTAAGTGGTTGAGTAGCGAAGTTGATTTAGATGTGTCGTGAACGAGTACTCGTATTACCGTTGCAATTCTTACAGCCTCATCCAAGTGTCCTTGGTCGTATGCAGCACATGAACGCCATAGAAACCCGAGTTGTTTGAAGAGTTGAGCTTCGAAATCGACCGACATATATCCGTTCCTCGAATTTCATAGCTAGAGCGCTTCATTTCTTGCCGGTGGTAATGGTGAGTTGCGGCATCTCAGAACCTTTGCTCAGTGTGATGAGCCCACTCTTCGCGTAGGTCATCAGCTTTTCGCGGGTGTCGGTGATGTCGAGGTTGCGCATCGTGAGTTGCCCGATGCGGTCGCGCGGGCTGAAGCTGGACTCGCCCTTTTCCATGGTAAGGCGCTCCGGCTTGAACGTCAGATTTGGCGATTCGGTGTTCAGAATCGAATAGTCGTTGCCACGGCGCAGCTCCAGCGTCACCTCGCCGGTGATGGGCTTGGCGACCCAGCGCTGCGCGGATTCGCGCAGCATGATGGCCTGCGAATCGAACCAGCGGCCCTGATACAGCAGGCGGCCCAGCTTGTGTCCGCTCTCGCGGTATTGCTCAATGGTGTCCTCGTTGTGGATGCCGGTGATCAGCCGCTCGTAGGCGATGTAGAGCAGCGCAAGCCCGGGCGACTCGTATATGCCCCGGCTCTTGGCCTCGATGATGCGGTTCTCGATCTGGTCGCTCATGCCCAGGCCATGCCTGCCGCCAATCCGGTTAGCCTCGAGCATCAGCGCAACAGGGTCTGCGTATACTGTGCCGTTCAGAGCAACCGGGAAGCCTTCGTCGAATCGGACGACAACTTCTTCGCGCTTGATCGCAACGTCGTCGCGCCAGAAGGCGGCGCCCATGATCGGCACAACGATCTTCATGCTGCTTGTCAGCAGCTCCAGGTCCTTCGCCTCGTGGGTCGCGCCCAGAATGTTGGAGTCGGTCGAGTAGGCTTTTTCAGCCTGCATCTTGTATCCGAAACCAGCCTTCTGCATGTAGGCCGACATCTCGGCCCTGCCGCCCAGCTCGTCGATGAAAGTTGCGTCGAGCCATGGCTTGTAGATCTTGAGCTCCGGGTTGACCAGCAGGCCGTAGCGATAGAAGCGCTCAATGTCATTGCCCTTGTAGGTCGAGCCGTCGCCCCAAATATTGACGTCGTCTTCCTTCATCGCCGTCACCAACATGGTGCCGGTCACCGCGCGGCCAATGGGCGTCGTATTGAAGTAGGTAGTACCGGCTGTGGTGATGTGGAAGGCGCCGGACTGGAGCGCGGCGATGCCTTCGCGCACCAACTGGCTGCGGCAGTCGATGAGGCGCGCCTTCTCCGCACCGTACTCAAGCGCCTTGCGCGGAATCTCGTCATAATCGGCTTCATCGGGCTGACCGAGGTTTGCCGTGTAGGCGTACGGCACGGCGCCCTTCTGCTTCATCCAATGAAGCGCGGCGCTAGTGTCCAGCCCGCCGGAGAAGGCGATGCCCACCTTCTGGCCGATTGGCAACGTTTCGAGGATTACTGACATGGCAATGGTGACCTCAATCTCTTCGCTCTAGAATGGTTAGCCACGCTTCTTCGCCTGCAAGCCGCGGTCGCGCGCATTGGAAATTCTCTTGGCGCCGCCCAGCAGCATCAGCAGCAGCGCCTTCTGTGAGTGCATCCGGTTCTCCGCCTGGTCGAAGACGATCGACTGCGGCCCATCGAACACGGCATCGGTCACCTCGGCGTTGCGATGCGCCGGAAGGCAGTGCATGAAGACCGCGTCCTGCCGCGCGTGGGCCATCAGCGCCTCGTTCACCTGGTAGGGCTTGAAGATGGGCGCGCGCCGGGTCGCCTCGTGCTCGAACCCCATACTGGTGCACACGTCGGTGTACACCGCGTCCGCTCCCGTCACCGCCTTCACCGGGTCCTGCATCAGCGTGATGCTGCCGCCCGTCTGCTCGCAGATCTCGATGGCCTTGTGAATAATGTCCAGCTTCGGCGCATATCCCTTGGGACTGGCAATGGTGCAATGCACGCCCAACTGCGCCGCCGTCAGCATCAGCGAGTGGCACACATTGTTGCCATCGCCCACATAGGTGAAGCGCAGGCCCTCCGCCGAGCCGAAGCGCTCCTCCAGCGTGAAGAAGTCCGCGATCGCCTGGCACGGGTGCTCATAGTCGCTGAGCGCGTTGATGACCGGAATGCGCGAGCACGCAGCCATCTCCGTGATGGTCTCGTGCGAGTAGGTGCGCAGCACGATCACGCTCATCCATCGCTCGATGTTGTGCGCCATGTCGGGCAGCGACTCGCGCTCGCCCAGCGGCGACTGTGTCTGGTCGACGAACAGCGCGTTGCCGCCCAGCGTGTTGATCGCCGCCTCGAAGGTCAGCCGCGTGCGCAGCGACGCCTTCTCGAAAAACAAAACCATCTGCCGCCCGTCCAGCGAGTGGCGAAAGTCCTCGGGGCTGCTCTTGACCGAGTGCGAGAGGTCCATGATCGCCGCCATCTCGTCCACCGACAGATCGGCGATGGAGCACAGGTCGCGCCCAGATAGACGCTTGGACGCCTCGGCAAACGCGTTGTCGGACTGGATGCCGAGCTGCTTGGCGGAATGCGCCGGCTCTGCAGCGGCGTCCGGCTTCGGGTTCGTCATATCGGCTTTGCTACCCATGGGATTCTTCTCCTGCCGGCGCTCGGCCGGCCATTGCTGCGCTGTTCAACGGTTGTCTGCTGAGGGTTCCATCGAGCGCCGCAATGGCCCGGTCTACATGCGCGCGCTCAAGGATGTACGGCGGCAAAAATCGAAGCACGGTCTCGCTGGTGCGATTGATAACAATGTGCCGGTCCATCATGCCGGCGGCTGCGCGCGTGGCCAGATCCTCCGAGTCCAGCTCGATGCCCAGCATCAGCCCCATGCCGCGCACCGCGACAATGCAATCGTGCCTCAATTGTAGCCACTCAAGCTGCTGCTTGAAGTATCCGCCCACATCGCGGACGTGCGCCAGCAGGTCCGTCTGCTTCATGGTGTCGATCACCGCAATGGCGACCGCGCACAGCAGCGGCCCGCCGCCGAACGTCGACCCATGCATCCCCGGCGTGAAGGCGCGCGCGGCCTCGTCGGTGCACAGCATCGCGCCCATCGGCAGCCCATTCGCCATCGGCTTGGCCACGGTCGTGATGTCCGGCAGAATCCCGTAGTGCTGGTAGGCGAACCACTCGCCCGTGCGCCCCATGCCGGATTGGATCTCGTCGGCCAGCAGCAGCGCGCCGGTGGAATCGCACAGCTCGCGCGCCGCCGCAAAAAATTCCTTGCTCACCGGACGCACCCCGCCCTCGCCCTGCACCGCCTCGATGCAGATGCCGCAGACCGGTTCGGCCTGCGCATCGCAGAACTTCGCGCGCAGGTCCGCCACATCGTCGAAGCGCACAAACTCCACGCCCCCCATCACCGGCTCAAACGGCTCGCGGTACTTCTGCTTGTGCGTGGTCGCAACCGCACCCATCGTCCGTCCGTGGAAGCTCTGTTCCACGGCGAGGAAGCGCGTCCCAACGTTCTTGCCCTCTGCGCGCAACAACCCAGCATGGGCGCGCGCCAGCTTCAGCGCAGCCTCCCACGCCTCGGTGCCGGAGTTGCAGAAGAAGACCCGGTCCAGTCCGCTGATCTCGGTCAGTCGCAGCGCCAGCTCCGCCGTGTACTCGTGATAGAAGAGGTTCGACGTATGCAGCAAGCGATTGCTCTGCGCCGCAATCGCCGCCTCCACCGCGGGATGCGCATAGCCCAGAGCCGACACGCCGATGCCGCTCAACAGGTCCAGGTACTCGTCGCCCTGCTCATCGCGCAGAGTCACGCCGCTGCCGCCCACAAACAGCACCGGGTTGCGCTGGTACGTATTCAGCAGCAGCTTCTGCTCCGCCGCCTGGATCGACTCGAGTTTCATCGGACCATCCTTCATGGGACCACTCATGCGACCATGACCTCCGTTCCATCGCTGACCTTGGTCGAGCACAGGTCCGGCAATCGGTGCACCGCCTCCGCGGGCAGAATGCGCACACGCTTCACGCCATGGGTCAGCGCGTCGCGGCATGCGCTCAGCTTGGGCAGCATTCCGCCGGTGACAACCCCCTGGCGCTCCAACTCCGGCACGTCCTTCAGCGAGAGCCAGCGCATCACCTCGCCGTCCGCTCCCTTCACGCCGGGAACGTCGGTGAGAAACACCAGCGCGTCGGCCTTGGTGCAGATCGCGCAGGCAGCGGCCATCTCGTCGGCGTTGATGTTGTAGTACTCGCCGTCGAACCCCAGCGCAATCGACGAGATCACCGGCACCGCGTCCATCTTCCAGATCGCCTCCAGCCACAGCGGATCGGTCGCGGCAATCTCGCCGACGAAGCCGAGGTCGGGCACGGTCTTCTTCTTGCGCGCGCGAAAGACGTTGCCGTCGCCGCCGGCGAGCCCCATCGCCGATTGCCCATGCGTGCGCAGCGCGGCCACCAGCGACTTGTTCACCCGCCCGGCCAGAACCATCAGCGCGGCGTCGCGCGTCTCCGCATCGGTGACGCGCAGGCCACTGACGAACTCGCTCTTCTTGCCCATCTGCTCCAACACGCGCGTCAGTTGCTTACCGCCGCCATGCACCAGTGCCACCTGGTTGCCGTCGCGCACCAGCTCGAAGATCGCCTTGCCGCAGGCATGCAGCAATTCCTTGTTCTCGATGGAGGCGCCGCCCAGCTTGACCACGTATTTCACAGCAGGCCCTCCGCTTCGTCCCAGCCGCACATCACATTCATGTTCTGCACCGCCTGGCCCGCCGCGCCCTTCAGCAGATTGTCCAGGCACGAGACCACCACCAGCCGCCGGCCGTCCTTGTTCAACTCGAAGCCCAGATCGATGTAGTTCGTGCGCACCACATGCTGGATCTGCGGCAACTCCGGCGTGGCATGAATGCGCACCATGGGACTCGCCGCGTAGAACGCGCGCAGACAGGCCTCAATCTGCTCCGGCGTCTTCCTCTCGGCCAGTCGCACGTAGATCGTCGAAAGAATGCCGCGCGGAATCGGCAGCAGGTGCGGCGTGAACTGAAGCTGCTCCGCCGTCAGCCCAAGCTGCTCCAGCATCTCGCCCACATGGCGATGCCCGAAGACCGCATACGCCGAAAGGTTGTCCGCCGCATACATGAAGTGCGTCTTCGCGGTCGCAGCCTTGCCCGCGCCGCTCACTCCGCTCTTCGCGTCGCAAATGATTCCGTGCTCCACGTCCACCAGCCCGGCGCGCACCAGCGGGGCCAGCGGCAGAATGATCGACGTGGCGTAGCATCCGGGATTCGCCACCAGCCGCGCCCCTGCGATCGCCTCGCGATGCAGCTCCGGCGCGCCAAAGACAGCCTCCGCCTGCAACTTCTCCGCCAGCGCCGCATCCGCATCGTGCAGCTTGTAGACCGCGCGGTTCGCAGGATCGTCGAGCCGCCACGCGCCGCTCAGGTCGATCACACGCACCCCATGATCCAGCCACTCGGGAGCCCACTGGCGCGAGGTCTCGTGCGGCAGCGCGAGAAACACAATCTCCGTGCCCGCCTCGCGCACCAACTCCCAACTAAAGGCACGAACCGCAGGCTGCAGCTTGCCCTCGCCCAGCGCCAACTGCGGGTGCAACTGCTCCAGCGGAACGCTGTTTCCCGCAGCGTCGTCCGCCACGCGCCCCAGAAAGAGCGGTTTGGTCCCGGCCAGCCGCGGGTGCGCCAGCAGCAATCGCGCCAGCTCCCCGCCCGCGTATCCGCCAACCCCGGCCACAGCCGTGCGCACCGTCGCCGGCGGCTGTTTGCCGCGCGACCGCATTGCCGCTTCGATCTCCGTATCTAGTCCCTGCATATCAACCAACCAGTTCCTCGAATCGTCATTCCGGGTTCAAGCCGTCATTCCGTCCTGAGCGAAGTCGAATGGGCGGAATCTCCGTATTTTTCCTTCGCTCCCGCAATACTCCGGTCAATTCAGCCAATATATCCTTCGATGCGCACCTTCAACGTGCGCGCCTGCCGCTCGTCCGGGCAAACAATCAAGACCGTGTCGTCGCCGGCGATGGTGCCCACCACCTCCGGCCAGTCCTCGTAGTCGATGGCGGCCGCCACCGGCTGCGCGGCGCTGGTGGTGGTAATCAGCACCAACTGGTTCATCGCCTGGCGGACCTCGATGCCAAAGCCGCTCAGCACCTCGCGGATCCCCGGCAAGCTGTCCTCATCCTCGTCCGTCCCATTGCCCGGCAATGCGTAGCCCGCCGGCCCCTTCATAAGCCGCAGCTCGTGAATGTCCCGCGACAAGGTCGCCTGCGTCACATGGAACCCGCGCCGCGCCAGCCTGCGGCGCAGCTCGTCCTGGCTCGGCACCGGGGCCTGGTTGAGTAAATCGCGGATTGCGGAATGGCGCTGCTGCTTCATATTGGCCCGTCTGTCTGTACTCTCGAATGCCGTTGCAACTCAAAGCGGAGCGGTCCGAAGAAAGGCTTGCGGCTTGAATTGCCTCTGTTCCCGGGACCAGCCTACGGAGGACGTCTTTCGTTGCCTGCTTCGCAAAACCGGCGGAATGCATAAACATGCACTTAATATGTATAAATATACACCGGCCTTATGTCAAGGCCCGTCTGTCCCATCGTGCTCGTCTGCGTCGGAAGCGGGTCCGCCCCAAACCTCAGAACTTGTATGCCTTGCGTACCAGGTTCACGGTCAGGTCTTTCACCACTTCGAACGCCTCGGCCTCGTCCAGGCGGTGTTCGGCGACCAGCCGCGCCAGGAACGCGCAGTCCACGCGGCGGGCCACGTCGTGCCGCGCGGGGATCGACAGAAACGCGCGCGTGTCGTCGTTGAAGCCGACCGTGTTGTAGAAGCCTGCCGTCTCGGTCGCGGCCTCGCGGAAGCGCATCATGCCCTCCGGCGAGTCGAGGAACCACCACGGCGGGCCCAGTTTGACCGACGGGAAGTGGCCGGCCAGCGGCGCCAGCTCGCGCGAGTAGGTTGTCTCGTCGAGGGTGAAGAGGATCAATGTAAGGTTCGGCTCGTTGCCGTACTTCGTCAGCAGAGGGCGCAGCGCGCGCACATACTCGGTGGGCGAGGGGATGTCCGCTCCCTTGTCGCGTCCAAACTTCTGGTACACCGCCGTGTTGTAGTTGCGGATGGCTCCGGCGTGAAGCTGCATCGTCAGTCCGTCCTCAACGCTCATCCCGGCCATCTCCGTCAGCATCTGTGCCTGGAACAGCTCCACATCGCCCGGCTGCATGCGCCCGCTGAAGATGCGCTGATAGAGCCGCTCGGCCTCCGCCAGCGGCAGGTCGGCGGTCTGTGCAGTCAGGTGTCCGTGATCGGTCGCCGTCGCTCCGTTCTTCTTGAAATAAGCACGGCGCAAACGCAGCGCGGCAAGATAGCCCTTCCAGTTCGACACGTCCTCGCCGGAGACTTCGCCCAGCTTCTTCAGGTTGTCCTGAAAACCGAGAAACTCAGCATCCACCACGGCGTCGGGGCGGAACGTAGGCAGCACGCGTCCCTTCCAGCCCGAGGCCTTGATCGCCTGGTGGAACTCCAGAGAATCGAAGGCGGAGTCCGTGGTCGAAAGCACTTCGATATTGAACCGCTCAAACAGCGCGCGCGGCAGAAAGTCCAGCGTCTGCAGCTTCTTCTCGATCGCCCCGTAGAACTCGTCCGCGTTGGCGGCCGATAGCCGCTCTGTCAGGCCAAAGACATTCTCCAGCGCGAAGTCCATCCACAGCCGCGTGGGCGTGCCGCGATACAGATAGTAGTTCCTGGCAAAGATGCGCCACACCTCGCGCGGGTCGGCGTTCTCCTTGCCGTCCTCCTGCGGGATGCCCAGCGATTCCAGCGGGATCCCCTGCGAGTAGAGCATGCGGAAGATGTAGTGGTCGGGCTGGATGAACAGCGCCGCCGGATTGGGAAAGGGCTTGTTCTCGGCGAACCAGCGCGGATCGGTGTGGCCGTGCGGAGAGAGGATCGGCAGGTCGCGGACCGTCTCATACAACTTCACGGCAACGGCGCGGGCGGTGGCTTCGGCGGGAAATAGCCGCTTTGCATCCAGCATGGGTCCCTTCACTCCTCTAACTTTGGCGCTGTGGTGGTTGGCGCTATAGATGGTTGGCGCTGTACATGGTCTGACGAGTCCTGAACACGGCGTTGTTCGCGGCCTTCGACCGGGCGAAGGCCCATTCCCAGGCTCCGGAGTACGCACATACTCAGTAATTTACTGCCGGAAATAGTATAGCCCCGCCTGCTTGGCAGGACTGCAATCGCGCGAACCAGGCCAACGCAGCTACGGCTTGATCACGATCTTCATCGACCCGGCCTGCGGGTGCGACGCCAGATCGATCGCCTTCACCGCGTCCTCCAGCGGGAAGCGGTGCGAGATCAGCCGCGTCAGATCGAAGCTCCCGTCGCGATGGCCCTCGAAGACGAGCTGCGCCACCTCGTCATTGATCTCGACCGACGACGAGTAGGAACCCATCAGCGTCTTCTCGTCCATGCACACCGCCGCCGGATCGAAGGGCGACTCGCCGTGTTGCGTTGAAGCAAACAGCATCACCCGTCCGCCTGGCCGGATCGCCTCCATCGCGGTTCGGATCAGCGAATCCGTGCCCACCGCCACTAGGGCCACGTCCGCGCCCCGTCCCTCCGTCGAAGCCTTTGTCGCGGCCACCACATCGCCCTGCGCCCCGTTTTTCTCGGAGATGATTGGCCGGTCCAGCCCAAACTTCGCCGCAATCGCGTGCCGCTCCGCATAAAGGTCGCTGGTCAGCACGGTCGCTCCAGTTCGCCGAGCCAGTGCCGCCAGCAGAATCCCAATCGGCCCCTGTCCTATCACCAGCACCGTCTCATCCGCCTTCAATCCCAGCAGGCGCACCGCCTTGTAACACGTATTCACCGGCTCGATAAACGACGCCTGCTCCAGCGGAATGTCATCGGGAATCTTCACCAGCCCAGCCGTCTTTCCTTCCCGTCCAACGATCCAGTCCATCACGCGAATGTATTCGGCGAACCCTCCGCCCGCCGCTGCGAATCCCGCCGTGCATCCTACCTTCTTGTACGTCTCGCACTGAGCAAAGGTCTGCTTGCGGCAGTAATAGCATTGGCCGCAGGGGATGTGGTGATACGCCATCACACGGTCGCCAATCGCGAAGCCCGTCACGCCTTCGCCCACCATGGCAATCGTTCCCGCCATCTCATGGCCAAATATTCTCGGCGCCGCGTGCGATCCCGTATGGATCTTCTTCAGGTCAGTCCCGCAGATCCCGCAAGTATCGATGCGCACCAGAACCTCGCCACGACCAATCGTGCCATCGGCGTCCAGCGGCACCGGTACCGTCTCCCCACGCACATCGTTCACCCCGCGATACACCGCCGCCCGCATCGTCACCGGAATGGTTGTTTTGTTAGTCATCTTTGACGAAGTTCCTGCTTCCTTATGTATGCTCTCTCATCAATCCAGTCATAGATTGCTTCGGCCAGATTGACTGCACCCCTCTTGCTGTTCTTTCCCAATGCGAAAAGACTGGGCCATAGCCATGGACGAAGCATGGCGTAAAAAATAAATTTCCTCGTCTGCAATTGTCCATTAATGCCGATAAATAGATTAAGGTTCGGAAGTTTTGCATCAGCGTCATCGGAGATAGCTTTGAAACAATAAAAGGGGATTTTTCGGCTCTCTGCCAAGCGGGCGACGGTCGCACCTTCCATGTCAGCTAAGCCAGCCCCGTATGCTTCATGCAGACGCCGCTTTTCAAGCGCATCAGCCACATGAGGAGTGGACACAAGCACCAACCAGTGCTTTAACCAATGTGCCGGCTTATATCGCTCGCCTGTATTTGTATCAATCACGAGTGAGGCGCTATAAACATAACCTGCGCACGCGCGCTTGTCTATTGCACCGGCAATACCCACAGTTACAACACAATCAAGCGTTCCGCCTGCTTCCGCAGCCGCAAACGCCCTGCAGGCAGCCGCTTGGCCCATGCCCGCACATGCAGCTACCCAACAACCTTTGTCGTGCGCATACTCCCATACATGCAATGGCCCGTCAGAGACGGTCTTGTGCCATCGTTTTGCAGTCTTATGGGTAACTAGTGGCTCCAACTCGCGCGGCAACGCAGCAATAAACGCAATGCGACCATTCATTTTTTTGCTCCATCATATTGCGGCGCATAGCCATTCGCCACAAACCACTCAATCGCGGCACGCAGTGCGTTGTATACCGGCAGCACGCGAAATCCCAGATCGCGTTCCGCCTTCGCCGACAGAGCAAACATATGTTTGCGCGCCATGCGCACCTCTTGCACGGTCGCGCGCGGCTCCTTGCCCAGCAGCCTGCCCGTAATCGTCTCGTCGAAGAACGCAAACGCCAGCGCCACCGCGTGCGGCACCTTTATCTTCGGCGACGGCAGTCCGGTAATAGCAGACATGCGGTCCAGTATCTGCTTCAGCGACAGGTTCTCCCCGCCCAGAATGTACCGCTCGCCCGGCGTCCCGCGCTCCAGCGCGACCACATGCATCCGCGCAATCTCCGACACGTCCACCAGGTTCAACCCTGTGTCCACATACGCGGGAAACTTGCGATTCAGAAAGTCCACCACAATCCGCCCCGTCGGAGTAGGCTTCGCATCTCCCGCGCCAATCGGCGTGGTCGGGTTCAGCACCATCACGTGCTGTCCCGCGCGCGCAGCCTTAATCGCTTCCTGTTCGGCCATGAACTTCGACCGCTTGTACGGCCCGATCATCTCCTCCAGCGTAACCGGAGTGTCCTCATCCACAATCGTGCCATCCACCTTGAATCCCATCGTCGCAACGCTGGACGTGTACACCACCTTCGCCACGCCCTCCTCGCGTGCCAGCCGAAGCAGTTCGCGAGTGCCATCCACATTGGCCGCGTACATCTCCTTGGGATCGCGCACCCAAAGCCTGTAGTCCGCCGCCACATGCACCAGCGCATCGCACCCGCGCATGGCCGTGCGCAGCGACTCCGGCTGTCGCAGGTCGCCGACAATTACATCCGCGGCAATCCCCTCGATTGCAGCCAGCCGGCTCGTCTTGCGCGTCAGCAGGCGCATCTCCGCCCCCGCCGCAGCGTAGGCCCGCGCCACATGACTGCCGACAAATCCAGTGGAACCCGTAAGAAAGACCTTCATACCGATGAAGCCTATCTTACGTGAATCTCTGAATGAGTCATGTTTTGAAAGGGCGGGACTTTAGTCCCGCCATAAGTATGCAATCGCATCGCGGCTTTAGACGCCGAGGGGAATCTGACGCTTGATCAGGCCTTTCCTAATCCAGCCTCTCCGGCTCGATCCGGATATTTTTTTCGCCCGCCGCCTTCTTCTCCCAGTACTTCTTCACCCACGCATCGAAGGTCTTGCCCGCGGCATTGTCGCGCCCGGTAAATGCCAGCGCGGCAATCTCGGAGTAGGCGATATTCAGCCGGGTCTTCTCATTTGCAGAAATAATGCGCACGAAAGAATCGGCCAGCGTGGCGCCCGTGCGGCGGTCGAAGAGATAGCCCTGCACCTGGCTGCCATCCTTGCGCGTCAGCGTAATATCGCCGCGATAGTCGAAGGCCTTCTCCAGCGCCTCGCGCACCTCGTCCTCGCTAGCCAGCTCCGGCACCCAGCCCTCAAGCTGCTCGCGCTCGCGCCCCGCCGCAATCTCCATCTCGTCCGCGCTCGCCGGCGCCGGCTTCGCTGCCTCCTGCGTCATGCTACTCACCGGAAACCCCCTGCAACTCCGCAGCTTCTTCCGCTGGCGCCGCAATCTGCACCAGCGGCCCGTGCTGCGCCTTGGGCCACTCGTTCAGCAGCTTCCGTGCGTCCTCGTCCTCATACCGCGGCGGGAAGATGTACTTTATCGCCGTCACCATAAATCCCTTCAGCGAGCTGAAGTTGTAGTCCACCGCCGAAGCCTCGTGCCCGGAGTGCACCATGCAGTTGGCGCACTTCGGGTTCCCGCTCTTCGCGCCGTAGTTCTCCCACTCCACCGAGTCCAGCAGTTCCTGAAAAGTGTCGGCGTAGCCGTCCTGCAGCAGGTAGCAAGGCTTCTGCCAACCGAAGATCGAAAATGTCGGCATCCCCCACGGCGTGCACTCGAAGTTCCGCTTCCCCATCAGATACTCCGAGAACAGCGGGTGCGTATTGAAGTGCCACGTCTTCTTGCGGTTCGACAGGATGGCGCGAAACAGCCTGCGCGAGCGTGCCTTGCCCAGAAAATGGTCCTGGTCGGGGGCCTTTTCGTAGGTATAGCCGGGCGACACCATCATGCTTTCCACGCCCGCCGCCATCATCTCGTCGAAGTGCGCGCGCACGCTCGCCGGGTCGGCCCCGTCGAAGAGCGTCGTGTTGGTCGTCACGCGGAACCCCGCCGCCACCGCGGCCCGCACACCCTCCATGGCGATGTCGTACCCTCCCTCGCGGCACACTGAAAAATCGTGGTGCTCGCGCTGCCCATCCAGATGCACCGAGAACGAGAGGTACTTGCTGGGCTTGAACAGGTGCAGCTTCTCTTTCAGCAGCAGCGCGTTGGTGCACAGGTAGACGTACTTTTTGCGCGCCACCAGCCCGGCCACAATCTCCGGCATCCGCGGGTGCAGCAGCGGCTCGCCGCCGGGAATGGAGACCATCGGCACGCCGCACTCCTCCACCGCGCGGAAGCACTCCTCCGGCGTCAGGTCGGTCTTCAGGATATGCGCTGGATACTGGATCTTTCCGCACCCGGCGCAGGCCAGGTTGCAGCGAAACAGAGGCTCCAGCATCAGCACCAGAGGGTACCGCCTGCGCCCCTTGAGCTTCTGCTTCAGCACATAGGTTGCGACGGTCCACATTTGTGAGATCGGCACTGCCATCCCTAGTTCTCCTTTACACATCGACGAGCGAAACGCCTGCCGATGCAATCGCTGATTGTTATCGATCGACCGCAGGGCCCACCACACTACTTAAAGATTACGTCCGCGTCGCCGCAGACTCTCGCCAGTTCCTCAACCGGCAACCGACAACCGACAACAGTTCCTACGCCGCCCCAACCTCCCGCTCCATCACGCGCTTGTAGGTGGTCAACGCCAGCAGCGGGAAGTAGTCGCGATACAGGTGGTACGCCAGGTAGAAGACGCGGGGAAATCCCGTCCCGGTGTAGATTGCCTCGCCGTTGCGGCCTTCGGCGGACTCGTCCCACGTCCCGCTGGGCAACTGCTTCGACACCAGCCACCGTATCCCCTTGGCCACCGAGTCCGAGCGCGTGTCGCCCGCCGCCAGCAGCCCCAGCACCGCCCATGCGGTCTGCGAGGGTGTGCTTGGCCCGATGCCGCGCTGCATCGGATCGTCGTAGCTCGCGCAGGTCTCGCCCCACCCGCCGTCCGCGTTCTGCACCATGCGAATCCACTCCGCCGCCTGCACAATCGGCGGCTCGTGGCTCCACATCCCCATCGCCTCCAGCCCGCGCAGCACCAGAAACGTCCCATACAGATAATTCACGCCCCAGCGCCCGAACCAGCTTCCGTCGGGCTCCTGCTGCTTGAGCACAAACTGCACCGCATGCTCCACTCGCTTGTCGCGCCGGGTGTAGCCGTAGCTCGCCAGCATCTCCAGGATCCGCCCCGTAACGTCCACCGTCGGCGGGTCAAGCATCGCGTTGTGGTCGGCAAACGGAATGTACTGGAAGATCATCTTGGTATTGTCGCGGTCGAAGCTGGCCCATCCGCCGTTCTTGCACTGCATGGCGAAGATCCAGTCCAGCGCGCGCTGCGACACCTCATGCTGATACCGCTCCCGCGGATTGCGCACGCAATTCAGCGCCAGCAGCACCTGCGCCGAGTCGTCCACGTCCGGATAAAACTCATTGTTGAACTCGAAGTACCAGCCGCCCGGG
>Ga0187848_10000934_pt1 | contig 25819 bp, 21 predicted proteins | sample June2016WEW_4_40_FD_132424 | JGI IMG/M metagenome (GOLD analysis project Ga0187848, IMG submission 132424) | Peatland microbial communities from SPRUCE experiment site at the Marcell Experimental Forest, Minnesota, USA - June2016WEW_4_40 | ecosystem: Environmental > Terrestrial > Soil >... | reverse complement strand
TGCGTAAACGACGGAGGGCCGTGGAAATGCCGGGCCATGGACGCGGAGGAAAACCAAAAGCAGGTTTCCCTCCGCGCCCACAGCCCTTGGAAATCGCTCTGCGATTCCCACATTTCCACCGCCCCGGCGATTATTATTTCGATTTCAGAAAGGAGCCCTGGAGACCGGCCGCTTCGCTCCCTCCTCCAGGCTCATTCTTGGATGAGAAAATGCTGAGGAGAGGCTTATCTTGCAGATTTCAGTGACGAAGAAGCCGATCTGTTTGACGTATACTTGGTTCGACTGCCATGGAGTACTTCGAGACGACGTTGGAACCGTATTCCCGTTACCAGGATTTGTATCAATCCTATTATCGGGAGAGCATTTGGGCTTACTGTGCGCAGGAGAACATTCCTTATCGGAAGAATGGAGCGAACTTTGCCGGCGTCCTGCGATTCCTCGGGCGCGTGCGTGAGTCGGAGCGCTACGACAGTATCTTGCCGCCTCGATTTAGAACGCCGGTGCTCGACGGCCTTGCCGGCCTGCTGGGAGCAGGTGCTCTGGTCGAGCACTCCGTGGGCAAGTACATCTACCACGTTTCCGGTGCGGAGACCAGAATATGCATCGACGCTGAGGACTCCGGTGCTATCGAGGCGCCGGATCTGCTGGAGTGGAGCGATCTATATTTCAAGACCAATTACTGGCCCGACCGCCAGTACCACCCGAAGGTTGTTCCTCTGGCAAATGTGAATCCGCTGGTGTTTCCAAGACGGGAGGAACTTCGAGGTTACCGAAACTGCGAGGCCGAATGGGATCTCTTCGGTTTTTTTCGTGTGTGGGGAAGGATCGATCATAATCTCGCTCTCTTCGAAGCCCTGGTCCAGCTCCCATGCCGCAAGAAATTGGTCGCCTATATAATTTCGGCCGACTATGGGGCTGAGGTTGCGCGGTTGGAGAAGGCTGGCGTCGCTTGGACAACTCGCCCGATGCCCCTGAAGAAGCTGTGGAGTCTGGCCGCGCGTTCCAGGTTGAATATTGTGCGCCATGGCACTAAGGATTGCATCCCATGGCGGATGACCGACATCATGGCGATGGGACGTTGCCCCGTGCTGGATTACAGGGCGAGAACGCAGTGGCACATACCGTTACTCGAGAATGTGCATTACCTCAGCCTGGATGTGCCACCCGAACAAAACATCACGCCGAAGGAGTTCACTAGCCGGGTGGTTGGACGTATCGAGGGCTGGTTATCCAAGAAGGGGTTGATCGCGGGCGTCGCCGAAAACTCCGGCGCCTATTTTGATGAGAACCTCGCGCCGGCACGGTTGGGTCGGTACCTGGTGGAGCATTCGAGAAACCGGCATGCTCAGAGCGCGCCGGCGAACACCGCACATTGAAGCGGCGTTTCGGCATCGGGCCGGCGAGGCGGAAACCGCCTCGGTTGATCGTGCGCTTGCCACTGTGATACGGTCGGAGTTCATTGTTAGGCGACTGTCAGCCGACTTGACGGCGGGCGGTCCCGGCTTCAAATCCAGCAATGCTGCCAGCTTCATTTACGTCCGCAGTGCCAGACGGAGACGCGGGGCCGCTGCGATACGATGACATCTGCAACCCCCTGGTCCAGCAGTTTATCCCCGCCGGATCCAAGGTGTTGGACCTGGGCTGCTCAACCGGCCTCCGCGCCGCTTGGTTGCGGGAGCATAATCAATGCTGGGTGGCTGGGGTTGAGATCGACAAAGCCATGGCCGCTTTGGCACGGGAGCGCTGCGACAGCCTGCAAGAGGCGGACCTGGATGACCTGCCTTCGCTGCCTTATCCACAATCCTATTTCGACGTCCTGGTTTTCGGCGACGTGCTGGAGCACTTGAAGAATCCGGAGCGGGCGCTCGCTCATTTGCTGCGCTATTTGGGCCCGAGCGGCATCGCGGTAATTTCGATTCCGAACTTCGTATTCCTCACCGTCAGACTGAAAGTGCTCCTCGGGCTTTTTCGTTACGCAGACTGGGGGATTTTGGACAGGACTCACCTTCACTTTTACACACGGCAGACAGCCCGCGAAATGGTGGAGCAGTGCGGACTCACCGTTCGGGCGTGGGACTTCAGGCCGCCTGTCCGGCGGATTCTTCCGGCGGCATTGCTTCGGGGCATGACCAAGGCGTGGCCCTCGCTGTTTGCTATCCAGTTCGTGATGGTCTGCGCACGCCCAGGCGCATCGCGGACCTGAAGCGCCCGGTCCTGCGGGGCGATTCGCTGAGGAATTCCTAAGCCTGGAGCGGTTCGGCCGGTTCGTCCCGAATGTCATCGATCGGCTCCGGTTAGCCGGCTGAACCCACGCTTGGAATCGAGGCGCGCGTTCGCCGGCATCGCCGATCGTGCCATCGCCCTCGTGGAACAATCGGACTTCAATTGCATGCGAACCCTGACAGTTCTCTTTAAGGTGCACGCCCCGGGACCGGTCCGCCACGCGATGACTCCCAGGACCATCACGAGCCACCGGGCAGTTGCGCACCCCATTTGTAGAGGTGGTAGCGTTTGCCAACAAAAATCTTAATAATTTGACCGCCACAGAGCCACTTTGACTTTGTGCCTACCCCTTCTGAGCAAACCTCGAAGAAGCCGGTTGCTCTAGGCAGGGCCAGGAGCATCCCTCGCTGGATACGCTCGGTGGGGTGGCAGGGGACATCCGCCTGGGTTGCCTCCGAGGCGAAAGCAGCGCTTGGAATTCGCGCTCCGCCGACCCTGACAATAAAGCCGCGCCAAGCGCAGCATCCGGTCGTCGCACGGTTGCGCGGATCGAGCGACATGAACGTCTTTAGTCAGATCTTCGCGTGGGACGAGTACGCCTGTCTGCGATCCGTTTCCTCTCCCCGCTGGATCCTGGATCTCGGCGCCAACGTCGGGTATTCCAGCGCATATTTTCTCAGTTGCTTTCCAACCGCCAGCGTGATCGCGGTCGAGCCGGACCCGGACAACTGCAAGCTCTGCCGCAGGAATCTCGCGCCGTATGGGAAGCGCGCGCGCGTAGTGCATGGCGCGGTTTGGTCCACCCGTTCCCGGCTGGCACTCTCGCGCGGTACTTTTGGCGACGGCCGGGAATGGGCCACGCAGGTAACTGCCGGCGCGGACCGTGAAGGGTTGGTCGAGGGCTACGACATTCCCAGTTTCTTGGAAATGACCGGCGGAGAACGGATCGATATCTTGAAGGTCGATATCGAGCGGAGCGAGCTGGACCTGTTCGGCAACCATTCGTCGTCCTGGCTGCGGGCCATCGGAAACATATGCATCGAGCTGCACGGCGCGGATTGCGAAGAGGTCTTCTTCGAAGCCCTGCGCGGTTTTGACTATTCTCTTCGCCGCTCCGGAGAGCTGACCGTATGCCTGAACCTGCGCCCCCGCGTGTGACGGAATAGGACGCGTGAGCGCAGCTCCACTCAAGCTCCGGTCGAACGAAGGTCGAAGCAACCCGATGCCGCGCCACGGGCATCGCGTGGCACAACCGGCAGAAAGGACATCGCGTGCCCAAGACGAAAGCACTTTGCATCTTCAGTACCCTGTTGGGGAACAGGGCAATGGCAGCCAGGCTCGTCGAAGTATTGAGTCGATTCCCGGAATTCGAACCGACGTACGTTCACGTCAACGCGGAAGACTACAACGCAATCCCGGCACCGTGGTGGGTGCGCTTGACCAACCCTTGGCACGCAGAGTTTCTCGCGCGTCAGAAGGCGTGCCCGGCGATGAATTTGCCGTTTGAACTTCTTCTGGTCCAGGGATGGGAACTTACCGTTGCCTTCCGGCATCTTGCCCACCGGCTGCCCGCGGCGGTCCTGCTGGACTCAGTGCCAGCCACGGTGGACGCCCAGCAACGGCAACAGGGCAGAAACGGCTGGCGACGATGGTTATCGCATCAGATCCATCATCGGCAGTTTGCGCGCGCTGCGAAGGATTTCCGCTTCTTCCTTCCCATGGGTTCGGACTGCATGGGGGCTCTCGAACGCGACTACGGGGTCGAACCCAGCCGGTGTTTCATTACACTTGCGCCGCAGGACCTCCCGTTATGGGAAGCCGCTGCCCGGGATTACCGGAGCCCGCTACAGATTCTCTTCGCCGGCAACGACTTCGTGAGAAAGGGCGGCGACTTTCTCCTGCAGCTCTACGCGGACCACCTAGCCGGCGATTGGACGCTGACAATCGCCTCCAATGACCCGGCGATCGCCACGCGACCGCTTCCGAAAGGCGTGGAATGGCTTCGCGGCAGGAACCACGACCAGATGCTCGATGTCTATCGGTCGCACGACGTCTTTCTGCTCCCCACTCGGCAAGACTACATGCCCCAAGTCCTTGCCGAAGCTCTGGCGACCGGTCTACCATGCCTCGCCACCGATGTGGGCGGGGTACGTGACCTCGTGCGCGACGGCGAAACAGGATTCCTGATGCCGGCGGGCGCGCCAGCCTCGGCATGGGCCGGGCGCTTGCGCGGTTTAGCCGCCAATCCTGCGGAGATACGGAGATTGTCGATTGGGGCGCGGAGGTTTGCCGAAGAGAGACTTGGTCTCAACCGCTTCGAGGATCTGGTCCGAAAGACCGTAAGCCTTCTGAGGTCTGCTCCAAGCCCGGCTCTTTCCGGCGGTGAGCCCGATTTCCCCTTTGTTTTCACCGACGAGTTTAGAAGTGTACAAAGGTAGAACCCGAACCCCGCACCATCCGCGACTCTTACAGCTCGGATTCACTCAACATAGCATCTCCCCGGCGCAGCCCGTGAAGAAAATGGACATACCGGTTCAGCTTCTCGCGATAAAAAATCCACAAGAATCCTAGATAGGCCGCTCCTCCCGCTGCCACCTGAACCGACACTCTGGCGACCGCCGGCATGTGACCGTTCCCAAACCAAGTGTGGACCGCCAGAACCGCGGCCACCATCACCGCGCATCCCGCCAGCGCCGGCATTAACACGCCTAAGTAGTCTCGATACCGCAATCCTATGGCGCGGAGTAACTTCACCGCAAGCGGAAGGACCGTTACCGGGGATAAGATCAACCAACTGGCGGCCACTGCATTCGTGCCCCAGCGGGACGCCACCAGGAACGCCACCGGCATCACCACAAAGCTGCCCAGCGAAACGAGCATGTTGAAACGGGTGTGTCGAAGCGAGATGAGCACCTGGCTGAACAGCGTGGACAGCGTTCGCGCGCACATGAAAACCGCCAGCCATCGGATCGGCCCCGCTGCTGCGTTCCATTTCGACCCCAGCAACACCCGCGTCGCTTCCGGCCCGACCAGCGCCAGGCCGACCAGAACCGGGAAAACGCTCAGCGATACCGATTCGCTGACGACCCGGAAATAGCGCCGCACCAGTTCCTCGTCCTTCTGCACTCGCGCAAATAGTGGCCCAGTCACCCGCATCACGAGCAGCCCGATCTTCTCGGCCGGCGCATTGGCCAGAGCCATCGCCATCTGATATGCGCCAAGCGCCGCTCCGCCCAGCCGCCGCCCCACGATCACTCCGTCCGACATCGCGTACGCCGTGGCGGCAATTCTGCTGATCGCGATGTGCGCCCCGAGGCGCATCGGCGCCTGGATCTGCCTCCATCGGGGCAGTGCGAACGGAACCGGCTTCCAGTAGTACGTCAGCGTGGCCCCTGCTATTCTGCCGGCCAGCGCGCCCGCCACCAGCGACCAGTAAGCGAATCCGCTCAGGGCGCACCCGACCGTGACCACGGCCTGTAGCAGAATTGTGACCGCCTCGCACACCGAGAGCCGCCGGTAGGCGAGGTCCTTTTCCAGAAGCCCGTACGGCACCGACTGAATTCCCGTGATGACCAGGCCCAGGCTGTTGACGATTACCAGCAGCCTGAGTTGCTCGGACTTGAAGAACGCAGCAACCAGCGGCGCGGCTAAAACCAGCAGGCCGTATGCCCCCGTGCAGATCGCCGCGCAGGCCGTGTTCAATTGCGCCACGGTGCCGGCCTCCAGCTCGGGCATTTGCAACACAGCCTGGCCCAAGCCGAACTCGGCTAGCGTGCTTGTTAGAACGTTGATGAAACCGGCCATGTTGACCAGGCCGAAGTCGGCCGGCGAAAGAAGGCGCGCCGTGATCACCGTAAATGTCCAGGTGAAAAGCTGCGTGGCAGACTTGGCGCCCGCGGCCCAAGCCAGCCCTCCCGCCAGCGCCTTGTCCAGGCTGCGAACCGAGTGCGGCCCTTCCGGGCTCATGGGCCGCCTCGCACGGCGGCCGCAACCATCGCGGTGAACCGTTCCACGTAAACCTGCTCGGTCAATTGCGTGTGCGCCAGTTCGTAACCCTTCGCCCCCATCCTCCGCCGCAGCTCCGGATCGGCCAGCAACTCGCGGAGCCGCTCTTCCAATTCCCGGACGTTGCCTCCCGGCACCACAAATCCGTTCTCTCCCTGATGGATCAGCTCGGGAATCAAGCCTACGTCGGAACCGATCACCGGAACGCCCGCCGCCAATCCCTCAATCACAGTCCTGGGGCCCCCTTCACAACGCGACGGGTGTACCAACACCAGGCAGCGCCTGATGGTTTCGAGAATGATCGGGTTCGGGGCGGCCCGCACCAGTTCAATCTGCTTCGAGTCACCCGCCAGCGCCTCCAACTGCTCGCGTTCCGTCTTCAGGTACCAGCCAACGATCTTCAGTTTGACATCCGGAAAATCGGAAGCCAGCCGCTGGAATGCTTCGATCAATCGATCCGCCCCCTTCAGGTACCAGGGCGAGCCCACCATCAGCACGTACCGCTCTTCGTCGTCGGTGTGAGCCCGGATGGTCGATACCGGAACGAATTCGTGAAACACCGAGGTCTTGACTTTGCGAAGCAGCGGATAGGCCGCCAGTTGAGCCGCGTTGAGAAGATGTACCCGGTCGGCCGCCCACAGCGACAGATAAAGGCATGCATCGGAATAGAGCTTCATCATGCGGTCGCGTATCGTCGGCCGGGCGCGCTGCGTCAGGTAGGCCAGTTGCGGGTTGGTCGCCAACTCGATGATCAGCTTCGCGCCCGTCAGCAGCTTCAGCCAGGCCGCCATCAGCCCTGTCGTCATGTGGGAGTAAGCGATGACGCAATCGAAAGCTCGCTGCCGGTGCAGTTCCACACCCTTGCGAATACAGAACCGGAACTGCGCCAGGCGCGGCCGATTCCGCCCATCGGGAAGAATCGCCAGAAACCAGTGATAGCGAAATCGCCCCGATACATAAACCGGGAAGGAACCGGGGCCGAACTCCGCTTCAACTTCTTCCGGCGTTCGAAACCAGACCGGCTGCAAAACATCGCCTTCCAACGTCTCCGACAGCAGGAAAAAGCGATCGTTATGTCTGTCGCGCGGAGGCGGCACTTGCGTCGAGTGAATGTAGAGGATTCGCATTGAGTCGGCTTGCTTATACCCGCGCGCTCCCTCCCAGAGTACCCGATGGCGCGACTCGCGTGCTCCGCATTACCTTACGCGCTCCAAAGCCGCGGCGGCCGCCCCTATAATGGGAAAAGCATGCTCCGCAAGCTTTCGCTTTCCCTTGCCGCCGTGTGCCTGGGCGCATACGGCCAGACGCAAACGGCCACCAAAGGCGCTTCCGGCCAGACGCCATCGGCGCTCGACAAAGCCACGTTGGAAGCCTACGTACGCCACATGTATGTCATGGACTCGCGGATCGGGGTCCAGATTTCCGACCCCAAGCCCGACGAAATACCCGGCTTCTCGGAAGTGACCGTGCGCGCGTCCGTGGGCTTGCAGAGCCAGGACATTGTCTTCCACATCTCCAAGGACGGCAAGAAAATCGTCCAGGGCGTTGTGTTCGACATCAGCCGCAACCCGTTCCAGGCGGAGCTCGACAAACTGAAGACGGAGGGCGCGCCGGGCGAAGGCACCTCGGGAGCCCCGGTGGCCATCGTCGAGTTCAGCGACTTCGAATGCCCGTACTGCAAGGAAGAAGCCAAGCTGCTGCACGACAACCTGCTCACGACTTACCCTACGCAAGTGAAACTCTACTTCAAGGAGTTTCCGCTCGAGGCGGTTCATCCCTGGGCCAAGGGCGCCGCCATGGCAGCTCGTTGTGTGCAGCGGCAGGATCTGGGTGCGTTCTGGGCCTATCACGACTGGATTTTTGCCCACCAGGACCAGATCACGCCGGACAACTTGCGCGATCAGGTGATGGACTGGGCGAAGGGACAAAGCCAGATCGACGCCATGAAACTGGGGCAGTGCATGGATAACAAGCTGACCGAGGCCGAGGTGGACAAGACCGTAGCGCAAGGGCGCGACCTGGCCATCAATTCCACGCCGACGCTGTTTGTGAACGGCCGGCGCATCGACAAAGCGATCGACTGGCCGACGTTGAAGAGCATCATCGATTTCGAAGTCGAATACCAGAAAACCGCGCACGATGCCGGCGACGATTGCGGCTGCGACCTGAAACTCAATCTGCCCGGCCAGCCGGCGTCCAAAACCACGCTGGGCCTTCCCACCCAGAAATAGCTCGCCACCGCGAGAACTCCGCATTGCCGCCGTGGCGCACGCATACCTGCAATCTTGCGTGCCGTGTCGAGACTCTCTCGACGCGCGCGCGGCTCCGTTCGGAGCCACGCGCCTGGAGTTTCTCTCTCCACCCGATTTGTTTTGATTCGATTACTCGCAGCGGGGATCCACCGCCCACCAGGAACGACGATCGCTTTCGGCGCCGAATGCGGCGCCGCCTATGAGCCGCTATCCCAGTGGCGGAGGAAGGCCTGGCGGCCGTCTTGCCTGGATCTCGTCACCTTGCAGCACAAGGAGATGGCGGAGCATCCCGAACTCCTGGAGGGATTCGAGGGCAATATCGCGGATACCCAGCCCGTCCGTGCCGCCGCTTGAGAAAATGTAGAAACTCCAGGCGTCGCGAAGAATCTCGACGCCACACGCAAGGAATGCGTGCGCCACGGCGGCTACTACAATGTTGATTGATGATAGCCTCCATCAACCCCGCCACCGGAGAAATCATGCGGACGTTCGAAGCCGCCACCGATGCTGAGATCGAGTCCTCGCTCGCCCGCGCCGATGCGGGCTGGCACTCCTACCGCCGCACTTCATTCGCCGCGCGGGCAGGTTGGCTCACCGCCGCCGCCCGAATTCTGGAAAACGAACGGGAGCGCCTGGGCCGGCTGATGACGCTCGAAATGGGCAAGCCCATCGCCGCCGCGCGCGCCGAAGCGGCCAAGTGCGCGCTGGCGTGCCGCTATTACGCCGAGCACGGCGAACGCCTGCTGGCCGACGAGCCGGTCGACGCCGGTCCCGGCCGCGCCTTTATCCGTTATCAACCGATCGGCGCCGTGCTCGCCGTGATGCCCTGGAATTTCCCCTTCTGGCAGGTGTTCCGCTTCGCCGCTCCCGCACTCATGGCGGGCAACGTCGGCCTGCTCAAGCACGCTTCCAATGTGCCGCAGTGCGCGCTGGCCATCGAAGAGATCATCCGCCGCGCCGGCTTTCCCGCGGATGTCTTCCAGGCGCTGCTGATTGGTGCCTCGGCGGTGGAAGGCATTCTCAACGATCCGCGCGTTCGAGCCGCCACGCTCACCGGCAGCGAACCGGCGGGCATCGCGGTGGCCGCGCAAGCCGGCCGCCAGCTCAAGAAGACCGTGCTCGAACTGGGCGGCAGCGACCCCTTCGTGGTGATGCCCAGCGCCGATCTCGACCGCGCCGTGAAGACCGCCGTGCAAGCGCGCGTGATCAACAATGGCCAATCCTGCATCGCCGCCAAGCGCTTTATCGTGGACGGACGCATCGCCGATGAATTCGAGCGCCGCTTTGTCGCTGCTATGGCGGCGCTGCGCGTCGGCGACCCCATGGACGAAGCCAGCGACATCGGTCCGCTGGCCACGCCCGCCATTCTCGAAGAGCTTGAAAGCCAGGTGAGCCGTTCGGTCGCGATGGGCGCCCGGCTGCTCGTCGGCGGCCATCGCATCCGGCGCCCCGGCAACTTCTACGCGCCCACCGTGTTGGCCGGTGTGCCCGAAAATGCGCCGGCTTATCGCGAAGAATTGTTCGGACCGGTGGCCGCGATTTTCCGTTCGCGCGATATCGGCGATGCGATCCGCCTCGCCAACGACACCGCTTTCGGCCTCGGCGCCAGCGCCTGGACGTCCGACCCCGCTGAGCAGCAGCGCTTCATCGACGAGATCGAATCCGGCATGGTCTTCGTCAACGCCATGGTCGCTTCCGACCCACGCCTCCCCTTCGGCGGCGTCAAGCGCTCTGGCTATGGCCGCGAGCTGGCCGCCCACGGCCTACGGGAATTCGTCAACGTCAAGACCGTCAAAGTGGCGTAACGCCCCGCACGCGGTGGCAACCGCTCCCTTACCGTGGGCAGCTCTGAACGCTCATCGAAAACCGCTTGCCGTAAGAGAACGGTTGGTACAGCCGCTACGGACCGAGTCCTAGCACAGCGCGGCCATGAGGGCGCCGCGGGCGGTGGAATTCAACGGGTCGGCCGACAGGCGCACCTCCGAGAGGCGCACCGGGAATTCATTGGCGCGCAGAGCGAAGACGAAGGACTCGAGGAATCCGTGCGGCATGGCGGTGCCGCCGGAGAGCACCAGCGGGACGGATTGCTCCAGCTTGGGCAGGCGCCGCGCGCTGGCGATGTGCTGGCGCAGGGTTTCGATCAGGTTGCGGATCACCTCGCGGTAGTAGACGGTCAGTGCGTTCTGCACGCGCTCCCCGTTGAGGCCGTTGAGCTGGAACGATTGTTCTTTCTGCACGCGCAGCCGGGTGGCCATTTCACCGGTTACCAGCGACGCCTGCGTGTCGATGAAATCGCCCGCTTTGGCCACGCTGAAGCTGATCACGGGGACGGAAAGGACGGCCAGGCACACATTGCACAGGCCGCTGCCGCAGGAAATCCCAATGCCGCTGTAATTACACTCGCTTAATTCGCCGAAGACCACCGCCAGGCCCTCCACGATGGGTGTGGGCGCGTATCCCAGTTCCTTGAGCAGCTCATGAAGCGAAGCTTCGTGGTAGGCGATGCCGGTTTCCTCGCCTTCGATTTCGGCGGGCACGCTGAAGAAGATCTTCTGCCCCTCGACCGCCGCCGGTCCCACCAGCTTGGTGATGATGTGGCGCAGCACGGTGAGGGAGTGCGGCTCATCCGGGTTGATGACGCCCTTCCGCATGGGCCGCCGCGTCTCGACGTGGAAGACCTCCGCGAATTTTTCCGCGTCGTTGCCGGTGACTACGATTTCCGCTCCCCGCACTTCGTGCAGAATGCCTTCGCGCTGGAGGAGATTCTCCGCCAGCTTGGAATACGGAAGCGTCAAGAAGGCGTTGAGCTGCGCCTCATACTCATACCGCTTGCCTGTATCTCGCGCCACTACGATGCGGCTCGTCCCAACATCGAGCCCGAGCGGCTGCGTGTAATCCGATTGCGGGGTCTTCATGAGTGTCTCCTATCCTGTCAACCTACTAGAATGGGAAGGTATCTTCCCGGAACAACTGTTCGGACAAGCGCCTCACGCGCCGGAGGTCCGCGCGCCTCAGGGGGTGCATCTTACGACTCGGCCGGCAGCACGCGGCCACCAGCAACAGCGCAACTCCTAGTCCGGCGATGAGCACGGCTGCCGCCTATCCCCGCGCCCGGACGGGTTCCATCACCACCGATAGAGTGGCGCTGTGAGACACGTGTCCGTGCGGGACACAAAATGCCGCTGCATCCGTCATCCGCTGCGCCTCCTGCTGTTTCTGCTTCTGCCAGGCGCGGAATTCGTCCTGGTGCCGGGCAATCAGGTCCAGATTAGCCTGGAGGCGCGCCAGGTGCTTGCTGGTCAGGCGATCCAAATCCGCCTGCACCGCGCGGTTCTGCTCCAGTTTGGCCGCTTCGAGCCGCCGCAGCTTGGCCTGCCGCTGCTCCTCCTGCTGGTCCAGCAAGCGCTGCTGCAGCACGGCGTCCTGGATGAGAGCCTCCACTCCAGTGTCCGCAGCTTCCAATGCCATCAACAGCGCACAGCGCTTGGCCTCTGAGGACATCCCGGCCAGATGGGGGCTGTTCAGCATGTCCATGGCCTTGGCAATGCCCCAACTGCGTGGCGGCCGCTTCGAGAAATCAAACCAACCTTTCAGCATGGGCAAACTCCGGTTCACGCCGACCTTTCTTAATGTTTTCGACCGTGGCGCTAATCCCCGTTTGGTAGGGTAGTACCTCTGAGATTAGATTCCTCTCACGGACTTTTTTGTGGGATGTCTTGGAAGACTACGACAAAACTGCGAAATTCCTAAGAGATTTCGCCGATTCTGCCGATACTTCGAATACGAATGGGTAGGAGTATCAAAGAGTCGTCTACCGAACTGGTCGCACGCTGCATCTGCGATCCGGTAATCCGGCTCCGTTTCCTCAGAGCCGTGGCGCCACGGCCGCGGTTGTACGACGAGCGGCCCGGGCCGTCGAGAGCGTTCTTCCGCTACCTGCTGTTGGCAATTGTCCCGCTGACGCTGATCGCGGCGTTCCTGGTGGTCCGCGCCGCGGCGCGCGTGCCGGCGCCAGAGTCTTGGAAACCGCCGGCCGGACTCTCGCGGTCCGTTCGCTCGCCAGCCCTACCCGAGGTGTGGATGGTGGAGAAGGACGCAAGCGAAGAGGTGTTCAGCAACGGCCTCCACATCGACACCCGGTTTGCCGTGTCCAACCACCCCCGCTCTTACCTGGCATTCCCGCTGAATGGCGCCTCCGGTGGCCGCGCGGTGCGCCGTTCAGTGCCTGCCGGCATTGTTTTCCATACCACCGAAAGCCTGCAAATCCCCTTTGAGGCCCGCCAGAACCGCGCTTTGAAGCGAATCGGGGAGTCGCTGCTGGAATATGTCGGGCGCAGATGCGCTTACCACTATCTGATTGACCGGTTCGGCCGCGTGTTTCGTGTGGTGGCCGAGCAGGACGCGGCCAACCATGCCGGGTACTCGGTATGGGCGGATGACCACTGGCGGTACATCAACCTGAACGAGAGTTTCCTGGGGGTCTCGTTCGAAGCCCGCACTGAGGAGGGGCAAAGCGACGCCCACCTCAGCCCGGCCCAGGTGCGCTCCGCGGCCATGTTGACGGAACTGCTGCGCGGCCGCTATCGAATACCCGTAACCAACTGCGTCACCCACCTGCAGGTTTCGGTCAATCCCGGCAACATGTGCGTGGGCTACCACACCGACTGGGCTTCCGGTTTCCCGTTTGAGCAGGTGGGGCTGCCGGACAACTACGCGCTTACCCTCCCCTCGGTGGTTGCCTTCGGCTTCGTTTGCGACTCGGCAGTGCGCGAGGCGGCCGGTCCGCGCCTGCTGCGGGCTATCGAACTGGCTGAGGAGGCCTTCGAGCAGCGCGCAGCGGCTGCGGGAATGCGCCTTCCCGCATACCGCAAGACCGCGCAGCGCGAGTACCGGACGCTGCTCGCCTATGTCAAGACGGCGCAGCACGAGGCCCGCGACGGTATCGATGGCGACAGCGGCCGGTAGGACCGTCTGCCCAGTGGCCCATAACCGGGGCCCCACCGGGCGAGCTTACGCCTGCCCAGGCCCTCCACAATCATCGTGATTACCAGGGTGTTGAGGCTCACACTCTTCCGCTCGGCTCGATCAGTCTGAACGGCCTTCGCGTTCCGCGGCGATAACCGACTGGATTCTTACTCGGCTGCAATCTCGGAAGGGAGATACCAGTTGGTTGGGACCGATACGATCCTGTAGCGTCCATGTTCTGTCCGCAAGGTTATGATCCAGACAACTTTCCCATCGGGAAAGAGAAAACGCGTGGCAGCTACCATAGGTTGCTGAGCGCCGCAGATCTTAGTCTGGGAGTGCGAAGCTGAAGAGGACACCGGCGGAGGATATGGCCACGTATTGTTTGCCGTCGACGGCGTAACTGATTGGAGAAGATGGTATCTCGTTGCCAGCCTGGAAATGCCACAGGGGTTTGCCGGTTCGGGCGTCGAGCGCGATGAAGTTGCCCTCGCGCGAGGCGACGAAGAGGACACCGCCGGCGGTCGAGAGGACGCCCGCCGATAGCGAGTTCTGGGTGAGCTCATAGCGCCACTGGATCCTGCCGGTCTCGGGATCGAGAGCGGCGACTCCCTGGGAGTCCTGCGGGGTGGCAGCGGGCGGGCCGCCGCCGGAACCACGGCCCCAGAACATCCGGCCCGGTTCGTAAGGGGCCGGCCCGGAGGCGAAGCGGCCACCACCATCCTGGTAGGCGAAATACATCCAGCCGGTTTGGGGGCTGTAGGACGGGGCCTGGAAGTTCGTTCCACCGCCGCCATCGGGGAAGACGACGCTACCTTCGGGGGTGGCTTGCCAGCCGGGTTTGGTGACGGGACGGCCGTTCTGGTCCCAATGGTCGACCCAACTGGTGCGGACGAAGGGAGTCGCGGCGAGGAGCTTTCCGTCAGTGCGGTCGAGGACGTAGAAGACGCCGTTGCGGTCGGCGTGGAGGATGAGCTTCCGATCCTGGCCGTGGTACTTGCGGTCCACGACCACCAGGTCCTCGGTGGAATCCCAGTCGTGGGTGTCGTTGGGAGTGAACTGGTAATGCCACTTGCGCCGGCCGGTATCCGGATCGAGAGCCAGGACGGCGCAGGTGAACAGGTTGTCGCCTTGGCGGACTTCGCCATTCATATCGGGCCCGGGATTGCCCACGGGCCAGAACAAGGTGTTCAGCTCGGGGTCGAAGGTGCCGGTGAGCCAGGTAGCGCCGCTACCCTGTTTCCAACTGTCGCCGCTCCACGTGTCGTGGCCGAACTCGCCGGGGCCCGGGATGGTGTAGAAGCGCCAGAGACGCTTGCCGGAAGCGGGGTCGTAGGCATCGACAAAGCCGCGGATTCCGTACTCGCCGCCGGACACTCCGGTGATGATTTTGTCCTTGACCGCTAGGGGGGCGGAGGTAATGCTGTAGCCCTGCATGGTATCGGCGATCTGGACTTCCCAAAGAGGCGCGCCGGTGCGCAGGTCCAGCGCGACCAGGGCGGCGTCGAGGGTGCCGAAGAAGAGGCGATTCCCGAGCACGGCCACGCCGCGGTTGACTTGATTAGTTTCGTAAGGATTGACCACCTTCTGGGTGCGCTGGTAGCGCCAGATCTGGCGGCCGGTGCGGGCATCCAGTGCGAAGACCTGTCCGGGCAGGCCGGTGGTGTACATCACGCCGTCCACTACCAGCGGGACGGCTTCAACGATGCCGTTTCCGGGCATGGGCATCGCCCAGCGGGCCTGGAGCCGGCGCACGTTGGAAGTGTCGATCTGGCTCAGGGAGGAGTAATGGCGGCCCTGGAGGTCGCCCCAATAGGAGAGCCAGTTCTGGGGCTCGGCCTGAGCGTTGGCGATCCGCTCTGAGGTGAGGCCGCCGGGAATGGAGACTGCGAGCGGCCGGGAGAGGTCGCGGCCGGTGAGCGTCTTCAGATAAGCGACCAGATTCTGGATCTCGGGCGCGGTGAGGCGGCGGGCGTAGTCGTCGGGCATGAGCGACTTGTTTTCGACGCGCAGTTCGGCCAGACTGGCTTTGTCGAACAGGTGGAGCTGGCCGGCAGTATCGACCAGTTGGAGGGAGAAGACGTCCTCACTCTTGCGCACACCATGGTACTCATGGCCGTCCGCGGTTCTCACGGTCAGGGTGGTGGGCGGACTGCGGCGGAATGGGCCCCGCCCGCCGCGTCCACCGCCTGCTCCTATGGGAGGCTGATTCGGATTGAGGATGGCGGCTTGGAGGGAGTGGGCGGACCTGTTCCCCGCGGTCGAAAGATCGGGGCCGACCGGCTGACCCTGGCCATTGACCGTGTGGCAGGAGAGGCACTGTCCCTTGCTCTCGAAGACCGTCCTGCCGGCGGCCGGGTTGCCACTGACCCGCTCGCTCGCGATAGCGGCGCCGGCGAGGCTGCGGATGTACGAAACCAGTTGCCAGACCTGGTCGGAAGTGAACTGGGAGAAGGCGGGCATGGCCGTGCCGCTAATGCCATTGCGGATGTTCAGGAAGAGCTGGCCATCGGCGTTGCCGTGATGGAAAAGGCCGGTGGCCAGGGCGGGGCCGCGGTCGCCGCGCGCGCCGGCCCCGTGGCACGACTGGCACGCGCTGTCGTAGAGGCGTTTGCCGGCTGCGATGGCCGTGCGGTTTCCGGCCACGGGATTGGTTTCGCTTTCCAACGTATGCTGGGCGAGGAGCAGGCCGCCGAAACAGAGATGCGCGGCCAACACGACCAGGGACCTAATATCTGTTCTCATGAGCACTTGCGTCCGGAGCAGGGGCGCCGAGGAAGGGGAATGGTGATCTGGCGCTTGAGTCGATTGGCGTACGGGCTCTTGCGGGACTGGAAAAGTCGTACTCACTTCTCATCGGAGTCTCCAATGCACGTCTCCTTCCCGCGTTGTCGGTGATGTCCATCGCGTTGGGCAGCTTACGCTTGCTTGCGGGTTCTGCGCGAGGGAACAGATCGATTTCCAACAGAAAAATCGTTTTGCGATTGCAGACTACGCGCGGCAAATTTCTCTTACAACTACGACAAATTACGACATCATCCAGTCGGACCTGCTTGATGGTGGCGGGCTCGTCGAACCCACATCGCGGACACGGTATCTCGATCTCGAACTTGTCCAAGTCGAACATCGGCCAGCAGATCCACAACTGTACAATACGGCGAGCGCCCGGGCAACGGGCGACACGGGCGAGCGTTCGAGCGCTGAACTGGGGTTGTCCATAAACTCTAGAAGTGACAGAGCCGAATTCGGTGGCTACCCGGAAAACCGTGATTCCCAATTACTCTTCCGCCGGATACGACGCCTATCCTGCCAAGCAGCGTCGCATACCGGGACTCCCTTGGGGGTCGGAAAATGGCCGATCATGGTAAATATCGCTCGCGAGGAACGGTGCCGCTCATCCCCTGGCAAGGAGTCCATGCCACTCTACTTCGTCTTGTGACTCGGATGCTGATCGGGCGAGTCGGCGACCAGGATACGGATCACATGGTTACCTGCGTCTGCGATGTACACCGTCCCGGCCGAGTCCACAGCAAGGGCGACCGGGTTATTCAATTGCGCACTGGTGGCGGCGCCATTGTCGCCGGAGTAACCCGTTGCCTTTCCGTTCCCAGCGATCGTATGGATCACGCCGCCCGAGACCTTGCGGATCGCATTGAATGGAGAGCTTTCCGCGATATACACATTGCCCAAGGCGTCCACGGCCACGGCACTGGGGTCGCACAGCCCGGCGCTGGTGGCCGGGCCGTCATCGCCCCAATAACTGTTACCCATTTTATATTCGGCAACGGTAGAAATCGAGCCATCTGAGACCTTGCGGATTCGACCGCTGAGCAAGTCAGCGATGTACACATTGCCCTCCGTGTCCACGCCCACGCCAGCGGGCCCGTATAACTGCGCGCTCGTTGCCAGGCCGTCATCGTCGGAGTGGTCCACCGGAACGGCTCCGTGGAGTTTTGTTCCATTGCCGGCAATCGTGGTGATCACGCCGTTCGAGACCTTGCGGATCACGTTGTTGAGATTGTCCGCGATGTACACATTGCCGGATGCGTCCACGGCTACGCCGGCGAGCGAGCCTAACTGCGCGCTCGTGGCCGGGCCATTATCGCCCGAGTAACCGTCCCATCCATTTCCAGCAAAAGTGGTGATCTCCCCGTTCGAGACCTTGCGGATCCGCCTATTCTCCGAATCCGCGATGTAGACGTTACCGGTCGCGTCCACGGCCACGCCCTGCACCAGGTGCAATTGCGCCCGGGCGGCTGGACCGTGGTCGCCAGAGTAGCCTGCCTTTCCAGTACCCGCGAACCGCGTCAGTTGCCCGGTTGCGGCATCGACCCGGAAAACTGCGTTCCCGGCGTCCGCCGCGAAATAAGCGTTGCCCTCACCGTCGACGGCAATGCCCCCAAATACACCGGTGCTTCCGGCGAGAGTGCGAATGGTATAGCCTTGCCCGGGCGCAGAGACGCAAAGAGCCAGAACCAGGGAAAACGGTATCAACGCCCGCATATGAATAGTATCCCGTATTCCCCTCGGTTTCATGGTCAGCCACATGGACACTTAACGTTCAAGCTCGCGGAGGCGCTCGGGCTGGCAGTGAAGGGTTATCGATATCAGCAGGAAATAGCAGCCTGCTCCGGTCTCGGGCAGCGGTCACAGCGCCGCGCGGAGGTGTTCAATCAGCGGCGCGGCCGATTCCGTGAACCGTTCCAGTTTCTTCAGCATTTTACGATAGTGGGGACTCCGCAGGCAGTCTTCGGCGAGCGGCGTGGGTGGGTCGTACATGGCTCGCACGCATTCCGGCACCCGTGCCAAGGTAACGCGCCTGTCTTGAGTGCCAACCAGCAGCCTGCCCAAGAAAGCGCCCAGATCGGCGGCGGCCAGTCCCCTGGGGAGGCTTCCACGCGCCAGCTCGCCCATGGAATCCATCACCTCTGCGAAGAGCGCCGGCCAATGCTGAAGAGCCAGGAGTCCCTCTGCAACGTAGCGCAAGTCGCGCCCCGCCAGTTCGATCCGGGTCCGATGGCTCCGGTAGAAATGGCTGAACCGGTCCAAAAATGCGCAGGCGGAAACGATGCCCGGCCAAGCCAGCGGCAGTTCCGCGGCCAGCCCTAGACAGAAAGGCATCTCATACGGCGACAGTCCCTGCAGCCAGAGAGTACGACTCGGGAAAGCGCCTCCGACCGGAAACTCCGCCAGGAGAAACTCTGCTTGATCCTGCCTGTAGAGTGTGCTGCCTACGACGAATTGGACAGAACCGTCCTTTATGGACAAAAGCATGCGGTCCCCACGCCACTGGGTGCCGGATGCCAACCCTGCGCCCGTCAGCTTGCCGATTTCCACCGCCGCGAGAATCTCGACCGTCTTCCGGACGGCGTCAAGTCCCACGGCTATTACGCTTCTCGGCAAATCAGCCACGCCCTCACGCCGCAGACATCACCATTGTATAGGAAGGACGACAGTGGGCTTTTGAAAGTAGCCCGGGACCGGAAGTCCGCTGAGTTAGGGCCGCAGGCTCGCGGGATGGCTACCGATATGCGCGATAAAGGGCATCTATAATAGGTTCTCGTTCCCTCACAACTGTACCAGCCCGTGATTGGACTGGCCATTTCCTGACTGCCCCTAAGCTGATGAGACCAACGCCGCGGTCATCTCCGGCGCTATCTTCCCGCGGGTCTTGAATTCGTAGCGTTCAATGCGAACTGCAGCTTGTCCGAGCTCGGAACGAATCACGCGGCCGACCGCAACCAATTTCAAGGGACAGTTTCCATTGAGTTGCGCGGGCCAATCCACCGACAATTCCACCGAGCGGCCCACCGGCAGCAGATCTTCGGTGGTGAAGAGGATTCCGCCGCTGCCTATATTCAGGGTGCTACCAGAACCGCTGATAGGACCACCCTTGAAATTCAGCAGCCGATAGCGTACGCCTTCGCGCAGAGGGAATCGGCTGGTTCCGCGTCGATCTGTTTTTCCTCCGAACTCCCTCATTGGCCGATTTTTCCTATTGAAGAATGCCTGCAATTCAGCGTGCTACAATGCGCGGCCTTTGGCAATAGACAAAAAGGCCCAAAACAATAGTTTAGAACGGTACCTTAGGAGTAGGGTGTTTGTCGATCCGCGCAACCTTACAGCCACCCGAACCCGGCAAAGGCCCGGTTTTGTCGTCTGGTATGCTGAGGCATGGACCAAACCCTATTCCGCTCTCTTTTGGAGCAAGTGCGAAGCGGAGAAGTTGCGGTCGACCAAGCCCTGGAACGGATGCGCCACCTGCCGTTTGAGGACCTCGGATTCGCCAAGGTGGATCATCACCGGGCGTTGCGCCATGGCATGCCGGAAGTGATCCTGGCCAAGGGGAAAACGCCGGATCAAGTGGTGGCCATTGCGCGTGCGCTTCTGGAACACGCTCCCAACGTGCTGATCACGCGCGCAGACAGTGAATGCGCCGCCGCCGTGAGCGCGCAGATTCCCGACGCCGACTACTCGGCGGTGGCCGGCACCATTCGTTTTTGGCGCGACCGGTCGATCCGTGGAAAAGGCAAGATCGCGGTGGTGTGCGCAGGCACCAGCGACCTGCCGGTGGCGGAGGAAGCGCGCATCACCGCCGAGGTGATGGGCAACCAGGTGGAATGCACGAACGATATCGGCGTGGCCGGCATTCACCGGCTGATGCACCACCGCGAACGCCTCGCTTCCGCACGGGTGGTGGTGGTATGCGCCGGCATGGAAGGAGCGCTGCCCAGCGCGATAGGGGGATTAGTCTCCTGCCCGGTGATCGCGGTGCCCACCAGCGTCGGCTATGGCGCCAGCTTTCACGGTCTGGCCGCGCTTCTCGGTATGTTGAACAGTTGCTCCAGCAATGTGGCGGTGGTCAACATCGATAACGGCTTCGGCGCCGGCTACGTCGCGAGTTTGATCAACCGCGAGTGAAGGTCGCCGCGCGCGGGAATGAAATCATCGCATCAAACGCGGTATCGGGGATAGAATGACTTCGCGGTTGCCGTGGCGCGCGCTTCTCTGTGCCACATTTGTGCCGGACCCGATACCGCCGTCAGCCGGCTAAAGCTGGTAAATCCTCCGGCCCAGCGGATGGCTGTCGAACGGCACCTCGTCGAGGCCCTCCATCTCGCGCTGGAACCTCACGCAGAAGACCATCCGCTTGCCCGCCGGATTGGCGCCCGGACCCTGATTCGCCCCACTTCCTCCCGCACTTCCCATGTTGGTGATCGCCGCTCCTCAGGTTTAGGATACAACGGGCAGGAGGCGGGCTTAGGTGAAAACCGATTGACGGTCCGGAATGTCCCGTCCTACACTGGAAGCGAACGGCATGCTGGCTTCGCCACGGAGAAGCGCCGGATAACGCATGAGGGATTTCTCCTTTGATACGCACATCTTTAAGGAAGGGGATACGTACGTCGCGTATGTGCCCGCCCTTGACCTGTCGAGTTGCGGAGCCACCGACGACGATGCCCGCCGTAACATCCGCGATGCGGTTCGCGGCTTCCTTGCGACGAGCGCCGAAATGGGCACGCTGAGCGACATCCTGGAAGAAGCCGGCTACGAGCCGGAAGGAGATGGCTGGCGCCCCCCGGAGTTCGTCTCAATCGATCGGCTCACGATGACCGTGACGTAGCGGCATGCCTGCTATCCGGCCGGTTCCTTACCAGACCCTCACTCGCGTATTCCAACGGGACGGATTCGCCTTTTACCGGCAGGAAGGCGATCACCGCATCTACGTCAAACCCGGCGTGCGGCGCCCACTGGTGATTCCCACCTACAAGGCCGTGCCGGTCTTCATCATCAAGAATTTGCTCCGCACATCCGGCATGAGCCGGGAGCGCTACTTCGAACTACTGAGGGAATCGTAGCCCGCGCTGGAACTTGACGCAGAAGACCGTGCGCTTGCCCGCCGGATTGGTGCCCGGACTCCGGCTCGCCCCGCTTCCTCCCGCGCTAGCCATGTGATGTTCGCCGCTCCTCAGGTTTAGGAAACAACGGGCGGGAAGGGGCTTCTGTCGGGCGGGCGGTGCCTGAAAATCTCAGTACGCCGCCGCACCAGTCAACATGGGCGGCGTCTCATCGCTCCCCTCGCCGAATGGACGCCCACCCGAAGTAGTCCGCCAAGGCAGGGTAGCGCGTGGGAGGTCAGTGATATGATTCCGGTATGCTTCCATACATTTTGGGATTTCTCGGGGTCGCGTTGTTCCCGCTTGCTCTGGCTGGCTGCGGAGGACACTTGGCAACGCTGGCGTTGGCAGATCCGCAAAGGAAGCGACGGGCCCTCTGGCTCGTATGGGGACTGGCCGCAGCCGGGGTCATATGCTGTGCCTTGCAGCAGATCGGAGCCTACCACTCAGACAAAGAACACAACGAAGAAGAGACGACGCTTCAGGGCAAGTTGGACGCGAGCTTGCAGCGTCAGGAATATATGCGCGGGCAACTCGACAGCATCGGTCTGATGCTCGGGAAGATCGGAGAAAAAACCAACGACGCTGGACTGAAGGATTTTGCGTCAGCGATAAGCGCCGCGATTGACAGGATGGCGCGGCAACTTGCGCAGCAGCCCCCTGCGCCGAAGCACTACCAGCGAGAGGGAACCGAGAAACTGCAAACCAAGGAAGGCGCCGAAGGCCAGGTCACGAAGTGAAGGGCATGCTAACTCAAACGGCCGGCTCACGAAGACCTGAAATAACGGCACGCCCGCCATCCGGCCGGTTCACTACCACCGAGTGACCCCTCGGCTGTCCTACTGCCCCGCCACAAATCCCAGCCCTTGCACCACGGCCCCTAGCGCGCGCTGATCTGTTGCGCTGGGCGGGATATAGGGGTTCACGCGGATGCTCACTCGGGTAGCCGGCGAGGTCGGTAGCTCCGGCGGGATTCGCTTGGCGACGGTGTGGCCGCCGGGTTCAAAGTAAATGGCGGAAGCGAACGGCTTGCCATTCAACATCACCGAGACGGTGACCGGGCTCCCGGCGCGGCGCATGAAATCGGGCGGGAAGAAAAGCTGCAGCTCGAATTGAGCCGCGACGTCCGGTAGCGGGAGCAGCGTTGCCTCCGCTTCCGGCGCCATCCAGCGCCAGGCGCCATCTTCGATTGTGTACCAGCCGCGCACCAGTTGCGGCCGGCTGCGTATGTCTCCGAGGTTCAAGTAGGACAGCAACTCCAGCGGCTTCGCGCCGGGCAGATCTGGCGGGGGCTGATTGGAATCGAGGATCAGTTCGCCCCAACCCAAGCGCATGCCCGGCGGGGCATCGACGAAAAACATGCCTTCGCCAATTCCTGCGACCGGCAGCGTGTGCGGCTCCCACAGATCACCCGCCGCTTGCGCCGTCTCGTCGAACAATAGTTCGCCTGAGACACGCTGGATGCGGAACGTCGCCGGGCCTTTGCCATTGCCGAACAACGCAAAGTGTAGTGTTCCCTGCGACCCGAGCGGCAGGCGGAAAGCAAAGCGGCGGGAGGGAGCCAGGTACACCAGGCGGCCGGAGAATTCGGTGGGCGTCCCGGCGGGCCCATTCAGATAGGATGACGTGCGCGAGTACGTGATGCGGTCGAGCGGCTGGTTCGAGAACGAAAAAGGCAGCAGCCCCATCGACACGGAAGAGAATCCGGTGTGCGCATGGCGGTCCACCAGGCGCAGCGGCGTGCGGACCCGCAAATCCACCGTGCGCAGCGGTGCGGCTGTCTCTTCGGCGAGGCTGTCGTACTTGCCGGCAAGCGAAAGGTCGGAGGCTACGATCCACTCGCCCGGTTTGGGCACGCTCACATCGTCTAGCGGTTGCCCACCCTTCGCCACCATGTAATAGCGAAAGCCCCACTCGCCGTTGACCAGGAACGGGCGGGTCGGTGGGGGCGCGACATGAGCGTAAACGCGCGCAAATTCGTACGCGGCGAAGGAAATGTTTAGACCGAGTATGAGGTTCACCGCCAGCGCCAGCCACAACATGCGCGGCCGGTCGCGGAACTGGATCGTAAAGAGCAGAACCATCGGCGCGGCCAGCGGCAGCAGATAGCGCGCCGCGCCGGCGAAGAATGCCACGCACGCAAAAGCGAAATAGAGCAGGCACCACGCGGCCAGCACCGGTTGTCGGCGCGCTTCCCACAACCAAACCAGCGCGTTGACGCCGAGAGCGACGAAAATCGCCAGCAGCGCGCGCTCCCACCATGGATAATCCGTCACCAGAAATGCAGCCAGAAGACCGGGCGCGAGGCCCCACAGGCGGCGCCAGGCGAGCGGAACCAGAGTGACCAAGACGCCCAGGTGTTCGAGCAGCGCCAACGCGCTCGAGGCTTTTACACCGATCCGCGACAGATTGGGATTGCTGGCGTAGCCGGCCAGCACGGCGAATGGGAGACGGCCGGTGAGCGCCCATTGGAGCGCCTGCCATCCGCCGAGCGCGAGATACGGGCCGGCGAGCGCGCACCACGCGGCGCGCGGCGGCCGTTCGCGTTTCATTAGATAAGAGAGCAACAGAATCGGCGGCAGCGCCAGCGCCTGCAACTCTGTCAAGCCAGCGAGCGCTAGCGCGATTCCAGCGAGCCAGAACCAGCGCCCGAAGAACGCCGTTGCGCCAATCAGCAGCAATGCCAGCGCGGGCGCTTCCGGCCCGGCAAGCGTGTTGGTGTTGACCTGCACTATCGGAGAAGCCGCAATCAGCAGCGCGCCCCACAGCGGACGCGACGTGAATCGTGCCGCCAACGCATACGCGGCGAAGCTAATTCCCAACGTAAACAACAGATAGAAGCAATGGAAAAAGAAAACCGAGAAACGGCCGCGCAGCAGCCATGCGCCAGCGAGCAGGTAAGCGTTCAAGGGCGGATGCGGATGGCCCGCCGCGTCCACCACTCGCCCTTGGAAAACGAACTGGAAATTGAGCGGTGTCAGCGGCTGCTGCAGAACGTGGGCCGCGAAATCCAGGTAATTGACTTCGTCGCCTTGCACCGGTTGCCGCAAAAAAGGCGCGTGCAGCGCCAGCGTGAAGGCGGCCAGCAGCAGCAGGTCGCGCGCGACGCCTTTCTTTACGCCGGCTTCCATCGGAGCACCGGCTTGCGCGCCGCGGCGACCTCATCCACGCGGCTGGTGCGCGTCGAATGCGGCGCTTGTTTCACCATTTCCGGATCGGTCTCGACCTCTTTGGCGATCGAGATCATGGCTTCGATGAATTGATCGAGCTCCAGCTTGCCTTCGGTCTCGGTGGGCTCGATCATCAGCGCGCCGTGCACAATGAGAGGAAAGCTGACGGTGTAGGGATGGAATCCGTAGTCGATCAGGCGCTTGGCCAGGTCGCCCGTGCGGACGCCGAGTTTGGCCTGGCGCTCGTCGCTGAAAACCACTTCGTGCATGTTGGGCGCGGGGTACGGCAGATCGAAGTACGGCTCGAGCTGCTTGCGGATATATACCGCGTTAAGCACCGCATCGACGGTGGCGTTGCGCAAGCCGGGGCCGCCATGCGCCAGGATGTAAGCCAGCGCGCGCACCAGCACGCCGAAGTTGCCGTAGAAGGCGCGCACGCGGCCGATCGATCGCTTGCGCTTGAAATCCCATGCCCACTTGCCGCGCACACGCTTCAAGCGCGGCAGGGGCAGGAAAGGCTCCAGCGGCTTCTTGACCGCCACCGGACCGGCGCCGGGGCCTCCACCGCCGTGCGGGGTAGAGAACGTCTTGTGCAGGTTGAGGTGCATCACGTCGACGCCGAAATCGCCGGGCCGCGCGATCCCCACCAGGGCGTTCATGTTGGCGCCATCCATGTAAAGCATGGCGCCCTTGGAGTGCAGGATCTCCGCCGCCTGCCCGATGTTCTCTTCGAAGACGCCGAGCGTGTTGGGATTGGTCACCATCAGCGCCGCCACGTCCCGGTCCACCGCGCGCGCGAGCATTGCCAGATCCAGCACGCCGGTATCGGTCGATTTCACGTTCTCCACCGCATACCCGGCAATCGCCGCCGTGGCCGGATTGGTGCCGTGCGCGGAATCGGGAATGAGGATCTTCTGGCGCGGGTTGCCGCGCTGTTCGAGCAGCGCGCGAATCAGCAGGATGCCGGTTAGCTCGCCCTGCGCGCCGGCCGAGGGTTGCAGCGTCACCGCGTCCATCCCGGTGATTTCGGCGAGCGCCGCTTCCAGACGCGCCATCACTTCCATGGCGCCCTGCGCCAGCGCTTCAGGTTGATAAGGATGCGCCCACGCCAGGCCCTCGATGCGCGCCACTAGCTCATTGATGCGCGGGTTGTATTTCATGGTGCAGGAGCCCAGCGGGTACATGCCATGATCGATGGCGTAGTTCCAGGTGGAAAGGCGCGTGAAGTGGCGGATGGCTTCCACCTCGCTCACTTCGGGGAAGCCGGGAATTTCGGCGCGCACGTTGCCGGCGCCCAGCGCAACGG
>Ga0187848_10000932_pt1 | contig 25828 bp, 16 predicted proteins | sample June2016WEW_4_40_FD_132424 | JGI IMG/M metagenome (GOLD analysis project Ga0187848, IMG submission 132424) | Peatland microbial communities from SPRUCE experiment site at the Marcell Experimental Forest, Minnesota, USA - June2016WEW_4_40 | ecosystem: Environmental > Terrestrial > Soil >... | reverse complement strand
GGCGCGCGACGTGGAACACCACGCCGCCTGCAACACGACAGCCAGAGTGATCGCAGCGAGACAATTCCGGTTGCGCATTCTGTACTCCTCAATGCCTGTGCCTGATAGGACATTGGATTGTTTCGCCCAGGACTGATTGTAACCAGGGAGAACTGGTAGATCAAAGCGGGCAGGGGTGGCAGGGCGGCCGCGGCCGCCCTGCCACCCCTGCCCGCCGCCAGCTTTCCTAAGTGGTCCATTGCACAAATGATGTCAGGGTTCCAGGGCATGGTACGTTATAATCCCCTCCCCGGGGAGGAGGCCGCTGCAAGTCCACGGAGAGGACGATTGCCATGGCTGGCCCTGTGCCGTTTTTTCGCCCAGCGTTCCCTGAGGATTTCAGTGAATACGAGCGCGGTGGAGCGTGGCAGTATCTTGCGGCCCGGGATGTTCGCCGTGGATATGGCACGGGGCGTTGCGAACCGACGACTGGAATCGAGCCGTTTGGCCGAGACGACGTCGCTCGACGGCGGCGTGGAGGAGGTGGAGGAATCCTTGCGCGGCGGCCAATTGTTGTTCCAGTTGGGTGATCCGGGCAATTGCCTCGGCCAATTGGGCTTTCAACGTCGCAATGTCCGCGTCTTGCTGGGCAAGACGGCGGCCCAGGCGTTCGCAATTCGGACAATGGGTCGCTTCCGGCAGCTTCATAAGCCGGGAAGACACGCATCCCAGTCCCTGTGGACAAGATCAACCGGACGCCTACCCAACGCAAGAATCATGTAAAATCTTGGTGGGGCTTGACATGGCCCCATCCCGCAACGAAACTCTACTGCGTCAGGCTGCTGCCGTGTCGTCCCGGTGGCCACGACAAAAGGTGCGGATCCCCTGAATCGCAACCGAGAACGCAAGATGAAGAAACGACTTATTTGCCTGTTTCTTTGCCAGTCGATCATTCCGGCAGCGGCCTTTGCCGAGACCATCAATGCCGCTACGTGCCGTGCGGTTGATGTGAATAAGGCGATCGCACTGGCCTCGCAGGGAGATACCGTCGTCATTCCGGCCGGAACTGCCGCATGGGGAGGCGTTACCGTCGATAAGGCCGTCACTTTGAAGGGATCCGGGCAGAAGTCTACGATCATCACGCTTCGGGGCACTGCGGTCATTTTGAATAGCAGCCGGGCAGTCATCAGGGATTTTACGATAACGTCCGATGAGCACACAAGCCCGCGGGACGTTATGATCAACGTGGTCAATGGCAGTTGCAACAGGTGGCGCGTCACCGGCATGAAGCTCACGGGAGGGTTCCCCTATCACGCCTTTGACAGAACAGTTTACTGCAATTCCCCGGGCATCGCGACGAATGACACCTATGGCCTGATCGACAACAACAATTTCCTCTACGTACCCGGGGAGAGCATCTTTGTACGAGGGCCGTCTGATTCCTGGGCAACTGACAATAGTCTTGGCGGGCCGGCAAATCTGTTCCTGGAGAACAATCAGGCAACGGCTGGCGGCTCAGGTGGAGGGATATGGATCGATGCCAATGCGAATGCCAGGATTGTGGCACGCTACAATACGCTTTACGGGATGTATTTCGACAATCATGGGTCGTGGTCCAATTGGAGCTGTTCCCAACCGGAGACTCATGCCAGCGCGAGGCAGGGGGAATTCTACAACAACCGCTTCGTGGGCCCGGGCTTTGTATGCGTCTATTTGAGGGGTGGCACGGGATTGGTTTATAACAATACCGTTGAGAAGGAACAGCCGCCACGGGGGAATATCTTCCTGGACGAATACTATGTCAGGACGGGAGGCGGGACTCTTTTCGCCACAGGGACATGTCCCTGTAAGCGGGATTACCCTGTAATCTACCAGATAGGAAGGGGGAAGAATAGAGTCGCTTCTCCAACGACCGGTTCAGACCAAGCCGCGGAACCCGTCTTCCTATGGAACAATAAGAACCGCGACACGGGCAATCCGGTAGTGGTTGGCTTCGGATATGACAATGGAGCCGCTAGCCGGCACAATAAGGATTACTGCAAGGACCAGACTCTCAATGTCCGGGATTTCGTCGTGAAAGATCGAGACTTCTGCCTGCACGACACGTCTTCTCCTTGTAACGGATACAGCCTTGCATCCTACAAGCCCTATACCTGCCCTCATCCGTTTGTCGGCAAAGGTTCGTGCGATCCCAACGTTGCAGGAATAGAGGGATATCACGTGACCGAGTCGAGCACCGCTGCGTCAACCCGGAGCGAAGCGGCGCAGCGATAGCGTTGGAGGAGAAGAAAAGGGTAGAGTCGAGAGGTGCCGCGGTCGGGTTCCCTTCCCATGCCGCCAAAACAAGGTCAAGACAGCGATGTCCGACGCGGAACTCCGGCAAAGTCGTGTGGAGCGGGGGCGATTGACAGGCCAAAGTCTGCCGACCAGGATCACATTTGTCAGCTTGCCGCCGAGGGGTTCCGGCAGGCGTGACAAGCGTAAGAACCCCGTGAACTTTCACCCAAGAAGCAGACTAAGGCGAAGCGTACTGATCTTGCTGGCTTGCCTGGGTACGGCGGTCCCGGCCGCGGCGGCCGAGAACCCGCTCCGCGTGGTCGGAGTGCTGGGCAACACGTCGGGCATGAGCGACCGGCCGCTGCCGTATGCCTTCTATAGCGGTATCGCCGTGGATGGCCGGGGGCGGCTGTTCCTGGGCGGGGCGCCCCAGGGCATCGTGGTCTGCGATCAGGACGGACAGTGCCTCACCGTGCTGCCGCTCGGCGACCTGCCCGGCTACGTGGCACGGTCGCTGTTGGTCCGGGCCGGACAGTCGGTGTTCGGCGTCGCCCTGGCGCCCGGCGGGACGCAAAGCGCACTATTTCGCATCGACGCTTCCGACGCCGATCCCGCACGGCTCAAGGCAACGCGCATCGCAGCGGGGCCTGGCCATTGGGCCGTTTCGCCCACGCTGGACCCCAAGGGACGCGTGGTGGTGGGCCAATCGCAGCCCGCGGCCCTGCGTTACTCCGTGCTGGTCCTGGAGCCGGACTCCGGACGCCTCGTGCCGCTCGTTGAAGTCGCTGAGCCCAAGGGCTCGCAGACGCCATGGCGGCATTTGATCCAGGTCGATCCGGATGGCGCGATCAGCATTCAGCATTCCGGCGGCGTGGACTGGGGCGGGCGCTATGCGGCCGACGGCCGCCGCCTGGGCGACGCGATCCAGGGACAGCTCCTGGGCGGTTTCCGCTACCACTTCGGCTACGAGGGCGGGTTGCGGCGCATGGACCTGACCGACCGGAGGGCCTCGCCCGGCGAGTGCGGCTCCGAGGCCCCGGAGATTCGCATGGCCGGGCAAATGGTTCAGGCCGGCGAGCGATACTTCCTGGCCGGGCGCGGCGGAGCCGTGGAAGCCGCCTGGAACGGCACGAATTTCGTCTACACGCGCCGCATCGGCGGCGTCTGCCTGGAGGACCTGACTGCCGGCGGCCCCGCGCTGCGCGGCCTGGCCTACACCGCGTCGGGCAACGACGACGTGCAGCACGGCATCGAACTGCCCAAGGACCAGCCGATCGGCGAGATGCTCCGCGTGGGGCGCCCCCTGCACGGCGTGCGTGCCGAGGCCTGCGTCCCCGCGCCCGACGGCCTGATCGCCATTTACCGCAATTCCAAGGGCGTGGCAATGCGATTCGAGGGCCCGCCGCCGCGGCAGTTCGACGAGGCCCTGCCCGAGGTCCGCTCGATCGGCCAGGCCGCCTTGCGGGGCAACGACCTGCTGTTGGCCGATCCGCAGTCGGGCATGATCTGGCGTCGGCCCCTGGCGGGAAAAGATGCCCGCGTTTCGGCCTGGCGCACGCACATGCCCGGCGTGATCGGGCTGGCGGTGGCGCCCAACGCGGTCTATGCGGCCACGGCCGCCAAGGTCGTCCGGCTCGGGCCGGACGGCGGTGCGGAGGTTTGGGCGTCGGCCGAGCCGTATCGAGCCCTCCGCCGCCTGGCCGCCACGATTGAGGCGGTCTACGTGTGCGACACCGCCGCATGCGTGGTCGATAAGCTCGACGCCGAGACGGGCCGGCGATGCGCCCGGCTGGGCATGCCCGGTGAGCCGGGTACGGCGCTGGACCATCTGAACCATCCCTACGCAATCGCTGCCGATGCCGATGCCGTATACGTGGCCGACAACGGCAACGGGCGCGTGGTGGTGGCCACTACCACGCTCTGGCGCCCGGACATCATCCGGCTGCCACGCGGCGAAGGCGTGCCGGTCGTCGCCGCCAGGATTCCGCTCTCCGTGCCGCAGCCCGGGCGATTGAGCCTCAACGTGTACGACGAGAACGACGTGACGGTGCGGCAGGTGGCCTGCGCCCAGCCCTCGGACCGGCCGATCACCTGGGACGGGCGCGATCTGTACGGCCGGTGGGTCTCCCCAGGCCGTTACCGCTATCATGCCATGCTGGCCCCGAAGCTCTCGCTGCGTTACGTGACCAGCATCGGTCAGAGCGGCAATCCGCCCTATCGCACGGCCGACGGCACCGGAAGCTGGGGCGGCGTCTGGGGCTATGTGATGGACGTCTGCACGGTCAACGACGGGCCCGACTCGGACATCGTCGTGCTCTGGTCGTTCGAGGAAGGCGAAGGCGGCCTGGTCCGGATGAGCCGCGACGGGGCGGTCCGCTGGAAACAACATCTCGACTGGTGGATGAAGGCCCGGCAGATGGCCGTGACCAGCGACGGGCAATCAATCTATATTGCCGCGGCCTCGGCCATGGGCGCACCCGCGGGGCAATCGGAATACGGCGGTGAGATGAATCGGCCCCTGTTGTGGCGAGTCGACGCCAAGAGCGGCGACAAGCGGCCCTTTCCGGACACCGATCAACAACGGCAGTGCATGTTCGGCCGCTACCTGCCGGGGGCTCGCATCGTGACCGACGTGGCCGTGCTGGGCGGCAAGGTCTATCTGACCGCGCCCGCGCAGGACACGCTGTTCGTGGCCGACGCACGGACCGGCCGCGAACTGGCGGCCTGCCCGGTGCCGCAAGTCTCAGGTGTGGCTGCCGACGCCCGGGGACGGCTGCTGGTCGGCAGCGGCAGCAAGATCGTGGTGCTCGACGCCTCCGGACGGCCGCAGCAGACTTTGGCCGACGCTGGAGGGCCGATCTGGGCTCTCAAGACCGCGCCCGGCGGGGAACTGGTGGCCAGCGTCGGCGCGCCCCGGCACCAAGTCGTGTACTTCGACGCTGCCGGCCGGGAGTTGCGGGCCCTGGGCCGGCAGGGCGGACGCCCCAAGTGCGGCCGGATGGTTTCCGATGCGTTCCGCGATCCGGTGGGCCTGTGCGTGGCGGCCGACGGCACGCTGTTCGTCGCCGAAAGCGCCGCCCCCAAGCGATTCACCCGCTGGTCGGCCGACGGCAAGCTCGGGCGCGAGTTCCACGGCCCGTATTATTACAGCGGCATGTTCGGCATCGACGAGCAGCAGCCCGAGCACGTCTACGGCGATACGCACTCCGACCTGATCCGCTACGCGGTCGACTACGAGACCGGCCGGTGGAACGTGGACCATTATTGGATCGACGCCTACAAGGACGCGGGCATGCCGGTGGAGAAGGACTCGAACTCGCCGGTCAAATGGTGGCCGCGGATCCGCCATAGCGCCGGGCGGACGTGGTGGTGTAGCGCGAGCGGCGGCATCCTGGAACTTCAGGACGATCGCGTGCGCGGCGTGGCGGCGGTCTACGGCGGCGGCATGGAGAAGCTGCAAAGCGGCGATTATCGGCCCTCGTTCGGGCGCAAGCCGGCCGGGCTGATGGGCACCTGGTCCGACGCCAACGGCGACGGGCGCGTGCAAGAGGACGAATGGCACGTGACCGATCGCTCGCCCTACCCGGCCAAGGCCAGCGGTCCGCAGCAGGGTTGGGGCGCGTACTTTGACGAGAACTTCGACCTGTACATGCACGATTGGTCGGACGACGCGGCGGGCGGGGTATGGCAGGTTCCCGTGGCCCGCTGGACGCCCCACGCGCCGGTGTACCTGTGGGAGAACGCCCGGCACGTTGGTCTGCCGCTGGGCCACGGTTTGGCGCACGGGGCCGGCGGGGCCCGCAGCGCGTTCTATCATGACGGCGCAGTGTACGCCTTTAACGGCGGTTACAACGCGGCGCAGTTGCCCGGCGTGGGCCACGGCCACGACTGGGAGTTTGCCCAAATCACGCGCTACGACGCGAAAACCGGGCGCCCGACGTGGCACGCGGGCGAGCGCGCGGCCGCGTTCATCGCCCCGGGCCAGCACTACTGCCCGACCGGTCCCGCCGGCGTTGTCGGCGACTATCTGTTCTGGACCGATGAGAACAGCCTGGTCCACGTGTGGGATGTGCGGCACGGGCTGTACGTCGACACGCTCTTGGAGGATGGTTCCCGCGGCCCCGTGCCTTCGCCGTACACGGTCTGGGTCGAATTGTTCAACAGCCGGGTGTTCCGCCATCCGAAGACCGGCAAGGTCTACCTGCTGGCGGCCAGCGACGCGATCCACGTCTTCGAGGTGCTGGGCACCGGGCAGCGACCGGTCCGCTTCCAGGGCGAGTTCAGCGTGACGCGGGCCGAGTTGGACGCCGCGCGGCGCGCGCTGGCCTCGCGCTCGGCCCGGCGCGAGCGGACGCTGCTGGTACGCCGGGCCCGCGGGCCCATGCGCATCGACGGCGACCTGGGCGAGTTTGCCGCCGCACCGGCCGCGGAAATGGTCCTCAACGAGCACGCCCGAGGCACGGCACGGCTGATGTACGACGACCGCTACCTGTACTTGGGTTGCGACGTGCAGGACGACTCGCCGTGGAAGAACGCGGGGAGCGACCTGACGACGTTGTTCAAGACCGGCGATGCGATCGACCTGTGGCTGGGCCCGTCGGCCGGGCGCCGGGCCTTGGACGCCAAGGACGTCCGCGTGCTGCTGGCCCCACAAGGCGGCCGGACCATTGCGGTGGCCTACCGGCCCAAGGTCCTAACGGACCGCAAGCCGGTGCCGTTCCGCTCACCTTCGGGCGAGGTGTGGATGGACCGCGTCGAGGTGCTCGGCGAGGTGCGGGTGACCGTGAAGACCGCGCCCGGCGGCTATCGGTTAGCAGCGGCCATTCCCCGCGCCCTGGTCGGCCTGGAAGGAGGCGTGGAGCGGTTCGGGCTGGACCTGTCGATCAACTTCAGCGACCCTGCCGGCCAGCGCAACGTCGCCCGCATCCACTGGGGCCGCCACGGCGCGGCCACCGTCTACGACCTGCCCAGCGAGGCCCGTCTGGAGCCGGAGACCTGGGGCGTAGGGGTGCTGGAGAGGTAGCGCGGAGCGATCCAACTGCACCGCGCGCTGCCTGCAACGCCGCAGCCAACGTCTTGAAGTTGCCGCCGCCCGCGCGGCCTGCACGGCCGGCAACAGCAACGCCGGCAACGTGCCGAGGACGGCGATCACCGCCAGCAATGCCACGGGGGTGAAGCCGCCGCGGACCGAGTTGCGGCCGGGTCTCGTCATGCGCATCGCGGGTCACCTCCCCGGTCATCCTGCCCCGTTGTTTCCCCGATCGTGGAGGCCGACCAGACCGGAAGCAGCCGACGCGGCGCCGATGGCGGGACGGATCATCGCACGGCGCCAACCGGGCGGGTTCATTCCGGGGGGAGAGTATTGACAGACGCCAAGAAATGTGGCAGAAACCATCGGTTGTTCGGTGGCGGGGAAGCCCTGGAGCGAGCGGGCCTCCAGGTACCCGTCCCCCGGGCGGACTGTTATGGGACAAGTTCCGAGGACGGCCTCATGGCACGAAGACTGCTCCGCGGCTTGGCTTGGGTCGCCGGCTGCCGTGGCCGGAAGCTGCTCCTCGCGCTGGTCCTGCTGGGCCTCTCCGGCGGGAACCTTATGGCAGCCGGCGGGGGCCAACCGGTAACCCAGCCGGTCCACGTGGTGGATACCGAGGAGATGGCACCCGGTGTAACGAAATGGGTGGCTGAGGTTTACAACGACAATCTTTGGCTTTTCGGCCTGTTGGTCGTCGCCACCATGGCCCTGGAGGGAGCGGCCCTGGGGTTCCTTTTCGACCGCCTCATCGGGATGCTGGGCGTCAACCTGGGCAAGATCGAGCACCGCGAATAGAGGTCCCTGCATTCCACCGCGGAGTCGCGCCGTCATGCAGGCGTTCAACATCTACCTGCCCATCGCCGGAATAGAATTCAACGTCCTGCTCTTGTTGTTCATCGGCTTGGCGGTGGGCATCTGCGGGGGCTTTTTCGGCGTCGGCGGCGCCTGGATCGTGACTCCGGCCCTGAACATTTTCGGTTTTCCCATGCCGTATGCCATCGGCACCGACCTGGCCCACATGGGCGGCAAGTCGATCGTCTCCACCATCCGCCACGGCAAGTTCGGCAACGTCGACATCAAGCTCGGCGTGTCGATGATCGCGGGGACGACGGTGGGCATGGAGCTGGGGGCCAGCCTGGTGATGTACCTCGAGCGCCTCGGGCTGGTGGAATCGGTGATCCGCAAGCTCTACGTGGCGTTCCTGCTGTTGGTCGGCAGTTACGTGGTCTACGACTACCTGAGCCACGTCCTTCGCCGGCGGCGGGCGGCCAGGGCCGGCGCATCGCCGCTCGAGCGGCGAACATTCACCCAGAAGCTCCAGCGGCTGCGGATTCCCCCGATGGTCGAGTTCCGCGTCTCGGGCATTACCTGTTCGCTGTGGCTTCCCCTGCTGGTGGGCCTGGTCACAGGCGTGGTGGCCAGCGTGCTGGGGGTGGGAGGCGGTTTCATCCGCATGCCGGCCCTGATCTACCTGATCGGCTGCCCGACGGTGGTGGCCGTGGGGACCGATCTCTTCGAGATCATGATCACCGGTTCTTACGGCGCCTTGACCTATGGAGTGAAGGGACGCGTGGACCTCATCGCGGCCATGTGGATGTTGTTGGGCGCCGCCGCCGGGGCCCAGTTGGGGACGGTCGCCGTGAAGTACGTCCGCGGCTACTTCATCCGCCTGCTGTTCGCCATGACGATCTTCCTGGCCTGCGCCTCGGTGCTCATGAAGCAACTGGAGTTCCAGGTGGCGTCCTCGATCTTGATCCTCGTGGCCGGCACGGCGATCAGCCTGGTCATCCTGATCCTGCTGGTCCGAGGCATCCTGAAGGAACGTGCCGCCCGGCGCGGTCTCCAGGACGGCTTCTGGCGCGAGCCGGACGGGTAGGCGGCGCGCCGGGGCAGTTATTCAGAATTGCGGAAGCTTATGACGGTGTGCCACTGCTTCGCAGAAGCAGTGAATCGGTGCGTTTCTCAGCACTGCTTCTGCGAAGCAGTGGCACACGGCGCGAGCCGGGCCGGACGGGTAGGCACGGCCGGCGGTCAAAAGGATTGGAATTCCCCCTGGAGGAACATGCGGGCGAAGTAATGCGGGCTGCTGTCCGAGTCCATCAGCATGTCCAGTTGCCGAGAGCAGAGGGTCAGCCGGCCCAGGTCGGCCAGCCGCGCGCGGATGTAATCGCGGTCGAACTTCTCCAGCCGCGCGGCCAGGTGGTCGCCGCGGAGGTGGATGCGGAAATCCAACTGGCCCAGCACCTCCGCCAGGAAGCGGACGCGGCGCAGCCGCCGGTCTTCTCCCGCCCCGCCCCCGCTGAAGCGGAAGTGGATGTAGTTCTTGTTCTGGCTCTGGCCGCAATACACGTCCACGGTGGAGAAGTGATAGCCGGCCTTGGTGCTGAAGTTCATGTAGCGGTCCGAGATCACGGCGTAGGAGGCGGCGCCGACTCCCAGGGCCTCGGGGGGCGGCCCGGCGATCCCCTGGCCCAGCACGGAAAGGAAGCCCCGGGCCGAGACGGGGCGCGGCTTGTTCCACACGATCCGCCGGTCCCGAAATCCTGCCAGGAAGGCGGTCATCGGCACACACAGGATATCCTCCGGCGTAACGCGACCCGAAGTGGCCGCTCCCTCCCGCAGCCCCCCGCCCAGATCGAACACGCGGATCGCCAGGGGGAGGTCCACCTCGATGGTCACCGCCCCGGTCCCGCTCTGCGCGGCCATGTCCCCGATCTGGAACATCACCTGGTACACCTTCTCGTGGATGAAGCGCGAGAGGTCGTGGAGCGACTGGCAGCGGTCCGCCGTAAACTGCGGCGACTGCGGGTCGACCAGGCGCAGCGGCGTCAGGAAGCGGCTCAGGCTCCGCAGCCGCTTGACTGCGGGCGAGTCCGCCAGGGGGGCGGGCACGGCCTGGGAGTGGAGAACGGGGAGCTCCCCGGCGTAGATCCGGCAGGCCGTGGCATCGACGGTTACCACGCTGCCGGTGTCCAGCACCTTCGTGGCGTCCTCCAGCCCGACAATGGCCGGCACGCGGAACTCCCGAGTCAGGATCGCCATGTGCCCGATGGGGGACCCCACGTCGGTAACAATGGCCCGGCAACTCGTCATCAACCGCGAGAAGGCCGGAGCGGAATGCCGCGCCACCAGCACGCTCCCTGGGGGGACCCGTTCGAGGTCGTCGTCGCTGCGGATGAGAAAGACCCGCCCGGCGGCGATGCCGGGGCAGGCGGTGTGGCCTCCTCGCAGGATCGTGGCCTCTCCCTCCGGCCCGCTCCAGACTTTCCGCTGGGAAGGTTCGGGCGCCGCCACGACGGGCCGGGTCTGGAGGATGTACAGCTCCCCGCTACGGTCGAGGGCCCATTCGATGTCCTGCGGGCCGCCGAAATGCCCCTCCAGCCGCCGCGCCGCCTCCACGAGTCGGCCTAAGTCCTGCGGGCTGAGGAACCGGGAGGGCGTGGCCTGGAGCCGTCCGGGGGCCACCACGATTTCCTCGGCCTCCTCTTGGCCCAAGGCCACCGACGCCGAGACACCGGAAGTGGCGCTGACGATCACGCGATCGGCGTGCGGGTCCTTGAACTCCCGCGAGAACATGATCCCGCTCGTGCGCGGCTCGAGCATCCGCATGCAGCCGACCGCCATCGTGCCTTCCCAATCCGTCAGGCCCCGCTCCATCCGGTAGGAGACCGCCGCCGGCCCGAAGGCGCTGGCCACCACCTTGCGGTAGGTGTCCAGCAGCCAGTCGCGGGAAACGTTCAGCTCGGTCGAGTACAGGCCGGCGTGCGAAGACTCGCTATCCTCCGCCACGGCACTGCTCCGCATGCCGACAAGCAGCGGCTTGCCGCCCGACAGGGCATCGTAGGCCCCCAAGATGCCGTTCTCGAGGTCCAGGGGGATCTCCGCCGAGCAGATCGCCCCCTGCACGTCCCGGCAGGCCTCGGCCAGGGTCCGCGGCCCGAACATCTCCGGAATGCTGTCCAAGTGGGCGGTCCGCTCGCGGAGGCCGTTATGCGACATGAGCCGCTCGAAGGCGGCGGCCGTGATAACGAAGCCCTCCGGCACGCGGAGCCCGACTTCTCCCCGCACCTCGCCGAGGTTGGCCATCTTGCCGCCGGCCAAAAGGGCGTCGCGGGCCCGCAGTTTCTCCAAAGGCACCACCAGCGGGCCCACGTGCGCCGGGCGGTGGCTTTCCAACTCCAGGTCGAGGTCGGCCGACAGGCGGCGCAACACGTCGTACAGGTCCCGGTAGCGGTTGTCCGCCATCTGGTTGAGGTTCCGGGCCATGACGAACGCGTCCGTGATGGCGCGATGCGCCCTGGTGACGATCGGACCCAGGGCGAAGGGCCGGTTCCCCAGGAGTCGGTCTTCGATGTCGGCGAACAGCTCGAGGAGCGAGTCGTTCAGGATCAGGATTTCCCGGAACCGCTCATACAGCAGGCGGAAGTGGTTTTCGCGGCTGGCGGCAAGTCCCGCCCCCCGGCCGCGTCGGAGCCAGTCGAGGACCTTCTTCCAGTAGTGCGTCTTCTGCTTCGACATAACGTACCGAGCCCGATGCGGCCCCCAAAGGGACTTCACGATACCATAACGGATCGGCAACCCCAATGCCAACGCCCTCCACGGCGCAGACGATCGGATAATCCCAGCCTTCCAACATCAGGATGCCGCCGTTGTAGGCGTCCATCGAGATCGTGCCCCGGACGGGGCCGCCGGCGCGCTGCTGAACATCGGCTATGCCATCCATCGGCTCAACCGGAACAAGTCCTGGCACGTGCTGCTCCGGAGCGGAAGAGAATTAATGCTGGCGATCGTGATCGGCATCAATTTCAGCCTAGCGGTCACGCTCATGGGCAAGGGCATGTTGCTCTTGGGCGCCTTGGGGGCTTCGATCGGCTGGGGGATCCAACGAATGGAAGGGTTCTTGACACACGGCGGATAACGTGCGCAGTCGCACTACGCGAGCTTCGTCACCTTTTGGGTGGCGTGCAGGATGGGCGGCGATCGGAGCGAGAAGCTGCCGCACGGGTTTGGGCGAATACCGTCGCGGTATCTTGCGACCGGCGTATGGCGTAGCTACGATAGGGGGCGTTTGCCGCCGGCAGCGTGCCCAGGCAGATTTTCAATGGGAAATGCCGGATGAAGGAGACAGCCATGTGCGGGCCTTGGGTTCGTCTTGCAGTCGTGGCGTTGGCAGCGGCATGCTGGGCAGGCGTGAGCTGCGGATGCGTGTTCGGAGAAGGTTTTGCCGCGGGCAGCGCGAAAGTGCTGCACGTGGCGTCGCAGGGGGCCGACTACAAGAGCATCCAGGCGGCGGTGGACGCGGCGGGGCCCGGCGTCGAGATCGTGGTCGCCGGCGGCACCTACACGGAGTCCATTTGGATTGCGAAGGCCGGGCTCACGCTGCGGTCGGCCAACAAGCACGGGGCCAAGATCGTGGCCCCGCAAAAGAAAGACGCGTTCGGATTGGGAGAAGACGCGAACAACATCACCTTGGACGGATTCGACATCACCGCGCCCGGCGGAAATGGCGTCCAGACCAACCGGACCGGGACCAGGCACATCTTCAATCACCATACGATCGTCAGGAATTGTTACGTCCATGACTGCGGCTGCGGCGGGATTCAGCTCAACCACGGAGATTATCGCACCGTGGAGTACAACGTCGTCCAGCACTGCGCCTCGACAGGCCCTTGGGGCCAGAGCGGCATCTCCTTCTGGCAGGCCATCGCGCTGGACCGGGAGCCCGGTTTCCATATCATCGTCCGCGGGAACATCCTTTGGAACAACAGCAATCCGCCCAAGGGGACCGACGGCAACGGACTGATCATCGACGATTTCCGAAACACCCAGCACGGCAGCACCAACGGCGCATACCCCAACAAGACGCTGGTGGAGAACAACGTCGCCTACCACAATGGCGCCCGCGGAATCCATGTCTTTCTCAGCGATCACGTAGTCGTGCGCAACAACACGGTCTACCACAACAACTGGGACAACACCAACAACGCCACCTGGCGCGGCGAACTGAGTTGCGTGAACAGCAGCGACGTGAAGTGGTACAACAACATCGCCGTGGCCAGTTCCGCGCTCAACCGCGACAACACGGCGATGATGGACGGCGGCGGCAACCGAGGCACCGAGTGGACCGGCAACCTGCTGCTGGACAGCGACAAGCCGGCGACGCCGTCGCTGAAGATCTCGGGCGGGGCGGACCGGAAGGTGGTTCTGACCGACAACCTCGTGGGTTCCGACCCGCAGTTCGTGGCGCCGGGCGTCGGCGCCGGCGCCGATTTCCGCCTGAAAGCCGGCAGCCCGGCTATAGGAGCCGCCCGTGCGGCGGAGGCGCCGACCAAAGACCTGCTGGGCAGGAAGCGCGATGAAAAGCCCGACATCGGAGCGTATGAGTTCGCAGCGAAAGAAGAACGGGCCGTCCCGGAAATCGGCGGCCCCAAGAAGGAATGAGAGGACGGCAACTGCCCTTTCACCTGGGCTAAGCCGAGCATGCTTCGCACGGTGCCCGCCGGTGCCCGGCGCGCCCGCTTAAACAACAGCCTCCCACGACCCAGTGCGCTGGTCCACCGATTTTCGGTGCCGTTTGTCGAGGCTCTAACTTCTGAACCAGCCGTCATTTCAGCCGTACAATCCGCACGCCATATCCTTCAATCGCCAGCTTCAGTTCGCCGCCTGTCACATTCCAGAAGAGCCTCTCGCTTGGCTCTTCTGTGTTGAAGGCCGCGGCGGGACTGACGCCCAACGCCTTGAGATCGAGGTCGAATCGGACCTGGGCAGGCTTCGGGTTCCAGGTGCAGACCAGGAGCAGCAACTCCTTGCCGCGTTTCAAGAGCAGCGTTTTGGCCTCCGGATCGCTCGTTTTGACTGGGAACCCGTCGTCCCAATAGTTGAGCACCCGGCAGTCGTCCTGTGCATAGCCAAAATCCGTGATTGCCTTGAGCATTGCCCCTTCCACGTCCTCGCCCATCCCCCACCAGCGGATCTCATGCACCATCATGACGCCGAACCGCGTGCGGTGAGCAATGCGTTTCTCTTCGGCCGTTTTGTGGTCCACGATCCGGTCCAGGCCCCACGGCACGTTGCCGCTCTGCCGGCCGAGCGTCTCGGCACGCAGGAAATCGTGCGGAAACTTCGACTGTTGCGGCTCGGGGCCGAACTTCCACTCCAGGTCCAGGTTCTCGTCGTTCCACACCATGTAGGGCAGGATGTGGGTGTTGGTCATGTGGATCATCATGGCCGGCAGGGCATCCGGCGGGGGGAGTTGCCGGTGGATGACCCAGATCCGTTTCAGGTACTCGCGACGGGCCCAGATTCCTGCCGAAGGCTGGATCTGGCCGTTGGACAACCTGTAGGCCGACGTGGTCAGCGGATCGTAAGCCCGCATCGGGAAGGCGTTGTCGAAGTAACAACCGATCCCGCGTCTCACCCATTGTGCCGCGTACCAGCAGGCGAAGTCGCGATAACTGGCGACGATGCCTGCGTTGTTGATCCCCGCCTCGTGATGCCAAGGCTCGGTCTCGCGATCGACCAGCGGCCGTTGCCAGTCGCCCGACCACTCGCTCTGGAACACGTGCGACTCGGGATGGACTTGCGAGGTAGTGTGGAATTCCTCGAAGTAGATCTTATAGTACTTCTGGCCCGGGCCGAACGTGCCTAGGAACGGGCCGAGGGCCAGGTTGATCATGTCCTGGCGGAACTTCGGCTGCATGTCGGCCGGGAAGTTCCGCTGTTTCCATGCCTCAAGCTGCTCCGCGGTCGGCCCCGGTTTGCCCGTGCGCTTGGCGTAGGCCCAGTCGGCAATGGAAAAATCGTTGCCCCACGGCATTTTGCCGCAGAACGTGGCGATATTCGCGTAGCCCATGTTGAACTTCGACGGCTCCCGGATGTCCCGCCTTCGCCAGTCCGCCGGCATCGGCTTGGCCGGGCTGGCCATCAGGCCGAAGGTGATGGTCCGCGGCGAAGCAATGACCACCGGTTTCTGGACCAGGTTGACCCGCAGCGTCAGTACCCCGTCCTTCCGGATGAGTTGCTGGCATGCCGCCGAGTTCTCCGGGTGTTGGGCATCGGCATCCAGCTCCCAGCCCCGGTCATTGTCGGCGAACCAGCAGAGCCCGCGTTCTTCGCCCCCCAGCCACAGGTAGCACTTGAAATTGCCGAACCACTCGCCATCAGGGAACTTCGTGCTGTCCCAGACGATGCCTTGCCCGGAGGGCGTTGCGCCGGCCGGATTGATGCGGAGCCCTGACGTGCTGACGTGCCAAAGGGGAGCCAAGACATCCTTGAGCGGAATGTCCAGGTGCAGGCTGCCGAGAGGACGGTTGCCGCCGGAGGGATCGAGTGTCAGTTCCACCTTCGTGCAGCCGTCGCACTCGGTGGTGCATCGCGAGCGTACGGTCACGGCCGGGTGCCGGGCCTGCCCTTCGTAGACGACCGCCTGCGCGGCCACTTTGGTGAATCGCCCTTGTCCTTTCAGCACGGTCCCGTCGGCCACCAAAGCGAGGGGCGCGGCCAGCAGTTCCTTCATGCCGCCGGCCGAGACATTGCCCTCGGCCCGCACCGATTGCCACAGCCCGAGCCCGTCGACGGAGTATTCTCGCGACACCACCGCGATCTTCGTTCCCTCCACCCTGATCGGCTTCAGCGGCGGCAGCACTTCGTCGGTCACGCCCAGCCTGTTGCCCTCCCACGGGAACCGTATCCGCTTGAATGTCCGGACAAACGGCTCCTTGCACCCGTCCAGCATAACGGTGAGCCGGTACTGGCCATCGGGGAGCTCGCCGACATCGAACTCCTTCAAGCCCGGCGGCTGCTCCCAGGCAATCGTTTGCTCCACGACCTTCTTGCTGTCCGGCGCCGCGATCACCACCTGGGCCTTGCGGCTGGTCTGTGCGGGGTCCTTCCCGAGCTGACGGGGATCGACCTGCACTCGCACCATGCGGTAGGAGGGGTAATACGCGAGGCGCACGGCAGCCTCCCGGTCGGGTCCGATTTCGTACTCCCACTTCCTTTGCGGCGCACGCGACCACTTGAGCGCATAGTGCAGGTAGGTCACTCCTCCGTCCGGCGAGACGACATCGAGCACCAGGTCATGCTGGGCCGACTCGTGAAGCCGCCCTTGGGGCACATCGTAGGCGTACGCCGCGGCACCGCCGGCCGGAAGGTCCAGCAGCCTGTCTTGCTTCAGTTCCGGCATGTCGGACGAGGTGATGCGGAGCGATACCTTGGCCTTGCGCGCCGCGCCCGGGTTGACGATCCTCGCCCGCAATTGCAGTTGGCCGGTGTGCACCTTCTCGCCCAGCGACGTGATCTGCACGGTCGGGGCGTCGTCGGTCAGCTTGATGGCTGCGTAGCGGTACCAGTCGATGAAGGCCCCGCGGACCGGGAACCAGGTGCTCTGGACCCATGGGGCCTTGTAGTTTCGCGCGATCAGCACGCCGAGGGTTTTGCCGATCGCCTGGCCGCTTGTCCAGCCAAGGTCGGCCAACGGCAGGCTTATCTCCGCGGTCCACAGATGCTTGCTGTGGTCGACCGTGCTCTTGTAGTCCCAATGGCCGTTCCAACCGGTGTCCGGGCCGGTCTTCGGGTCGAACGAGACGTCGTAGATGCCGCCCTGGGCATTGCAGTTCATCTGGTAGTACCGCAGGTCTCCCCGGCCTTCCGCCCGATGGTCCCGGTTGGGATCCAGCCAGATTTCCAGGCACTCGTCGCGGATATAGTCCTTGTCGCGGGCGGTCCCGGAGCTGTGGTCCTTGCCGTCGGGCGGGTACTCGCTGACGACCGCGATGTACAGCCGGTCGCGGGAAAACCCGAAATAGGCCGTTCCGCTGCGGGCCTCGAGCGTGGTCGAGCCGAAGATGGCCTGGAACCCGGTGATCCGCAACGCGCCGTCCCACTCGCCCGGCTCCAAGCGGCCGTCCACGGTCGGCGGCTGCTTGAAACAGGCCACGCTGGCAACGCCGTAGGGCACCTCCTGCCGGTCGGACGCTGCCCGGCAATGGCCCGACGACAGCCCCACAACGGCCAAAACCGCACTAACGGTCGCGATGAACCGCACGGGTAGTCTCCTTAGGCAGGTTTCGGTCTCCGCCTTCGTACGCCACTCGCTTGCTCACTTGCCGGGTGGTGCGAAGAAGCCGACGAGCATTCGGGCCAGAATCTGCCGGCCACGTTCGTTGGCGTGTACGGGGTCGCGAAGGTAGTACTCGTAGGGCTTCCCGCAGTGCGCGATGCAGGTGTCCCAGATCGTTGCCATGTCGAAGTACTCCACGGCCTCTTCCGCCGCCATCTCCCGCAGGCCCAGGCGATAGGGCCCGAGCGCCGCCAGGCGTTTTCGCGTTTCGTCGCCCTGTTGACCCGGCTCGATCATCATCAACGGCCATGCGCGCGGATCGCCGTGCACGCCCAACGGATCGCTCAGGACGAGGACTTCCGCGGGGATCTGCCGCCGCACCTGCTGGATCACGGAGCGGATGGCTTCCACGTCGAAGCCGTTGGAAATGCCGCCGATGACGAGCAAGTCGGGCTTGTGGCGGACGACGTACTGCTCGACGCGATTCTCCTGCCGATAGTACTGGCATCCCGTGCCGCCGCGCACGGACGTGATGATCTCGATCCGCGCCTCGGGGTACAGGCGTTCCAAGAGGACGTCCCAGGCGGAGTTGCTCGTGTCGTTGACGATCGAGTCGCCCAGCATGACCACGCGGAGCGGCCGGCCCGATCGCAGAGCCGCCATGGTCCGCGGCAGGCGATCGCAGCGGTCCGCCGGCAGGCTGAATCGCAGCGGCGGCAGCCCGGCGAAGATGCGATCGGCCCACCGCGCCGCTTCCTCTCGCGCCGCCGGCCGCACTTCCACGCGCGACAGCGACAAGTCGCCGGCGGATGGCTCGAGCGGGTGAAACCAGAGCTGGCAGATCGCGGCGTCGTGGCGGGCGCGGAAGAAGAACTCCTGTTGCGTCCATTGCACCACGGCGTCGAGGGCCGAGTAGTGGTCGGAGGCGAGTTGCCGCCCGGCGGCATCGAAGAACACTGCCGCCCACATGCTCCGCGGCCGCCCCCTCGAACGAACAGCCAGCCGGTAATACCGCGACGGCTCGACGGCGAATTTGGGGCTCTGCCAGCGCGGGCCGCGCGTCCGGATCTCGCCGTTGGTCGACGTGGCCGCCGTGCCCAGGGCCGACGGCGGCTCCACAGTCCAGCCCGCCGCCAACGGGTTCGCCGGAAAATCCGCCGACCAAGGAAGCCTTGTATCGGACGCGATGGAGGAAGCCGAGACGGCAACAAGGCCAATCGTCAAAATCCAGCGGTGCATCCCGGGTCTCCACGAAAGCGGTGGCGCGTTCCAGTTCCTTGCAGAATTCCTGCCGATCCGCTATTGTAGTCAGCAACTGTTGTGCTTTTCAACAAATGCCCATAATATCATCCGGGTGAGGCCGGCGGAAGAAGCGGCCTTGCGGCCGAACCCTTGCGGGGTGTTTCTTGGCGAGGAGTCTCGTCATGCCGCTGCGAATCGCGATCGTTCTGTGGGCCTGCTGTGTCTGGGCCGCCGCGGGAACCGCCGCTGCACCGCGCGGACCGGAGCTGGACGAAGTGCCCGGCCCCGTGATCGATCCGGACCATATGCCGGAGCCGGCCACGTGGCCCGTCGTGCGCTACCAGCGCCCGCTGCGGCTGACGGCGATCCTCGGCAAAGGCGAGTCGGCCGCAGCATACGAGCGGATCGCCCGGCGCCTGCGGGCAAGCCTCGAGATCCGCTATCTTGCCGCGGGCGACGACCGCTACCACGTGAACGACAAGTGGATCGAGCCGTCGGGCGATCCGACCATGGAAGAGCTGATCGCCGAGAGTCGCAAGATCGCCTTCCGCTCGATCGAGCCGGTCGACGGACGGTGGCCCTGCGACGTGCTGTTCTGCAACCATGAGCTGAACGATCCGGCGCTGCAGGAGTTGCTGCTGCGGTTCCTCGACTCGGGCGGCGTGCTGGTCGTGTGCGGCAGCGTCTACCCGGCGCCCGCCGGCCGGTTGGGCCGGTGTTGGCCGGCCACGGCCACGCCCAACAATTCCTGGATGACGGACGGGGCTCGGCGCTTGGGCGGCTGGCAACAGCGGTTCCTGGCCGAGTTGGACGCCAAGGTCCAGCGGCCTGTCACCCCGCCCGATCTGCGGAAACTGCTGGCTTGGTGGACCGGCGCGGAGCCGCTCGCCTCCGAACCGCGCACGGTGACGTGGCTCTCGGGCAACCAGCGCGAAGTCAAGCTCGTACTGGATCCGAACGCTCCCCTGGGACAGACGTTTGCCTTTACGTTGCCGCCCACGGGGAAGGTGGTTCAGCTTCAGGCGGCAGTAGTGGCCGGGGGGCCCGGCAAGATTACCTTCGACGTCGGTTGCGACGGCCGGCCCGACGACGAACTGCTTGCCCGGCCTGACGCCACCGGCTCGGCCGTCGTCCGAACTTGGACGGACACGGCCAACCGCTACCTCGATTGGTCCACGGCCCAACACACCGGCCCTTGCCGCGACGGCAGCGGCTGGCGCATCATTCCCGTCCGGGTCACAGCCAGCGGCAAGGCCGAGGTGACGATCTCGCGCCCGTCGGTCGTGGTCGAATAGCCGCGAACCATTTGTTCGCTCCGGCTGCTAGCGCTTCTTCGGCCCAAGCTGCAGCCGAATGCTGAGGATCGCGCTACCCGCCGGGCCGAAATCGCCGGTGAGCTGAACCCTCTCCGGGCTCTCGTCCTTCGTGACGGGCCGGTGCACGCTCATCGCCAGTTGCTTCCGCTGGCCCACCGCCAGTTCCACGCGGTCGGGAATCGAAACGTCCCACTCCTTCGGCGCGGCGACTGTCAGCTTGCCTGTGACCGCCGAATCCGAGAAGTTGTAGGCAAAGATGGAAACGGCCGTGTCCTGGCCGGCCGCGGCCCGATAGGCGGACTTGTCCAGCGCGACGCGGTCGCGAGGCCAGACGGCCTGGAGAACGACCGGCGACGGCTTCGCCTCTCGTCGTTGCGGCATCGCGGGCGGCGCAACGAGCGTCAACCGTTGTCCCGTGCCCAACGGTAAAACGGCATGAATTGGCGCGGAACTCAATCTCAACGCCGTACCCGTCGGCGGCACGCTTCGGCCCAAATGATCGAACAGTGCGGCCGGCGCGACGGGCAGCTGAAGCTCGCCGTGCGGATCGGACGTCCAGGCCACCAGTACTTCCGCATCTCGTCCATCGGGCCGCGCGCGGAACAGAAAAGCCCGGAGTTGCCGGCTGGATGCCTGCCATCTTCCCAGCGGCCGGGCGTCGGCCAGCAGACGGCCGACTGCCGCGAAGGCCACATAGGCCGGCCGCGGCGTCAGATCGCGGTGCACGATCCCGAACTGAGTCTTGCCCTCGGTGTAGTGCGGGAAGAGGAAATAGAACGCCTCGGCCGGGCCTTCGTGGAGCGAAGAGGCGAACACGATCGGCACGCGCCGGGCCTGGAGACGCTGGTCTGCCGGCGTGGGCTCCTGGGCGTCCGGGTCGCCAGCCCATGCAACGGGCCGATTGAACTCGGTCACCCACAAGGGCCGGCCGGCCGAGACGCGGCGGAACGCGGCATACCATGCCGGATAGTCGTCGGGCCGGATGTAATGGTGCAGATTGCAGGTGTCGAAGTACGGCCAGGCGACGTTGGCGGCGAAGTCGTCGAGCGTGTCGGGCCGGGCGATGGCGAACACGTTCAAACAGGCGACGGCCGCGGGGTTGCCCGCCTTGAGGCCCAGATAGGCCGCCTTCTGGAGCGAGGCCATCTCCGCGCCCGTATGACCGCCGAACATGTCGATGTCAGCCTCGTTCCACGGCTCGAACGCCTGGACCCGACCTTTCCATCGGGCGGCCGTATGCCGGAGAAAGCGGTAGATGTCTCGCAGATCTTCCGGGAAGTGCTTGGAACTCCTGCCTGCCCAGGCCGGGGTGCCGTGCTGGACCTGGAGCACGCGAAGTCCAGCCTCGGACTGCAGCCGGGCCGACTCGTCGTAACGCGTCACCCGGGCAAACTGTTCCCGACCGGGCTCGATTTCGCCCCACGTCATCCGATCGCGGACCCAGGCGGCGCCCGCCAGCCGGCAGAGGCTGGCCGCCGCGGCCTGCTCCGCGGCGGTGTGATAGAACCAAGACATGGCCACGTCGACGGCGATCGGCGACGACGGAGGGACCAGGGTCTGAAGCGGCGCAAGGACGCCGATCGTCGTGGCCGTCTCGCCTTGCCGCAACTCGTAGTACCCGACCGAGAGCTGGCCAAGCCGCGCTGTGCCGCCTTGCACCGTTCCATTGGCGACCGGCTTGCCGTCGTAATCGACCGCTTGCCAGGTCGTGCCGTCCCGAGCAGGGAGAAGGATGACGACCTCTTCGCCGGCCAGAAAAACATTGCCGGGGTGGTTCGGCAACGGCTGAGCGACCGGCTTGTCTTCTGCGCCAAGAGACTCGACGACTGCTGCGAGCAACACGATGCCGATGGTCCAGAGGCCTAAACGCTTCATGAATGGATCGGCTCCGGTGTGGATCAAGGTGCTGTTGTGCAAGCCGCCATTTCCAATTTGCGGTGAGCCTGGAACCGATCCAGGCTCAGACGGCAATCCATCTTATCGAGGTACCCGGTGCTCGTCCACCGCTTCCAAGCAACATGACAAGCGTCGCGCCACTTCGATTGCCTTGCACCCGCTTTTGATCTTGAGTGCCGGCTTGGCCGAAATCGAGGCTGTCATGTCGCCGGCCACGATCTCCACGGGTCGACGCCCGCGATCCGCGCGGCGGCGACCGCCCTTGGCAGCCTGGCGAAAGGCCCCCGGCTGCCATCGCAAGCACGATGGAATTCTTGTGTACATCCAGACCGACGTAGATTAGACTCTTCTTCATTGGAGCAGTCCTCCCGTAGGTGGCTCTGTCGTAAAGGGGTTTCGGACACCACCCTTTAGGATAATCCGCGCTGTGCGCGAGTGACTGGTCCGACCATTTTCTCTGCAATTACCCGCCCTTGCGCCTGCAAACCCGGAAGAGCCGGTTTTTTCACTACCGAGGAGATTCTGCCATGCGTTGTGCCTTGATCGCCGCTTGTCTTGTGTTTACGGCGGCTGCCGCCACGGCTGCCGAGGAAGGGTTCGTGCCGCTCTTCGACGGCAAGACGTTCGCCGGCTGGGAAGGCGATACCGCCAAGACGTTCCGCATCGAAGACGGGGCGATCGTCGGCGGCACGCTGAAGAAGCCGGTGCCCCACAACGAGTTCCTCTGCACGACGAAGTCCTATACGAACTTCATTCTCCGCGCGGAGTGCAAACTGATCGGCGTCGCCAACGGCGGCATCCAGTTTCGCTCGCAACGCGTACCCAATCACTACGAGGTTTCGGGCTTCCAGGCCGACATGGATACGGGCCCCGACGGCGGCTTTTGGGGATCGTTGTACGACGAATCGCGGCGGAACCGGGCGCTGGTGGCGCCCGACAAGGCGTTGCTCCGCACCGTGGTAAAGCCCGGCTGGAACCACTATGAGATCCGCTGCGAAGGGCCGCGGGTCCGGCTGTTCCTCAACGGCGTGCAGACGGTCGATTACACCGAGCGCGACGCGAAGATTCCCCGACGCGGCATCATTGGCCTGCAGATCCACGGCGGTGGGCCGAGCGAGGCGTGGTACAAGGAACTACGCATCAAGGAGTTGGAATGAAGAAATCGCATCCCCTGGAGGTGCCGGCGCCGGCGAGCCCGCCGACGGCGCGACGGAGGCCGCATCGTCGGGAGCATCACGGCTCGCCTTCGGCGCGCTCACCCACGCGTTGCCGACGAGCCAAATTAGGAAACAAGCCCCGGTGGCGACCAGCGCCATGGCAAGGTAGCCGCCGGCGCCCACCGATTGCCGGTTAGCGTCGCGCTCTACTTCGCCCTCGCCGCTCAGTTCCGCGTCGGCTCGCGCTGAGGCGCCGGGCATGGATCCGTCCGAGCCTGTAGCGCGAGGGTCGCCCGACACCTGCTTCTGGTAGCGGAACGGCCCCCGGCCACCGTAGATCCGGGCTCCCCTGGGCCCGACCGACAGCCTCGCCCCTCTCACCCCGCCCGAGATTCCGATGCCGAATTTCGACAGGTTGAGGCGGAGCCCACCCCCAAGCTTGATCGACTTGCGAAACGACCATCCCATCAGGCCCCCTTCCGCAAACGAGCCCGCGTTGCCCATTATGATAAATTGCATGGGTGTGTCAACAGTGTGACGCGCCCTGGAACTGGAGGAGGCCCGGAGGAGGCGTCTCCGGTGGCGCGGAATGCGGTGCGCGGCGGGCTCGCCCAGCCGCCTACCGCTTAATGGTGGGGGCCAAGCCTGCGGCCGCCTGGTGGGTCTCAGCGTCCGCAACGCCCCCGCCTGTGCTCCAGGGCCAACGCGGCGCGGTCTGCCAGGCCCTGCCGGCCGGCGCGCCATAGAGCCGTCCCGGCGAACCGCTTGCGAAACGCCGCCTCGTCGAGCCGCACCAATTCCATCAGCTCGACCGGGTTCATCCCGCCCTTTGGCTGAAACGCCGGCTCGGAAGTGATCGGGGCCCGGCGGTTCCACGGGCAAACCTCCTGGCAGGCATCGCAGCCGAATACCCGCGAGCCCAGCAACGCCTGAAACTCCTCCGGCACCGGCTCCCGCGACTCGATCGTCAGATAGGAAATGCACCGCCGGGCATCCAGACGGTAGGGCGCGATCAGGGCCCCGGTCGGGCAGGCGTCCAGGCATTTTTGGCAGGTCCCGCAGTGGCCTTTCGTCTGCGGAGTGTCATAAGCCAGGGTTTCGCTCGTTAAGAGCGCGGCCAGCACGAGCCAACTGCCGAGCCGGCGGTGGATGAGCATCGTGTTCTTGCCGATCCAGCCCAGCCCGGCCAGCCGGGCGAACTCCCGTTCCAGGAGCGGCGCGGTATCGACCACGCCGCGGACCGCGGCCCCGGGGACAAGCCGGCGGTGGAAGCCGGCCAGGGCCCGGAGCCGCCGCCGCACCACCTCGTGATAGTCCTGGCCCCAGGCGTAGCGGGCAACCGTGCCTTGCCCCTTACCCGCCGGCGCCGGCTCGACCGTCCGGTAGCCCATCGCCAAGATCAGCAAGCTCCGCGTGCCATCCAGTACCCGGTCGGGATGCTCATAGGCGGCCGCCCGGCTGGCGAGGTATCCCATGCGGCCGGCGAAACCATCGGCCAACCAGTGGCGGAAGTGCCCCAAACTGGGCGGCTCGATCGCCGGCGCCGCCCCGGCCAGATCGAAACCCAGCCGCCGGGCCTCGGTCTTCAACTCGGCGGTCAACTCCTCCGGCGTCATCCTGGAGCCCTTTAAAGTGTGCGGCCAAGGGATAGAATCATCGAAGGTAAACCCCTATTGTCGCCGGTCGACGGTCGGCCGGCAACGCCGCGAAATGCCGCGGCTCGATGGCACTGCGGAGTGGCGCGATGGTGAATCTCGGCATCCTCTGCCCGGTTCCGGTCGTGCTCGGGCCGAGCGTGGCCCACTGCGCCCTCCTGGCGGGGATGGAGAATTTCGCCATCCTCCTTGCCATCTGCCCTGGCCTGATCGCGTTCGCGGCGGGCATGATATACTGCGACTTCTTGGCGGTGGTGGTGAGTCCGATCGATCGCCTCTACCCTTTCCTGTATGTTGCGTCGCTTCTCGTGCTCCTTTGGCTCCTGGGCGAGGTGGTCTTGCTGCTAGCGCTGGGTCCCGCGGGCTTTTGGGCGCTTGCCGGACCGCGTTTCTTCCCGGCCCACTTGGCGGTCTTTTTTCTCAGCCCGCCTGCCTTGGCAAACGTGCTCGTCCTTCGCCCAGTCTATTGCAAGTGGTACGTTGCAGGCGTTATTTGTGCGCTCTTTGCGGTTTTTCTCGTTCTGTTGAACTTTTGCGTAGCTCCGCGCAGTTCTTGTATGGCTCCGTGGTGAAGGGCGTGGAATGACCGCACGAGAGGTTGCGGGTGGTAAAATGCTGCGGTCGCCGGTGCCCACCCAGGCTCGGTGGGTTCAATCCATGCGCGTGTTGATCGGTCCCGTGCTCGGCTTGGCGGCGGTGCTCGTCGTGGCGGGGGGCTGCGAAAGGCGGATTCCCAAGGAGGACCTGGGCAACGTGGTCTTCGAGGTGCCCAAGGTCCCCGGCTGGGACACCCCGCCGGAAGTCCCCGACTTGGACTCCGCGGCCGCCCCGAAGGCGGCCAGCCCCCGCTGAATTGCCCTTTAGCTTGGCACCTGTTCACAATGCCTGCCGGTTGGTATAATGCGCTGGTTTCGCAATCCGGGGACTTTCGGTAATCCGCACAATGAGGTGACATCATGACTCCGCGAAGACTCCTGCTCGGGGTGGTGGCGTTGGTGGTGCTGGCGTGTCTGGCGGGCTCGGCCCGGGCGGTCGATGGGCCGTATTACTGGAACTGGGGGGGATACTTCAATTATCCTCCGTACGTGGGGTACTCGCAGTACCGGGTGCCATACTTCGCCCTCTACCCGCCGGTGTACTATAGTGGGCTCACTCCAAGGTCTTATGGGCAAAGCCCTTTCGCCTATCCGGCACTGCCTCCGGCGAGCGAAGCG
>Ga0187848_10000926_pt1 | contig 26013 bp, 26 predicted proteins | sample June2016WEW_4_40_FD_132424 | JGI IMG/M metagenome (GOLD analysis project Ga0187848, IMG submission 132424) | Peatland microbial communities from SPRUCE experiment site at the Marcell Experimental Forest, Minnesota, USA - June2016WEW_4_40 | ecosystem: Environmental > Terrestrial > Soil >... | reverse complement strand
CTTGCTGTAAAAGCAGGAGAAACCTACAACCCCGCCACCGAATTCCCGCGCGACCTGCTGCCCCCGCAATTTGATTTTTCAAATCCGGAAATCCTCCGCTTGATCGTCCACCATAGCCGCCTCAAAGCGGCCCAGTGCTCGATCCCCAACCCCGAAAAACGCCTCAAAACCGCCGCCTGACGTATGCCGAACACCCTCTAAACTACGATTCGCGCCTCGAATCCAAGGCTCCCGTGATTGCGTGAACCGGAAGTGTGCAGGTCAAAAGCTAGTGCAGCGTCCAAGAACTATCGGGGCAGCAGAATCCGTGTGCATCCGTGTCCATCCGTGGCTACATCCTGCGTCCAACTGTTTTCTGCGAGCCTCAGTAGCCCGCGTTGTCGCTGCTTACTTGCGGGCCGTTTCGAGCGCCCGCACCTGCGCCATTCTGTCCCGGTACTGCCGCTCCAGCGCCTTCCGCCACGCGCCTGGTTTGACGCCCCGCGCGGCGGCTGTCGCTCGCAGCCTCTTTTCGGCGGCGGCGATACCGGGGTATAAGCCGCTCGTCAGGCCTGGCTGGCTCGGATCGTACACGAAGCCGTCATACTCGAATCCGCACAAGATGAGCGCGGGCAACGGGGTGAGATAGTTGTTGGGGAGGCCGACCTTCTCGAATGGGAACCCGGCCGCCCAATCCTGGTGATAACCAGCCTGCATATTGGCCGGGTTGACCGACACCTGGGCGTGGGTGACGCAGTTGCCGCGCGGCATCCGGTAGCGCGAAACCAGCATCTCGGTAAGCACCGCGGCCGCCCGAATCTGTGCCGGGCTGACGGCGGGCGCTTCGCCCGAGCCGGGCTGGGCGCCTGGCGGCGGTGTCTGTGCCTCGAATGAGATCCCCAGGAAACTCTGATTCAGGTTGAGGTACAGCCACCGGTCGTCGGCCCAAACCGAATGCCCCGCGTGGTTAGCTACGTCCGATTCGCGCACCACGCGATACACGCGCCCGAAGCGGTCGATCACGAAATGATAGGCCCGTTGCCGCCGCACGTATTCGAGCAGCGATTCGCCCACGCGTTTCAACTCGCGATTTTCTCCCGGCAGAAACGGAAGCTGCGGGCTCTCGGTGCTATGGAAGACGATGCCGGCCGGATCCTCGCGCCGCACTCCAGGCGAGAATCCACCGTCGGAGACCGGAAACGCCAGGTAGACTCGGGGCTCGGTGGACACCGCATAGCGGCTATCGATCCGCAGCCCATTGCTGTAGATCTCGGCCTGATCCGAGCCGTCCACCTGCCACACCTCAGGCAGCCGGGGCGGAGTGTTCACCACGCGCGGGGCGGATTTCACAACGCGAGCTTCGACGCGAACCGGGGCCGCGGCGAACGCTTTCCACAACAGCGCGCCACCGAAAACCAAGCCCGCGATCACGGTGGCAAGCGCCAGCAGAACCAGCCAGTTCAGGCGCCTGGAACGGCAAATAACGGCAGCGGGAGCGACCACCTGGAGAAATCGCAGGCGGGTCACCGGGTCGCCAATGTGCCTGGCGATGCGTTCGACCACGGGTCGCGCCGCCCGTTGCGGTGTGGCCTTCGGCATGATTGCGTCGCTACAACTGTCCCCGTTTAGGGAGTGCCGCCGCCCCTGGAAGAATCTCGACAATTTTTAAACTTGAGAGAAATTCCCGCCTGGCACAACTATCCAAACGATGCGGCGACTGTCGCAGCGGATCGAATGGCAGGTAAATCGATGAATAACGCCGAACAGACTTATACTCAACCCCTCGGCCTCGACGTCGGCACAAGCCGAATCGTGGTCGCCCGGGCGGACGACAAAAAATATCGCTACGACTGGCAACTCAACGCCTTCCTGACGCTGCCCTATTCAAAACTGGCGGAAAGCCTGCTGGATCGCGAAAACGTTTTCCATCAGGTGCAAGGTTCCGAGCTGGTGGTGACCGGCAATGACGCGCAGCGCTTCGCCGAGGTCTTCCACGTCGAGACCCGCCGCCCCATGAAAAACGGCGTGCTAAATCCCGACGAACCGCACAGCATGGCGGTAGTCCGCAGCATCATCGCCAGGCTGATCGGTCCGGCGACGGTGCCAAAGCAGCGCGTGTTTTTCAGCGTTCCGGCTCCCGGCGATAACGGCGAAGGCGGGCTGGCGTATCACACCGCTTCCATCCGCCAGGTGCTGGACGAGCTGGGCTATGAGGCCACCCCGATCGAGGAAGGCCTAACCGTGGTCTTCGGCGAGTTGGGGAGTTCCAACTTCAGCGGCATCGGCATTTCCTGCGGCAGCGGGCTGTGCAACGTCTGCCTGGCCGTCCTTTCGGTTCCGGTCATCAGCTACAGCATTCCCAAGGCCGGCGACTATATCGACACCCAAAGCGCTCTGGTAACCGGAGACCGGGCCACCCGCCTGCGCGTGCAGAAGGAACAATCCTTCCACTTGAACGGCTTTTCGGCGGACCGGGTGCAAAACGCTCTGAACGTCTACTACCGCGACATGATGTCGTCCCTGGCCGATTCTCTCCAGAACCACATCGTCACTTCTCAGAAGCTGCCGCGCATCGACCAATCCATCCCGCTCGTGCTGGGCGGAGGTTCGGTTTTGCCGCCGGGCTTTGTGGACAATTTCGCCGACGTGATGCGCGCCCACGAGCTGCCTCTGCGGCTTTCCGAAATTCGGGTTTCGGCCGACCCGCTGAATTCCACCGCCCGCGGCGCGCTGATGGCCGCGCTCTGCTGAAACGCGGCCTCAGCCGTGGATCAGGCGCATGAGCCAGCCACCGCCCAGTATGGTGGCCACACAGTAGAAGAACACGCGGGCCGCCGCGTACAGCCGCTCGCGCAGTGTTCGACTCTCGGCCATCGCCAAGGCTATCGAAAGCAGAACGGCCGACAGCAGGGTGAACATCGCGTGCGGCATCACCGGGCTTTTGCCTTTCCGAGGTCCAGAGCGCTCGATACCGCCAGTGCATTGAGGACGCCCGCCATCGCCAGCAGCGTGGTTCCATACTCGTGCAAACGGCCGCTGAGAAAGGTGGAGCTGTCGAAAAACTGTGCCGCCAAATAGGGCGCCCCCGCGAATACCTTGGCCAGAGCGCCAGCCTTGAAGAGCAGCGCGGTGAAGGTGTCCAGCCCCGCCAGTTCCTCGGGCTGCGGCCATCGGCAACTGCCCTGCAGCACGAGGCCGGCGGCGAACGTAGCCCAGACGAGCACCGCGAAAACCGCAAATTGAAAGTAACGGCGCATTAACAGGTAAGCGCCTCCGGGCACCAGCCATCCAAATGCGGCGAGCCGAAGAGATCTCATTGGGCGCCTCCGATTTCCTCGGCCGCTTGGGAGCGGGGCGCCAGGAAGGTTCGCTTCCAGCGTGTCCTCGTCAGGAAATGCTCGGCAAGATCGATGGCGTGATGCCATGTCCACTCCTGAAGGTCCGCGGTGGGTGCGTCGTACGACCAATAGACCAGCAAGGGCTTGCCCACCACGTAGCCGCGCGGCACGAATCCCCAATAGCGGCTGTCGAGGGAGTTGTCGCGGTTATCGCCGAGCGCGAAAAGCATGCCCGGAGGCACAATCACTTCACCGTTCGAAACGTCGTGCTCGAGCATGTCTCGGCCCCGCGGAGTCGTGAAAATTCCGGGCGATTGCGGGAAATTGTCGCGGTAGGGATCGGGGGAGGCCGCAATATGCTGCACGTAGTGTTCGACAAGCCGGCGTCCGTTGCGGATCACCTGCCCGTTTTCGAAATGAATGCGGTCGCCCGGCAGGCCGATGATGCGCTTGACGTACGTCTCGCGGATATCTTCAGGGTAGAGAAGGGCCACAATATCGCCCCGCTCCACATCGCGATAGGGCAGCACGTGGCGTCCCAGCGGCCCGGGGTCCGAATACGTCACACGGTCGACCAGGATGTGGTCGCCAACCAGGAGGTTCCCTTCCATCGAACCCGTAGGAATCACGTAAGCCTGGACCAGGGTGGTGGTCGCGAACAGGTAGATGAGGATCGAGCCCGCCCACTCCGTGACGGAGCTACGGTAGCCCGAGTGGCGACCGGCCGAACGGAGGGCCACGACGCCCTCGCGCACCACCGTGCCGAGCCAATCGGATATCATTTGGACCGCGAAAAGAAGCAGCCTCAACCGGCCGGAGCTCCGCGCCAGGTCGCGGCAGCGGTCCCGGAAAAGCTGCTCCATGGGGCGGCCATACTGCCGGCGAAAGTCGGGCGGATACGCGTACAGAAGAGCGGAGTAGAGGCGGCAAAAACCGCCAATCACATTGGATTCGGAAGTCATGCGTTTTCTCCGGCCAGTTTGGCCATCGCCACCGTCACAGCTCCAGCCAGGCGCTGCGCCTCCGCGCGAACCGTGCGTTTCCCCAGTGCCGTCATACGGTAATAGCGGCGGCGTTCGTCATCGAGCGCGGGATCGCGCCGTTCGCCGGATTCCTCCACCAACCCGGCCGCCAGCATGCGCTTCAGACACCCGTATAGCGTACCGGGACCGAGTTGCAGCGCGCCATCGGTCTGTTGCGCGACGTCCTGCATGATTCCGTAGCCGTGCCGCTCCTCGCCGGCCAGCGCGAGCAGAATATGAAAGACCGGCGGCGTCAGCGGAAGGATTTCCCGAGGCGGGCAAGGTTTTGGCATAAATACATCCGTTACGGATATAATGCAGCAACTGGCTGCAAGTTGTCAAGAGGATGGTGCGGACCCGCTCCCGGCCACGCGCCGACTGACAACGAACCGTGTGGTATGGTTCCCGGTATGGCGACTACCAAGATCACCGTTACACTCAACGACGATCAGGTTGAGGAAATCCGCGCCTTAGTCGCAGCCGGCCATGCGGCAAGCGTTTCTGGATTCGTGCAGCATGCCGTCGGAGTCGCTCTTCACGATGCGGCAGGATGGAGAGAGATGCTGCAAGATGCACTGGGGCAAACCGGTGGCCCCCTTACCGGAACGGAGCGCGCATGGGCCGACGCGCTTCTCTCTCCGCGGGGGCGAAAGAAAGGTCCCAGAAAAGGGAAGGCTGCGTGAGTGGCATCGCTTTCGACGCCGGTGGGCTGATCGCGCTGGACCGGAACGACCGGCGGGTCCTCGCGCTCGTCGCGCGCGCGACCGAGCGTGGCATGCGGATTACGATACCGGCGATGGCGCTGGCGCAGGCCATACGCAACCCTGCCAGGCAGGCGCGCCTCTCCCGCCTGGTTCGACAGGCCGGTACGGACCTCATCGCGCTCAACGGACCGGAAGCCACGGCCGTCGGCCTGCTACTGGCACGAACCGCAACGACGGACATCGTCGATGCCCACGTAGTCCTTTGCGCGCAGAGGGCCGGGCAGGCCGTCGTCACTAGTGAGGCCGCGGATCTCCGGCGAATTGACCCCGGTCTGCAGTTGGTGATCGTCTGACTCCCGGCGCTTTCGCCTGCCCGGAAATGGGTGGGACAGACCATCGTTGTTCGTGGTCTGTCAGGCCCTCGCCAAGCCACACCAGCCTGACAGACGACAAAAAACGATCGTCTGTCCCACCGGGTTTCTCGCGCAGATCCCGCGTGAGCTGAGTTAGCTGATTTTCCTCACTGCCTGGAAAATGGCCGGCGAGATCAGGAGTTCGGTGATTCCACCGGCATCGCCAGCACCGCGCCCCAATTCAGGCCCGCTCCGAATGCGGCGAAGACCAGCGGCTGGACGACACGGTCCGGGTTGAGCGCGCGCCATTCGGCGGCGGCGATCAGCAGGGAGGCCGACGAGGTGTTGCCGTAACGCGCCAGGTTGCAGAAGAACCGCGATTCGGGCGCTCCTACGGCGTGGGCGACGCGGGTGATCAGGTTGAGATTCGCTTGATGAAGAATGTAGGCGCCCACTTCGCCGGGCTGCAGCCGGTTGCGTTCCAGCAATTGAAGAATGGCGCGCGGCATTTTGCGGGAAGCGTGGAGAATCACCGTGCGCCCATCCATGTAGAGCGGCGCATCCCAGTACAAGCGCAGCGCTTCGGCGAATTCGCCGTCGCTCACCAGCACCGAATCCCGAATTTCGGCGAAGCCTTCATTCGCGCTTACCAGGGCCGCGCCCGCGCCGTCTCCGAACAGGATCGCGGTGTCCCGGCCGGGCGGCTCCAGCCGCACCACGCGAGACATGATTTCGCTCGCCACCACCAGCACATTGCCGTACTGGTGCGCCAGACTGCCCGCGAGTGAAAGCCCGAACAACGAACCCGCGCTCGCCATCGGCAAATCGATGGCCGGGACGCCTTGCATGCCTAAACCTCTGGCGATGGCCGTGGCCGGGCCGGGAAAGCGATACTCGCCCGACCCGCTGGCGGCGATCACCAGACCGATTTCGGCCGCCGCGGCCCCACAGCGTTTCAGGCAATCGCGCGCCGCTTCGGTTCCGAGGCTCGACACCGTTTCGCCATCGGCGGCGAAACGCCGCTCCTCAATGCCGGTCGCGTGCAGCAGCCAGGCCGGATCGGCCCCCACCATGGGCGCCAGCTCGCGATTGTCCACCACGCGCGCGGGCAGGTAGCGTCCAAACCCGCGGAGAAAAGCCATGTCAGGATCTCGCAGCGACGTAGCTGTCGATGCGGTCGATGGAATCGAATTTTCGCGGCACCAGGTCCGAATCCGGAACCTTGATGGCGAACTCCTTTTCGAGTTCAGTCACCAAATCGGCCAGCGAAAACGAATCGAGCAATCCCGATTCGAACAGCGAATCGCCCGGCGCCGGATCCACCGGTTCAGCGGCCACCCCTTTCACGATCCTGGCAATTCTAGCCTTATTGTCCATTTAGAAGCCTGCTTGCTCCGTTCGAGCCTTCTTATAAGTTTCGTACTGCCCCATCAGATCCGTGAACAACGCCTCCGCCAGACGCCGATAGCCCGGCGCGGTGAAGTGAACATAATCGCGCTGCCCCAACCCGGCATATACCCAATCCCGCATCGACCCCCTCCCGCCCATTCGCTCGCGGGTATCCCAGTACGCGCAGCGATTGGCCTGGCAGGCGCGCTTCTGCGCCGCGATCACCCAATCGATGCCGGCCACCAGCTTGATGCCGTAGCGCGTGCGGGACCACCGGTCGCTGGGGCCGATCGCCAGAATCGATGCCGTGGGCGCATCCTGCCGAAGCTCCGCCAGCAAAGTGGAGAACATGGCCTCATAGCTTTCCTGGCTCCAGCCTGGGTCGGTCGCTTCGTTGGTTCCGTAGGAGAGAACGATCATCGCCGGGCTTCTTCTCTGCAGGTAAGTCGCCAACATGATTTCGTTCCACTTCAGCATCACCGCGGCTTCGGCGCCGTTAATTCCCAGCGCCTCGTACGTGACCCCTGCGTTGCGGTCAGCCACCCATCCGAACAGCCGCACCGGGCGGGAATCGAGCGTCACTACCTTGAAGGAATGCGGGCCCGGCGTAAGCTCGTACCGCACCGCTCCCGGAGCCATCTGTTCGCCCTCCGTGGAGAATTCGTCGCGGCGCTCCTCGTCCACATAAACCGCCACCGACCCGCCGCCCGGCTGGACCAGGTAATCCACTTCCAGCGAATCGCATTCCGCCTGCGCATAAACCGATTGGCCGGCGCGCGCGGTTTCGATGCTCACCCCGCCCAACCCGAAGAAACCGTCGCCCGCCCCGGTGCGCAGCCCTTCGGAATGCCAAAGCGCGCTGCCGCCGCCATGAATATCGAAGCGGCGATAACCCAGGAAAGGCCGTCCGGCCAGCGAAAATCCGGATCCCCCGTTGCCGAAGCGCTGCTGAAACTCGTCGCGCAATCCGCCGGTCCACTCGTCCGCGGCGGTGTGCGAATCGCCGAACTGAATCACGTGCAACGGCGGCTGATCGCTGTTGGCGCTCATGCGCATAAGCTGCTCGAAGACCGGCGCCAATGCCCCGGCTTGGCCGAACGGCTGGTCCGGCGGATCGTCCAGCGCGGCATTTACGCGCTTCAGCGCCGCGGCCTGCGCCGCTTTCGATACAGCGGGGGAAGCCGGTTTCTTCCGCGTGGCCGCGAAGTACGGCGCCGGCGACACCACGAGCCCAAGCACACCAACGCCCGCCAGCATCGCCGAAAGGGGTTTCACTTCTTCTAGATTAACCTGTGGGACAGACGATCGCTTTTTGTCGTCTGTCAGGCGGGTGGACGCCTCCGTTGGCGTGCGACTCCTGATCGCGCGTCTGGGTTTCACATTCGCCAAGGGCCAGCGCCAATCGTGGGGCAGGCGCTTTCGCCTGCCCGTCGCGCGCTCGACCAAGGCCAGGCGCACGGATCCGCCGCCAGGCCAGCGCTGACCGGGTTGTATTCCACATAGCGGACGATTCGGTTCAACTCCTTTTCGTCCCGCACGCGATGATCGAAGGATTCGTCCTGCCAGAAAGCCTCCCCCGTCCGGCCTAGGATCAGGTTGGCTTGACGGGCAGTGGAGCCCTTCAACCAGCGCGTAATCACCGGCAGGGAGGTCTCCGGACACAGCAAAACGTGCACGTGATTGGGCATGACCACCCAAGCTCGGAGCCGATAAAAATGCCTCCCGCTCTCGCCATACAGCAGCGCGTCGGCCACTACACGCGCTACCCGGTTATCCGCGAGCCAAACCGGTCCGAACGCAGCTTTGTCCATTTCGCGGTCCAATGCCAGGAAGACCCGGCCCGCGGGCGCAGGCGCGCCAGCAGACGGTTGGGCCATTCGGGTTGGTGGGAGGGACTTGGCCAGGCGCCAGGTGACGAACAGGAAGGTTGCTTCGGCGACGTCGGGAAGCAAATGGGGAAGTCTTCTGCGATAGAACATATGGCGCGGGCAGGCGGAAGCGCCTGCCCCACAATATGGTGCCGGCGGCGGTGGAAAATCGCAGAAAAATGTTGAAACTCGCTTTGACCCCCTCACTTGCCCTGCGCTAGCCCGCTGCGCAGCTTGTAGCGATTCAATCCCCGGTCGATTTCCTTGACCAGAATCGTGGCGATGATTTTGCCGCCGGCTGGATAGGGATGGATTAGATCCGCCGATACCAGGCGCGGTTCCCCGGTATACCAGCGCGCCATGGTTCCGTCGCCGCCCATGGCGTCGAACGTGTCAAAGAAGCCGCAGCCCGTCTCCCCGGCAACACGCCGCTCCAGAGCCACGATGCGCGGAATGGTGGGCATGGTAACAATGCCGTCGGCGCCTTCGCGCGCGCCGCGGTCCATCGGGCTCATGATCAGGATCGAAGCTTGCGGCAGGGCCGCACGCACGCGCCGGATGGCCTCGCGCAGTTCCTTCTCGAACCCTTTATCCACGAACGACGCGAAATCCGCCTCGTTGGTGCCATAGTTGATCACGACTAGATCGGGATTGCGATGGCGCAGCTCCTCGGCCCAGTGCGCTTGGTTGAACATGCGCGATAGCACCGTGATTGACGCGCCATTGAGGCCGGCGCTATCGTAGACCACACCCGGACCGGCCTTCTCCGCCGTGACACAAAACAGGCGCACCCTCCCGGATTCCACCGCCAGGTCGAGCTCGCGCACGCCACCGGGAACCGCGAAAGCGGCAAAAGCGGGACCTTCCGCGCCATTAGTCGCAACACGCGCCACCTGCCGCCCATCCGCTTCCACCGTCACCACGCCCCCATCGGGTTCGGCCATGTACCAGAGCTCGAAGTTCGATTGGCCTGGGTCGCTCAGCACCAGCTTGCTGCGAGCGCCAGGCTGCCCGGTGAAGCTCACGCCACCCAGACCGAAAGCTCCGTCCAGCGATTTGAAGTGGCTGGCCGCGGCCATCTGCCAGCCGCTGCCGCTCACTTCCACGCCGCGGTGCCCGTACCACGCCCACGGCTTCGCGATCAGCACCAGGCCGTGGCCGCCATCGCCGTAGCGTTCCTGTAAAAGCTGCCGCGTATCGCCGGTAATCAGGTCCGCTGTAGTGGGCGAATCGCCGTAATGCAGAATGCGGGTCATGCCGGCGCCCTTTTCGGTTTGCCACAGAGACGCGTAGAAACGATCGAGCGCGCCGTTGCGGTCGTCGAGCAGCCGATGGTGCACGGGCAACCCCGCGGCAGCGGGCCGTTCCGGAGGTGCAACCGAGGCATGCCGTTCCACCAGCGGGCTTGCCGGCGTCGACTCCGGATTGAAATCCAAAATCGCACCCGCCATGGTTTTGAACGAATCGAACGTCGATGGCATCCATACGCGCACGAGCATCAACAGTGCGCCCAAAGACACGATTGTCAGCGCGGTGGAAACGGGGAATCTGCGCATTGCCTAGAACCGCGAGTACACGAACGGCACGTTGCCCCTTCCACCCAACAAACGGATCGCCAGCGTCACCGCCACGAGCGCCGCCGTGTGTACCCAGAATGGACTGCGCGCGAAGCGGTCTTCCGCCCACGCATACCATTGCTTCCGCACCGCGAAAGCCGCCGCTCCCACCAGAAGCGCCGCCACCAGCGTCAGGGAAATATTTTCGAAACCCACCGATAGCGAGCCGATCCGCCCCAGAATCGCGAAAGCGTTTTCCATGCTCGAAGCGCGGAAGAATATCCACGTCAGGCAGACAAATTGATACGTCCCGAAGATGGCCGCCGCCCTGGTCCACAGGTTCGCAGGCTTGCGTTTGCGGCCGCGTTTGACCATCCACGCGCGTGTGGCCGCCAGCCCCGTGCCGTGCAGCAAACCCCAGGTAAAGAATGTCCAGGTAATGCCGTGCCACAGGCCGCCCAGCGCCATGGTAATGATGAGGTTGACGTAGGGCATCACCTTGGTGCGCACGCCGGGCAGAGAAAAATAAAGATAGTCGCGCAGCCAGTTCGAAAAGGTCAAGTGCCAGCGGCGCCAGAAATCGGTCAAGTTCGTGGCTACGTAAGGGCGGTCGAAATTGATCGGCAGCCGGATGCCCAGCAGCATGCCCACGCCGCGCGCAATGTCGGTGTAGCCCGAAAAATCGAAGTACAGCTCCAGCGAATAGGCGTAGACCGCGATCAGCGTTTCGGCCCCGCTATAAAGCGTGGGCGTATCGAATACGCGATTGACCAGGTTCTCAGCCAGAAAATTGGCCAGGAAGGTTTTCTTGATCAATCCCAGGCCGATCAGAAAGAACGCGCGCCCGCCATCGGACGGATCGAGCATCGGCCGTTTGGTAAATTGAGCCAACAGATCGGCCACGCGCGTGATCGGCCCGGCCACCAAGGTGGGAAAGAAGGTTACCGACGCCAGGTATTCCAGCAGGCTGTGTGTGCCTTCCGCGTCGCGCCGGTAGAGGTCGATGGTATAAGTCAGGGCCTGAAAGGCGTAAAACGAAAGCCCCAACGGAAAGATCCAATCCCAGTGCGCCCCGCCGCCGCCGAAACGGCCCAGCATCCACCCCATGTGCCGCGACCCCACCAGCAAGCCCAAATTCAGCGCCACGCTGATTCCCACCAGCAGCCTGCGCACCGCCGCCGCGCGAAAGCGCATCAGCCCCAGCCCCAGCAAAAAATCGATCGACGAGCACAGCGGCAGCAGAACCACGTAAAAAAGTCCGTACCGCGCCGCGAAGAGATAGTTGGCGAGTAAGACCACCGCCAGCCGCGCGTACCGCGAACCGGCCATCGCCCAATAAAGGAAGAAAACCGCCGCTACGAAAACGTAATAGGCCCCCGCCGAGACTTGCACAGGCATATTGTAGCCAAGCCAACAGCAATCGAATGGCCAGGCCCCTGCCAGCCTGACGTCTGCCACCGATTGCGGCGCACATCGCGGTCGCAGCCGTGCATGGTATGGACTTCCTGGTAACCTGGAATTGCGTTCACATCGCCAACGCTGCGATTGCCAAGGGGAATCATTTGCCGGCAGATTCCCCAATCCCCCGGTACCTCAACCAGCCCGAAGTGATTTTCGAGCCGATCTGGGCGCTGCCTGATCGCGCAAGGCATGCCCTGGGCGATACTGAGAACTCCCTAAGGCCGTTGGCGACCGGGTGAATGAAGATCGACACCTTGACAGCGCTTGCGGTTTTGGTATGCTTCTAGTGCTAAGTCATACAAAGTAGTAACGTCATATAATATCCATGAGCACTTCCATGAGAACCACCAGAGTTTATTCCATCACCATGCCCCCGGAGATGGCCAAGCAGGCCGAGCGGTTGGCCAAGAAGGAAAATCGGACGATGAGCGAGCTGATACGCGAGGCCTTGCGTCGCTACCAGCAGCCCCAGACGGTTTTGGACGTGCGGGAATTCATCAGACAGATTGCGCCTACCCCGCCGGCCCTGCAGGCCGTGCAGGCCGAAGCCAGAAAAAATGGCTCCGATAAGCTGACCATGAAGCAGATTGATGCCGAAGTGGCCGCCGTCCGGCGCCTGCAGGCCAAGAAAACCCGTAAGCAACCCAAATAATGCCCATCAAAGTGGTCCTCGACACCAACATCGTGGTGTCCGCCAATCTGGTTGACGAAGGCCCTTCGGCTGCCATCCTGGCTCTAGCGCTCAACAAGAACATTCTGATGGTTGTGTCCCCGGCCGTGCTGGAGGAATACGAAAAAGTATTGCACCGAGCTCGGCTCAAGCTCGATCCGGCCAAGGTTGCCGCCGTCTTGGCTCTGATCCGCAAGAACGGTTTGCTAGCCAACCCAACGATTGCGGCAACCGCCGCCAAGGGCGATGAATCCGACAACCGTATTCTGGAGTGCGCCGGCGCCGGCCAGGCGGACTACATCGTCACCGGAAACACCAAGCATTTTCCCGAAACTTTCGAGCAGTCCCGCGTCGTCACGCCCAGACAGTTCATCGACATCATCCTCCCTTTCCTGGCCCGTCAAACCCGCTGAAAACGGTTTCCCTTGTCTGATGTTCCCGGCCGTCACGCGCAGCACGCATCAACAGAAATCCGGGGGGGAATCCGGGACAGTAACCCTTGCGCCGGATTTGCCGGCTGGGGAAATCCGGGGGGAAATCCGGGGGGAAATCCGGGACAGGGAAATCCGGGGCAGCAACCCCTTGCGCCGGATTTGTCGGCTGGACGACCACTCGGACGGGGACCGCTCGACCGCTCGTGGACCGCTCAGCACAGCCCGAAGCATCCCGACTATCCCACTCCGCTCCCAGGCCCGCAATGCCAACCCGCCCGCCGAAAAGCCGCGCCCGAAAACACAACTGCACCCCCGAGCCCCAGCCCCAAATCCCAGTCACAAAAAACCCAGAAAATCGCCTCCGCCTTTTCAACCACCTACAGCCAATCCCCCCGACCCACCGCCAGCCGGCATGCTACAAAGGAAGCGGGCTCGTGGCGCGGGCCTCCAGGCCTGCTGTGTCGGCTGTCAAGCCGGCATTTCTTCGCCCGCAAGCACACCTCGCGGGTCGGATGCTTGCCCAAGTTAGGGCTGCAGTGGGGGCTGGCGCGAAAACCAGCTTGGCCGAAACCCGGCGCAGGGGTTACTGTCCTTCCTCTTCCACTCGGATGGCCGGAGGGTGTGGGGTAGGTTGGTAACCTGCAGCGGGTTGGCAACCCGCCTTCGGCAGTTTCTCAGCAGCCCGCGAAACGCCGATTAACTATCGGCGGCAGGATGCCATCCTGCCCCACAAGCCTCGCTTGCCGCCACTTTATTACGCCAACCTCGGTAATTCGCTCTTGCGGAAAGTATGTGCCATTGGCCTGAGAGACTGCGCCACATCCCTGCAATAGCAAAACACGCAGGCTAACTCGCGATTGGCTGCTAGCAGACTCGCACGGTTTCGATGCCCAGCAGCGCGCCTAGTTTTTCAATTTTCGTGGCGATGTGGCCGATGCCGATGGCGCAGTGATGCGCCGGCGCCTGGGCGTTCCAGGCGTGGATGAACTGGCGCGCGCCGGGGCGGAAGCGGTAGCGGCTGTTGATATTGCCAATCTCGAGAATGGGGCCGGGGACCGACTCCGCTTCCGCCGCCAGCAATTTCAGGCGGCCGCCGGTCTCCACCACCGATAGCAGCGTCACCGGTCCGTGCTTCACCGACATTTCGACCGAAAGCCCGCGGCCCACCTTGCCGTGGTAGACGCCGAGCGGGCGAACTTTGATCTTGCCTTGGGCGATAGCCATATGCCCGGGGCCGTCGTGCCCCATCAGGACAACGTCATCCCGATAGTCGGTGGCGTAATACTCGGTGAAGGAGCCGCCGGCGCCGAAGGCATCCATGATCTTCATTGCCTGCGCGTTCTTGGTTTCGCACTCGCCCGCAACCGGAACGCCGCGAGCCGTCAGAAGGGTGGCGCCGAGGATGATGGAGCTGACCGTGTCTTGGTTGGCCGCGTTTCCCGAGCCCGAGTAGTAGTAAGCCAGCGAGCCCAGACGGTGGCGGTCCACGAGGCGGTCGAGCGCCACCGAAGTTCGGGCGGCGCGCTCCAGTTCCTCTCGGGAGCAATCGGGCTGCACGTCGAAAGCTTCGCAAAAATGCGTCACGCGGCCCTCGATTTCGGCGGGCGTTACCTCGGCGCGCAAACCGGCGAGCTCATCCACTTCCACGATCTCGATATGGCCGCCGAAGGTGGCGCACTGCAAGGTCAGATCGGAGTACACGTCGAGCATGCCGCCGTAGTAATGGCCCATCACGCCCAGGCGATTGTGTTCCATGGTGTGAGCGACTTCGGCGGCATCGATCCACTCCCCGATTTCTTTCCAGGCAGACGGATCGTCTTCCAGCGTGCCGGTAATCTGAAAGAACGGGATGCCGCAGCGCCGGAACACGTTGGCGATCTCGGGCACTGGGCAGGCCTGGCACCACGCCAGCCACTCGCCCGTCATCTTTCCCCGATCGGTCATGGCATTGAACGAGGCGTAATCGATGGCGGCGCCGGGAGAGAGGTTGAGAACGATCACCGGAACCTTCGCCCGGCGCACTACGGGGAGGACGGTGGAAGACAGCGCGTAGGTGGTCACGTGCAGGAAAAGCAGGTCGACATCGGCGCTTCGAAACGAGTGACCCGCCGCCGCGGCTTTTTCGGGAGTGTCGATCAGGCCGAGATTGACGATCTCGACGCCGGTGCGCCCCAACCGTTGCGCCAGGCGCGCGGTGTATTCGGTGAGCCGCGCATGGAGACCTTCGAACTGAGTCCAGTAAGCGTCGAGCCCGATGGCGAACAGGCCGATGCGGAGATGGGGAGTTTCGGGGGACATAGACGAGGTCCATTATGCGCGGGGAAGACAAGAAGCAGGTGGATTATTGGGGCAAAAACCCAGTAGGGCAGACGACAAAAAATGATCGTCTGCCCTACGGTCTGGCCGTAATTACTACGTCTTCACCGTGTGGAACTCCCATCCTTTGCGGAAGGCGGGTTTGAGGAGTTTGCTGGCCTCGGCATTGCCGACAATCTGCATCTTGGCGGTGTCGTATTCGAGCTTGCCCTCATGGCGGAGCGCAATGACGCCGAGCAGCATCCATTCCACGAACGGCGCCGCAACGTCGAAGTTCGAGCATGCGGGGTCGCCGCCCTTGCAGGCGCGGATGAAATCGCGCATGTGGCCGGGGGAGCGCGTCAACAGCGGCATCGGCACCTGGTAGTCTTTCATTTTTTCGACCGGGATGAGGCGGGTTTGTTCGCCGTAGGTGCCGGTGGTCAGCATGCCCTTGTCGCCGATGAAGAGGCTGCCATCGGGCGGCGGAGTTCGGACTCCCTCCGTGGCGTCTTTCACGGTTTGGAACTCATCCCAGTTGAAAACCCGGCCGGGAGAGTGGAAATCGTTTCCGGGCGGACGCATCGGACCGCGTCCACCGCCGGCTCCGCCGTTGGGAGATGGCGCAGCGCCACGGCCGCCTCTGGGGGCCGCGCGGAAAGGCAGATCGCCGATCAACTCGCCATCCGGCACGCCGGCAATCTTGGGAGACTCCTTCAGGCCGTCGTACCAGAACACCTTCAGCGCTGGCATATCGCCGTACGCGGCAAAATCGAACCGCAGCACCGAGGCCTTGGGGAACTGGAACGGGCTGGCGCCTTCTTTCTTGACGCACTCCACGCTGAGCAGCTTGCGATTGGAAAGATGCAGCGCCATGTTCGGCGCGCCCAAAATGTGGCAGGCCATGTCGCCCAGGGCGCCGCAGCCGAAATCGTAAAAGCCGCGCCAATTGAACGGCTGGTAGAAGAACGCGCCGTTCCGGTCGGGCTCGGTTTTGCCGCCCGTGGTAAAGGGCCGCTTCTCGGCAATGCCGAGCCAGAGGTCCCAATCGAGGGTCGAGGGAATCGGATCCGGCGGGGGAATCTCGGTCAGCCCCTGCGGCCACACCGGGCGGTCGCTCCAGGCGTGCACTTCGGTGACGTTGCCGATGTCGCCGTTCCAGACCATCTCGGCGCACTGCCGGGTGCCTTCGTTCGAGTAGCCCTGGTTGCCCATCTGCGTGGCCACCTTGTATTTCGCGGCTGCTTCACGCAGTTGGCGCGCTTCCCAAACCGTGCGCACCAGCGGTTTTTGCACGTAGACGTGCTTGCCGCGTTCCATCGCCCACATGGCCGCCGTGGCATGCATATGGTCCGGAGTGGCGACGATCACGGCATCGATGTTCTTGCCCTCTTTATCGAGCATCTGCCGGAAGTCGCGGTACTTCGGCGCGTTGGGAAAGCGGTTGAAGGTAGCTGCCGCCCGCCGGTCGTCGACGTCGCAGAGCGCCACGATGTTCTCGGTGGGCGCGGCGGCCGAGATGTTCGAGGCCCCCTGCCCGCCGGAGCCGATCGCGGCGAAGTTTACTTTTTCGTTCGGGGATTTATACCCCGCGGATTTCAATGACGGCGTGCTGCCGAACCCCACCGCCGGAACAGCGCCGGCCAGCAGGCTGCCGTAGAAGAAATGACGCCTCGTCAATGCCATTTTCGAAACTCCTAATCTGTAGTCCGCGGACTACGCCAGACAGCTCTTTACGTAAGCGAGGCACTTCTTGGCCTCGGCAATAATGTCGGAACCTTCGGGAATGGGATACTCCAACTCCAGGTTGGCCGGAAAACCGTACTGCTCTTTCTTGAGGAGCTGAAGCACGTCCTTCATCGGTGTATCGCCGGTGCCCCAGACGGCCACGTTGGGGCCATGATCTTTCTTGCGGTCCTTGATGTGCAGGTTGGTGATTTTATCGTGGTGCTGCTTGATGAAGGCGACGGCGTCGTATCCGGCGGCGGTGAAGTGGCCGATATCCAGGTTGATGCCGTTGTACTTCCCATATGCCATCAGGGTATCGTAACTTTCGAGCGTGGCGGTTTGGTTGGGATCGCTGGTGGCATCGTGACCGTGATAGCCCACCATCATCTTGTGCTTGTCCGCCAGCGGCGCGATGCGTTTCGCCATGGTTAGAGTCGTGCTGGTGGTGATGGCCTTTACGCCGAGCGCCTCGGCCATGGCGAAGCCGTACTCGATATCTTCGTCCTTCATGCTGTCCTGCATGTTGTAACAAAGCAGGGCAACGTCGACGCCCGCGTCGTTGAATCTCTTGGCGACGGCCTTCCACGTACCGGCATTGGCGGTAGTGCGCCATTGCGCGAGCTTGTCCATGGCGGCTTGCCTTTCCGCCTGTTGTTCGGGGGTCAGGGGCGCACGGCCGCCCCGCGGCCCGCCTGGTTGGCCCGGTGCGCCGGCGGGGCCACGCCCGCGCCCGCCCCGGAACATCGGCACCGGCGGCGCACCCGCCAGGGCTTCGCAATGGTTCGACATCAGCTCGGCCTCGCCCAGACCGATTTCGACAAACGCGTCGATGATCGCCTGCGGATCGGGGCTTGCGATGAGGTTGAAGCTGTAAGTGATGGCCCCGATTTGAACGCCCGAAAACTTCGAGTCGATCATCCTCGCGCCAAACGCCCTCGAGAGCGGTACGGAAGCCAAAGCGATCTTTCCCAAATCCCGTCTTGTAAACTCCATGTGATTCCTTTCGAACAATCGTGCGGCCGGCCCGTAACGCCGCAACACGGAGGATAGCTCCAAGCGCGCGCCATCTCAAGGGCGGCCTAACTGGCTCGGTCGCGCCACCGCTTTAATCAGGCCCCGAAACCTCCTTACCTGAGATCCATATTCCGCCCCGCTATGCCCGCCGTGACACTTTCGACGAACCGCTTCAGGGTTTCCGGAGAAGCATTCGCGGCTTCCGCCACGCCGAAGTAATGGCTTTTCGCAAACGCCATTTTGCCCGGCTGCGGGCGCCACTTCTGAATCGCATCCCAGGCGCCGCCGGGCGACCACGGCATTTGGTATACCGTCAACGCGATCAGAGGATCGCCTTCATAGGTGGCTCGCCATAATCGAACGGCGCCGTCCGTGCCGCGCCATGTCTTGAACTGCGCGGGTACGGGTTTGTATACGGCATGGCTCGCGAGCTTCCATTGCGCGGGCGCGGGCGGCAACGAGTACAACCGCGGGATGAAAATCAGGTCCGCCAGTCCGACCACTCCCGCCAGAATCAAAACGTGCAAAAGCCGCTTCATGGGCGCCTCCGCCATCGGCATTGTCTCCGATCGCTATTGGCAGTATGGAACAATTTGGAGGATTTCGCCCCGGTGGCGCAAGCCTCCGGGCTTGCAGAGTCGGCTTTCGAGCCGACTTTTTGAAGGCCGAGAGGAATCTCCGAACCTCTGATGTCGTGGAATTTGAGGTGAGCCACATTCCGGGTCCGGGGTGGCGCACGCTTTAGCTTGCGCAGGAACGGCGCGTGCGCCGGCGCTGACAGGCTGAAGCGTCCGCCCCACGCAGCGGCGTAGCCGCAGCACCAGCGCCGGGATGAGTCCCGGCGTGGCAGACTGGGAGTCCGCTCCACGAAAGAGTCGTTGCGGCGATTGGCGCTTGTCGCGCGCCCGCTTCAAGCCCGCCGCAGAACGGTGCAGACGCTGGCGCAAATGGGGCCGCCGATATTGAAGGTCGCCGCCAGGTTCGGTTTCGGAACTTGCACCTGGGCCGGCGCTTTGCCGAGCAACTGCTGGGCGGCCCAGCCGATCATGGCGATGCCGGTGGCGCCGATGGGATGGCCCTTGGCGATCAAGCCGCCCGACGGGCGCGTACCAGCGCCTGAGGATGCCGGTGCCGGCTTCCATCTTGTCTACAAAATCCGGCACGTGGGCGAGCTGGCGGCGCAGTACGTCGTTCGATACCTCGATTTCAGGCAGATACCGTCCGGTGGAGCGAATGGTGGCGTATCGGGGCATGCAAAGCTCCGCTTAAGTTCCGGTGACGACGCCGCCATCGACGCTGAGGACCGTGCCGCTGACGAAAGAAGCGCCGTCCGAAGCCAGCCAGACGTACGCGTTGGCAATGTCCTCCGGCTGGCCCATGCGGCCTAGCGGCGTGTGGTCCACCATGGATTGCAGCACCTTCTCGGGCATGCCTTTAATCATATCGGTGGCGATGAAGCCGGGAGCGACGGCGTTGACGCGGATATGGTATTTGCCTAGTTCGCGGGCCCACACGCGCGTCATCCCGATCACGCCGGCTTTGCTGGCGATGTAATTGGTCTGGCCGAAGTTTCCGTAAAGCCCCACCACGCTGGAGGCGTTGAGGATTACGCCGCCGCCGGCCTGGATCATGCGCGGGGCCACGGCACGCGTACAAACGAAAACGCCGCGCAGGTTGACGCCGATCACGGCATCGAACTGTTCGTCGCTCATCATGCCGGCCAGCGCGCCTTCCTTGAACTTAACCAGTTGGCCATCGCGCAGAATGCCGGCATTGTTGACCAATACGTGAATGGCGCCCCAGCGCGCGGCGACTTCTTCCACGGCGGCGTTCACGGAAGCGGCGCTGGTCACGTCCACCTTCTGAAAAACGCCGCCGGCAACGGCCTCGCCGTCGCGAACGTCCCACGACGCTACCCGGCAACCTTCCTGCGCGAAACGACGCGCCGTGGCGCTGCCGATGCCCGCGGCGGCGCCTGTAACGATCACTACTTTGTCACGCAATCCGGTTTCAATCATGACTCTCTATCATCTCAATCCAAGGCCGCGCGAGAATAAGGCATGCCCATTCGCGTCATGGCGTCGCGCCACTCGGCTTTTTACAGCCCTTTGCTTTCGGCGGTGAAGTTCCTGCGCCAGGAAGGTTACGACGTGCCGTACGGCGTTCTCGCGCCTGGCCAGCGCACCCACGCGCTCATCCGCGACGGCGCCGTCGACGTGATGCAGTCCGCCGTTTCCTCGAACTGGAGCGCCCGCGAGCGCGGCATTGAGCCCTTGCCCGTTCACTTCGCGCAGATCAATCGGCGCGACGGCTTCTTCCTCACGGCTCCCGAACCGGACGCCGGTTTCGAATGGAAGAAGCTCGAAGGCGCGACCCTCCTCGCCGATCACGGCCCGCAACCGCTCGCCATGCTCAAATATGCCGTCCGTCACAACGGCGTGGATTGGCAGAAAATCAAAGTGGTTCGCAAGGTCCCCGCCGGCTACGGCCACTACCAGGCGCCCGTGCCCGCCGGCGAGGTGGTGGCTTCCGTGGGCGCGGCCATGCCGCCGGTTGCCTTCAGCAGCCTGTGCTGCGCGCGAAGCTACCGGCAAACCGAAGATTACGCCGTCTTCCGGAAGGCTTTTGAGCGCGCCAAGGAATGGGTCCGCACCGCGCCGCCGGAGGAGGTAGCGGCGGCCGAGGCCGAATTCTTTCCGGACGTCCCGGCTGCCGCTTTAGCCGACGCCGTGCGCCGCTATCAGAAACTTGGCTGCTGGGATGGCGGACTGGAAATCCCGCGTGACCTGTACGAACAGGCGCTCAACGTCTTCTCCGCGTTTGGCGAGATCACCTGGCGCCATCCCTATGAGGAAGTCGTGGGTTAGGCGGCTATAGCAGGCGGCCAGAAGTCGGAAGTCGAGGAAGTCAGAAGAAGAGCCAAAGCTTCAGCCCGACTACTTTCTGGCGCAAATGTCGTTTTTTCGGTGAAAACCGCTCCCTGACGGTCGCGGCTCGGAAAGGCTGGCTTCTGACGTCCTCGCCTTCTGACTTCTGCTTCTACTCGCTGCGCAGCGCTACCATCGGCTCAATACGCGTAGCCTTGCGCGCCGGCACGCACGTGGCCGCAAACGCCGCCAGCCCCAACAAAATCGCGATGCCGCCGAAAGTCGCCGGGTCGTCAGGCTGCACGCCATACAACATTTTGCCCATCAGGCGGGTCAGCAACAAAGCCCCCGCGAACCCCGCCGCCATGCCCGCCAGCACCTGCAGCATGCCCTGCCGCACCACCATCCGCACCACCTCCGCGCGGCTCGCGCCGAGCGAAATCCGAATCCCGATCTCGCGCGTGCGCCGCGATACGGAGTAGTTCATCACCCCATAAATCCCTACCGCGGCGAGCAGAAGCGCTACCATGGCGAAGATCCCCAACAAGAGCGTTTCGAAGCGCGGTTGCGCGGTCGCCTCGGCCACCACGCCGTCCATGGTGAGAACCTCGGAGATCGGCAGATTCCGGTCGAGCGACCACACGGCGTGCCTCACGGCCGGCGCCATGTCGCCGGGGTTTCCGGACGTGCGCACCACCAACGTGAGGTACTCGAAGTGCGACTCGGCCTTTTCCAGGAAGTCGTGGTTCTGAAGGGCAGCCAGGTAAATCTCCGGTTCGGGCTTGGACGCCCAGTTGCCCTGCTTGGCATTCCTGGCGACGCCGATCACCGTAATCCACGTCGGCGGATTGCCCGTGTCGTAGTCCAGGCTGATCCGCTTCCCGACCGCATCTTCTCCCGGCCAATACACATCGGCCGCGCGCTGGTTGACGATCACCACGCCCGGCGCACGGGCATCGTCGCTCGCCAGGATGGAGCGGCCGCGCCGCAACGGCAGGCGCATGGTCTCGAAGTATCCCGGCATCGCGATCCGGTAAACCGCCTCCGGCTCATCGCCCGGGTGCGGCTTCGGACGGCCCTCAATCGCAAATGGCCATCCCCACAGATCGCCTGCCAGCGGCAGATGGTTGATTGCCCCGGCGGAGACCACCCCCGGCAACGCCCTCACTCTCTCAAGAAGCTGGCGGTAGAAAATCTCGCGCGCCGGCGGTGGCGCCTCGTTCGATCCGGCCACCGACACCACCATCGAGAGCACATTATGGGGATTGAACCCCGGGTCCACGGCCGTGAGGGCGAAGAAACTGCGCACCATCAGCCCGGCCCCGATCAGCAGCACGAATGCCAGCGCGAATTCCGACGCCACCAGCACGCCGCGCAGCCGGTTGCGGTGCATTCCGTCGCTGTCGCCCCGGCCGCCCTCCTTGAGCGCGCCACTCAGATTCCCGGCCGAAGCGTGCATGGCCGGCGCCAACCCAAATACCACGGCTGTGAACATGGTGATGGCCAGCAGAAAAAGCAAGGTGTGCGAATCGATCCCCGCCATTTCCACCCTTGGAATATACGCCGGGCTGAGAGCGACCAGGGCCTTGGTACCCCACACCGCGAGCGCCAGCCCTCCGGCCGCGCCCAGCGCCGCCAGCAGCAGGTTTTCCGTGAGGAACTGGCAGATCACGCGCGTCCGGCTGGCCCCCAGCGCCGTGCGCAGCGCGATTTCCTTTTGCCGGTCCGATGTCCGCGCCAGCAGCATGTGGGCCACGTTGGCGCAGGCAATCAGGAGCAGGAATCCCACCGCGCCCAGCATCGTCAGCAGCGGCGTTCTCACCTTGCCGACAACATTCTCCTTCAACGGGGTAACCACCACGTCGCGGTTCGTGCCCGGGTATTGCCTCTCGAGACGCCCGCTGACCGCCGTCATGTCCGCTTGGGCCCGCTGGAGCGATACGCCAGGCTTAAGCCGCGCGAAAATCCGCAGGCTGTTGGCGCCGCGGTTGTAAATGCGACTACCGAATGCCATCGGCACCCACAGCTCTGCCCGCGTGGCCCAAAACGGCGCGAACTTGAACTCGGGTGGCATCACGCCGACGATCGTGTAGGATTCGCCATTGAGCGTGACCGGCTTCCCTACCACGCCGCGGTCGCCACCGAACCGCCGCTGCCACAGCCGGTAACTGAGGATCAGCTCGTGCTCCGAACCTACCTGGTCTTCTCCGGGCGCGAACAGCCGGCCCAGCATAGGCTCAATCCCAAGCATCGGAAGCAGGTTCTGGGTTAGTTTGAGTCCCGTGAGGTGCTCGGGCGGGTTGTCGGTAAGGTTGGGGCTCCAATACTCCGCCGCCGCCATCGCTTCGAAAGAGCGGCTCTGGTCGCGCCAGTCGATGTAATTGGCCGGCGACACCGGCGCCACCCCATCGTGCAGAATCGTCACCAGGCCGTCCGCATCCCGATACGCCAGCGGACGCAGCAGCACCGCGTTCACCACCCCGAAGATGGCGGTGTTGGCGCCGGTTCCAAGCGCCAGCGCAACCACCGCCACGGCCGTAAACCCTGGCGTGCGCAGCAAATTGCGCGCTCCGTAGCGCAGATCTTGCAACCGCTGCTCGACCCACGCGAACGAGCGCGCCTCGCGGTGCAGTTCCTTCGCCTGCTCCACGCCGCCATAGGCACGGCGCGCGGCCAGCTTGGCCTTCTCGGGCGGTAACCCGCGGCGCTCGAAATCGTCTTGAATCAGGGTGAGATGTGCGGCGATCTCGCGCTCGAGTTCCCGTTCCGCGGCCCGCCGCCGGAACAGATTCCCCAATCTGGCCAGACACCGGCGCATCGCTCAAACTCCCTCGGAAAGCAATTTCTCCACCAGCCCGGACATGCGCCGCCAGCGTAGCGTTTCCTGCGCCAGCGCTTTTTCACCGGCCCGCGTGATGGCATAGAACTTGGCTTCCCGGTTGCTTTCCGTCTTGCGCCATGAGCCCTTGATTCTGCCTTGCTGCTCCAGCCGCACCAGCGCCGGATACAGGGTGCCCTGGTTGAGATGCAGCAGGTCCTCGGAAACCTGCTCCAACCGCGTCGCAATCGCGTACGCATGCTGCGGCCCCATGGTCGCGAGCGTGCGCAGCACAATCAGATCGAGCGTTCCCTGCAACACGCCCATCCGATCGCCACCTTCACTTGGCATTCAAGTAGACTCCTCGAGCCCAGTATGCGGCACCTTCACTTGTCTGTCAAGTGCAGCCAGGTGGCCTGCATGAGTTGTAGGGCGGACGCACCCGTCCGCGGCCGGCCCCCGGGCCGGCTCTTCGCTGGTATCGGAGACTTGAGTCTCGGGGAGAAGTGCGGGACGAGGGCGTCCCGCGCGGACCAGGGGGTCCGCCCTACTGATGATGGGGCACAGGCTTCAGCCCGTGGGAGCTACCGCTCCGCGTTCTTTGCCATGGCCGGCGGGTATCGCTCGCCGGCCGCCATCGATGCCAGCCCGTTCAGCGCCGCCATGTCTTCCGCTGTCAGGCGGACGTTTACCGCTCCCAGATTGTCGTCCAGGTACGCCCTCCGCTTCGTGCCTGGAATCGGCACTGCATCGGGCGCCGTAGTGAGAATCCAGGCGAGCGCAACCTGCGCCGGGGTTGCTGCATGGCGTCCCGCAACCGCCTTCACGGTATCGACCAGCCTCTGGTTCGCCGCCATGTGCTCATCGTCAAACCGGGGCAGGCTGCGCCGGAAATCGCCCGCTCCGAAAACCGAGCTCGAACGGAATGCGCCCGTCAAATACCCGCGCCCGAGAGGACTGAACGGGACCAGGCCCACCCCGAGTTCCCGCATCGCCGGCAGGATCGATTCCTCAATGCCGCGCTCCCACAGCGAATACTCGCTCTGCACGGCGCTGATCGGATGCACCTTGTTGGCCCGGCGGATGGTTTCCGCGCCGACCTCCGAAAGGCCCAGGAAGCGAACCTTGCCCGCCTCCACCAGTTCCTTCATCGCGCCCACGGTTTCCTCGATCGGAACCGCCGGGTCCTTGCGGTGCAGGTAATAGAGATCGATTACCTCCACCCCCAGCCGCCGCAGCGAACCCTCCACCGCGCGCTTCGCATTTGCAGGCGACCCGTCGAGTTGCATGGCCCCCGATCCCACCACAATCCCGAACTTGGTCGCCACCACCACGCTGTCGCGCCGCCCCCGGATTGCTTTACCTACCAACTCCTCGTTGTTATAAGGTCCGTACACCTCCGCCGTATCGAGCAGCGTCACGCCACAGTCGAGCGCACGATGAATCACCGCAATCGATTCCGCTTCCTCGCCCATCCCGTACGCATGAGTCATCCCCATGCACCCCAGCCCGATCGCCCCTGCCGCGAGCCCCTGGCTTCCGATCTTCCGTGTCTCCATGTCTCAATCTCGCTCCGGGTCGTAGGCTGCTGACGCCGGGTTCACGCACACGCCCACGATCGCACAATTTCCAAGTTCAAGGCTTCTTGTCTTGCGCCGCCGCTTTCTTGAGCTTTAGGGGAAGGCTGTTGCCGCCCTGCGTCCACGTGCCGTTCAATTCCGAACCTTCCTTATTGATCTCGGCCTCGTACTGCCCGCCGACCATCTTCACCAAGAGCGTCAGCTTCGAATCCTTCTGGTCGATTGCGCTTACCGGAATCTCAGTACCGCCCTGGTCAACGGAAATCAGGACGGCTTTGGCTCCGCTGGCTTCGTTTGACATTTTCAACACCAGCCGTAACCCTGGACCTTCAAGCGTGCCTTCCCAGGTCCCAAGAAAGTCTTTCGCCACCGCCGGACTAGCCTTCGCTTCCTCGACCTTTGGATCGCCGGTGCGGCTGAATTTAAAGGGGAAGGCGCCGGGTCCTTGCGTGAAGTCACCCGGCATGGTCTTGCCGTCGGCGGAGAGAGTGCCTGTGAAAGTCGGATCGCCAGGTGCGCCTTTCATACGGAAAGTGCACTTCCCATTCTCGAAGGTAATCGCATCGAGCGGAATGCCCGATGCGTTCTGCGCCGGAATTGAGATCGAACCTATCCAACCATTTGGCCCCTTGTCCAGATCGACTTCCATGGCGAGAGTCTGGTTGGGAACTTCGACAGAGCCGCTCCAGTGCCCTCGCGGGCCGTCCTGTGCCCAAACCGATAGCACGCCGGCTATCCATAAGGCTCCAATCCCAACCCGGTTCCGCGCAGTCGTCATTTCGACCCTCTTCGTTCCTTTGGCTGATTCCAACACCCGCTAGCGGGAGTTTACTGCCAACTCCAGATTCGTAGCCCGCACCTCCGGATAACCTACTGAAAAGTCACCACTTGTCACCGCTCTTGCGGTTCACTTGTTGTATTACCCTATTTGAGGCCT
>Ga0187848_10000922_pt1 | contig 26110 bp, 25 predicted proteins | sample June2016WEW_4_40_FD_132424 | JGI IMG/M metagenome (GOLD analysis project Ga0187848, IMG submission 132424) | Peatland microbial communities from SPRUCE experiment site at the Marcell Experimental Forest, Minnesota, USA - June2016WEW_4_40 | ecosystem: Environmental > Terrestrial > Soil >... | reverse complement strand
GCGTAGGAGATTTGAGGGGGCCTGCCCTTAGTACGAGAGGACCGGGGTGGACGAACCTCTTGTGATCCAGTTGTGGCACCAGCCGCATCGCTGGGTAGCGAAGTTCGGTCAGGATAAACGCTGAATGCATATAAGCGTGAAACCTTCCCCAAGATGAGATCTCCCAAGCGTAAGCTTTGTAGGGCACTGGAAGACGACCAGTTTGATAGGACGGATGTGTAAGAGTGGTGACATTCTAAGCTTACCGTTACTAATTGCCCGTTCGGCTTGACCATAAAATTTACTGCGCACACAAAATGCGCTGCTTTTTTCGCGAGTCCCGTCAGTATTCAATCAGCGGTTAGCGTTCAGCAGTCAGCTATCAGCCTAGAAATCCTTGGCTGAAAGCTGATCGCTGAAAGCCGATCGCTATTTCTGGGTGACCATAGCGAGAGGGACCCACCCGTTCCCATCCCGAACACGGCCGTTAAGCCTCTCAGCCCCGATGGTACTGCACAGGTAACTGTGTGGGAGAGTAGGAAGTCGCCCGGTTTCATCCAAAGCCCGCGCCAGCCGCGGGCTTTTTTGTTCGTTTTCCCCCATTTGGCCGCTCCACCCCCTGTTTTCAACGAAACCTTTTCCATGATATAGTAAGGGCGCGTTTGATAGCTTCCGCGAGTCCGGTCAGGCCCGTCCCGAGCGTTGGGTGTCCGCTTACGTTCCTCCCGATTTGCCCGCTTTCCAAACCGCATGGAGAATATTGAGTGAAGAACATTTTCGTGGGCAATCTCAGCTTTCGGGCGACGGAAGAATCCGTTCGCGAACTCTTCGAGCGCTACGGCGCCGTGACCAGCGCCCGCATCATGACCGATCGTGAAACCGGCCGTTCCCGAGGATTCGCTTTTGTGGAGATGTCCAATTCCGAGGAAGCCGACAAGGCCATCGCAGCTCTAAACGGGTACACCATGGAAGGGCGCCCGCTGAACGTCAACGAAGCCAGGCCAAAACCGGACCGTGGACCGCGGCCGGGAGGAGGAGGCGGCGGCAGGGGGCGCGAGCCCCGCTGGTAAGAACTTCCGAATAAGCCGATTTCCGGGACCAGAAGACCACAGGCTAAAACCTGTGCCACCTGGAATCAATGGCTTGCGGGCTGTGGGTGGCCACCGGCTTCAGCCGGTAGTGTTCTTTTACAGCCCGTGCGTGCCGTTTTCGAGGAACGCTCGTAGTCTGTGGCTGCGGCTGGGATGGCGGAGTTTGCGCAAGGCCTTGGCTTCGATCTGGCGGATCCGCTCCCGCGTCACGGCAAAGTTCTGGCCGACTTCTTCGAGCGTGTGCTCGCTTCCGTCCTCCAGGCCGAAGCGCATCTTGATAATCTTTTCTTCCCGCGGAGTCAGCGTCTTCAACACTTGCGCGGTCTGCTCGCGCAGATTGAGGTTGATCACCGCGTCCGAAGGCGAGATGCCGTTCTGATCGACGATAAAATCGCCCAGGTGCGACTCCTCTTCCTCGCCGATCGGCGTCTCCAGCGAAATCGGCTCCTGCGCCACGCGGAGCACTTTCCGGACCTTCGAAACCGGCAACTGGATGCGTTTGGCCAGTTCCTCGTTGGTGGGCTCCCGTCCCAACTCCTGCACCATCTGGCGGGAAGTGCGGATCAGCTTGTTGATGGTCTCGATCATGTGCACCGGGATGCGGATGGTGCGCGCCTGATCGGCGATGGCCCGCGTGATGGCCTGCCGCACCCACCAGGTCGCATAGGTTGAGAACTTGTAGCCGCGGCGGTATTCGAATTTGTCCACCGCCTTCATCAGGCCGATATTGCCTTCCTGAATTAGGTCGAGAAATTGCAGGCCGCGGTTGGTATAGCGCTTGGCGATGCTGACCACCAACCGCAGATTGGCTTCGATCAGCTCTTTCTTGGCGGCTTCGGCCTCCTGGTGCGCGGTCGAGATAATTTCGAGCGTGCGCCGCAAGTCGGCCGCCGGCGCGCCGAACTGCTCCTCCAGTTGTTGCAGCCGCTGGGTCAGGGAGCGCTGCTCCCGGCGCAATTCCTTGACGCCCTCGGCGCGGACGCCGGGCCAGGTCTCCAGACGCCGCTGCAAGCGCGCGGTTTCGCGCTCGACGGGCTTGATCTCCTCCACCGCCGCGCGAACCCGGTCGACCAGGTGCCGGATGACCGGCGATTGGAGGTGGACGCTTCGCATCAGGCGCGAAGTGCGCACCACCAACCGGCCCAACTCCCACAACTGGCGGCGGTGCTGTTTCGGCTTCATGCCGCGGGGAATGGCCTGCAACTTCTGGCGGCACTGGAGAATGCGGCGGTGCTGCCGGGCGATTTCTTCGGCGACCGCCAGGAACTCGCGCCGCTTCTCTTCCACCAACTCGTCGGTGAGGATCGGATCCGGGATCTGCACCACGTCGCGGGCCGAAAGAACGTCGCGGTCGATGTCCTCGGCCACGGCGCAGATTTCCTGCAACACCAGCGGCGCCCGCGACAGCGACTTCAGAACCGTATTCTGGCCGCGCTCGATGCGCCGCGCGATTTCCACTTCGCCTTCGCGCGTGAGCAGCGGCACCGTTCCCATTTCGCGGAGGTACATGCGAACCGGGTCGTTGACCTTTTCGCCGACGCCAGCGGGAAGGTCGAGGTCGAAAGGCTCTTCGCTTTCGTCCAGCTTCTTGTCGAAATCCTTGGGCTCTTCCAGGATCTCGATGCCCGCCACGTCCAGGCCGGCCAGCACGTCTTCGAGCTCGCTGCCTCCGGGCAGCTCGCCGGGCAGCACTTCGCTGACTTCGTCGTAGAGGACGTAGCCCTTCTCCTTGCCCAACTGCACGAGCCGCTGCAGCCCTTCGAATTTGTCTTCCAGCGCCACTGAAGCCCCGTCGCTCCCCCCGGCGTTTAGCGAGTCCCAATCATTGTACACCACGGCGCGGAGTGGAATCAGTCCATGGCCGTCAACTCGCGTGTGAGGCGAATCGCCTCCTCCAGATTTCCCGCGCGTTCGGCCTCGCGAATGCGCACCTTCCATTGGCCGCGGCGCCATAGCCGGTCGTCGCGGACCACGGTTTCGATCGCCGCCCGCGCCTTTTCAGGCACATTCTGCTCGTCTTCCTGAAGAGCCGTCTCCGCCAACAGGTTCTGGTCGGCGGGCTCGAGCCGCGCGTGCAGTTCCTCGAAGCCCCACCCGCCGCCGGCGTCTTCGAGGGCAAACATGGCCTGAAAGATGCGGTGCGAGGCGAATCGCGAAACGGCATCGAGCGCGCGAAGTTCCTCCAGCACCCCGCCGCGCATTTCCGGCTGCAATACGGCGTTCAGCAGAATGCGCTCGCTTGGCCGAAGCGACGGCTTGGGCGCCTCGAGCGGTTTGGTCTGGCGCGCCGCGGCGGCCTTGCGAAAACGATCGAGGATCGCGCTACTTTCCGCGCCCACGTAGGCAGCCAGGTCGTTGGCCACGGCGCTGCGCTCGATCGGATCGGAAATACGCTCCACGGCGGGCAACAGGGCCTGGAGGATCGCCGCCGCGCCCTCGCTCGAGTGCACGTCGTGCTGCGCGCGCGCGCGGTCCGCCAGCCAATAGAAATAACCCTTGGCGGCCGCCAGGCGCGCCTCATACGCCGCCGCGCCATTCTGCTTGCAATACTCGTCCGGATCGAGGCCGCCATCCAGTTCCACGACCCGAACGTGCATCCCTTCGGTCAATAAAAGGTCGATCGACTTTTGCGTGGCATTGGCTCCCGCCGTATCGGGATCGAAGTTTACCAGCACCCTTTGGGAGTGCCGCTTGAGGGCTTGCACTTGCTGCGCGGTCAGCGAGGTGCCGCAACTGGCTACGACCGGCGCAAAGCCGGCGGCGGTTACGCTGATCGCATCCATGTAGCCTTCCACCAGGATGACGCGGTCCTCTTTGCGAATGGCCTCTTTGGCGCGATGGAGATTGTAAAGCACGAAGCTCTTTTTATAAATCGGCGTCTCGGGCGAATTCAAATACTTCGGTTCGTCGCCCGAATCCAGCGCGCGTCCGCCAAAGCCGATGATCTTGCCCGCCTCATTGTGGATCGGGAACATTAGCCGATTGCGAAAACGATCGTAGAAGGAGCCGTCTTGCCGCTTGCCCACCAGGCCGGATTGCTCGGTCTGTTCGGGGGCGAAGCGCCGCTCGGCGAACAACCGTACCAGCGCGCGGCCACCGCGGTCGGAATAGCCCAGGCCGAACTTTTCGGCGGTCTCGGGCGCTACCCCGCGCCGCGCCAGGTATGCACGTGCCGAATCCCCAGCCGAAGATTGCAAATTCGCGCGAAACGTCTGCACCGCCAGCTCGTGCATCTCGAACAGGGCGGCCCGCATCCGCGAATCGTCGTCGGAGTACTGCGAACGCTTCGGCATGGGAACCCCGTAGCGCTCGGCCAGAGACTTCAGGGCCTCGAAGAAACTCAAGCCCTCTTTTTCCATGACGAACTTGATGACGTCGCCGGCAGCCCCGCAGGAGAAACACTTGTAAAACTGATGAACCACATGAACCGTGAACGAGGGCGTTTTTTCGTTGTGAAAGGGGCACAATCCCATGTAGCGGCTGGGGCCGGACTTGCGGAGCCGTACGTATTCGCCCACTACGCTTTCGATACGCACCACCGCTTTTAATTGCTCGGCGAACTCCATGGGCCCTTTCCAGATATTATCCCGCAGACAAAAGCCGGCGGACCGTACCTCGGGGGTACGATAGTTGCCCAAAGTTATCTTGATTGTCGGGAGCGGTACCGAACTACACTCCACTGTAGGATGGGAATTGCATTGGCCCATTTCGGGGCTTTGAGCCGCGCCGGCATTGCCGCGGGGCCCTTCGTGGCGGCCGTGCTGCTGCGTTTGATCCGCGGCCGCGACCGCCTGACGAGCTCTTTGATCACCTTTACCACGGGCTGGTTCGCCATGAACGTTCTGCTGGCGCCGTCTTTCGAAGGGACGCGCGAGACCCTATACTCCCTTCCCGGCCGGCTTTTTCACTGATCGGCGAGCCGGTCCGGTGGTACCGGGATGGTTGACTCCGCCGTTTGACTCCTCTATGTTTGTCCTGATGGAGGCCAGGAATGCGATTAAGACTGGGAGGCCTGGTTCTGGTACTGGCGCTGACAGGCGGCGCGCAAACTCAAGCGAAAAAACGCGTGGCGGTTATGAATTTCGACTACGCCACGGTGATGTCCAGCATACGCCAGCTATTCGGATCGGATCAGGATGTCGGCAAAGGGATCGCCGATCTCTTGGTGGACCGGCTGGTGAATGACGGCGCGTATGCGGTGATCGAACGCAAGGAGCTCGATAAGGTGCTGGCGGAGCAGAATTTCTCCAACAGCGACCGGGCCGACCCGACCACGGCGGCGAAGATTGCCCGTGTCCTTGGGGTGAACGTCATCATCATTGGAAGCATTACCCAGTTCGGGCGTGACGACAAAAAAACCGACGTGGGAGGCGGCGCGCTGGGCGGTGTCACCGGGCGTTTCGGGGTGGGCGGTCTTCGTAAATCGCAGGCCACGGCGGTGGTGCAGATCACGGGCCGCATGATCGATACCACCACGGCTGAAATCCTGGCCAGTTGCACGGCGAAGGGCTCGTCGTCGCGTTCCGGAACCGGAATACTCGGCGCCGGTGGCGGTGGCGGGTCCGAAGGAGGCGGCGGGATGGACATGAAGTCTTCCAATTTCGGCGCCACCATCCTGGGCGAGGCCACCACCAAGGCGGTCACCGATCTAGCTACCCAATTGGACGCGCGCGCGACGCAACTTCCGGTGGAAACGGTTTCCATCGATGGCATGGTGGCGGACGCCTCGGACGACGGCACGTTGATCCTGAACGTCGGTTCGCGCAGCGGTCTCAAGGTGGGCGATACGCTGCAGGTGAAACACCCGGGGCGCGAGATTCGCGATCCCGCGACCGGGAAAGTGCTGCGCCGGATCGAAGAGAGTGTGGGAACCGTAACCGTTACGGAAATCGAAGAAACCTCGGCGGTGGGAAAGTTCTCGGGCACGGGTAAACCGCAGGTCAAAGACACCGTTTCCAACAAGTAGGAAATATGGAGTTAAGCGTCGGTTCGACGATCGGCGACTACCGGATCATAGATATTCTGGGCGCCGGCGGCATGGGCAAAGTGTACAAGGTCCGGAACACGATTTCGGACCGGGTCGAAGCCATGAAGGTGCTGCTGCCGGATCTTGGTGGCGCACCCGAGTTGGCGGACCGATTCTTGCGGGAAATCAAGGTGCAGGCGAGCTTGGAACACCCCAATATCGCCGCGCTCCACACCGCTCTGAGAGTGGACAACCAGCTCCTGATGTTGATGGAACTGGTGGAAGGCGAAACGCTCGAGCAAAAGCTCAAGGCCGGCCCTATCCCCGTGGCGCTCTCGGTCGACAATATTCGCCAGGTGTTGTCGGCGCTCGAATACGCGCACGCGCGGGGCGTGGTGCACCGCGATATCAAGCCCGCCAACATGATGTTGACGCCCTCCGGGGTGGTCAAGCTGATGGATTTCGGCATCGCCAAGGCAACCGGCGACCACAAGCTGACCATGACCGGCACCACCATGGGCTCGCTCTATTACATGTCGCCGGAGCAGATCAAGGGGGCCACCACGCTGGACGCCCGCGCCGATCTCTACTCGGTTGGGGTATCGCTTTACGAGCTGGCGACCGGTAAACGGCCGTTCGACGGAGACAGCCAGTTCGCGATCATGTCGGCGCATCTGGAGAAAGTTCCCGTGCCTCCGGTCACGCTCGATCCATCCATGCCGCAGGCGCTGAACGACGTGATCCTGATGGCGGTCATGAAGGACCCGAGCGCGCGTTTTCAGACCGCGACGGCTTTCCGCAACGCTCTGGGAACGGTAGGCGCAACGGGCGGAGTTCCAGCCGGATTGGGAGCCACCGTTCCCGCCAGTCCGCCGCCGGTGCCGCCGCCAGTGGCCATACCGCCGGCTCCCTACATGGTTGCCCCCGCGCAGCCGCCGGTGCGGCGCAGCCATCGAGGGGTATGGATGGCGCTGGGTGGCCTGGCGGCTGCGGCTGCCGTGGTCGCCGCCATCCAATTCGGCCCGTGGCACGCGACGAAGGCCGCCCCGCAGAACATGTCTCAACAGCAGGTCGCGACTCCTCAATCGGTGGCGCCATCGGGGATTGACAGCTCGAGCGCAGCGAATCCATCACCGGCGCAGCCACCCCAAACAACGCCGCCGGCCGTGAGCGCTGCACCGGCCGTCCCGCAGGCAGTGCCACCGCCGGGAGCAGCACCTTCCACGCCAGGGCAGGATAGGCCGAGTGTGACCGGAACGGCGCCGCGCCGAGTGCCGGATTCCATGCGTCCCATTCCCGTCCGGCAACTTCCGGCCGAAGACACGGACCGCCCGCCGCGCAACACGCCGAACGAATTTCATGAGAAAGAACCGGCTCGCCAGTTGGACGCCGGCCAACATCGCGAGGTTCGCGATCAGCCCGCTCCGGTCGACGAACGTGCCCTGCGCGAACAGCGCGAATTCCACCAGATGCTCGCCGCTAGAGCCTCCGCGGTCCGGGCGAGTCTCCGCACTCTGGAGGGATCCCAGCGAGCGAACGGTATGAATCTGCGCGGGGACATTCGCGAGTCGCAGTCGCTCATGGATGCCTACCTCGAAAGCGCGACCGAAGAGCTGAACCGGTCGGACCTCCCGGCCGCTCGTAATGACATGGAAAAGGCCGAGCGAGAGATCGAAAAGCTGGAAAAATTCCTGGGAAGGTAAAAAAGTTATCAGTTAACAGTTGTCAGTTGTCAGTGAAGACCCCGGAGACAGCGTCGCTGAAAACTGAAAACTGATAACTGAAAACTGATAACTTCTTGACCTACGCCCCTATCGGGTAGCAACCGAGCACACGCAGAAAATCCGCCAGCTCGCGCAGGTGCCCCAGCGCATGGCGCACTTGGGGAGAATCCACGTGTCCCAGGAAATCCACGTAGAACAGGTATTCCCACGGTTTTCCGCGCAGCGGCCGGGATTCGATCTTCGCCAGGCTCACGTCGCGCAACGCGAATGCGCTCAGAGCTCGAAACAGCGCCCCAGCCTGGTTCCGCGTGCTGAAGACGAGGGAAGTTTTCCACGGCGCGTTCGGCTTGGCCGGAACCTTGTGACGCCGCGCATAAGCGGGAGTACGCAGCAGAAAGAAGCGGGTGAAATTCTGGCGATCGCTTTCGATGGACCGCCGCAAGATGCGAGCGCCGTAAATCTCCGAGGCCACCGCACTCGCGATGGCGGCGGCATCGGAGAGGCCCTCCTCCATCACCATTTTCACGCTTCCGGCCGTATCGTAAAATGGAATTCTTTCGATTCGGGGATTTTTCTGAAAGAAATCCAAACATTGATTCAAAGCCACCGGATGGGAAAATACCCGCTTAATTTGCGAAAAACGCACTTTTGGCGGCGCAATTAAGTTATGGACAATGCGCACGCCGGTCTCCGCCACGATGGGTAGGTCATGGCTGAGCAGGTGGTCGTAGTTCTCATGAACCGATCCAGCCAGTGTGTTCTCAATCGGCACCACCGCGCCCACGGCTTTGCCTCCCCTCAAGCTGCGAAATACATCCTCGAAACTGGCGCACGGCAGCACCGGGCTATCCTCGGCAACCAGTTGCCGGACGGCCACCTCGCTAAACGCTCCCCGCTCGCCCTGAAAGGCGATGGATCGAGCCGATTTGGACTTCATAAACCTTCTCTATTCCGGCCAGGAATATGCTTTGTTCCGGATTTGGAACAAAACCGGTCGATTTCGATTGCTGTAGTTTTTGCCATGCCTTATAATTTCCGCTTGGTCCGGAGGGTTCGCCAGTCGTCCCCGCGGAGGAGGGAAACGGTCTCAATGGAGCGCCCAGGAGAAAGACTAAAGCGAGTCCGGGAAAAGCTGGGACTCACCTATCGAGATGTCGAGCGCGCCAGCCAGCAGATCGCCGAGCACCGCGGTAACGATGAGTTCATTATCGCTCTGAGCCGTCTCGCGGACATAGAAAATAAGGGCACCACCCCGTCCATCTTTCGAATGTACAGCCTTTGTGCGGTGTATTGCCTGGACGTTGGCGAAGTATTGGGCTGGTATGGCGTCCCGAGCGACGAGGTGGTACCCGAGGGTCTGCGGATCAAGCACCGTGCAACCCATGCCGCCGCGTTCGGCCACCAGAGGGAAGTGACCGTGCCGTTGCCGCTGGAGGCTTCCTTGGACCCGGCCAAAACAACTTTCCTGAGCGAGACGATCCGGAAATGGGGCAAGCTCCCTCTAAGCTTTTTAAACGGATGGGAGGTAAAGGAGTTTCGGTATGGGGTGATTGGCGCCGAGGATTGGTCCATGTATCCCATCCTGCATCCCGGTTCGCTCGTCGCGATTGACGACACCCTGCGCCGGATTGGAGGCGGCAAGTGGACCAGCGAGGTGGACCGTCCCATTCACTTTCTGGAACATCGGCAAGGCTACCTGTGCGGTTGGTGCAGCTTGCAGCAGGACCGGCTGATGGTCCAGTTTCACCCGTCCTCGCAGAAGAACGTGGCGCTGTTCGACTGGAGCGAAATCGACGTCCTGGGGCAGGTGGTAGGCGTGGCGATGCTGCTGGAATCGAAGGCGCGAAGGCCTATTCGAAGCGCAGCAACTCCAGCAGAGTCTCGAGATCTGTGATATACAGTTGCCGCTCCACGTCGCGCGCCGTCGGGGGCGTCAGGTTGCGGTAGGCAAGGGCAAATCGCGGGCCGCCCGAGGAATTGAGATAGCGTTCCAGGTCGGCCTTTTGCTCCCACAGGTTGAAGCCGAGCCATTGCGAGAATATCTGATGATGGCTAAGGCACAAGGTTCGATCCGCGTCTTCCCGCCCCATCAACCGGCATAAATCGCCGTGGTAATACGAACCCGCCGGAGCATCCCACAGCGAAGCCATGAAAACGAGCTTCCCGAAAGAGGTTGGGATCTGGCTCAGCACCTGGCGCCAGTATTCCGCACCGGGAACGAGAGCCGGCCGAAGCTTTAAGGCGGCGTCTCCCAGAAAATTCCTCTCTTTCGGCGTGTGGTTAGCGTCCTGAGTAAGGGAAGTACCGTATATCACCGCAGCACGCCACCCTAAGGCGCTTCTCAATTCTACACCACGGCACAAAAATGTTTCACTGTTAACCTTCGGTCACCTTATTTCCGTCAGTTTTCGAGTGGTTCAAGTGTTCTGTTCGTAGAAATTTTGGTAGGGTACTATCCTTATATCGGTCTGGTGCTGACTAGTATAGTACTAAGCTTACTTTGGTAAGCCACTCGTTAAGAAAGGAACGGACCCTGATGAAGAGACTCCTTGTTCTAGCCCTGGCTGTGTTCGCTTTTGCTGCGGTTGGCAGCACGATCGGTATGCCTCTACCCGGCTGCGTGCCTAATTGCAGTTGGGTTCGGTAAATCCATCAAAAAGCTAGGGAACCGGTGCGGGCCTGGTGTTAGAATGCGGCTGAGGACTGTCGGCAGATGCCAGGCTCCGCGCTGGTTAACATCCTGACTGCTCTTTCGGCGGTAGGGTCGCTCGCATTGGCGACCAAGCTGGCGTGGACCGGGCTTTTTCGACGGTACCGCTTCTTCTTTGCGTGCGCACTCCTCTGGATAGTTGGCAATACTGTTCCCTTTATCATTGACTATAGGTCGAGGTTTTACCTTCGCGTATTTTTGGTAGAAGAGCCTATTTCCTGGGTACTTTTGGCCCTGACCCTATTAGAGCTGTACCGCCTCGTATTAGAACGACACCGAGGGCTTTATACACTCGGTCGTTGGGCGATGTATTTTGCCTTGGCTGTCTCGATCCTGGTATCCGTATTGAGTCTCCTTCCCAAAATCAGGCTGTCAACGGGTTACGAGGATCGCATTTTTGGCTACGTTATCGCCGCAGAACGAGGGATTTACCTTAGCCTCGCGACTTTCCTTCTACTGATCCTGCTCTTCCTGACCCGATATCCCGTGCCACTGAGCCGGAATGTAATCGTGCATGCCGCGGTATTTTCCGTATATTTCATCAGTAATACTCTGGTTCTTCTAGCGCGCGCGCTATTCGGAGTCCGCTTTCACGAGACTGCGAGTACATTCCTCCTGGGCATTTCGGTGCTTTGCGTATACGCGTGGCTACTGTTTCTGAGCCCGCACGGCGAAGAAGTTCGCGTTCAGCTTCCCCATTTCGGGCCGGAACACGAAGAAAAAATCCTGCGCCAATTGGACGCCATTAATGCGACCCTATTGCGCGTTTCGCGCGAATCTTAAATGATAACTAAAGTTATCTGAGTACCAATATTCCCCAAACTTTAATTGCATTTCTTCCCAGAGTGCCGTATCCTCAAATTGGTGATGCGAATGAGCAAAAGCATCAAAAGGGGGAGTGAGTGATAGAAATTGCTCTGCTAATCGTCTTGAGTATTCTTGCAGCCCTCGCAATTTTCGTGGGCAAGCTCATGCTGTCTGGGGGCGATCTGCCGGTTACCGCCGAGTGGATCGAAGAGCTTTCGCTCGACAGATATCGGCCAATGCTCCGCTTGTTGGAGCCACAGGACCTTGAGTACTTGCGTTCGCAGCCGGGCTTCACGCCGCGAATGGCGCGGAAGTTGCGCATGCAGCGCTATCACATTTTTCGCGGTTACCTGCGCAGTCTGAGCATGGATTTCCGGCGAATTTCAGCCGCCTTGAAGCTGCTTCTTTTACAATCGCGGGAGGATCGGCCGGACTTGGCCGGCATGCTGCTGCGCCAACAGGTCAACTTTGCGTGCAGCCTGCTGGTAGTGCAATTCCGTCTGGCGTTCTACCGGCTGGGTCTCGGCACCGTCAGCGCCTCAAACCTGGTGGGGATTTTCAACCGGATGCAGGGCGAGCTGCGCGAACTCATGCCGGCCGCGAGTGCGGCAGGCGTATAAAAATCCAAGAACTTTTCGGTTCATTGCAAGCGGCTGGGGGCGGATTGTATCGCTTCACAGCCGCTTTAATATTTCTTTGGCCTGAATTAATTCGGGGAATTGTTTTTCGGCTGCCCTGAATTCCCTCGTATGCACCCGCCGCCTGGCTCCGCGATGCTCCACCGGATATCGCAGATGCAGCATTTCGTGGAACATTACGTATTCGAGCGCCAGCGCCGGCACCGCCGGGTCGTCAAAGATTCGGCTGATAACGATGGCCTGGTGCGACGGGTCGAAATGGCCGAGCATGGTCCGCGACGCCTGGCGGCTCCATCCCAGCCGCGGCCGCCCCATGAGGCCATCGAAGAACTGCCCGTTCAGCCGCTCGAATAGTTGCTCCAGATTATGGTGTCGACCTTGCGGGCCGGAGATGAATTTGCGTCCCCGAATCTGCCGCACCAAGTGAGCCTGCCGGCGGATATCCCGGCGATTCAGGTAGAGCCTATAGCGGTGGGAATAGAGGCGCGGAACCTTTTTGCGGTACAGTTTTCCAAGCAGAATGAATGCCAGCGATTCGGCCACCGGCGCGGGCGCGCCAGCCAAAAGATCGGATATTCGCACCCGCAGACGGCCCTCTTCGAGACGGATGAAGCTATCCACGTTGGCGAAGCGGCAGAACTCCACGCCGATTTCGGGCACTGCCGTGCGTGGCTTCAACTGGCGAAAAACGCGCGCATACATTTCTTCCGGAGTTTCGAAGAAAAGCGATGCCTGAAGACCTTCCGGTTGCAGCAGGCCCTCGTCATGCCCCATTCTCCCAGGGTACCGCGGCGGGCGTCCATGGGTTAACCTGTTGCTTACTTCTTTCGATTCGAGGAACCGAAATATTGCCCAAAGCTAAAATCACGGCGCTGGGTTGCTACGTCCCGCCCCGTGTCCTTACCAACCAGGATCTGGAAAAGATGGTCGAGACTACCGACCAGTGGATCCTCGAACGGGTCGGTATTCGGGAACGCCACATTGCGGACGCCGATATGGCCACTTCCGACCTGGCCATCCGCGCGGCCCGGTGCGCGCTGGAGGAACGCGGCATAGGCGCTTCCGAAGTGCAGGCCATCATCGTCTGCACGGTTACCCCGGACCATATGTTTCCCTCCACCGCGTGCCTGGTGCAGAACGCCTTGGGCGCGCGCGGCGCCTGGGGGTTCGATCTGGTGGCTGCCTGCTCCGGATTCGTGTACGGTTTGACCACCGCGGCTCACCTGGTGTCGGGAGGGATGTACCGCAAGGTGCTGGTGATCGGCGCCGACACCATGAGCCGCATCATCGATTACCAGGATCGCGCCACTTGCGTGCTATTCGGAGACGCCGCCGGGGCGATGCTGGTGGAGCCGGCCGAGGATGGCGAAGGATTCATCGATTTCCTGGGCGAAGTGGATGGCTCCGGCGGCGATTTCCTCAAGATGCCCGCCGGCGGCAGCCGCTTGCCGGCCTCCCATGAGACCGTGGACAAGCGCCTGCACTACGTCCACCAGCAAGGGCAGCAGGTCTTTAAGTATGCCGTCCGCAAGATGTACGAAGTAAGCCGCGAACTGCTGGAACGCAACGGCCTGGCTCTTTCCGACGTCGCCGTGATGATTCCGCACCAGGCCAACCTGCGCATCATCACCGCCGCCACCGAGCGTCTGGGCATCGACCCGTCGCGGGTGATCGTGAACATCGAGCGCTTCGGCAATACCACCGCCGCTACGATTCCGTTGGGCACCCGCGACGCCCTGGCGGAAGGCAAGCTTGGCAAGGGCGACGTGGCGCTGTTCGTCGCCGTCGGCGCCGGCTACACGGTTGGCGCCAGCCTGTGGCGCTGGGCGTATTGAAAAATCAAATTCCAGCCACCGATGAACACCGATGAACGCAGATAAGTCTTTTAGTTTCTTCATCCGTGTTCATCGGTGCTTATCTGTGGCCCGGTTTTCCCGCAGGCGTACGGCTATCGGCTTACCCGCGGGAACGTCGTCCAACTCCACAATGCCGCCCCGGTCGGAATCGGTCTGGTACATCTGCTCGTCGTCGACCTCCACGTCATAGGACCGCTTCGGCTCCAGACCCACCACGAAAACCGTCTGCCGATCTTCGAGCGTGAGCTCAAAATCGCGCACCGTCCGGCCGAAGCACACGGTGGCATCGTCCAGAGCGAGCGGCGGCGCTTCCAACTGCGGGTTGACCAGGGTGACGTGGCCGTCGGCAAACAACTGGGCGCCTCCATCGAACAGGCCGAACCAGGCGGCATCGTCGTCCCAACTGGAGCGGGCGAATAGACGCCCGTAGCCGGGGTTGTAGTAGACCGTGGGGACGTGATAGTAGCTCAGCCCGGGCTGATAGGGATTGGCCCAAAGGAATTCGTAAGGTGCGCCGAAAGTCCCGCGCAGCAGAAAACGGTCGTGCATGAGCCAGCCTTGCAACACCTGCGTTTGGGGTGCGTTGGCGTCGTAGGCCACCATGGCCAAATCCGCCGCGCGGGACAGAGCCGCGGCTTCCAGGTCCGGGCTGCCGCCTTTGGCGGTCGCGCCGATGTAGAAATCGTTCTCCGCGCCGCGATACGGCGTTGGATAGTAACTCATCAGGTGGTCAATGGGGAAGTCCTTGAAGTAGTCCACGTTCGATTCCCGCAGGTCGAGGCTGAGGTTATCCTGCACCGCGTGGAGGAGTTCGAGCAGGGGATAGGCATCTTCGCGGTGGAAAGGGACGCGGCCGCCGGTCAGGGGTCGGGCTACCTGGGTGCGCCACCATCCGCGCACGTCGCGCTCCAGTTCCCGGCCCGGCACATCGGGCACGTCGTCGAACAGGGTGATGGCGCCCAGCAGCCGGGAGCGCACCGCCGCCACGGATTGGTCGGCGGCGGTTTCGGTGATACGGCGGGCGATTCGCGCCGCCAGGCGGGTTCGGTCCGCATCGCTCATGGCGCCTTCGCACCAATCGTAAACCAGCGCCATCTGGCGCAGGTCGGTAGCGGTCAAAGCAAAAGCCGTGGCTTTGCGTCCCGCTTCCAGGTCGCCCGAGACGGCGTAATCCAGCGCCAGCGCGAAACCGGGCTCGGGAAGCTTTGCCACGCCGGCGACCAGGGTCGAGAATTGCTGCCAGCGCGCGGACTGGCGCTCGCGTTCCCGGCGCAACAGCCGAAGCCGCGCGGGCCGAAGGAAGAGGCGAGGGTGCCCGGCGCCCACCACCAACGGGTCGGAGGATTCTGCCTGAGTTTGGCACCAAGTCCAAGGGGTCATCGTAAGCAGCCAGGCTAGCGCGCAGGCGCGGGGTGCTCGCATTCTGTTCCGATTGTGTCATAGCGACACAGCACCTGCCCAACCGCGCCCCGGCCGGGGTTCGTGCCGGCCCACCAAGAAACTGAATTAAAAGGGGTAATGCCCATTGACAGGTGGGTGTACGGTTGCTATTGGTAATGGGTGAATTGGTGAAGTAAACTTTCAAACCTGCCCTCTGCTGCAACAGGCAGGCGGATGAAGATTGAGCCGAAAGAGACAGCGCGCTTGCGGGAGCCGATGTTTGCAGTGGTTTTAGCTCATTCGTTTTCGCCTGGCGGTTGCTGCAGAGGGGATTTTTTTTAAACGGATTTTTCGATCTCTCCAGGGGATCACGGGTATCGGTCGTTGTCTGGCGTTTCTGGTGAGGAAAAATGGACGCGGACCTAACCAGGGATGGACCGAATTGAGTTTCTTGAGCCAGGCAGCCCGACGCCGGATTCCAGCCCGTCCCAGGGCGAGCCGCATCGGTAAGGGTCCCGTAGGTCTGGGGGCTCCGCCGATGCGGTTTTCCATTTTTGGGGCGTCCCGCTCACCTCCCCAAGGTTAGCGGCGCCCTGCTAACCGACGCTAGTCTGTCTTGGCCGCGAAAAGTATACCATGCTGGCTTCATGATGGACCTCAAACGCTCGAATGCGCGCTGGGCAGCTTTCTTGTTTTTGACCTTCGCGGCCTTGGCTCCGGCCGAGACCCTGCCCGCACCGGCAATCCTCCCGAACGCCAAACTGGTGCTCGGTCTGCGGGTCAACGGCGTGCTGAACGGCATTTCGGATTTGCTGCCGCCGGACTGGCGGACGCACGCCGCCGCGATGTTGAGTTCGATGCCTCTGGCCGGTTTCGATCCCTTCCGCGATTTGGAGGAAGTCGTAATCTCTTCGACGGGCGAGGGCGCCACGCCGCCGGCATTGATATGGCTGCGAGGCCATTTTCCGGTTTCAGACTTGGCCGAGATCGCCATCATGACTGATCGCGGCGTGCCGATGATTCGGGCCGGTCCCGATAGGGAGGTGATCGCGTTCCCGGATGTGAACACCGCGTTGGCCGGCGATGAAGCGGAGGTCCGGGCCGCTCTCGATCGAATTGCGAATCCCGGTCCCCTCCCGGAAGACCTGATCGAACGAGCGGCGGAGTTGCGGGCCAAATATGACGTGTGGGGCTTTGGGACCAAGCCAGAGACGGCTGGACTGCCGGAGTCCGCGGCCGAAGCGATCAAACCCTTGGACGCCGTCCAGTTTGGAGCATCGCTGGGCGACGGCCTCGAAGCCTCCGTCCGGCTGGACGTTCACTCGGCCAAAGATATGGCCAACCTGACCATGGCGATACAACTTGTCGAGACGATGCTCAAGGCGCAGCCGGCAACCAAGTCCGCCAAGCTCGACCTGAAAACCGAAGGAACCACGATTCGGATCGGCATTGCGATTCCTAAAGAGGAATGGAAGCAGGCGCTTGCCGGTCAGCGCGACCAGGTGACCAGAGCGGTGCTGGCGCAGATTCACGGCCCGGGGCTGCCGCCTTCGACTATGAGGCTGGTAACTCCCAAGCCCCCAGCGATTCAGGCGACGGCCGCAAAAATGGAAGCGGCGCCTGCGTCTGTGCCTCCGGTTCCGGAACCCGTGGTGAAGCCGATGACCAAAATCGCCAGCGCCGAAGACGGCAGCACGGTGATCGTCACCCTGCCGGGGCATAAGTAAAAGAGTTCGCCCTCTTGGGCGCCGCAACGGGTCCCGCTCAGGCGCCAGCGCGTATGCATCGCCGGATCAGGCCGGCAAACAGCGACGAATCGGCGCCGGTATGGCTCAACCGCGATGCCTCCGTCATCTCCTCGACCGTCGCCGATCTCCAATCGATGTAATGACCGGCCTTCAGTCCAAGCTCCCGAATGAATTCGCGCTGGGTCCTGCCGTTGCCTTCACGAAAGGGATGAGCGGCATTCAGCTCGCCAAGGTAATAAGCGGCGCGGCGGGCGAAGCTCTGACCATCTAGTCCAGCAAGACGGTTTTCAGTCAGGAGTCCTCCCAGTATCTGCCGCAGCGCCGGTTCGAGAAACGGAGCGAGTCCGAAGAGATGGCCGCCCTTAGATATGTTCACGGTCCGGAACTCCCCCGCCCATTCATACACATCCTGGAAGATGTGCCGATGGATCGCCTTGAGGTGCGCGACATCGAATGCGCCTTCCACGGGAGCATCGATCAACTCCGCGATGCGGCGATGCGTTCGACGCGCTTCGAATCGAGCCAGCAGCTCCGGATCAGCGAGACCGCGCAGATTTCTTAGGACGTGAGTGCCGGGATAGAGATACGGATCCGAATTCTCTGGCATCGAGCTCATCGATGGCGGCGCCAACCGCGGCTAGCGTCAGCTCGCCATCGATGTATCGATGGTATAGCGCTTTCGCTTGCTCGTCGAGATCGAACCCCTCCAGGCGCACGGACGCAAGCGCCTCTTCGTAGATTCGTGTGCGCCGGGCGCGCTCCGCTGTCGTAACTGGATCTGTTGCCAGCGCCATATTCCCTATTTTAGCAGGGGCTCGGAATCGGCTGGCTATTTCTTGCCCGCAAGTAGCCGGTCGATTTCCGTGAACAGGGCTTTGCCTTCGAAAATGTCGCGCGTGGTCAAGCCGTAAAGATAATCGCCCTGAATCATGCCGTTGGCATCGATCAGGTAAACGTGCGGGAACTGCATGGTCATGCTGCGGATGTAGGAATACGCCATCTGGCCCTGGTCGAAGAGAATCGGGTAGTGGACGCCATGGCCGGCGACGAATTGGGCAACCGTATTGGAGTTGTCGTCCGGTGCGTGAACCACCGCCAAAATCTGGACCTTGCCGCCGTATTTCTTCTCCACTTGGTCTAAGACATCCGCGAAGGCGGCGCAATGCGGGCAGGTGGTCTGCATCAATTCGAGGATCACGGTCTTGCCGCGGTAATCGTACAGATCGTAGACCTGCATCTTGGAATCGAACAGAGCGAATCCGGGGGCGCGCCGCGGCGCCTGAGCCAGCGCGGCGGCTGCGCAAAGAAGGAAGATTGTCAGTTTTCGCATTTCAGGGTTTATAAAATCAATTTTCGCAAAGATTCCGGGTACGGTGCGCGCGCCACTCCATTTTCGGTAACGATGGCGGTGACGTAGCGCGCCGGGGTGACGTCGAAGGCCGGGTTGGCCACGCGGATTCCCACCGGCGCTATTTGCCTGCCGAACATTTGCGTTACTTCGGCCGCGGGGCGTTCTTCGATGGGAATCAGGTCGCCCGATGCCAGTTTCAGATCCAGAGTGGAAATGGGCGCCGCGACGTAAAACGGCAGGTTGTTCTCCTTGGCCAGGACGGCCACCGAATAGGTGCCGATCTTGTTGGCCACGTCGCCGTTGGCGGCGATACGGTCGGCGCCCACCACCACCGAACCGATGCGTCCGGACTTCATAAAATGCCCGGCCATGCTATCGGTGATGAGGGTAGTGGGGATTCCGTCCTGCTCCAGTTCCCAGGCTGTGAGCCGGGCGCCTTGCAAGAATGGCCTGGTCTCGCCGGCAAAGACGTCGATGCGCTTGCCGGCCTCCACGGCAGCGCGAATCACACCGAGCGCGGTGCCGTATCCGGCCGTGGCCAAGGCGCCGGCATTGCAGTGTGTCAGCACGGTCTTGCCATCAGCCAGCAGCGGGGCGCCGTTGCGGCCGATGGCGCGGCAGATGGCGATATCTTCCTCACGGATGCGCAGGGCTTCCTCGATCAACGCCCGCCGGATTTCCGCGATGGGCCGCCCGCGCAGGGAGCCGTACAGCGCCTTCATGCGGTCGATGGCCCAGAACAGATTCACGGCGGTCGGCCGGGTGCGCGCCAGCGTCTCGGAAATCGTCTCCACCTGGGCATCCAGCCCGTTTTCGTCCGCGTGCGCGACCCCCAGCGCGAAGCCCATGGCGGCAGCTACGCCGATGGCCGGCGCTCCGCGAACGATCATGTCCTTGATGGCCGCCGCGACCTCCCGGTAGGTGCGGCAGGTCACCATGTGTTGTTCGAGCGGCAGGCGCGTCTGGTCGATCATCACCACGGCGCCGTCCAGCCATTGAATTGTCTCTACCATGGCTTCGTCTCTACCACGATTTGGGTAAGTCCTCCCCGTGAGCAAGCAACATCAGCATGACAAACGCATTGTACGATGCATGCATCAGGGCTGCCGCTTTGGTCGAGCCGGTGGCGTGGCGCATCCAGCCAAAACTCACGCCGGCCAGGCTGACCAGGGCCGCATAGCCGATCGAGTTGCCATACTGATAAAAGTGCAGGAAGCCGAACGGAATGGCGGTCACCACGATGCCGGGAAATGCGCCCAAGCTGCGTACCAGCAGGGGTTGCAGCAGCCCGCGAAAACCCAGCTCCTCGCACAACGGACCGGCGGTAATACCGAAGATCGCCATGAACAGGACCGCCGTGCGATTCTCCATCAGTTGGGTCATGGGCGTGCTGCCGCCCGGCAACCGAAGGTGCGACCCGAGCCACGCCACGCCAACGGCCGCCGAAACGCCGCACAGCACGATTCCCACCGGCGGCCAGCCCATCGGGCGCCAGCCGAGCGATTTCCAGAACGGCCGCTCGTATTCCAGGCGCAACAGCACAGCCAGCAACCCGAACAGGACCAGATAACCGAGGAATTGAGCGGGTACGCCTTCGGCCACGCGGAAGCGGACATGCCAGTGGAACAGCGCCATCGCGAGCCTGACGATGAGCTCACCCGCGAGCAGGCTGGGCACCGCCAGTCCAGCGAACACCAACACATCCAGGTAGCTCCAGAAGGGATCGCTTTCGGTTTCCTGCGCGGCATTCGGAAGCGATGGGTTCGGAGGCGGGGCTCCCGGCAGCGATGTGTCCGGAAGCTCCGGTTGCTGGCCGAGCGGCGTCATACGTCGCGCTCGATTAGCGCCGCCGCCAGCAGCGGAATCATCAGTTCATGGTGGCCGGTGATCGCATAGCCTTGTCCGCCCGAGCCCGCGTGCGGACGCTCCACCACATTCACCCGGGGACGATAGTGCTGCAGGAAATCGAAGTTCGCAGTGGTAAAGCCGGCCAAAGGATGCCCCAGGTTGCGGACCGCGGAAACGGCTTTGAGAAACACTTCCGGCAGCACCACCGCCGAACCGACATTCAGGTAAACGCCGCCGCCATTCAGCTCCACGATTAGAGAGCACAGCAGGCGAAAATCGAGATGGGTGGCGGCGCCGATGGCCGCACCGTCAGCCGCCGGATGGGTGTGGGGCGTATCGGCGCCAATGGCCACGTGCACCGTCACCGGAGTGGCGTTTCGATAGGCGCCCAGCAGCAGGCTGGAAGCGGCGTATTCGGGCGAGGCGCACAGTTCCAGCCATCGCCCCAACGCTTCGCCCATCCCCAGACCCTCCTTCACTCCCCCGGCGATGGCGCGGTTCATTTCGCGGCCCGTCTCCTCGGCCGAGCCGAAACGTCCGTCCGGCAGCACCGCTTCCACATCCTCGCTGGTATGGCCCGCCAGAGCGATTTCGAAATCGTGGATGGCGGCCGAGCCGTTGAGCGCAAAGCCGGTAGCGTATCCGCGGCGCATAAGATCCAGAAGCACCGGCGCCAGGCCGCACTTGATGACGTGTCCGCCCAGGCCCCAAACGATGGCCCGCCCGGCGTTCCGCGCTTCGTACATGCGGTCCGCCACGGCGCGAAATGCGTTCGCCGCCAGTATCCGGGGGAGGGAATCCAGCCACGTCCCCAAGCCCCCACCCCGGGTGTATGGCGTGGCGAAATCCGCGGCTTTCACTTTGCCGCCGCGCTCGCGAAGGCCGACGGTCTTCAACTTGGCGAAATCGATCGGCTGTTGCCGGTAACGGCTCATGCCACCTTCCCGTTGCCGAGCGCTTTCCGCAGCGCCTCGGCCGTATAGCTTTTCTTGGACCGGCTGACCTGTTCCGGGGTACCGCAAGCTACCACGCGGCCTCCGTATTCGCCGCCATCCGGCCCCAGGTCGAGAATCCAGTCCGCCGTCTTGATCACGTCCAGATTGTGTTCGATCACCACCACCGTGTTGCCCAGATCGACCAGCCGCGCGAGCACGTCCAGCAACTTGCGGACGTCGTCGAAATGCAAGCCGGTGGTAGGCTCGTCCAGCAGATAGAAAGTGCGTCCCGTCTGGCGCTTGCTCAATTCCCGCCCCAACTTGATCCGTTGTGCTTCTCCGCCGGAAAGCGTAGTAGCGGATTGGCCCAAGTGGACGTACCCCAGGCCCACGTCGCTGAGCGTCTGCAGCTTGGCGCGGATTTGCGGCAAGTTCTCCATCAGCGGCAGGGCTTCTTCCACGGTCGCGTCCAGCAGGTCGGCAATCGAATAGCCTTTGAACTTCACTTCCAGCGTTTCGCGGTTATAGCGCCGGCCGCGGCACACATCGCAAGTCACGTAGACGTCGGGCAGGAAGTTCATCTCGATGCGCTTCAATCCGTCGCCCTGGCAGGCCTCGCAGCGCCCGCCTTTGACGTTGAAGCTGAAGCGGCCCGGTTTGTAGCCGCGTTCGCGCGATTCCGGCAGCATGGCATAGAGGTCGCGGATCGGTGTGAACAAACCGGTGTACGTGGCGGGGTTCGAGCGCGGCGTACGGCCGATGGGCGCCTGGTCGATTCGGATCACCTTGTCGATGAATTCAATCCCCTCGATGGCCTCGTGGCGGCCGGGCTCCTCATGCGACCCGTAGATCTCGCGCGCCAGCCTGCGGTACAGAATCTCGTTCACCAGGGTGGACTTGCCGCTGCCCGATACTCCGGTCACCACGGTGAGCAGGCCCAGCGGGATTTCCACGTCGATGTTCTTGAGATTGTGCTCGCGGGCGCCGCGAATGGCGAGCTTGCGGACGCCCGGCTGGCGGCGGACGCCCGGCACCGCGATTTCCGCCGCACCGGACAGGTAGCGGCCGGTGAGGGAATCGGGGTTGGCCGCGATCGCCGCCGGCGTGCCGGATGCTACCAGTTCCCCGCCCAGCCGTCCGGCGCCCGGCCCCAGATCGATCACGTAATCGGCGCGTTCGATGGTTTCGGCGTCGTGTTCCACCACCAACACGGTATTTCCCATGTCGCGGAGATGGCCCAGGGTTTGGAGAAGGCGGCCGTTGTCCCGCGGGTGCAGCCCGATCGAGGGTTCGTCGAGCACGTAGAGCACGCCGCGCAGCTTCGACCCGATCTGGCTGGCCAGCCGGATACGCTGCGACTCGCCTCCGGAGAGGGTGGCGGCGGAGCGGTCCAGGCTGAGGTAGTCCAATCCGACGGCAGAGAGAAACTCCAGCCGGCGCCGGATCTCTTCCACCACGCGGCCCACGATTTCGAGCTCCCGGCCGGCGAATTCCCAATTTCTCACGGTGGTCAGCGCGCGCGCCAGCGGCAGGCTAGTAAATTCGGCGATGGAGAAATTCTTTACCCGCACCGCCAAGCTTTCGGGCCGCAGCCGTTTGCCGTGGCAGGCCGGGCATTCCACCGGCGAGAGATAATCGGAGATCCATTCGCGGTAGGTGTCCGAGGCCGTTTCGAGCGCCTCGTCCAGAGTCGCCAGCAACCCCGGCATGTCGCCGGCGCCATCGAGCAGGATTTCGCGCTGTTTCGGGGAGATCTCTTCGAATGGGGTTTTCAAGTCGATCCGGTTTTTGCGGGCCAGCGCCTCCATCCGCTGCTCGACTTCCCAAGAGCTGCCGCCCGGCCCCAGACCTCCATCGAACAATGGCTTGGAAGGATCGACGATGGCTTTTACCGGGTCGAATCTCCACTGGCTTCCCAGCCCATGGCATTCCGCACAAGCGCCGTACGGGCTGTTGAACGAGAAGGAACGCGGTTCGAGTTGGGGAATGCTGGCGCCGCAAACCGTGCACGCCAGCTCCTTCGAGTACAGCCGTTCTTCCCCATTTACCACCGCAATCAGCACCAGCCCGCCGGCCAGTTTGGTGGCCGTCTCGATGGATGCCTCCAGGCGTTTCTCGATGCCGCCCTTGACGAGCAGCCGGTCCACCACCACCTCGATGGTATGATTGCGGCGCTTGTCGAGCACGATCGAAGTATCGTCCAGCGAGCGCAGGATTCCATCGATGCGGGCGCGCACGAAACCTTGCCGAGCCAGCTTCTCCAAATCTTTCTTGTATTCCCCTTTGCGCCCGCGCACCACCGGCGCCAGCACCATGATGCGATCTTCGGGCTTGAGCGCCAGCACGTGCTGCAGAATCTGCTCGGTAGTTTGGCGCGAGATCTCATTGCCGCAAACCGGGCAGTGCGGCGTGCCCACGGAAGAATACAAGAGCCGGAGGTAATCGTAAACCTCGGTAATAGTACCAACCGTCGAACGCGGGCTACGGCTGGTAGTTTTCTGCTCGATCGAAATCGCCGGGCTCAACCCGTCGATCGAATCCACGTCCGGCCGCTCCATCTGGTCCAGAAACTGGCGGGCGTAGGTGGAGAGCGTTTCCACATAGCGGCGCTGGCCTTCCGCGTAGATGGTGTCAAACGCCAGCGAGGACTTGCCGGAGCCGCTCAGCCCGGTGATAACCGTCAGCGTATTACGCGGTATTTCAACGTCGATATTCTTCAGGTTATGCTGGCGCGCGCCATGAACCGTGATGCGGTCGAGCATAGGGAACTATTTGACGAAGTGGGAAACTCTTTATTGTCCCCCGTATTGTTCCGGTTGCGCAAATCAGGTATAAATATTAAAGCGCAGCCGCGCCGTTCTGATGATGACTTGTGCCCATTGCGGAGGAAGACTTCGAAGGATTCATCGCACGTTCTTCGAGCGCCTCAGCCTCCTTGGGATCTACCAATGCCGGCGCTGCGAGCGCGTGCAGTATTTCCCGCGCCATTATCGTTTTCATCTGGGGCCGTCGGCGCGTTGCCCGCGGTGTGGCACTTACCGGATCGCCAAGCTGAGAGGGCCGGACAGGATCGATCCGATGGCATCCGGATTTCTGAACTGGCTGGAGCGCAGGTCTGGCGGGCGCCTCTATCACTGTTGTTTCTGCCGCGTCCAATTCTACGATCGCCGCGGATTGGCGACGGCAACGCGAAACCCGGCGGAGGAGTCCGCGGCCGGGCCCGACCAGCCCGTAGTCATGGTAGCGGAACCCCCGAGTTCCAAATAGGACGGTCCTGCCGTCCATCGTTTTCCACAACGCCTGGAAAACGGTACCCTCATATTCGTGCAGTTCCTTGCTGAAACTCGCGATGCCGGCCGCCGTTTGGATCGCGTGGTGCAGGATCGCTACCCGGACCAAAGCCGGGCGCTGGTGCAGGATTGGATCAAAGCCGGGAGCGTGCTGGTCAACGGCGGCCCGGTTCGCGCCTCGCATCAGGTTCGCGCCGGCGAAGCCATCGCCGTCGAACCCGTCCAGCGACCTCCGTTATCCGCCGCTCCGGAACAGATTTCACTGGCCGTTCTCTATGAGGACGACGATCTGGTCGCCATCGATAAACCGGCGGGCATGGTGGTACATGCCGGCGCGGGCACGCACTCCGGGACGCTGGTGAATGCCTTGCTCGGGCGTTACCAATCCCTTTCCGGGGTAGGCGGTCCCCTGCGCCCCGGCATCGTTCACCGCCTGGACCGTTTTACCAGCGGCGTGCTGCTGGTGGCCAAAAACGATGCGGCGCACCATCGCCTGGCCGAACAGTTTGCAGGGCGGCGCGTGGAGAAAGTGTACCTGGCGCTGGTTCATGGCCGCGTCCGAGCCGATCGCGGCCGCATCGAGCGGCCGATTGCGCGCGATCCCGTTCGTCGCACGCGGATGACGGCGAAGCTGGACTCCGGCCGCGCGGCCTGGAGCGAGTACCAGGTATTACGCCGCTTTCCTGATTTCACCCTGCTGGAAGTTCGGATCGGTACCGGCCGCACCCACCAGATCCGCGTGCACCTGGCCAGTATCGGCCATCCCGTCGCCGGAGATACGCTGTACGGAGCGCCTGCCCGGGTAGAAGGAACCCCGGCGCTGGGCCGCTATTTTCTGCATTCGCACCGCATCCGGTTTAATCGACCCTCCGACGGCCGCGAAATGACCCTGGTTTCGCCTCTGCCGCCGGAGTTGGAAGGGTGGATGGAGGCCTTGGGGCCGGGTGGCTGATCCGAGGCTGGCGCGCGGGCGCGGGTACTGCGCTAAATCTGTAACGTGCACGACGTGGAGTGCGACGAGTTGTGGTCGTTTATTGGGAAGAAGCAGAAGCGCGTCCGCCCCGAAGACGATCCCAACCTTGGCGATGCCTACACTTTCGTCGCAATCGAACGCCATAGCAAGCTAGTTCTGAACTTCGCCCTTGGCAAGCGCGACCAGGCGACTACGGATGTTTTTATCGAGGGCTTGCGTCACGCAACCACAGCCGACAGTTTTCAGATCACAACCGATGGATTGCTCCGCACCGCACCGCCATTCCTAATACACTTGAAGACCGCGTAGACTTCGCCCAACTCACCAAAATCTACCGGGCCGCCAGCGACGGCGAAGCGCGGTACTCGCCTCCCGGAGTGGCTTCTGTGGAGGCAGTCCCAGTCATGGGTCGTCCCGACCCCGAACGCATTTGCACCTCGATTGTGGAACGCCAAAGCCTCAGCGTGCGGATGGGAACCCGCCGCTTCACCCGGCTAACGAATGCTTTCAGCAAGAAGTGGGAAAACCACTGGGGTGCCGTGGCGCTGTGGTTCACGTACTACAATTTCTGCCGCCGTCATCAGTCTTTGCGCATGACGCCCGCAATGGCGGCCGGAATCACGAACCACATTTGGGAAGTGAAGGAACTGCTCTTAGCCGCGTAACAATTTTTGTGATGCCTTTCATTTTTGGATTCGTCAGAAGAATCTGTGGGTGAGTTCCGGCTCGGGCAGTTTGCCAAGTGAATGATAGAGCGCCAGTTCGGTGACTCGGAAGGTTCGGAACCCATAGGATTTTCTCATAGTGACTTTTG